>Ga0105044_10000643_pt1 | contig 43849 bp, 35 predicted proteins | sample MAT01_FD_78092 | JGI IMG/M metagenome (GOLD analysis project Ga0105044, IMG submission 78092) | Freshwater microbial communities from Lake Fryxell liftoff mats and glacier meltwater in Antarctica - MAT-01 | ecosystem: Environmental > Aquatic > Freshwater > Ice > Liftoff microbial mat | place...
GGTCGCAATGCGACCGTCGGCCGTACGGGCGCCACCGCGATGGTTGGCAAGGACGATCTCGTGGTCCTGATAGCTCGTATGGGTGAACGCACCGCGGCGATTCATGTCCCCGAGCGCCCAGATGCCCGGGACATTCGTCTGCAGAGAGCCGTCGACGGGAACGTAACCCTGCGCATCGACAGTCACGCCAACGGTATCGAGGCCCAGCGCTGCGGTGCTCGGGCGGCGACCGGTCGCCACGAGCATGTGCGTTCCACGAATATCAATCGCCGCCGGTGCGTCGGCCACCTGGACACGCACAGTGATTTCATGGCCGGAGTGCCCACTGACACTCTGCACGGTGGCGTTGGTAATGATCTGCACGCCCTCGTCGCGCAGCAGTGCGGTCAATCGCTCACTGACATCGGCGTCCTCGCGTGATACGATCATCGGCGCCGTCTCGATGATGGTGACGGCACTGCCGAGTCGCCGAAAGATCTGGCCGAGTTCGAGGCCGATATAGCTGCCGCCCAGAATGATCAGATGCGCGGGGAGTTCACGCAATGCCAGCAATGCATCGTTAACCATCGCACCCGATTCCTTCAGACCGGGGATGGGCGGCATGCTGGCAGTCGTGCCCACATTGAGATACACGCGCTCGGCGAGAAAACGCTGGTTCCCGGCGAGTACGACAAAGTCCGCCGCCTCGCCCTCCCCGTCGCGCCCGTCGAGTCGCGCCCATTCACGCACGAGCGTGACGCCACTGCTGCCCGTCATCCACCGCGTCAGTCCATTGCGTGACGCGTCGACCACCGCGGCCATGCGCTCCATGACCGCGGCAAAATTGACCGTGACCTCGCCAACCTGAATCCCAAAGTCGCCAGCGCGGCGCGCGATATGGGCCACGCGCGCGCTCTTGCGCAGCGTCTTGGTGGGCGTGCACCCCGCGTTGACACAGGTTCCGCCAAGCAGGTGGCCCTCGAAGAGCGCAACCGACTGCCCCTCGCCGGCGAGTGCAGCCGCCAGCGACGGTCCCGCCTGTCCGCTGCCGACTATCGCCGCGTTGACGCGGACTGTAAGGGCGCCGCTGCTGTGTGGCACGGTCACGGCACGACTTTCACACCCTTCCAGAACGCGACGCGGTCAGCAACCGCTTCCGCCCCTTTCATGGGTGTCGGATAGTACCAGACGGCGTCGGGGTTTTCAGAGCCGTTCACGCGCAACGAGTAATAGCTGGCTTTGCCCTTCCAACCGCACGTAGTGTGGTGCGTGCTTTCCTGCACGTACTCGCGGGTGAGGGAGGCCATCGGGAAGTAGTGATTCCCCTCCACGACAACGGTGTCACTCGATTCGGCGATGACGACGTCGTTCCACAGTGCCTTCATGCTGCTGCTCCGGATGTGCGCGCATGCGCGCGGGGAAAGGGGAAATGCGGCATCACGCGGGCTCGAGCCACGCGACCCAGAACCACTGTTTGTCATCGGTGAACAGCTCGGCGATACGAAATCCGCCGTTGGCGACCACCGCCTCCAGCCGCGGGCGATCGTACTTGTACGAGCACTCGGTGCGGACGCTTTCTCCGGCCGCGAAGGTGATCCCTTGGCCCTGCAGCATGACGTGCTGTGGAGATAGCGCCTCGAGGTGCATCTCGATGCGGCTGGCCGTGTCGTTGAAGAAGGCCCGATGCTGAAATCCCGCGCGATTGAACGTGGCGCGGAACTCGCGGTTCAGATGAGTCAACGCGTTCAAGTTGAACTCGGCGGTGACACCTGCGGCATCGTTATACGCGGCATGGAGGAGTCGCGGATCTTTACGGCGATCGACTCCCAAAATGAGCCCACCGTCACTCCCCACGCACTCGCGCACGCGTCGCAAGAAGGCGCTGGCTTCATCGGGGTGCAGGTTGCCAATGGTGGAGCCGGGGAAGAACCCGACGCGGCGTGCGCCCTCCGGCATGTCGGGAAGGTCGAACGGCTCGGTGTAGTCGGCCCACACCGGCAGCACCGACACCGACGGATACTCAATCGCACGCTCTGCAGCGACGGCGTGCAACTGTTCGCGCGAGACATCGACGGGTACGTAGGCGGACGCGTTGCGCAGAGCACTGAGCAGGTAGCGGACTTTGATGGCGGCTCCGCTGCCGAACTCGATGATCGCGGCGTTTTCGCCGATGCGATCGGCGAGGTCGCCCGCATGCGCCTTGAGAATCGCGTGCTCGGTGCGTGTGAGGTAGTACTCGGGCAGGCGCGTAATCTCCTCGAACAACTCCGCGCCACGCGCGTCGTAGAACAAGGCGGCCGGGAGTGTTTTGGGACTGCTGCGCAGCCCTTCGAGCGCGGCGGAGCGCAGCAGCGCGGGCGCAGCGTCAGGACCGGTGCCGTAGCGGAGTGGTGTGGAGGTCATGCGAGATCCTTGGCAAGACGGATGCCCGCAAACTGCCAGCGCGCATCACTGGGAAAGAAGTTGCGATAGGTGGCGCGGGCATGGCTGGCCGGTGTGGCGCACGATGCACCGCGCAGCACCCACTGATCGCTCATCCACTTGCCGTTGTACTCGCCGAGCGCGCCGTTTGATGCGCGATATCCCGGATAGGCGACGTAGGCACTTTGGGTCCACTGCCACACATCACCGAACAGCTGTTGCAATCCGGTGCCGCCGTCGCTGTGCGGATGCAGCAACTCGGCGTCGGCAAATCGGCCGGCGACCGGTTCTGTTCGTGCCACCACTTCCCACTCCGCCTCGGTAGGGAGGCGTAACGTGGCCCATCGCGCAAATGCATCGGCTTCGAAATAACTGACGTGCGTCACAGGCGCGTGGACGTCGAGGGCGGCCGTTCCCGAAAGTGTGAACTCTTGCCAAGCGTCGTCAACCGATTCCCAGTACAGCGGACCGCGCCAAGCGTGTTCCTGCACGGTGGCCCAACCGCGGCTCAGCCACAGCTCGGGACGCCGGTATCCGCCGTCGGCGATGAACTCGGCGAACTCGCCATTGGTCGTCAGCCGATGCGCGAGCGCCGAGTGCTGAACGTATTCTCTGTGCTGCGGGCCTTCGTTGTCGAAGTGGAAGCCGTGGCCCTCGTAGCCGATGGATCGCACGCCGGCATCGATGACGGTCCAGCCCTGGGCTGCGGGTGCCGAGGCGACGCCGATGTCGGACCGATAGGCCGGCCGCATCGGGTTCGTCCAGAAGACATGCTTGATGTCGGTCACGAGCAGTTCCTGATGCTGCTGCTCGTGGTGCAAGCCGAGCTCGAGAACGGCACTCGCGGGGTGGTTGGGGTCGTCGTCGATCGCGGCGATGAGCTCATGCATGTGCGCGTCGACATGAGCCCGGTACGCGTAAATCTCAGAGACCGTCGGGCGCGTCAGCAGGCCGCGTTGGGCGCGGCAGTGCCGCTCACCCGCTTGTACGTAGTAGGAGTTGAAGAGAAACGCGTATTTGGGGTTGAGCGCGCGATAGTCGGGATGGAACGGCGCCAGTACGAACGTCTCGAAAAACCAGCTGGTATGAGCGAGATGCCATTTGGTCGGGCTTACGTCCGGCATGCTGCTGACCACGTAGTCTTCGGTTTGCAAGGGCGCACAGAGTCGCTCGGTCGCGCTCCGCACGGCGTGATAGCGCGCGGCGAACGACGACGGTGTGCCCGCAGATGGTGTAAGCAAGGGAGTGGCTGATGTCATGGATCCTCAGCGGGACGCAGTTCGTTACCCACGTGTGCCAATGCACACACTCGGAGTCGAGGGCTTCCGTACTCCAACCCGATCCAACCGATCACGGCGCCGGGAAGTTCCCGGTCTCTGCGCAGTTGGCGACATTCCCTCCCCATATGTCCCTCGAACTTCGCGTCACGTCCTTCACGCATCGCTACGCCAGCGTCACCGCCCTGCATGATGTGTCGCTCACGGTGGCCGCGGGCACGCTGCTCGCGATTGTCGGCGAGAGCGGTTCGGGAAAGACCACACTGCTGCGTGCGTTCAACCGAACGATCGAGCCCGCCGCGGGGTGTGTGTTCATCGACGGCGACGATGTGACGACGCAGGACCCGGTCGTGCTCCGCCGCCGGATCGGTTACGTGCCGCAAGCGGGCGGTCTCCTGCCGCACTGGACGGTGCACCGTAACGTGGCGCTGGTTCCGACGCTGTCGGGGCAGGCCAACCCGTCCGTTGCGGCAAACGAAGCGCTGTCGCGGTGCGGCTTGGCGCCGGAGGTCTTCGGTGGGCGGTTCCCCCATGAACTGTCTGGCGGTCAACGGCAGCGAGTCGCCATCGCTCGCGCCCTCGCCGCGCGCCAGTCTCTGGTGCTGCTCGATGAGTCGTTCAGCGCCCTCGATGCGATTTCGCGCAATGAACTGCTGGAGACCTTCGCGGACATTCGCCGCGGGCTGGGCTTCACGGCCGTCCTGGTGACGCACGATCTGGGTGAAGCGGCGCGATTGGCGGATTCCGTTGCCGTCATGCGCTCCGGTCGCATCGAGCAGATCGATACGCTTCGCGCGCTGATTGATCACCCGGCGACACCCTATGTGGCGGAGCTGGTGAACCGTGCGCGCTCGTCGGCGCGATTGCTGGTGGACGCGTGAGGGCGGAAGGTGTAGGCGGCTGTGCATCGGCGTGGTGGACACGGGTGCCAACGTGGCTGGCCCTCACACCCACACCCACACTCACACTCACGCTCACGCTCTTACTCACGCTTGCCCTCGGCGCCCGTGCGGCGGGTGCGCAGGTGCCGCCCCCTACCGCGAGCATAGCGCAGCCCAACGGTCCGACGATCTCGGGCACGTCGCAGCCAATCATCGTCGCATCCAAACCGTTCGGTGAATCGTTCCTATTGGCGGAGATGTTTGCGCAGCTCCTCGAACGATCCGGACGGCGGGTGGAGCGAAAGCTTGGGCTCGGCGCAACCGACATCGCCTTTCGAGCGCTGCGCACCGACGCGATCGATGTCTACCCCGAGTACACCGGCACGGGTCTTCTTGCGATACTGGCCGATACGGTTACGGCGGCGATGCGCGCCGATCCCCGTCGCGCATATACGCATGTGGCGACGGCGAGTCTGCAGCGGTTCGGCGTGACCTGGCTGCCTCCGCTTGGCTTTCAGAACGGCTACGCCATCGCGGTGCGCGCGGAAACGGCGGAGCGGTATCGCTTGCGTACGCTCTCCGATCTTGCGGGATCGCCGGCGCGACTGAAAGGCGGATTCACCTCCGATTTCATTGGGCGTAGCGACGGATGGCCGGGGTTGCAGCGCGCATACGGTTTGACCCTTGCGGCCGTACGACCCTTGGCACCGGCCATCAAATACGAGGCGCTCACGCAGGGCGCGGTGGACATCATCGACGGATACGCAACGGACGGACTGCTGGCCAAGTATGCGCTGGTCACGCTGGAAGACGATCGGCGCTTCTTCCCGCCGTACGATGCCGCGGCCGTGGTCTCACGTCGACTCGCGCGCGACGATCCGGGAGCGCTTGCAGTGCTGGCCACGCTCAGCGGCCGAGTGACGGAGGCCGACATGCGCGCATGGAACCGTGCGGTCGAAGTGGACAACGTGCCGATTCCTCAGGTTGCACAACGTGCGCTGGCATCACTCGGCGTAGGCGAGGCGAAGGCACCGGCGGCGCAGACTGCGAAAACCAGCGCGGGATTCTGGTCATTCTTCTGGGCCCGACGCGCCGAAACGCTGCGACTGGCCGGCGAGCACGCGATGTTGGTGGTGATCTCGCTGACGCTCGCGCTGCTCGTGGCCGTGCCACTCGGATTGTGGCTGTCGTCGCATCCGGTCGCGGCGGAACCCGTGCTGCAACTGTTTGGTGTGCTGCAAACGGTGCCGAGCATCGCGCTGCTCGTGTTCATGATCCCGTTGCTCGGCATCGGCGTGGTACCGGCGATTGTGGCGCTTTGGGCATACGCATTGTTGCCCATCGCGCGCGCGACCTACACCAGCGTGCGGCTCGCCGATCCAGATGCGGTCGCCGCCATCGCCGCGATGGGTGCCACGTCATCGCAGCAACTGTGGTGGGTGAGGCTCCCGCTGGCGGCGCCGGTGGTGCTCTCCGGCGTGCGCACGGCGGCAGTGCTCACGGTCGGCACGGCAACACTCGGCGCGTTTATCGGGGCGGGCGGGCTCGGTGAGCCCATCGTGACGGGGCTGGGGCTCGCCGATGCACGACTCGTGTTGTCAGGGGCGCTGCCTGCGGCGGTGATGGCCGTCGCTGTGGATGCGGTGCTAGCGTGGGCTGCGCGCCGCCTTGCGCCGGCGCACCTGCGGCAGCGGGCGCGAGTTTCGTAGACTGCTGATAACAAAAAAGGGGACGCCGCGTGGCGTCCCCGTTTTTGCATCCCGTACGTGCTGCTGGAACGACTAGCGCTCGATGCGGACTCCGACCATGCCCCACGACTTGTACGCTTCGAACGATGGGTCATCGCCGCCGCCACCACGGTTCTGCCGATCGCCAACGTAGGCGCGCAACGGGGTGTTGGTGAGGTTGATGAACTCACCGAAGACTTTCACGCCGTTGCGAATGCGGAACGAACCCGAGGCATCCACCTGGAAGCGTGACTTGGTGCGGGTGTCCGCTTCGGGCGTGGCGGGGTTGATCGTCGAGAGGAACGCCCCCGAGTAGTTGCCGCCGACACGCAGCGACAACGGCCCACGATCGAAGAAGACGCCGAGGTTGCCTGCATTACCGGTCTGGCCAGGCAGCGGGGTCGTCACGCCGTCGCGACCACCGCCCGGGATTTCCGCAACGGAGGTGGTGTAGGTGTAGTTGGCGTTCAGTCCGAGTCCACTGAGGGGTCCTGGAAGGAACGTGAGGTTCTGCTGCCACGCGAGTTCGAAGCCGTACAGCGTCGCCTTCGGGCCGTTGACCGGCTGCGTGATTTGCGTGGCGTCCGGACCGACGGCATCTGCGGCCGTGCGCGCACGGGAGATCGGGAAAATGAAGTTCGACAGCGACTTCGAGAACGCGCCCGCCGCCACGAAGCCCACGGTCTTGAAATAGCGCTCGACCATCAGGTCGTAGTTGATCGCCGTGGTGGCCTCCAACGCAGGGTTACCAATGCGTGCGGTTTGCTGTCCCGCCGTGACGTTCAGATATGGCACCATGTCGTTGAACTGCGGGCGCACCAGCGCGGTGGTCACAGCAGCCTTCACATTCGTATACTCGTCCAAACGCCACGTGGCGTTGATCGACGGGAAGACGTTCGCGTAGTTCGACGTGCCGGTCGTGTCGCTCATCGGACGTGTCAGCGCGGTACCGGCGGCGTTCAATGACACGATCTTGGCGGTGTTGTTGACGCGTGTGGCTTCGACGCGTACACCCGGCACGATGCGCACCGGACCGGCGTCGAGCGTGGCCATCAGATAACCAGCATACACGTCTTCTCCCACAGTGTAGGTGCCGCCAGCCGACACAGTCTGCGACGTGAGCGTATTCACCGTGAACGCATTCGGATTGTTGGCAACGAACTCGCGCATCCGACCCCCATCGAAGGTGCGGCCGAACTGGTACCGGTTATCTAAGAGCGTGCGGCCGGCGGTTTCCGTGGTCAACGCCGACATGAGCGTGGCCCCGGTGGCGCCGGCGCTGTTGGTGCCAATGGCGTTCGTGAACGTCGTGTTCTGGATCGAGTTGGAACGATCCTTGAGCCGTGCCGACAGCCCGCCTTTGAGCGTGCCGATAAAGCCGCCGAACGCCACGGGAATGGACGCATTCAGCTTGGCGCTGACGTCGTCGTCCGTAGTGTTGCGGACTTCGCGCACGAGGCTGTTGAACGGGAAGCGCGTCGGATCGTCGAAGGAACCGGTCACGACATTGGCGCGTGGGCGATCGGGCTCAGACACGTTGTACGCCAACGTCATGCCGCTCTGGCGGAACGCCATCGTGAGCACGTCTGGACGATCTTCGCTCGCGCGCGAGGTGCCAAGCGTCCAGTCGAACGTCTTGCCACTGTTGGAGACGTGTTCGCCGCCGAGTTGCGCGGTGTAGATGTCCTGAATGACCTCGCGCAGGCGGAGGTCGCGATCCAACTGGGAGCCGGTCGTGGTGCCGGAGTCCGGCGAGACCTGATTCCAGCGCGAGCCGCCGCCGCCACGGAAGCGGAAGCGTGCGCGAGCGCGGACTTCGTCGTCGCCGAAGCGGTTCCACGTGCCGCGCAGGAACAGCTTGCTGTTGTCGCCGAGCAGGTAGTCGAGCGTGCCGTTGGCGCCGTTGCGCTGGCGATTGACCTGGGGGTAGTCGCGGAACTCGAGGAGGTTGGGCGCGTCCAGCGAGGTGAACGACGGCGTGCCGGCCACCCCGCAATTGCGGGTCTGTGAGCACCAGTCGCCTTCCACGTTCTGCGAGGCGCGGTCATTCCGATAGTACGTGCCGCCGAACATCGCGCCGAACTTCTGCGATGCGCCGAAACGCTTGCCGGCGTTCAGGCCAGCATTGACCAGTGCTCCGCCGCCGAGCTGATTCTGACCGCCAGCAAAGGTGGCGTTGAGCAACGGCTGGTTGGCGCGGGCCGTGCGCGTGACGATGTTCACGTTGCCGCCGATCGCGTCGGCGTCCATGTCCGGGGTCAGCGTCTTGGAGATCTGGATCTGCGCGGCCTGATCGGACGGGATGACGTCCATCGGCAGCTGTCGGTTGTTCTGCTCGGGCGTGCTCACGCGCATGCCGTTGAGCGACATGCTGTTCAGGTCCGCGTTGGTGCCGCGGATCTGCACGAAGCGCCCTTCGCCCTGATCGCGTACGACGGCCACACCGGGCACGCGCGCGAGCGCTTCGGCAAGGTTCGGGTCGGGAAGACGGCCGACCATTTCATTGTCGATGACGCTGGAGATGGTTGAAGACGTGCGCTGCTGGTTGAGCGCCGACGCCTGGCCCGCAACCGTGCCTCGCACTTCGACCGCGGTGAGCGAGGTCATTGCCTCGGTCAGCTTGACGTCGATACGCGTGGTGGCGCCGTTCGTCACCGTCACGCCGCGCTTGACTGGCTGGAATCCGATATAGCGGAATGTGACCGAGCGCTGACCCGCCGGAACGTTCACGGCGCGGAAGGCGCCGTTGTCGGTGGCGGCACGAATGCTTGTACCATCGATGAGCACGAGCACGCCGGAGAGCGGGCGTCCGCTCGCATCCGACACGGTGCCCGCGACAACACCCTGCGCGGCGAGTGGCCCAGCGATGGCGAGACTGATGAACGTCACCAACGTCGCCGTTAGACAGCGCGTGGACGAGAACAAACGGAGCGACATTGAGTTGGGATCGGGAGTCGAAGCGAGCCGGAGCTTTACCATCACTGACCCTTAACTGTCTCGGAGACCGGTAACGGTTCTGTTGAACCCATGTCACGAATCGGTATCGAGACGTGTCCATGGCGGCGATTAGCTTTACGCTCGCAGCCGTCGATCGTCGGCTGACTCCTCCTTGCTCGGGCTTCCTATGCCAAGACCTGTTGCGCTCATCACCGGTGCGTCGCGCGGGATCGGCCGCGCAATTGCCGCCGCGCTCGCGCCGACGCACGACCTGATCGTCGTCGCACGTGACGCGTCGCATCTCGAGGAAACGGCCTCGCTGTCCCGGAGTGCGGGCGCGGCGGTCCAGTCGGTACTGCTCGATGTCACCGATGCTGCCGCCGTCGCATCGGCGCTAAGCGGAATGGAGGTGGACGTACTCGTCAACAATGCAGGTGTGGCCGTGATGCGCCCCTTCCTCGAGATGACCGCCGAGGAGTGGCATCGCATGGTCGACGTGAATGTGAACGCGCTTTATCACGTTACCCGAGCGCTCCTACCGGGAATGGTCGCCCGGGGGCGCGGACACGTCTGTACCATTGGGAGCATTGCCGGTCGGAACACCTTTGCCGGCGGCACGGCCTACACGGGCACGAAACACTTCGTCATGGGCTTCTCAGAGTCGCTCATGCTCGAGGTCCGGGACGCCGGCGTGGGGGTCTCGGTCGTGATGCCGGGGTCGGTCGACACCGACCTCTTCCCGCCCGGCACAAACCGCACGTGGATGCTCGAGCCCAAGGACGTTGGGGACGCCGTCGCGTTCGTGGTGAATTCGCCGGCCCACATGCTGGTGCATCGGATCGAGGTGCGGCCGCTGTCTCCGAAACGGCCGCGCGCCTAGCAGCCGCCGCGCCGGAGCTCGCGAATTCGGGGCCGAGGACCAATGACAGGGGCGCGACTGCGTATCCAGTGCGTATTCTTGAGAGGGCGGGCCGCAACGAGTATTGCGCGGTTCGCCCTGCTGGTCGTGCCGGCCCACCGTCGGCGACATCCGCTCTCCGCCTTTCGTCCATTGCCATGCACCAGCAGTCCCAACGCCAACTGCAGGATCGCGTCACCGCGCTGAGTATTCCGGAGGTGCTCGATGCCGCCAAACGCTTCTTTGCGCGTCGCGGTGGCGTCTACTCAGCGTTCCTCGAAAAGCAGGGGCCTTCGCACGTCGCACTTCGCGGACAGGGCGGGGAAGAGATCGTCATCGGTGCACACCCGGTGCCGGGCGGGAGTTCGGTCTCCGGGTCGAGCTATCTGTTCGACCAGCAGGTCGCACAGTTCCTCGCGTCGCTGCCGCCTGCGGCGCCTATCGCGCCAGTGCCTGAGGAAGTCGTCGAAGTCGGTGATGCAGTGGCGCCGGGCGCTGCGTCATGAGCGCGCGATTCGTGACGAGTCTGCGCGCCCGTCCTACGCCAATCCGGCTCGTCGCGGAAGGCGCGACCTCAGTGTGGACGCTGCGGGTGCAGGGCGCAGAAGTGTACGATGCCGTGCGCGTTGAGGTGCTGCCGACGACCATGGTGCGCGACGTGAAGCAGGCCGCGATGGCCGAGCTGATGCCCGATGTCGATGCACTCGACGCCTACGTCGTCAAACTCGGCGGATTTGAAGTCGCCGACGAGGGCGCGTCCGTGCAGGCCGCTGGTGCGACTGACGGGTCGACGTTTCTCGTCATGGCGCGCCGTCGTCGGCCGGTGCGGTGACGGGCGCTGGGGGAAGTGTCGCAGGAAGTATGGCCGAAAGTGTCGGTGAACTCTCGCCCGCAGCACTGCTGGCCGCGGCGCAACGCCTCCGCGCAGAAATCGGTAAGCGTATCGTCGGACAGGACGCCGTCGTCGACGAAATTCTGATGGCGTTGGTAGCCGGCGGACACGCATTGCTGGTGGGCGTCCCCGGTCTCGCGAAAACGTTGATGATCAAGTCGCTCGCCGAGGCGATGCGTCTCGATTTCCGTCGCATTCAGTTCACGCCGGATCTCGTGCCAAGCGACATCACGGGTACTGAGATTCTCGAAGAAGGCGCGAACGGTGCACGGGCGTTCCGTTTTGTGCGCGGACCGATCTTCGCCAACATCGTGTTGGCCGATGAGATCAATCGCGCGCCGCCACGCACCCAAGCCGCGCTGCTCGAGGCGATGCAGGAGCACAGCGTAACGGCAGCAGGGCAGACAATGCGTTTGCCCGAGCCCTTCTTCGTGCTTGCCACGCAAAATCCAATTGAGCAGGAAGGAACGTATCCGCTGCCGGAGGCACAACTTGACCGGTTTCTCTTTGACATTCGCGTCGGCTATCCAAACGAAGCGGAAGAGATTTCGATTCTGCGTGCGACTACCGGTCGTCGCGGCGAACCGATTGTGCCGGTGTTCGGCGCAGAAGAAGCGATTGCGCTTCAGCGGCTCGTGCGTGAGTTGCCGTGCAGTGAACTCGTGCTCAAGTATGCGGCGCAGCTTGTGCGCGCCACGCGTCCGAGTGTGACAACCGCGCCATCAATCGTCCGACAGTATGTGCGCTGGGGTGCGGGACCGCGGGCGGGCCAGGCGCTGATTCTTGGCGCGAAGGCTGCCGCTCTGCTCGGCGGTCGTGCCGCAGTTTCACCATCGGACATCCGTCGCGTCGCGCTGCCAGTTCTCCGTCATCGTATTCTGCCTAACTTCGCAGCAGAAGCCGATGGTGTGTCGGCGGAGCCGATCGTCGAAGCGCTGCTCGCGCACGTTGCGGCGCCGACGAGCGCACTGTCCTGACCAGCGCGCGGCTCCGAACGCGCGCGTGAGGTTGCCGTGACGACTGCATACGGTCCGTTGCTCGATGCACTCCGCGGCGTGCGCTGGCCGGCACGTCGCGCCGTTGGCGCAGCATTGCCCGGCGCGCACCGCTCGCGTCAACGTGGCACCTCGGGTGAATTCACCGAGTATCGGCTCTATCGCCAAGGCGACGACCCCAAGCAACTCGACTGGAAATTACTCGGCCGCAGCGATCGCGCGTTCGTGCGACTCACGGACGACCGTGCACTCGTGCCGACATGGTTGGTCCTCGACGGGTCGTTGAGCATGGCGTTCCCAGACGAGCGTTCGGCGTTGCCGGGCGCACCGCCAAACAAGTGGCGGACGGCGCGCGCGTTAGCTGTCGGACTCGGCGCCGTTGCCAACGCGGGCAGCGATCCGGTGGGTGTGCTCGCCGTGAGCGACGAAGGCACGACCCAAATTGCAGCGCGCACACGTCGCGGCACGATCGCCGAGATTGCGCGATCGCTGGATGCACTGCATTGCGGCGGGAGCGGGTGGCTCGCCCCATTGCTGACCATGACGCCAATGACCGCGCGCATCGTTGTCATCTCCGACATGCTTGGCGATCTCGACGCACTCATTCGTACCGCGGCACAGCGTAGTGCGGCAGGGGCGATCGTGGAGTGCGTGCACGTTGTTGCGGCCGAGGAGCTTTCGCTTCCATCAGCAGCGTATCTCGCGCGCGATCCCGAGCGGCCCGAGGTGGAGCGTGTCCTTGAACCTCGTGCGCTCGCCGTGTATCGCGATCGCTTCGCCACATTTCGCGCGGACACCGCACGACGTTGGCGTGCCGCCGGCGCGGGGTACACGGAAGTGCGCACGGATGCGTTGTTGCCGCGCGTGGTGCGCCAAATCGTGTCGGGGCAAGGGCGTACTGACTCGCATCGCACCGAATCGGATCGCGCGGAACAGCATCGCACGGAATTGCATCGCCGCGACGGTGGGTCGTGATCCACTTCGCAGTTCCCTGGCTGCTCGGCGCAGGCTTGGTGGGTGCAGCAGTGATCACTGCGTTGCACTTCCTGTCAGTGCGGCGGCCACCTGAGTTGCTGCTCCCGACGGCGCGATTTCTCGACGAGGGGCGCGTCCGGGCTGTGTCGAGCAGTGCGAAGCCGAGTGATCTGTTGCTCCTGCTGTTGCGCGTGGCGGCGTTGCTGCTGGCGAGTGCTGCGTTCGCCGTGCCGCAGTGGGTGTCGCGTTCGCATCGCGTCGCCCGACTGGTTGTGGCAGATGTCGCCGTGCGCGCAGACAGTGCGGCACTGCTGCAGGGCCTCGCTGCGAAATCGTCCACCGAACTGCTGACACGATTCGTCTGGACGGACAGCGTCGATGCGGCGGGCGCACCGGGCGGCCTGCGGGCAGAGCTCGCGGCCGCACTCCCGATCGCCGTGCGTGCGGCGACCGCGCTTTCTGCAAATGTGCGAGACGTCGATTCGATCACGTTGTATGTCGTCGCGCCGACTCGAGCAGCCGTAGATACGGCGAGTTGGCGCGCGTGGCGTGGTGTGTGGCCCGGAGCGGTGCATGTAGTCCCGCCCGCGGCGCGCCCAACACGTCAAACACCAGCAGTGCGGTTTGACGGGGTCGGAGCCGACGACGTACTGCGCTCTGCGTTCATGACACGCGCGACGAAGAGTGACTTGCCCGCATCTGCAACAGATGCGCAGCCCGCCACGCGTGATGTGTCTGTCCGGCGCGCGCCGCTGGCGCTCGCAACTGCGTCGTCATCTTTCTCCGCGCCCGCACCCGCGTCCGCGTCCGCGTCAGCGCCTTCATCCTCATTAGCGTCAGCAGCAGCAGCAGCGTCTGCCGCCTCATCAACTTCAGCGAGGGGCGGAGTGACGGTGGTGTGGCCGGAGAATGGCACCGTGGATGGTTGGCAGACGGCGAATGATACCGTTGGAGCGCTTGCCGCGAATGGCGTGGCGGTTGTGGCGTCCTGGGTGCGCGCGTCCACGCCGTCGCCTGAATCGATGCGTGGCGCGCATGCCGTGGCGTGGTGGAGTGATGGTGTTGCCGCGGCGATTGAACGCCCGCTGGGGCGTGGGTGTGTACGCGAAGTCGGGATCGTGGTCCCGCCTTCGAGTGACCTGCTGCTGGACGCCAACGCCGACGGGCTGATGGCGGCGTTGATGGCACCCTGTGCTGAAGCGGCGAGCGGGGAGCGTACAGTGCCACCAGCGATTGTTGCTGACAGTCTCGATACTAGCAAAGGCGCAGCTGCATCAGCATCACACTTTCGCGCGATGGAAGGAGCTGGCGTACGGTCGTCGCCGAGTTGGCTGTCGGCGTTGTTGCTTGCTCTTGCTCTCACGTTGCTGGTGAGTGAGTGGATCGTGCGCGATCGCGGTGATCGCGGTGATCGCGGTGATCGCGGTGCTCTCGGTGATCGCGATAGCGCAGTTGATGCAATCACCAGTCGCACCAACGGCCAACGGGTTGAGGCGGCGCCATGACCAGTGTTCCGGCTAGCACTGGTATTCGTCGGCCCGCCGTGGGCGCTATGGCGCCTGCCGTATCGGCAACGGGTATCGTACTGGCGTCGGTAGAACGCGCGCGTAAATCGTTGCAGTGGATTGTGTGGATGCGTGCGCTGGTGCTTGGGCTGGGTGCCGGGATCGCGGCGCTGTTGGCGTTGCTCCTCGCTGCACGACACTCGCCGCTCCCGACGACTCTGATCCTAGTCGGGGCGCTACTCCCAACGGGCGCCGTCGTGATCGGGTCGTTACGCCGAGGCGCACGGGTGACCGCAGTACGAACCGCGTTGTGGCTCGAAGAGCAAGCGCCGGCAGGGTTTGCACTTGTCACGCTGGTTGAGCACCAGACTCAATTGCCGCCACGGATGTCGACACAACTATCGTCACAGGCGTCGCCTCAAGTATCGCCACAGATATCGCCAGTGGACGATGAACGCACGCCTGCCGCAGTGCACGCTCGCCTGGCCGACGCCTATCTCGCCGCACTCGGCGGGGCAACACGCGCAACCAGAATTGCCACCGGCGCGCTGAATGCAATGGCCATAGCGCGACTACGCGACCCGCTCCTGTTTACGCTTGGCGCAGCGGCACTGCTCTGGTGGTTTGGCACGACAACTGTTGCGCGCGGTAATGAAGGGACGACGTCGAGCGCGCGTAATGTGTTTGGCACCAGCAACAAGGCACGCGCCAACGCGCCGATCGGAAAGTGGTCTATTCGCGTTGAACCACCCGCCTACACACATCTGCCCGCGCAGCAGCTCGGTGATGTAGACGGCGCCAAGGTGTTGAGTGGGAGTAGGCTCGTAATCGACGGCACCGGTGACGTACCGTCGTCAGTCGCGCTCCGGGCGCTGGTCGATTCCGCGACGGTAGCGCGCGCCGGTATAAGTTGGCCGGCATCGCTGAGCGCGGCACCATCATCGACTGGATGGAGTCTGACGTTCACCACGACTGCGGTCCCAACCGAGCTGCGCGTAACACGCGGAATCGCGAACCGGCTGCTGCTCATCGAGGGCTACGGCGATTCGATCCCGCGCGTGAGTCTGCGTACGCCGGCACACGACAGCGTGTTGCGCAGCCCGAGCGGAAAGCTTCCGCTTGAAGCCACGCTCCACGACGATCTCGCACTCGCCAGCGGCGCCTTCGAGATGATCATCAGTTCGGGGGAAGGTGAACGATTCACTGCGCGGACAGTGCGCGTCGGTGCGCAACGGTACGCAGGGGCGCACGATGTCACGTTGCGCATCGCGCTCGACCTTGACTCGATGAAGCTCGGCCCCGGTGACATTGTGCACCTGCGCGCCGTGGCGCACGACGCACACCCGGCCGCCAACCGTGAGTGGGGCAGCAGCGAGACGCGCTCCATTCGCGTTGCGCGGCAAGCCGAGTACGACTCGGTGTCCGTGGAGCCCGCGCCACCGCCGGAAGTGGACAAGTCGTTGCTCAGTCAACGCATGTTGCTGGTGATGACCGAGAAACTCGAGGCGCGTCGTGCGAAGCTGACTGCGAATGTGCTTGCTGACGAAACGAGCAAACTCGCGCGCGACCAGACCCGACTCCGTCTCGCCGTCGGCGATGCCGTGTTCCAGCGCTTGGGCAACGAATCATCGGCAGAGCACGCCGAAGGCGACGAGAAAGGGATCAAGATCGTTGATGGGAAGTTGGTGATGCCGCCCGAGCAGGACATGACCGGTATGCTTGAAGAGGGCGACGACTCACCCGTGATCGGGATCAACAAGCCGCTCCTTGAAGCGTACAACGCAATGTGGGATGCAGGACGCGCACTCGAACTCGGTGATCGAAAGGTTGCCATTCCGCACATGCGTGTGGCACTCGCCGCGATTGAACGTGCGCGTGCAGCGTCGCGGTTGTATCTCCGCGGAAAGCCACCAGTGGTGATTCTCGATCTTGCGAAGATCAGACTCGCCGGGAAGGACACCGGCATCACGAATGTCCGGTCGGTTCGTGCCGTGCAGTCGTCAACGGCACGCGGGCGTGAAGCGCGCCTGTTGCGTGCAGCGGCCTTGGCCGTGACCGATGCATTGTCGGCACGCGACTCGATCGCGGTGTTGCGACTGGAGTCGGTTGGCGAGGCGCCGGAGTTCGCCAACGCCTTGGCGTCAGTTGTCACTGCACTGAAGCGGGGTGGCGACGCGACTGATGAATTCGTGCGTGCACGTCGTGTGCTGGGCGGCGTGACGCGCGCATCGGGCACAGGATGGTCACGGGTGAGCCCACCGTGACCGCCGGACAACTCGTGGTGCCGAGCGAAGCATTTGTGTTTGCTACCGCACAGTATGAGTCCGGCGACTGGGACTCCGCACCGATGGTGGCGGCCAATGTCATCGACGCGATCGCGCGGTACACAAGCATCCCCGTGCGCCCGCAGGGGATCTCGGTCCCGCTGTCCTCCGAAGTGCTATACGGCTATCCGCTGGTCTATCTCACCGGTCACTTGCCAGTACGCTTCTCGAACAAGGAAACCGAGGTGTTACGGCAGTATTTGCGACGCGGTGGCCTGCTTTTCATCGACGATCACAACCACGATATCGACGGCGCATTCAACAAGACGGTGCGTGAAGAAGTACGTCGTGTTGTTGGCGAGCTGAAACCATTGCCGAATACGCACGAGCTCTATCGCGCATTCTTCAATTTCGAGAACGGTCCGCCCACCACATCGCACGAGATGAATGGATGGGGCGACAATCTGGTGCACGAAACACTCGACGCGGTGCTGATCGAAACGCGCATCGCCGTGCTGTTCAGCAACAAGGACTATAGTTCGGAGTGGAGCTACCATCCGGACAACAAGCGCTTTCTCTCGATCGACAACACGAAGTTCGCCGTGAACATCGTGGTCTACGCACTCACGCGATGACGCGCCGTCCACTCGAGCTGATTGCACGTCTGATCGGGGTGTTTGCCCTGGTCGCGGCGCTCGTCGTGATGCTGCGGTCGCGTTCTGCGTCGCCTGCACGAAACGCCTACACACTGACGCCGAGCGCATTGAGCGACAGTTCGGCACACAGTGCCGTCAGCGAACTCTCGACCACCATTGCGCGCACGGCACGCGATACGGTGCGCCCGAATCTGCGCGTCACGCTTTCACGCATCCCCGACGCTAATGTTCGAAGTGCGCTCGCCGTGTCGCGGGCGGCGGGCCTCGCGGTGGCGTGGACCGACAGTACGTCGGCGGCAGGGCTCGCCGTTGCTGCGACGGCAGAAGCCGATCCGCAGGGTGGTACCGTCATTCACGCCGTTGGGCAGAGTTCGCGCCCGCTGCTCGTGCGCGACGGTGCGAGTCTCTTGGACTCTGTCGATCGCACGAGTCGCAGGGAACCGAACGCACTCGTGCTACGCGCTGCGCGGCTCTCAGGGAACGCGATGGCCGAGCAGGGTGCATCGCGCGCGTCGGTGCCGGTGCCGCGGGCGGCGACGCTGAGACGCATCCTGCTCGCCGCGCACCCTGGATGGGAAGCAAAATTCGTCGCTGCCGCACTGGAAGAGCGCGGCTGGCAAGTGGACGGCAGCCTCCTCATCGCACGCCGTGCCTCCGTTACACTCGGCGCTCCGCTCTCCCTCGACACCGCGCGCTACGCCGCCGTGATTGTCCTCGACAGTGGCGTTGTCGGCGGCGACGCACTGACCCGCTTTGTACGACAGGGCGGCGGCGTGATTCTGTCCGCCGATGCGCTCGGTGCGCCATCGTTGGCAGCACTTCGCCCCGCGTCGATCGTTGGCGCGCGACCGGCCGTTCCCGGCGCGTTGCTGACCGATGCGCCGCGTCAGGGGCTGGATGCGTTTGACTTGCGTCCGGCCCCGCGTGCCGTCGTGCTGCAGCAGGAGTCGCGCGGCGGCAAAAGTGAACCATCGATTGTTGCGTGGCGCATCGGCGCAGGTCGCGTACTCGCGAGTGCGTATCGCGAAACATGGCGTTGGCGCATGGAAGGCACCGATGATGGGATGGATCAGCATCGGAGGTGGTGGAGCGGTCTCGTCAGCGCCGCCGCCTTCGTTCCTACCGATACGTCGGTCGTGCACAGGCGTTTACTCACAACGCGATTTCCGGGCAGCGCTGCCCCCTATGCCGATCTTGCTGCCCGTCTTGGGCCACCAACCGCAGCGCAGCCCATGCGCATTGCGACGCCAAGCGGTCCTTCACGAATCTGGCTACTCTTTGTGGTCGCCACCGTCGCCCTTCTCACCGAATGGGCGCTCCGCCGTTTTCGCGGCGCGCCCTAAACTCGAAGTCACCCCCCGTGCCCGTCGCCTTCATCTCTCACTCCGACTGTGGTCGCCACGACACCGGGTGGAATCACCCCGAGCATGTGGGACGACTGCGGGCGATCCCCCGGGCCCTGCGCTACGAGCCCGTGCTCTTCGATGCACTCGTCCATCACGAAGGCCGGCATGCGCGCCCCGATGAGCTCGCACTCGTGCACGACGTGGCGTACATCGCGCGCGTTGAAGAGCTCGTACGCGCCGGTGGTGGTCGACTCGATCCGGACACCGTCGTCAGTGAGGGTTCCTGGGATGCGGTGACCGCAGGCGCAGGGTGTGTGCTCGATGGGGTCGACATGGCGTTCGACGGTCGCGCTGAACGAAGCTTCTCCGCCGTGCGTCCGCCGGGGCATCATGCACTGCGTGACCGCGCGATGGGATTCTGCCTCTTTGGCAACGTGGCCATCGCCGCCCACTACGCGCTTCGCAATCATCCGTGTGAGCGAGTGTTGATTGTCGACTGGGACGTGCATCACGGAAACGGCACCCAGGCGTTGGTGGAGAATGAGCCGCGCATTCACTTCGTGTCGATGCATCAGTGGCCGTGGTACCCAGGCACCGGCGCGGCCGACGATCGCGGACCGCACAATTCGGTGTGGAACGTGCCGATGCCGCCGTCGTTGCCGGCCACGCGCTATACCGACGCCCTGCTGGCCGCAATCGACGCAGCAACCGCGGACTTCATACCGGACCTGGTGCTCATCAGCGCCGGCTTCGATTGCCTCGAAGGCGATCCCCTTGGGGCATTCACCCTGACACTGGACGACATTCGCACGTTGACACGAGCCATCGTTGAGCGGGCGGAGCGCTGGTGCGGCGGACGCGTTGTCAGCGCGCTCGAAGGGGGCTATGCGCCTGATGCCGTTGCGCAGGCCGTTATTGCGCATCTCGAGGCACTCTGCTTGCTGTGACAAGGCGACGATGGGTAGCTTCCGCTCATGCCCGCAGCCCCGCACGCCCTACAAGTACCCCGTAGTTTGCGCCTCAGGACTCACCCGCACCTGTCGTGACTACAGGCGCGATGGAATCACTGCCGCGCACGCTCTATCGTGCGCGCGATGGAGGCAACGTCATCGACTGTCATCCGCGTGACATTCCACAGATGCTGGCCGAAGCCGGACCGCTCTGGGTCGACATCGATTCAACCTCTCGCCCACAACACGCGCTGCTGGAAAAAGTCTTCAAGTTTCATCCGCTTGCGATCGAAGACACGCTCAACCCAAGTTCACGCGTCAAGCTCGAAGAATACGACGGCTATCTCTTCATCATTATTCGCGGCGTTGCATTCGCGTCCAACACCGACGACCCGTACGACCTCGAAACAAAGGATCTCTACTGTTTCCTGGGCTCGCACTATCTCGTCACGGTGCATTCGGGACCGATGCCCTCTGTGGAGCGTGTGGCTGACACTTTGCGCCGCTCCCCCGATCTGCTCACCCGTGGCGTAGACCGCGCGCTCCACGCGATTCTCGACGACACGATCGACAGCTTCTTCCCGATTCTCAACCAGATCGATCAGTTCATCGACGGGCTCGAGGAGCGCGTGTTCGTCAAGTTTGACGACTCGGCACTGCGCGATCTGTTCCTCGTCAAACGACTCGTGCTTTCGCTGCGGCGCTATCTCATGCCGTCGCGCGAAGTCATGAACATTCTGACAAACCGGCCGAGTACGCTGCTCGCGCCCGACGTGCAGCTGTACTTCAGAGATATTTATGACCACGTGCTCCGCATCAATGACTCGCTCGACACGTATCGCGACCTGCTGAGCAGCACGATGGATTCGTATCTCACACAGGTGTCCAACCGACTTGGTGCAACCACCAAAGCGCTGTCGGTCGTGGCAACGATGTCGCTGCCATTCGTGGTGGTCAGCGGCATGTGGGGAATGAACTTCACGAGTATCCCGCTCTCCAACTGGCCCCACGGGTTTCTCGCACTTCTCTTTGGGCAGTTGGCACTTGGCCTCGCGCTGCTCGGATTTCTCCGTTGGCGTCGCTTGCTCTGATGCTGCCCGTCGCCGTGCTGTCGCTTGGTCACCAGCCGATGTTCCCACCGCAATCTCCCTGCGATGTTCTGTCCTGAATGCGGCACCTGGAATCGGGCTGCTGCCGCGCGTTGCACCCGCTGCGGCGCGCTGCTTCCTGAAGTTTCGGCGCCACCGCTCGACGTCCCCGACGAAGAGCTGCGCGCGCTGCGACAGGCCACCGGCAATCGGTATACGATCGTGAAGCGGCTGGGCAGCGGTGGCATGGCGCACGTGTATCTCGCGCGACATGCCGTGCTTGAACGTCCGCTCGTGATCAAGGTGTTGCATCGCAATCTCGCGGACGATCCGGAGATGCGCGAGCGTTTTCGTCGTGAGGCGGAGTCGGCAGCCCGCTTGGTGCATCCGTTCATCTGCGCCATTGCTGACATGGGTGCGTCGGGGCACATCGAGTACCTCGCCATGCCGTACTACGCTGGCGGTTCGCTTGCTGATCGACTTGGCCGCCAGCGCACCATTCGCGCTCACGAGGCCGCAGCGATCGCCGTGCAGGTGGCATGTGCACTCGACTACGCGCACCGTCACGGCATCGTGCATCGCGACATCAAGCCGGACAACATTCTGTTCGATGAAGACGGGAACGTCGCGCTCACCGACTTCGGGATTGCTACAGCGCGCTTTCACGGACGCCTCACGGCGGTCGGTCGTGCGATGGGCACGCCGCACTACATGTCCCCCGAACAGGCCATGGGGAAGCTGGTGGACGGACGCAGTGATCTCTACGCCGTCGGACTGCTGTTGTATGAAATGCTGCTCGGCCACCCGCCATTCGATGGTGAAGATTCGTACGCGGTTGGCTACAGGCACGTGCACGAGGTGCCGGTGCCGCCGGAGCAGGTAGACAGCCGTATCCCGTCTGCGCTGAGTGCGATCGTGGTGAAGTGCCTGGCCAAGCAGGCTGTCGATCGCTACGATCGCGGCTTCGATCTCGCTGATGCGCTCGTCGCGGTTCTCGCGGGAAGTGGCAGCCCAATCGATCTGCGCAACGCGCGCGCCGCCCGTCCTTCAGGTCTGACACCGCTCTAACGCCGCTCTGAAACATCCACATGCGCATCATCGCAGAAATTCTGACGGTACACACCACGCATCCGTTCATCATCGCACGAGGTGGCACGAGCGAGTTTCGTGTCGTGTGGGTCCGCCTGCAGGACCGCGACGGATTGGAAGGATGGGGTGAAGCAGCGCCAAGTCGGTTCTATGGAGAGACGGCGGAAACGGCGATGGTCGCCATTGCGCGCTTTGAGCCCGTGCTCGCAAACGCTGACAGCTGGTCCATCGATGCGATCGAAACCGAACTCGGGAAATCGCTGCGCTGGAACGCGTCGGCCCGCTGTGCAATCAGTGCGGCACTGCACGACCTGATGGCCAAACGACTTGGGCTGCCCCTCTATAAGCTGTGGGGGCTGAGCGGCCTGGCAACGCCGACCTCGAGCTTCACCATCGGTATTGCGCCCGACGACGAAACCCTGCGCTCCCGCGTGCGCGAGGCCGCCTCCTTCCCGATTCTCAAGATCAAACTCGGCACGCCACGCGATGCGGACATCGTGCGCATTGTGCGGGAGGAAGCGCCGACTGCAACGCTCCGTGTTGACGCCAACGCGGCGTGGACGCCCAAGGGGGCGCTGGCCATGCTCGACACGCTGACCAAGTATGGCGTCGACATGCTCGAACAACCGCTTGCGCCACACGATATCGAAGGACTCCGCTTTGTGCGCGAGCGTTCACCGATCGCGGTCATTGCGGATGAATCGTGCATTGTCGCCACCGACATCCCGAAGCTCGTTGGGGCGGTCGACGGCATCAACATCAAGCTCGCAAAGTGCGGCTCCCTCCGCGAGGCGCTCCGCATGATCGCGGTGGCTCGTGCGCACGGCATGCGCGTCATGTGCGGATGCATGATCGAAACGACCCTTGGCATTGCAGCGGCTGCGCACTTCTCTTCGCTGCTCGATGATGCCGACCTCGACGGGGCGACACTGCTTGCCGACGATCCCTTTGTCGGTCCGCGTATTCCGAAGGGCCGGATCACGTTGAGCGAGGCGCCGGGGCTCGGCGTGCAGCGGCGATAGCACCGGCGATAACGCCAGCGATATCAGCGCGTGGCAGTGACGCAAACGCGTCGGACAATCGTTGCGTCGAGGTGGCGCTTGCCGTGCCGCTCTTTCGCACCTTCGCGTATGCCGTACCGGACGGTATTGCGACCCCGATCCCAGTCGGCTCACGCGTGCTCGTCCCGTTCCGCAATCGACGCGAGATCGGAATCTGCCTCGGCGCAACCGCGCCACCAGAAGGCATCGCGCTCAAGCCATTGCACTCTGTTGTCGACGAAACACCTTCACTCACCGCGCCACTGATCGAGACCGCGCGTTGGATCGCCGACTGGTACGCGGCGCCAATTGGACTCGTGCTGCGAGGCATGCTTCCGGCCGCGCTCACCGGCGCAAAAACACCCACAGCATCGGCGAAGTCGCGACGCATCGTGCGACTGGCGCAAGAGCTGCCGTCGTTGCTGCAGCGTGAGCAGACATTCGCGCGCGCCAAACAGCAACGCGTCATCTACGACTTGCTCGAAGCGCAGGGGGGCATGGCCCCGTTCGATTCGCTGCTGCAACAGGCGTCGTGTACGGCGGGGGTGATCACCGCGATGGCCAAGCGTGGACTCGTCGAAGTGCGCAACGAAATCGTGCAGCGTGATCCGTTCGCCGATCGACTCGGCGTCGCGCCACCCGCCCACCCCAGCGATGCACAGCGCGCTGCCATCGATGCCGTTCTCGCTGGCAAACCGGGACAGACATTCCTGCTCCACGGCATCACCGGCAGCGGCAAGACGCTCGTCTACATCGAAGTCCTGCGAGCCGTACTTCAGCAGCAGGGCCGTTCGGCGATTGTGCTCGTGCCCGAGATCGCACTCACCTCGCAGACGGTCGATCGCTTTCGCGGCGCGTTCGGCGACAATGTTGCAGTGCTGCACTCAGGCTTGAGCGACGGTGAACGCTACGACGCATGGCAGTCGCTCCGCCGTGGTGATCGCCGAATTGCCGTTGGTGCGCGCTCTGCGCTTTTCGCGCCGCTGGAGCGCGTTGGTGTTGTTATCGTCGACGAAGAACACGAGTCGAGCTACAAACAGTCGGAGACACCGCGCTACCACGCGCGCGAAGCGGCCATTGTGCGCGCGCGTGCAGAAGGCGCAGTCGTCGTCCTCGGTAGTGCCACACCGAGCCTCGAAAGCTGGGAGCGCGCAGAGCGTGGTTCGTCCATCAGACTTTCACTGCCGGATCGCGCGGCTGGTGCGCTGTTGCCAGGCGTCGAGGTTGTAGACTTGCGCACGGTCATGCGTGACGCCGTCGCGACACGCGCCCCCAACGCGCCGTTCGACCCGGCACTCGGCGTACTGAGTCCTCTACTTGCAGCGGCGATCGAATCGCGGCTCGTACGAGGTGAACAGAGTCTCCTGCTGCTCAATCGCCGAGGCTATGCGGCGTTTCTGCAGTGTCAGTCGTGCGGAGATGTGCGGGTGTGTCCGCATTGCAGCATTTCGCTCACGTATCACCGCGTGCCCGAGTCGTTGGTGTGTCACTACTGCCAACATCAGGAGCCGGTGCCTGCGCGCTGTACTGCGTGCGGTGAAGATGCGCTGCGGCGGAAAGGGCTTGGCACCCAGCAGGTTGAGCGAATCGTGGCCGAGCGGTTTCCGGAGGCGCGCATCGCGCGCATGGACGTGGACACGACGAGCGGCAAGTGGGCGCATACCGCAATTCTTGATCGCGTTGGTGCCGGTGAAGTCGACATTTTGCTGGGCACGCAGATGATCGCGAAGGGGCTCGATTTCCCGAATGTGACTCTGGTTGGCGTGGTCGACGCGGACACCGGTCTCAACATGCCCGACTTTCGCGCGGCGGAACGGACGTATCAGCTTCTGAGTCAGGTCGCCGGGCGCGCGGGGCGCGGAGCAAAGGGCGGTGAAGTGCTCATCCAAACACGCATGCCCAAGAACCACGCAGTCCAGCATGCGGTCACGCACAACTACATCGGCTTTGTGCGTGAGGAACTCGGCTCGCGGCGCTCGCCGGCGTATCCGCCGTTTGTTGCCCTCGCAAACGTGATTGTCAGTGGCGCCGATCAGGCACAGACGGCGGCGGCGGCCATTGCGGCGGCAGAATGGGTTCACAAACTCGTGGCGCGCGCAGCGCTGCGGGACCTCGAACTGGTGGGCCCGGCACCATGCCCGATTGATCGTATCAAGGATCGGTGGCGTTGGCACTTTCTGCTCAAGTCGTCCAAGCCCGCGACGATGACGCGTGTCGCCCGGTACGTCGCCGAAAAATGCCCTGTGCCGAAGACGGCCGATCTGCGTCTCGTGGTGGACCGCGATCCAGTGGCGCTGTTGTAAATTTCGACGTCACCTCACACCACACTTCGCATGACGTCGCGTACTCTCGCCGCAATTCCGCCGTACATCTTCTGGGAACTCGACGCCCGTCGCAACGCAGCGCGCGCGAAGGGTCGTTCACTCATCGACTTGGGCATCGGCAGCCCTGATCAACCAATACCTGGTGTCGTCATCGACGAGATGCAGCGCGCCGCAGCCGACCACGGACTGAGCGGCTATCCTCACTTCAGAGGTAGTGCGCCTTTTGTTGATGCGGCTGCGGCGTACATGACCCAACGGTTCGGCGTCGCACTCGACCCAAAGCGCGAACTCTTGGCACTCGCCGGCTCGAAGGAAGGGATCGCGGAGTTGGTGTTGTCGCACTGCAATCCGGGTGACGTGGTGCTCATCCCCGAGGTGTATTACCCGGTGTATGCGCGTGCCCCGCAGCTTGCGGGTGCAACGCCGGTGTTCATGCCCATCTTGAGCGACGGTACGCTCGATCTCGACGCGATTGCACCGGCCCATCTCGCGCGTGCGCGCATCATGATCATCAACTACCCGTGCAATCCCACCACGGCGTCAGTGCCACTCGCGGAACTCGCGCGACTGGTGGCGTTCGCTGAGCGTCACTCGCTGCTGTTGGTGAGCGATCTCGCCTACAGTGAGCTCGCCTATGATGGCTACGTGGTGCCCAGTGTGTTGGAGGTGCCGGGAGCAATGAACGTGGCGGTGGAGCTACACACCTGTTCGAAGAGCTTCAACATGGCCGGTTTGCGCATCGCGTTCATTGCGGGCAATGCGCAGGCAATCGATATCCTCGATCAGTACCGCTCCAATATCGGCTACGGTGTGTCGACGCTCGCACAGATGGCCGGCGCTGCTGCGTTCAGGCATCACGAGACAATCATTCCGCCAATTGTCGCGGAGTACAGAGCGCGTCGTGATGCGATCGTTGGTGCATTCAATCGGTGCGGTTGGAGTGTCACCGCACCAAACTCAACGATGTATCTGTGGCTCGACGTGCCGCCGGGCTTTGACGATTGGAGTTGGGTCGAAACCTTGATCGAGGGACCTGGCGTGGTCGTCACACCAGGTCTCGCATTCGGCGCTGCTGGTGTTGGGCATTTCAGGCTCTCACTCGTACAACCTGCCGACGTGCTGACGCGCGCGGCCGAAGCCATTGCCGCGACTACTTCGCTGGCGCCGGTTCCTTGAGGGACATGTCCCACTGCACCGTCACTTCGTCTTCGATCGGGTTCACGGCCGGATTGTAGGACACGCCGTAATCCTTACGGTTCACTTTGAACTCGCCGCGGAAGCGGCCTGCGCCCTTCTCGTAGAACATCATCGTTGCCGGAACGACGATCCGCTTAGCGATGCCACGCATCGTCAAATCGCCGGTGATATCCAGCTTGTTCTCACCCGTCTTCTTCACGCTGACGGACTTGAAGGTGATGCTCGGGTACTTGGCGACATCGAGGAACGCATCGCTCTTGAGGTGATTGTCCCGCATGGTCACACGCGTGTCGACGCTGGACGCATCGATCGTGATGGCGACCGTTGACGCTTCCAGGTTCTGCGCATCGAGCAAGATGTCCGCGTCCCACTTGGAGAAGAAGCCATGCGCGCTCAGCAGGCGTGCGTCGGCGACAAAGTTGATCTCGCTGTGGTTCTTGTCGATGACATGCGGCTTGGGCGCCACGGCCGGGCGGGCGGCCATCAGCACGGGGAAAATGAAGGCAAAAACGGCAACGCGTGAACGGCGCATGTGACGGCCTCGGTATGTTTGGTGCAGGTGGATAACTCAGTGGCCGGATACATCGGCCATTAAAGTCACAGTACTAAGATAAACAGATGCCGGCACCAAATCAAGCGACCGGACGCCTTGAACGGCTGCCGCTGCGCCGGTCATCTTCCAGCGCGAGCCAGTGCGCTGACCGCTGGCTTCCGATTCTCATTTCTCAGGCATCATCATGAGCGCCCCCGTGATCCCGGACGAACCGACCGACGTCCCCGTAGTCCTCGTTCCGGATCGCGCCGAAGCGCCGATCTCAGAAATCACGGAGCGCTTCTTCCGCGCGCTGTTGCTCAAGGTGCCTCTCGATCGGATCGAGGAACTGCATCTTTTCTCGCCGCTTCGGCAGGGTGGCGTCGAGACGGGCATCGCGGTCATCGCCGCGCGCGAAATCATCGTGCCACCGCCGGTCGCCGACATGGAACTGCCGTTGGAGCTTGAGCCGATCGCGGACGCCGGACCCGTCGATGCGACACTCGCGACCTCTGGTGACGCGGTGGAATTTGACGTCGACGCCGCGCTTGGCGAGCCCATTGATGTAGACGACAGCGATTCCGCTGAAGCGGACGCGGAAGCTGAGGCTCTTGTCGACATCGAACCTGAAGTCCACTCCGATGCGGTCTTTGCCGCGGAAGCCATACTCGAGGCTGCGCTGGACGACGCGAGTCCATACGCAGACGACGACTTGCCTCCGGCCACGATCGCGGCACTCGCGGAAATGAGCGACGCCGCCGCTACCGAAATTGTGGCCACCGACGATACGGCAACCGACCTCGCCGCCGAAGCACTGTTCGTTGCCGAGCCAGTCGCTGCACCGACACCGATCATTCGTCACACTGTGTTTACGGCGCGCTACCGGCTCGTCCAGAAGGGCCCTGAGCGCGGTAAATGGGAAGCAGACGTCGTCGCTGAGGCTGAAGCACCACTCATCACTGTTGAAACCGTTGTGCGAGGTGTGCAGCGACGCGCAGGCGAAGAATCCGACACAACCCGTTTCACCGCCGCGCAAATCGCCCGCGCACTTCGGATCGAACTCCCGAAAGCACCGTAGCGTTGACGTGAGCGACCACGCCGACGGCGAAGCCACTGCGGTCGATGCACGGGGGAGCGGACGCGATGCGTTCCGCGGCTATTTGCGCGAGCACAACCTCCCCGTAACGGCGCAGCGTCTCGCAATTGCTGACGTCATCCTTGGCACCGATCGACATCTCTCCGCCGAGGAAGTCGCGAAGGAACTGCGCTCCCATGGTTCCCACGCAGGTACGGCGACGGTCTACCGCACGATCGAGGTCCTTGTGCGCAGTGGACTCGTCGTCGAACGTGATTTCGGCGAAGGCTTCAAGCGCTATGAAGCCGCACGTGGCGTACCGCATCATGAGCATCTCCTCTGCACCGTCTGCGGACGCGTCACTGAGTTCCGCGATGAACGACTGGAACGCATGACGACCTTGCTCGCCGAAACGCACGACTACTCACGCCAGCGTCATCGGCTTGTCATCTATGGCCTCTGCGGTGATTGCCGCCGTGGCTCCACTCGCAACCGATAGAACTCGTGGCACCTGAGTCACTGACAATTCTCGTTGCATTCAGCGCCGGTCTGCTCAGTTTTCTGAGCCCGTGCGTACTTCCGCTGGTGCCGAGCTACGTCACGTTCATCACCGGTCTCGGTCTTGAGGACGTGTCGCGCGCGAGACGCACCACCTTTGTCCACGCGCTGCTCTTTGTGCTCGGCTTCTCGTTCATCTTTGTCGCGCTTGGTGCCGGGGCAACGGCGTTTGGTCAGTTGATGCTCGCGTATCGCGGCTGGATTGCGAAAATCGGCGGCGCGTTGATGGTGCTGATGGGACTCTGGATGCTTGGTGTCCTGAACATCGGCGCGCTGCAGCAGGAACGTCGCGTTCATCTCACAGACAAACCGCTCGGCTACCTCGGCACGGTCGTTGTCGGCATTGCGTTCGGCGCAGGGTGGACGCCATGTCTTGGACCCACACTCGGCGCGATCCTGGCGCTCGCGGCAACACAGACACAGCTGTCGAAAGGGATTATGTTGCTCGCGTTCTACTCGGCGGGGCTTGCCGTTCCGTTTCTGCTTGCTGCGCTCCTGCTCGAACGGTTTCTCTCTTTCTTCAAGAAGTTCAAGTCGCATCTCGGCACCGTCAATCGTATCGCCGGCGTGCTGCTCATCCTAGTTGGTGTTCTGATGTTCACCGGTTGGTTCGAGCGTCTGGCTGCACTGCTGCAGCCGTTCACGCCTGAGTTTTTGTTGGAACGATTGTAGACGGAGACTGGGGGGTGGGTCCCCAGTCCCCAGTCCCTGGCTTACGCGAGAAACGGCGTCACGATTGCAGTGACCTGCGCCTTCGTGAGTGGTTCATCGAACGCTTCCGTGTACGCAGCCATGCCACCGTTGTTGGCCGCATCGGGCAATGTTGCAATGGCCACGCCGCCCTGTGTAGCAAGCTCTTCACCGTCGTAAATCCCCTGTGTGAACGCGGGAAGATCGTCGCGACTGTTGTTGGTGATCCATCCCTTCTTGCCGCGCAGACGACGAATCTGGCACGCGTGGCGCGCCTCGACGGAATGAATGGTGAGCGCTGCCGTCAACGCCGCTTTGTCGTTGATCAGACGCGGCGCCTGCCCTTTGTACGCTCGTACGCCGGTGTCTTCGAAAGCCATCGCCAAGGCTTTGAACGTCTCGTACTGTCCTGCGGAGAAGTTGAAGCCCGGGAGGTTGCCCTTCGCGGTGAAGTCAAAATTCGGCTTCGCGCCAGGCGTCGCACCCTTGCCCCTGATCAGCGATTGCAGCGCGGCCACATGCTGATTCTCGTGCGCAGTGATCGTTGTGAAGATCGTGCGATCCGCCGCATCGATCAGCCCCGCGCCGGCGATGCCGCGCGAATAGAACTCAGCTTCCAGGTATTCCAGGAGTAACGCGAACTGCAAAACGTCGAGCACGTCGGATGGCGTCTGTCCGTAGGCGTCCTTGGCAAGCGCACCAAGCGCGATCGGAATGGAACCGAGCGCCAGCAGTGCGGCTGTTGTTCGACTGACGCTTGCACCATTGGCGATTTCATCGGCGCGCGCGTCGACGGTCGCCAAAATCTCGGGATCGATCGAGTCGATCACTGGCAGTGACTGTATGAGCATGATCGTCTCTTTACCCGTTGTTGTTGGGGCCTTGAACAAATGCCGCCGGAAGGTTGGCGAAACTGAGCCTGTCGACGATGAACGATTGTGCCGCCGTCGCGACTTTGAGCGGCGCAAACGCGTCGTCGAAAGTCTTGGGTGCGAAATCCCCGGACTTGGGATTCAGCAGGTCGCGAATGGCCGCAGCGTGACGCCCTTCGACCGAAACAATCTTGCCTGCGAGTGTGAGGTAGTCGGTCGACGAGAGGTACTGCGCGGCGCCGTTGTAGGCTGCCACTCCCAAATCCTCGAAATCCCTCGCAGCGTTCAGAACGGCAAGCCGATCATTGAAGTTGAGACCAGGATATGCGGGAGTGAGCGTGAAGCCGTTCGTACTGCCAATGGCGGCCTTGAACAGTTCACGATGCAGCACTTCGTGGTACTTGATGTCCTGCAGCACCAACTTCTCGGCAGCCGTCAGATTTGAGCCACCGAACGCCGCGACGACTTTTGTATAAAAGTCCGCCTCCAACTGCTCGAGGGCATAGGCGAACTGCAGTACAGCGATGTCGCCCTTCGCGAAATCAATGACGAGCGATGTGCCTGTGTTGGGTAACGGTGTTCCAGTCGGGGTCGTGCTGTTGTTGTCGCACGCGGTGAACGCGGCGGGTAGGAAGACGAGTACGCCTCCCATTGCCATCACCTTCAGCGCCTCGCGGCGCGACCGCACGGAGGAGAGAAGCCCGGGGTCGGGAACGATGAGCGTCGGTCGGTCTGACATATGCTGACCTCTTGAGCGTTGGGAGTCACACGCGGATGCGTGCAGGTCCGCAATGCGCGGAATTCCACCTACGCTCTCGCAATGTCCAAGCCACTCGTGATCCAGATGCGATGGCCATCACATTGAGTATGTACGCATATGTCCATACGCGTGCGTAATAATGTCCATTGAACGGTCGTTGATCGGTCGCTCGTCGCATTGCGCGGCGAGGTCGTCGTACGTCATGAAACCAAAGTGCGCGTCGACTAGACGGCCACTTCGCTGCCGGACTCGATGTCGTCCAGCAACTGCTGCCGCTGCAGCAACTTCGCATAGCGACCGCCGCGCGCCACCAGTTCCTCGTGTTTCCCTTGCTCGACGACGACGCCCTCATCGAGCACCAGGATGTGATCGGCATCGCGCACCGTACTCACGCGGTGTGAGGCGATGATTGCGGTGCGACCGGCAAGCACACCCCGCAGCCCCGCCAGAATCGCCGCTTCGGTCTGCGTGTCCACCGCCGAGAGCGAATCGTCGAGCAAGACGATGCGCGGCCGACGCGCTAGCGCGCGAGCCAACGCGGTACGTTGTTTCTGCCCGCCGGAGAGATTGATTCCGCGTTCGCCAAGTCGCGTACGGTAGCCCTCAGGCAGATTGGCGATCGTGTCGGTGAGTTGGGCCACGTCGGTCGCGTCGATGACTTCCTGCAGTGTTCCCTGAGTCGCTTCCTGCCCGGCGCCACCGCCGGCGACGTCAGGCGCGCGATGCTCGGCAGTGAACAACGACGGCGATTGGGCTTCGGGGACACCATACGCGATGTTCGCGCCCACCGTGTCGCTGAATAGCAGCGACTCCTGCGGGACGTAGCCGATTTCGTGGCGCAACGTGTCGAGCGGGAGCTCACGAATGGGTATGCCGTCAATCAGAATCTGACCTTCCTGCGGCTCGAACAAGCGTGGAATCAAGTCCATCAATGCGCTCTTCCCCGACCCTGTCGCGCCGACAATCGCGAGCGTGCCGCCAGCCCGAAGTTTGAACGACACATCGCGCAGCACCCAACGCGTCCCCGGCGCCGCGCCAACACTCGCCGAATAGTCCGCGTCGCGCGCAGCGCCATCTTCGGTTGTCATCAACGCGGCTGGGTAATGAAAGGAGACACCGCGAAATTCGATCTCGCGTCCAGCACCAACACCAGCACCAACACCAGCACCAGCACCAGCACCCGCAACAGGCAGTGGCGTGTGCCCGCTGTTCTGCACCGCCGCTGGCGCGGCATCGAGTAGCTCGAGCACGCGGGACATCGATGCTGCGGCGCGCTGAAACAGATTGGTCGTCCAGCCAAGTGCGATCAGCGGCCACGTCAACATGGCGAGATAGATCCCGAACGCGACGTAGCCGCCCACGCTCACGCGTCCTTCAATCAGCAATCGTCCACCAACTCCAATGGTGACTGCGCCGCCCAACCCGGCGAGCAGTGCGAACCCGGGATTCATGATTCCGTTCAACTTCGCGAGTCGCATGTTCGCTTCGAGATAGCCGTCACCGAGTGCGTCGAAGCGCGCCGACTCCGACGCTTCCTGTCGATAGGCACGCACCACGCGAACGCCAGCGAGATTCTCCTGCGCGCGGGTCGAGAGTTGACTGAACTGCGATTGCACCGCTTCGAATCGCGCGTGAACGAGTCGCCCGAGCCGAATCATCAGAATCGGCAGGCCGATCATGGGCAGCAATGCAACGGCCGTGAGCAACGGACTGATGCGGAGCATCATCACGAGAGCGAACATTCCACCGGCGATCGTGTTGACGAAATACATCACGGCCGGGCCCGCGGCCATGCGGACCGCGTTCAGGTCGTTGGTGAGGCGCGCCATGAGATCGCCGGTGCGCCACCGCACAAACCAGCTGGCATCGAGCTCGACAAGCCTGGCAAAGAGGTCCCGTCGCAAGTCGGTCTCAATCTTGCGACTGACTCCGTTGAGGAGTTTCCGCATGACGAACCGAAGGACGCCACTCGCCACCGCGGTGATCAGCATCACACCGGCTAACGGAAAGAGCTGCGATACGTCCGCACCGGCATGCATGGCATCGATACCACGCTTGAGGAGTGACGGGATGACACTCGCCAGTCCAGCCGCGATAATTACTGATGTCAACCCGACCGCAACCTGAAGCCGGTACGGGTGGTAGTACGGAAGTAGGCGCTGAAGCGCTCGGCGTGCTGGTACCGGCATTTTATCCTGATATCTGGAGACACATCAATGCGTGAATATACGCCTCGTCAAAGTCTGAAGCTGCTGCTCGTTGGCAGTGCACTGTGCGGTGCAACGTTTCTCGCAGCCTGTGGAGACAAGGCGGCTGACTCGAGCGCGCTGAATACGGACTCCGCACTCGGCCGCGATCTCGCAATGGCGGCGAGCGATTCTGCGGCAGCGCCCAAGCTGCAGGATGTGCCTGCGCCGGAACCGGCGCCGGTGGCCGCGCCTGTCCCAGTCGCTCCTCGTCCGAGACCGGCCAAGCCCGCACCGGCGAAGGCACCGAGGCCTGTTCCTGCGGCGCCAGCACCCGCTCCTGCCGCACCGACCAGTGGCGTCGTCGCCGTTGGCACGACCATGAACTTTGCATCAAATCAGAAGATTTGCTCCAACACCACGCAGGTCGGCGAGAAGTTCACCGCTGACCTGACCGAGTCGGTGAGCGCTTCAAGCGGGCTGTCCATCCCTGCTGGGGCAACGGGCACGTTCGAAGTGACCGATGCAAAGACCGCCAAGAACTCCAACGACGAAACGGTTCTCTCTGTGCGGCTCGTGTCGGTGCAGTATGGCGGGCGTAGCTACCCGGTGCAGGCGACGGTCGAGAACGCGTCGACGCAGAAGTTGCGGAGCGCGTCCAAGTCGACGGATGTAAAGAAGGTGGCCGGCGGCGCGATCATTGGCGGCATCCTGGGCCAGGTGATCGGCAAGAACACGAAGGGCACGGTCATTGGTGCAGCGGCCGGGGCCGCGGCAGGCACCGCTGCGGCTGCAGCGACGGCCAACTATGACACCTGTCTCAACAACGGTTCGACCGTCACGGTCAAGTTGGACATGCCGGTAACCATCCGCGCCGCAGCGGCGCCGTAACGAAGAACCTGCTCGGCGAAGACTAGTAGCCGACCGCGCCGCCACTGCGGCGCGGCTCCGGCACCCCTTCCCACCCGCCAGGCACCCGCATGATCGCGTTGACGTTCACGAGTGCCCGCTGCATGCGCATGGCGTAACCCATTTTTCGCAGCGAATCGAGGACAGGGGCAGCGATGCCGCCGTCCTCGAATGCCAATGAATCCGGGAGCGCTTGGTGGTGCACCCGCGGTGCACGCATTGCGTCAGCCAGCGACATGCGATTCTCGATGACGTTGAGAATCACCTGACTGGTGCCCGTGATGATCGTAGGCCCACCGGCTGCGCCGACAACGAGCAAAACCTTCCCATTCCGGTCGAGGACGATGGTCGGTGACATCGCACTCAACATGCGCTTGCCCGGTTGAATCGCATTCGACTCGCCTTGCACGAGCCCGTACATGTTCGGCTTGCCAGGCTGCGCTGCAAAGTCGTCCATCTCGTCGTTGAGCATGAACCCCGCGCCGCGCACCCACACGCCCGATCCCCACGAGTTGTTCAGGGTCGTGGTATTGGCTACGGCGTTCCCCGACTTGTCGACCACAGAATAGTGCGTGGTGTGGGTGGGCTCGCGAGCCGCGGCCGCCATCTTGGGCTCGAGCTCACTCGTTGGCGTTGCACGCAGGTCATCGATAGTGCCGCGCAGCGCCTTCGCGTACGATTTGCTGGTGAGTTGGGCGAGCGGAACCTTCACAAAATCAGGGTCGCCAAGTTTCTCGTTGCGATCGACGAAGGCACGCTGGTAGGCGCTGCCAACGAGATGAAACCAACGCGTGCTGCCGTACGGCGGAAGGTTTGGATACTGCTCGAGAATGTTGAGCGCTTCTGCCGTGGTCACGCCACCTGACGAAGACGGTGGCATCGAGACGAGTCCGTAATTCCGATACGTCGTTCGAATCGGTGTGCGCATTGCCGGCTGGTACCGCTTGAGGTCCGCGTGCGTGATGATGCCACCGCCGCGCTGTTGTTCGGCAACGAGCGAGTCCGCCACCCATCCTTCGTAGAATCCCTTCGTACCCTGCGAAGCAATCGTCTGCAGCGTGCGCGCGAGATCGGGCTGTACGAGACGCTCACCAGCCTTGATGGGCTGACTACCAGGAAAGTACGGCGAGTTTGGAGTGACCTTCGTGACATAGTTGCGACCGCGCGAAATCGAGCCGGCGAGTGCGGTGTCAATCACGAAGCCGTCGCGCGCCAGACGAATAGCCGGCTGCATCACCTGCGACAGCGACATCGTCCCGTACTTTGCGAGTGCTGCCGTAAGTCCAGACACGGCGCCGGGTACGCCCGACGCGAGATGGCCCACGATGCTCTTGTCAGTGAGGTTGCCGTTCGCGTCGAGATACATGTTGCGGGTCGCGGCGAGGGGCGCAATCTCGCGATAGTCGATCGCGGCCTCACGTCCGTCGGCCATATGCACCACCATGTAGCCGCCACCGCCGATGTTGCCGGCCTCGGGCCACGTGACGGAAAGCGCAAATCCCAATGCGACCGCGGCATCTACCGCATTCCCGCCAGCCTTGAGAATCTCGGCGGCGGCTGCACTCGCCTCGGGACTGTTGCTCACCGCCATCGCTTGCGGCGCAAGCGTGGCCTTTGCACCAGCAGGCAGATGCCATCCCGCCGGAAAGGTCTGCGCGACGCGCGACGGAATGGCCGGATCGCCAACACTCGGCGATGCGCCGTTCGTGTTGCTCGCACGCGAGCAACCAACGATTGCGCAGAACGCGCCAAGTGCGGAAAGGCGAAGCAGAGAGGACGCAGTCATGCGGGCGCTCGGGGTGGGAAGTTCTGTATTGAAAAGAAAAACCGGAAACGCAATTGCAGTGCTTCAGTTGCAGTTGTCCGCAGCTTCGCGCCTCCGCGAGACATGCTGTTCCTCAGAACTGAAATCGCAGACTCGCGCGCGTTGTACGGATGCGCCAGGTGCGACCGACACCACTCGGCAAGTCGGTCTTGCTGTGCATGCCGATTCCGAAGTCCTGCACGAGGGCGATGACCATCCCTTGCGTGATCGGATACGCGAACCCAGCGCCCAGCGCACCACTCAAGTCGATCGTGCCGGACGACTTCCCGATCGCCAACGCAAGCGAGTCACGCGTGCGCATGTCGCGGAATCCCGTCACGCCGCCCGTGACTTCAAACGTCGTGTGAAATCCGGTGCCACCACCGGACCGGAATTGCCCCATCAATGACCAAAGCTGCGTCTGTGCCGAACAACTCACCGCGCACGCAGCAGGCAACGGAGTCGCGGTTGTTGTTGTGGGCGCACCCGCAAGCGGCGACACCGCGACATCGACGCGACCGAACGATGCCGCGACGCCGATCGTCGAAAAATCATCCAGTCCGCGTTCCAGCGATCCGCGAAACTGCCAAAGCGGATCGGGCCCGAATTTCCAGACGCTGCGCGATGCGCCGTCGCTGATGTCGTTGAGCGTCGTCGCGCCTGCGCCGCCGGAAAACCACCAGCTCGACGTGCTGCGTGTGGCGGGCGCGCGACCGCGGATCTGCGCCGTGAGCGGGGCACTGATGACGGCTAGTGCGACCACAATGGTCATGACGTTCGGCAGCGGTGCACACAGCGTGCGCCAACACGTGCCAAGTGTTGATCTGGCTTGCGGTTCGCTCATTACGTCCGGTAAGTTAGCCGCGGTGCGAATACGGCGATAGCTGACGCTCTGACGCCGCGCTGCTGGCTTCCCTTTTCCTTCGCTCGTGTCTGCTCCGACACTCGATCCTCGCGTCACCGAACGCCGCAATCCGCGCACCGTCGACATCGATCTGGCTACGCCTGAACAGATCGTTGATCTGATCAACGCCGAAGATCAACTCGTGGCCGACGCGGTCGCCACGCAACGTGAGCCGATCGCGCGCCTCATCCACAAAGTCGAACAGGCGTTCCGCGCAGGGAATCGCCTGCTCTACGTCGGCGCCGGCACATCCGGACGACTCGGCGTGCTCGACGCGAGCGAATGCCCGCCCACCTTCGGCACCGATCCGTCGATGGTGGTCGGTATCATCGCTGGCGGTGATCGGGCGCTCCGCAATCCCATCGAAGGTGCTGAAGACGACGAGAGTGCGGGCGCACGCGCTATCCATGACAACGCGGTCGTTGCCGATGATGTGGTCGTCGGCATCGCGGCCTCAGGCACGACCCCATTCGTCCGCGGCGCACTGGCCGCCGCGCGTGAACTGCACGCCGTGACCGCGCTGATCGCGTGCAGCGAACCGCCCGCCGGAATGCGCGACGTCGCCGACATCTGCATTCTGCCCATTGTTGGCCCAGAAGCGCTCACAGGCTCCACGCGGATGAAAGCCGGCACTGCCACAAAGCTCGTCTGCAACATGATCACGACGGGCGCCATGATTCGCGTGGGCAAGAGCTACGGCAATCTGATGGTCGACATGCGGGCGTCCAACGTGAAGCTGACCGATCGTGCTGAACGCATCGTGATGATGGTGTGCGAGATCGATCGCGACGCGGCGCGTGAGGTCCTCTCCCGCGCCCACAGCTCGGTCAAACTCGCAATCGTCATGCACGCGCTCAGCATCGATGCCGCCGCCGCTGAGCAGCGACTTGCCGACGCCGGTGGTGTCATTCGTCGCGTGGTGCCCAACGCGCCACCGCCAGTAGACCGATGATGGCCCACACGACGCCAGCGGGAGACGGTACGTGAATGACCTGACGAAGGGCGCAATCGTCGTGGGCGTCATGTCCGGTACGTCGCTGGATGGTATCTCAGCGGCGGCCGTACAGCTGCATGACGACGACCAGCAGCGTCCGCAGGCCCACCTGCTTTCGTTCGCGCATCGCGCGTACACCCCTGCTGAACGCCTGCGCCTGGAGGACGCCATGCGCCAGGCGACGGCCCAGGAGTACTGCCGCCTGAACGCCGAGATGGGCGAATGGCTGGCCGATGCGGCACTGGCCGCCATCGCTGATGCCGGGGTAGCACGAAGCGACATTGCGGCGATCGCGTCGCACGGACAAACCCTCTGGCATGAGCCGCTCCACAGCACGTGGCAAATCGGCGACCCCTCGCGCATCGCGGAGCGCACAGGCTGCGCGGTCGTGGCGGACTTTCGTTCGCGCGACGTCTCGGCGGGTGGGCACGGCGCCCCGCTCGTTCCCATGGCTGACGCGCTGCTCTTTGCGCACCCCACCGAATGGCGCGCGCTCCAGAATCTGGGCGGCATCGGCAACGTCGCGGTCGTCCCACCCGGCTCCACGCACGCCACGGGCGGGCTCAAATCGCTCCGTGCCTTCGACACCGGCCCGGGCTGCGTGTTGATCGACTCCGTCACTCGCCTCATTCGTCCCGATCTCCCGTACGACGTTGACGGGGCGTTGGCCTTCGCAGGACGCGCGAACGACGTGATAGTCGCCGCCGAACTGCGTAACGCGTTCTATGACGCCGAGCCGCCCAAGAGCACCGGTCGTGAACTGTTCACGCGTGAATACGTTTACGCGTTCATGACTGCTTGCCGCGCTGCAGGTGCCACCGACGAAGACATCGTCGCCACCGCAACTGCGTTAACCGCACGCTCCATCGCTGACCAGTTCGCGCGCTACGTGCCCGAGCCCATCTCGCAGGTGGTTGTCTCGGGGGGCGGGTCGCGCAATCCAGCGCTGGTTGAGGCCATCGCGAATGCCCTGGCCGAACCCACGCGGTCACGCCCCCAAAACCCACCCGCCGTCTTGCGTTTCGACGAGCTCTTTTTCGACGGCGAAGCGAAGGAAGCGGTCGCTTTTGCGTTACTCGGCTATCTGCACCTCACCGGTCGTCCTGGAAACCTCCCCAGTGCCACGGGCGCGCGTGGTCCCCGCATCCTCGGTTCATACACACCGGCATGATCCCGACCACGTGACGCCAACGGTGAAATTGCACCCCGACGCCGGGCGCGCCGTGAGTATCTTGTCTCGTGTGTTCTCAGACTTCTCTCGATGAGTGAACAGACGCGGCGCGACTTGGCCCAGTTGCTGGTTCCTACGCTGCACTGGCAGCCCGGCCAGGGCTTCGCGGCCGTGCGCCCGCTCATTGAAGAAGCGATCGCACTTGGCGTCGGTGGGTTTCAACTCGTTGGTGGTGAACAGGACACCGTCCGCGCGCTCGCCAAGGAGTTGCAGGTCAAGTCGCGTCACCCCCTGCTGATTGCCGCGGAACTGGAGCGCGGGGCAGGGCAGCAGTTTGCCGGTGCGACCGGACTGCCTCCGGTTGCCGCAATCACGGCCACAGGCGATCTCGAGTCATTGCGTCGTGCGGCACGTCTCACGGCACGCGAAGCGCGAACGATGGGTGTGAACTGGAATCTCGCGCCGGTCTGCGACCTCGATCTCCTCGCCGACAACCCGATCCTGGGCACGCGCGCCATGGGCAGCGAAGCAAGACGCGTCGCGCCGCTCGTGCAGGCGTGGATCGAAGCGTGTCAGGCCGAAGGCGTGCTCGCCTGCGCGAAGCGTTTTCCGGGTGCCGGCCGCGCGACGGTCGACCCGAACCTCGACGCCCCAGTTGTCGACGCGCCGGCCGATCAGATCAAGGAGCTCGACCTGCAGCCCTTTCGCGCGGCGATTTCAGCTGGCGTGGCGAGTATCATGACCTCGCACATTGCGTTTCCGTCGCTCGACTCGAGTCGCGTGCCCACCACGCTGTCCCGCGAGATGTTGCAGTGGTTGCTCCGACAGCAACTCAAGTTCGACAACCTCATCGTCTCCGACGCGATGACGATGCTCGGCGTGACGCAGGGACGTGATGCCGCGCAGGCGGCCGTGCTGGCGCTGCGTGGGGGCTGCGACGTGTTGCTGGCACCGGGCGACCTCACCGCCACCCTCGACGTCCTCGAACGCGCCCTCGACGACGGGACGCTCGAGCCGGAGCGGGTGCGTCAATCGATGCGCCGGCGACTGAAGTGGGCGCAATGGGCGTCGCCGCCCAATGACTGGCGTCGTCCGAGTGGAGCGGACACCGCCTGGGGAGCGCTGCTGGCCGATCGCGTGCTAACGGTGGCCCACGGTCCGTTGCCCGTGCTTGGCGCCGTCACCGAAGTGGCGATTGTGAACGACGACATCGACGTGCAGGGCGCCGACTCAGTGCCGGGCAACGCGACAACCGTCTTGGTCGAAGCGCTGCGTGTCGGTGGCCACGATGCGCGTCTGGCAACGGTGCCCACCGTTGCCAGCGGTGGACCGTTGGTGATCGCGCTCTTCTCGGACTATCTGCCCTTCAAGGCACGCACGACACTGCTCGCCAGCAGCATTGAGGCTGTGAAGACGCTCGTCCATCAGGCGGCCGTACTGCAGCGAGGCGTGGTGCTCGTCGCGCTGGGCGACCCCCGCTTCGCGACTCAGCTTGCGCTTGAAGTGCCGACGATCATGGCATGGAGCGGGGATCGTGTCATGCAGCAGGCGGCTGCACGGGCACTGTTGCGATCGCGACGAGGCTAGTCTTTGTGGTGTAGTGCCGCGGCGACGAGTGCGCCGCGGCGCGGTCAGCCGGCTGAGGGCGTGGCTTTCGTGAAGAACTTCGCCGCGAGCCACACCGCCAGGATCCCGCCGGCCACAAGCAGCAGCCAAATAATCGGGGCTACTGCACGCCGGCGTTCTTCGATGACTTCGTCCGGCGCGCCCATCGCGGCTTCGTCTTCCATCGCGCGGGCGCGCGCAAACTCCGCTTCGATCGCGGCCGCCGATGGCAACGGCGTGCCGAATCGCGGCGTCGGGTCGCTCTTGATCGTTGCGTGGGGAATTCGCAGCTCCACGGTTTCGGCCGGGGCTTCGTCACCGATCGGAAACGTCGTATAGCCGTGCGCGTCGCCCAGTGTGGTCGCCGTCAGCGCTTCGCCATCAAAGCGTGCGGCAATCACCGTGATGTTGTCGGGCCCCCCACGTTCATTCGCCAGATCGACCAGTCTCCGGCAGAGCACATCGACACTGCCCGCTTCGCTGGCAAATCGCGCGATCTCGTCGCCGCGGACCAAGCCGGAGAGCCCGTCGCTGCACAGAATCAGTGTGTCGCCACGTCGCAACTGCTGGTGTGTAAGGTCGACTGTAACGTGCGCGTCAGGTCCTAACGCCTGCAGAATGATGTTGCGTCGGTCACTCGCGTCGGCTTCTTCCTGCGTCAGCTCGCCGGCTTCGACGAGCCGCTGCATTAACGACTGATCCTTCGTCAGCTGACGGGCATCACCGCCGCGCACGAGATACGCACGACTGTCGCCGACCTGCGCCAGAAAGAGCCGATCGCCAAAGAGTCCGGCGAGGGTGGCCGTGGTGCCCATACCTCGATGTTCCGGATTCTCCTTCGCGTACTGGTGAATCTTGGCGTTCGCTGTCTCTGTGGCATCACGCAGCGCCGCCGCGAACGCCTCTTGAGAGAGTGCACCGTGCGACTTCCACGACGCGCGGAGCGTATTCAGGACTACCTGTCCCGCCATGCCGCTGGCAAGCTCGCCCGACGCGGCGCCGCCCATGCCGTCGGCAACAAGAAAGAGCAGGCCGTGTGCATCGGCCGACAGCTCTTTGGGGGCGGCGTCAAAATCGACCAGATGACCATGCTCCAGGTCGGCAACCAGGAACGTGTCCTCGTTGTGGTCGCGCGAGTGCCCGACATCGGTTAGCGCATACACGCGCACGTGTACCCGATGGTCGCCGGCACCGGCTGTATTGGGGGATTGCGAGTCGTGGACAGTCACAGCGTCATATGGCGGGCCGGTGCAAACGGGGAATCGTGTGTATCCCTACGGACGGGGGCGCCATAGGTTTTGCCGCGTTTCATGTGCCCCCCCACCTCGGCTTGCAGGGTGACGCTGTGTTAAAGATGGACCATGCTCGTGCGCTCGGTCAAATCCTGTGCTGGACTGCGCCACCTACGCTGGCCAGCTTGCTCCAGATGCGAACTGACTTTCTCAGGACTGTGACGCGCGGGCACTGCCGCCGACAGATGATAAGCCCACGGTCGATACTACGGCCCGTGACCAATATCACAAAGTCGGGCGTTGCGGTCTTCACGGTTCTCAGCCTGCATGCCTGCGCGAGTGCGCCCGCCCCCAGTGCGGGGCCGCCGACGTCTGTCACACCCGGCCGACCGCCGGCAGGTCGCGGGCCCGGCGTCGGAACGATTCCAGTGTCCAGGCTCCCCGCAGTTCCGGCCGTCCGCGGCGCCACACTCGACGTGAAGGTCAGGTACCCGTCCGACAACCATTTGCTGACGACCCGGGATTCCAACTTCATCCTCGGCAGCCTCGGATCAGGCGACGTGACGCTGACGATCAACGGCGTGAGCATCCCCGTTGCCCCGAATGGCGCATTCCTTGGCTGGGTGGCCAACCCATCCGCTATGGCGTCGCGATATGACCTGGTTGTCGCGCGCGGGGTCGACACGGTGCGACGTACTGTTCGCATCCGCTACGGCACTCGGCTTCCGCTGCCGGCATCCGGAAAGCTGATCATCGATAGTGGCACGTTGCAGCCTTCATCGAGGACACGCGTTCGCCCGGACGAGTTGGTGCGAGTCAGCGTGCGTGCGCCAAACAATGCGTCGCTGTGGGTTGAGGGCGCCGATGGTGTCCGCCGTCCGCTGATTCCATTGGCACGAACGCAAGCCACGGCCATTCAGGCACTTGCTGGAAAGGTGGATCCGATTGTTCCTGTTCCGGTAAATGGAACACAAGGTGCTAGTGGTGAGGATGTGGGGGTGACGTTCGCAACGGACGTGGTGGGACGCCGTCTCGCCGCCCGGGCTCAGCTGATTGCCGTGCGTGGGGGGGACACGATTCGGTTGCCAATTCCGGCAATCCAGATCAACGACCCCGAGTCGCGCGTGCTGGCGATGCTCCGTAGTACGTCCACGATCGGCGCGGACACCGATCGGGTGGTCAACGCTCGCACCGTGCCCGACGGCACATACAAATGGCTCTTGCACCCCGGCACTGTGCTCGAGGTGACGGGGCGGCAAAACGGGTCGACGCGCGTGCAACTCGATCCCTCGCTGGATGTGTGGGTGGCCAACGAGGATCTCGTCACCCTCCCCGAGGGCACCGCGATGCCGCGACGCGTCACTGGTGGTTTGCGCGTGACGCCCAGCGCGGACTGGGTTGACCTCGCAATTCCAGTGGGGGAGCGTCCGGCGTTTCTCGTGGAGCCTGATGGGAAGACCCTCGTGCTTACGCTTTACGGCGTGCAGGTGAATCCCGAGATCTCGCCGATTCTGGGGAACGACACGCTAATTCGTCGCATCAGCTGGGATCAGGTTACCTCTGACCGCGCGCGGATCACGTTGACGCTGTCGCGCCCGGTGTACGGATGGCTGTCGCTATGGGACGAAAGTCGGCGGGCGTTGGTGTTGCGCGTGCGGCGTATCCCGACCATCGATCCGGCGCATCCACTTGCGGCACTCACCATTGCGGTGGACCCCGGCCATCCCCCCGCTGGCGCCACTGGCCCGACAGGACTGTATGAGGGCGACGCGGTGTTGCCTGTTGGGAAGCTGGTTGCTGACTTGCTGCGCGAGCGTGGCGCAAACCCGGTACTCACGCGCACAACATTGGGGCCTGTTGGATTGACGGAGCGCGGTGTCGCGTCGCGTCGTGCCGATGCGCACGCGTTCGTCTCCATTCATCTCAACGCGTTGCCGGACGGGGTCAATCCGTTCACGGCGAATGGCACGAGCACCCTGTTCTATCATCAGCCCAGCGAACCGTTGGCGCGCTTGGTCGAGACAGAGCTCGTGGCGCGCTTTGGCTTGCGTGACTTGGGCGTGCACTATCAGAACCTCGCGGTCGCACGGCCGTCGTGGTATCCGGCGGTGCTCAC
>Ga0105044_10000647_pt1 | contig 43831 bp, 39 predicted proteins | sample MAT01_FD_78092 | JGI IMG/M metagenome (GOLD analysis project Ga0105044, IMG submission 78092) | Freshwater microbial communities from Lake Fryxell liftoff mats and glacier meltwater in Antarctica - MAT-01 | ecosystem: Environmental > Aquatic > Freshwater > Ice > Liftoff microbial mat | place...
AGCGGCGGTCGTCGGGCGGCAACTGCCACAACCAGGGCAGCAGGCGCAGGCCGACGAAGCCGCGGTCGCGCACGCAGCGACGCAACTCGCGGACGGCGTGCATGGGACGGGCGATGTCGACCGAGGCGAGGCCGCGCAGGCGGTCGGGGTGGGCGCGCACGCAGGCCTCCACCTCGTCGTTGTCGATCAGCGCGCCGGACGGGCCCCACCATGCGCACAGCAGGCCCAGGCGCACCGCCGCCTCGTCCATCGCGGCGACGGTCAGCGCCAGCGGCAGTTCCGGCGGCGCCTGCTCCTGCCGCGTCCAGCGCCGCAGCGATTCGAACATCGGCTGTTCGAGGAAGCGGCGCGTCGGGTGCTGCATCCAGGCGTCGATGATCTCCATGCCGCAGTCGTACCGCATCGTCGCCAGCCGGGGCCAGCGCCGGGTCGCATCCCGCACACGCCGAGCGTGACAGCCGCGCAGCCGGTCGCTACGCTGCGCCGGGTGTCCGCCGCGAACCGCGCCCCCGCACGTCGCTACCGCGCCCTGCACCTGTTGCCGCTGGTTCTGGCGATCGGCGTCGCGCTCTGGTGCATGTGGCCACCGCCAGCGCCGGAGCGCCACCCCATCAAAGTGTTCCCCGACTCGCCCTCCTACGTCGACTGGGGCTACGGACGGCCGCCGGTGCCGTTCCTGTTCTATGCGCTGGTCGGCAGCGAGCGCGGCGCGGTCATCGCCCAGACCGTCCTCTCTTGCGCCGCCTGGGGCACGCTCGGCTGGCTGGCGCTCGGCCTCCCGGGCGCCGTCGTCGCCCTGCTGCTCGCCGCGGCGCTGCCGGTGGTGCTGTGGAACTACACCATCCTGTCCGAGTCGTTGGCGCTCAGCCTCGGCGCGGCGCTGCTCGCCGCGACCCTGGCGCTCGGGCGGCGCTGGTCGCCGGCGCGCTACGCGATCTGGGCGTTCTGCCTGCTGATGTACACCGGCGTGCGGGCGGAGAACTTCTTCCTCGTCCCGCCGCTGTTCGCGGCGCTGCTCGTCTGGCACCGCCGTCACTGGCGCACGCTCGGCGCGGTCGGCGCCACCGCCGCGGCGTTGTTCGTCGTCTTCAGCGTCGTGCTCGACAAACAGAACCGCAATTGGCAGATCCGCATGACCAACATCGTCCTGACGCGCGTCTTGCCAGACGCGCCGCTCGCGCACCAGTTCCACACCGCCGGCCTGCCGCGCGAGCCGGCGCTGCTCGCCGCGCGCGGCCGCATGCTGGCCGCCTACGACCCGACCTTCGTCGCCGCCACGCCCGCGTTCCAGCGCTGGCTCGACGAGCACTCGCGGCCGATGTATCTCGCCTGGCTGCGCACGCTGGCCCCGCAACGCATGCTGTTCCAGTCGATGGACCACACCCTCAAGCACTGGCCGAACGCGTTCAACTACTACATCGCCGGCGTCCGCCTGCCCGGCACGGCGTGGGACGCCTATCCGATCTCGCACGCGATGCAGATCGAGTTCGCGCGCTGGTTGTGGTTGGCGGCGATTCCGCTCGCCAGCGCCCTGCTGACGCGTCGCGTCGTCTTCGGCGACCTCTTCGTCCTCGCCTACCTCGCCGCCGTGTACCTCATGGCGTTCGCGGTGTTCCACGGCGATACCGGTGAGATGGACCGCCACATGGTGCTCACCGCGACGCTCTACCGCTTCGCCCCGGTGGCCGCGCTGGCGGGAGTCTGGGAGCGCATCCGGCGCTTGCGGCGCGGCGCATGACGCGGTGCGGACCTGGTGCATGAAACCACTCCAGGTCTGCCTCGACGACGCGCAGCGGGCCCGGCGCGACGCCTGGGCCGGCGCGCGCGGGTGGACGAAGTCGCAGGCGATCCGTGCCACGGTGCGCGCCCTCGCCGGGCAGGGCGAGACCGACCCCCTGCGCGCGCTCAGCGGCATGATCGACGGCCAGTTGCCGGCCGAGTGCCACGCCGACTCCGCCCGCGACTTCGCCACGGCGGGGTTCGCGGGACGACCGTGACCCGCAGCCGCCGCTTGTGCGTTCGCCACGGCCGGAGCAGGCTCCCGCCGCATGATCACCAACCCGCATCACGACGCGATCTCGCCCAGCGCGCCGCGCCGGCGCGCCGCCACCCGCCTCGTGCCGGCATGAGCGACGACGCCCTGCCCGCCTGGCTGCGCGCCGCGCTGCTCGCCTCGGTGCCGCTCAACGTCGTCGGGGCGATCTCCTTTGCGCCGCCGTTCACCGCCGCGCGTCAGATGGTCGGCCTGCCCGACGCGGCGCCGTTCTACCTGTGGACGATCGCCGCCTGGATCCTGCTCTTCGGCTATGGCTATCTGCGCCTCGGCCTGAGCGGCCGCGCGGATCGCACCTTCCTCGCCGTTGCCGCCGGCGGCAAGGCGAGCTTCGGCGCCCTCATGCTGGCCGGCGCGCTCGGCGGCCAGTTCCACTGGCTCGCCGGCATCGGCGCCCTGCCCGACCTCGGGCTCGCCGCGGCGTTCGCCGCCTGGCTGCTGCGCCTGGCATGAGCGATCCGCCGGATCACGTACTGCGCAACCGCGCCGTGTGGGATTCCTGGGCGACCCGCCTCGTCGCGGCGGGGGAGCGGGGCTGGGCCGACAATGCACCCGACTGGGGCATCTGGGGCGTGCCCGAGGCGCAGGTCGACATGATCCCCGACGACATCGCCGGCCGCGACGCGATCGAACTCGGGTGCGGCACGGCGTACGTCTCGTCGTGGCTGGCGCGGCGCGGCGCGCGCGTCGTCGGCATCGACAATTCGGCGGCGCAGCTCGCCACGGCGCGGCGCCTGCAGGCGCAGCACGGCGTCCGCTTCCCGCTCCTGCACGGCAATGCCGAGGCGGTGCCGCACCGCGACGCCAGCTTCGATTTCGCGATTTCGGAGTATGGCGCCTGTCTGTGGGCCGACCCGTACCGCTGGGTGCCCGAGGCGCCGCGCCTGCTGCGCCCCGGCGGCAGCCTGCACTTCCTCGTCAACTCGATGCTCATGGTCCTCTGCACACCCGCCGAGGACGGCGTCGCCGCCAGCGAGCGCCTGCTGCGCCCGGCCTTCGGACTGCATCGTGTCGAGTGGCCGAGCGAGGACGGCGTCGAGTTCCACCTGACGCACGGCGAATGGATCCGTGTGCTGCGCGACTGCGGCTTCGAGATCGAGGCGCTGGTCGAGGTGCGCCCGCCGGCGGACGCGACGACGCACTACCCGTTCGTCACCCTCGAGTGGGCGCGGCAGTGGCCGTGCGAAGAGGTCTGGATGGTCCGCAAACGCGGCGCCCCCGCGACGCCCACGCCGTAGGGCGGTCTCCAGACCGGCCCTACGGCAGTCGGACAGACGATGCGGGCGTCACAGGCGCGCCATGTCGACCGACACCTCCAGCGTGTGCGGCCCGCCGCCGAAGATGATGCCTTTGAGCGGTGTCACATCGCCGTAGTCGCGGCCCCAGGCAATGGTGACATGACGGCCGCTCGGCTGCAGGTCGTTGGTCGGATCGAAGTCGACCCAGCCGACCTCGGGCACATAGACCGCGAACCAGGCGTGCGAGACGTCGGCTCCCTGCAGGCGCGGCTGCCCGGGTAGCGGCACGGTCTCCAGGTAGCCGCTGATGTAGCGCCCCGGCAGGCCGAAGGCGCGCAGACAGCTCAGTGCCAGATGGGCGAAGTCCTGGCAGACGCCGTGCCGCTGCGCGAGCACTTCGCTGAGGGGGGTGGCGATGGTGGTGCTCTGCGGTTCGAAGGTGAACTCGCGATAGATGCGGCCGCTCAGGTCGGCGACCGCCTCGAGCAGCGGCCGCCCCGACGTGAAGCACGGCTGCGCGAACTCGCGCGCCTCGGCGAGGGCCGGCGCACCGGCGGAATCGACGGCGAACTGGCGCGCCAGGCGCACGTCGGGATCGGCGCTGGTGCGCAGGACGCGGCGCGCCTCCTCCCAGGCCGCCGAACGCGGCGGTCCGCCGGTCGGCGGCGGCGCCACGTCAACCTCGCTGGTGGCGGTGACGATCAGCGCGTCGTGCGGCGCCTGCAGGGCGAAATAAAGCACCGGGTTGCCGAAGGCATCCGTGCGCATGGCGCGCTCGGCCGGGAGCGGATCGATGTCGACCGTGCTCTGCAGGCACGTCTGCGTCGGCGTCGCGCGCGGCTGCAGGCGCGCCTCGCTGTGCGCCAACGCCACCGGCTGGCTGTAGTCGTAGCGGGTGTGATGCACGACGCGGTACCTCATACGATGCGCACCAGTTGTTGCGGCCGCGCGCCGCGCGCAAAGTACGACGCCGCCAGCGCCTCGGCGGCCTCGGCGAGCAGCGTGGCGACGCGGCCGAGCGACTCATCAAGCGCGCGGTCGAGGGCGCGTCCACCCGCCGCCGCGCCGCGGCGCACCTCGGCCAGCGCGGCGCGCACGCGCTCGCGCTCGACGCCGCGGTCGGGCGCGGCGGCGCCGGCGAGGCCGTCGAGCAGCGTTTCGAGCCGGGCGAGCTGGTAGATCAGGGCGCGCGGATTGCTCTCGTCATCGATCAGCAGGTCGAGGACCGCGCCGGCGTCGGCGGCGGCGCGGTAGCGGCGGCGGTAGGTGATCGACGCGTCGGCGACCGCCAGCAGCGCATCCCAGGGCACGGCGCCGGCCGCGCCGCCGGACAGGCAGAGGGCGCGCAGCAGGCCGATGGTGCCGAGGCCGCGCTCGAGGCGGCGACCGATCTCCAGAAAGCGCCACCGCTGGCCGCGGCTCAGGCTGTCGGCGCTGAGACCGCCGAAGGCGGCGAGCAACATCAGCAGGCGGTCGAGCTGGGCCAACGCGTCGTCGAGAGTCAGCGGCTCGGCGAACTCGCGCGGCAGAGCGCCAAGGACGCGCCACGTATCGGGCGAGAAGCGGTCGCGCACGGCGCGCGCCGCGCGCCCGAGGGCGTCGAGATTAAAGCGCACGCCGCCGCAGCGGCTGGCCGAGAAGCAGACAGCGCGCAGCTCGGCCCCGGGCGCCGCCAGCCGTTCGGCCGCGCCGGCGCCGACGAAGCCGGGATAGGTGGCCGTCGCGGCGGTGACGGCGCGCAGCAGGGGCGGCAGGTACGGATCGTACGGCGCCGCGTCGAGATCGACGACGCGGCGCAGCGCCTCGCGCAACAGGCGCGCGGCGCCCTCGGCGCGCTCGGCGTAGCGGCCGACCCAGTACAGATTGTCGGCGACGCGGCCGGGCACCTCCTGGCCGCCGCGCACCACCGGCAACGGCCGCGCTGCCGGCAGCAGCAGGCCAGTGTCGCGCTCGGGCTCGGAGGCCAGCACCCAGACGTCCTTGCTGACGCCGCCGTGCTGGTTCGACACCACCAACGTGTCCGGTGTGGGCGCGACGCGGCACAGGCCGCCGGGCATGACCGCGTAGCCGTCGCGTTCGGCGGCGAGGAAGGCGCGCAACACCATGGCACGCGGCTCGAGTCGATCATTGATCCACACCGGCGCGGTCGACAGCGCCACGCGCGCCTGACCGACGAAGGCATGCGGCCGCGCCGCGATGCGGTCGAGCAGCGCGGCGCGCGCCGCGGCGTCGAGAGCGTCGCCGAAGACGATGCGCTCGGAGACGTGCGGGTCGATCGGCTTGACGACCATCGCCGCGAGGTTGTCGAGCACGTGGGCGCGCGCGCTGTCGTCGCCACACCACCACGTCGGCACCGACGGCAGCGCCAGATCCTCTCCGAGCAGGGCCCGCGCCAGACCCGGCAGAAACGGCATCAGCGCCGGGTTCTCGACGGCGCTGGCGCCGAGCGGATTGAGCAGGGCGACGCGGCCGGCGCGCGCCGCCTGCAGCAGGCCCGGGGTGCCGAGCAGCGAATCGGGGCGCAGTTCGAGCGGGTCGCAGAAGCCGCCGTCGACGCGCCGCACGACGACGTCGACCGGCCGCAGCCCCTCCAGCGTGCGCAGCCACAGGCGCTGGTCGCGCACCGTCAGGTCGTCGCCCTGCGCCAGCGTGCAGCCGAGTTCGCCGGCGAGGAAGGCATGCTCGAAGAAGGTCTCGTTGCCCGGGCCCGGCGTCAGCAGCACGGCGTGCGGCGCCTCCTGGCCCGCCGGCGCCAGGTCGGCGAGCAGCGCGCGCAGGCGCCGCAGGAAAGGCGGCAGGCGGTGTACGTGCGCATCGCGAAAGAGGCTCGGCACGACGCGCGCCAGCACGGTGCGGTTCTCGAGCGCGTAGCCGACCCCGCTCGGCGCCTGGGCGCGGTCGCCGAGCACGCACAGGCTGCCGTCGGCGAGGCGGGCGAGATCGGCCGCGTAGAGCGGCAGGGCGCGCCCGCCGGGCGCCGGCACACCGCCGCACGGCCGCGCGTAGCCGCCGTGCGCGAACACCACCTCGGGCGGCAGCAGACCGCGACGCAGCAGCGTCTGCGGCCCATAGAGGTCGGCGAGAATCAGCTCGAGCAGCTCGGCGCGCTGCACCAGTCCGTGTTCGATCACCTGCCACTCGGCGCTCGGCATGAGCAGCGGGACCGGGTCGAGCGGCCACAGGCGCTCGGCGGTCTGCGGGTCGTCGTAGACGTTGTAGGTGGCGCCGTGCTCGCGCAGCATGCGCCGCGCCTCGCGCTGGCGCTGCCCGAACTCGCCGGCCCCGAGCGTCTCCAGGGCGGCGAGCAGCGGGCGCCAGTGCGGGCGGATGGTGCCGTCTGGCGTGACGCACTCGTCGTACGCGGCGGTCGGCCGGTAACCGGCGAGCAGCGACGGCGCGGTGGCAGCGAGGGAATCGGGCATCGCGGTCATCGATTACACGAGGAGGCGGTCGCGTGTCATCTCACCGGGCGCCCGCGCACGCTGCCTGCCGCTGCCCACTCTGTCGTCGCCCGCCCCCGGGAGGTTCTCGCTTTCGCAGTGCGGCTCTCCAGCCCCGCCGGCCGCGCGCCGCGCGGCGCGGCCGGAACCCTCAACATCGCACCTCCCGCAACGTACCACCCAACCCTGTTGTCAGCGCCCTCACAACTCAGCGGTGACGACGTAGCGCCGCCCCACGGGGTCGCCGCGTCGCCCCCTCGCCGGCTGACGAGGCGCCACGCGGACGCCGCGAGGATCGTGCTTGACTGACTTAGTCGGTCATGTATGCATGCGCCCATGGCGCGCGTGATTCCCCCCGACCGCTTCCAGCAACTCGTCGACTGCGCCACCCAGGTCTTCATCGAGCGAGGGTACGCACACACGCAGATGGCCGACGTCGCCGAGGCGATGGGCGTCGGCAAGGGCACGCTCTACCTCTACGTCGAAAGCAAAGAGGCACTCTTCGATCTCGTCGTGCGCTCTGCGGATGCCGAGCACTCGCTGGCGATCCCACGGACGCTGCCGCTGCCGACGCCGCGGCCTGGCGAGACGCTCCAGCACGTCCGCAACCGCGTGGCCAAGCTGCCGCCCCTGCGGGCGCTGGTGGCTGCGCTGGGCCGCAAACGTGTCACCGACGGGCGGGCGGAACTCACGGCGATAGTCCGCGAGATGTACCAGACCTTGAGTACGAATCGCCGCGGCATCAAGCTGATGGATCGCTCGGCGCAGTTCCATCCGGAGCTCGCGGCCGTGTGGTTCGCCGGTGCCCGCGGCACCATGCTGGAGGCGCTCGCCACCTACCTGGAGAACCGGATCAGGCTGAAACAGTTCGTCCCGGTTCCCGATACCCGGGTCGCGGCCCGCGTCATTCTGGAGACGATCGTCACCTGGGCCGTGCACCGCCACTGGGACCCATCCCCGCAGACGATCGATGACCAGGTCGTCGAAGACACGGTCGTCCAGTTCGTTGTCGGCGGGCTCATGAAAGAGGTGCGTCCATGAATTCCAACACCCTGTCGGACCGCGACTCGCGTCGCTTCGACATCGACTGGCTCCGGGTGTTCGCGACCTACCTGCTCCTGCTCTTCCACGTCGGCATGGTCTTCAACCCGGCACCATTCTACCATGTGCGTAGCACCGAGGTGTCGTTCGCCTTCCTCATCCTGTGCGGCTTCATCGGCCTCTGGCACATGCCGCTGTTCTTTCTCTTGGCGGGGTGGTCGGCCTTCGCGTCGCTCTCGATGCGCGGCACCGGCGAGTTCCTGAAGGAGCGCTTCTTCCGCCTCTTCGTTCCGCTCGTGACCGGCTGCATCCTCCTCATGCCGTCGATCAAATACCTCGAACTCTCCAGCGGGTTCGACGCGAACTACACCGGCCTGTACGTTGCCCCGGCGCTCCAGGAGAGCTTCCGCCAGGTGATCCCTTCCGGCCTGCCCGTGGCGGCGCCGTTCACCGAGGGCTTCTTCGCGTTTCTGCCGAGCTTCTTCACCGATCTGTCGCGCTTCACCTGGTCCCACCTCTGGTTCGTCGTCTACCTCCTCACCTTCACCATTCTGTATCTGCCGCTGTTCGGGCGTATCGTCCGCTCGCGCGAGTGGTTCAGGGGCGGCGTGTCCCCCGTATGGGTCTACGCACCGATCCTTCCCCTCGCGGTCATTCAGGTCACGATGCGCGAGCGCTGGCCGGGACTTCAGAACCTCATCGACGACTGGGCGAACTTTGGGTACTACAGCCTCTTTCTGATCGCCGGGTTCCTGCTGGCGCGGTTTCCAAGCCTCGAGATGGCGGCGCACCGTGAGCGCAAACGGGCGCTCGTGATCGGACTCATCGCGACGCTGGTCCTCCTGCTCGGGGTGCTCGGCGTCTTCGTTTCGCCGGCGACACTCCTTGCCCACACCGCCATTGCCGGCTGGTGCTTCGTGCTCGCGTTCCTCGGCTGGGCGCGCCGGATGCTGTCGTTCACGACACCGGCGCTGCGCTACCTGACCGAATCCGCATTCCCGGTCTACCTCCTGCATCAGGCGGCCATCGTCATTCCGGGCTACTTCCTCATCAAACTGCCACTGGGACTGTGGACCAAGTTCGTCCTTCTCTTCGTGGTCTCGTCGGCGCTCACGCTCGCGGTCTACCATTTCCTCGTGCGGCCATTCGCCGTGCCCCGCTTCCTGTGCGGGATGAAAGCGAGGACGTGTGCGCTGCCTGCACGCCTTGTCCCGGGGCTGACGGCCGCCGGGGTCATGCTCGCCGCCCTGGCCGCCGTCGGGACCGCGACCTCGAGCGTCGCCTCTCCCCAGTCTGCCGCATCGCCGATCGGCCGCTGGTATGCGGAAGGTGGGGCTGCGCAGGTCGATGTCAGTCACTGTGGCGTACACCTGTGCGGCCGGGTGATGTGGCTGCGCTCCCCGTTCGACGAGAACGGATGCGAATTGCGCGATCGGTACAACCCCGAGCCCGCGTTGCGTGGGCGGTCGGTCATCGGGGTGCAGATCCTCTCCGGCCTCGCGCCTGCCGAGGATCAGCACGTGTGGACAGGGGGAACGATCTATGACCCCGCCAGCGGCAACACGTACCACTGCACCCTGTCCGTCGACGGTGAGAATCGTCTCACCGTGCGTGGCTACATCGGCGTTCCCCTCTTCGGCCGAACCACCACGTGGAATCGCGTCGGATCGGAGAGCCAGATGTGCCAGCGGTGACGCCCCGCGATGGGGCCTTCTCGAGCAGGCGCCCCGTCCCGCAAAGATGCCGGAGAGGGAGCCGGGCGGCCGCGTCAGCCGCAGGCGTCGGCGCGGCGCAGGTCGAGCGTGTACGGATAGTCCGCGCTCCCCTCCTCCGCTGGCGGTGTCATGGGTCCGGGCGTGTGGCCGTAGGGCCAGAAGCGTTCGACGCGGCGGGCCTCGGCGGCGTTGGCGTTGACCGGGAAGTCCTCGTAGCTGCGGCCGCCCGGGTGGGTGACGTGGTAGGTGCAGCCGCCGAGGGACTGGGCGTTCCAGGTGTCGACCAGATCGAAGATCAGCGGCGCGTGGACGGGAATGCGCGGGTGCAACGCGGAGGGTGGCGCCCAGGCGCGGTAGCGCACGCCGGCGACCGACTCGCCGCGCCGGCCGGTGGCGTGCAGCGGCACGCGGCGGCCGTTGCAGGTGACGACATGGCGGCCTTCGGTCAGGCCGGTGACCAGCACCTGCAGGCGTTCGATTGACGAGTCGACGTAGCGGGCCGTACCCTGCGAGCCGATCTCTTCGCCGAGCACATGCCAGGGCTCGACCGCCATGCGCAGCTCGATGCCGACCTCGCCGAGTTGGATGCCGCCATGACGCGGGAAGCGGAACTCGAGGAACGGCGCGAACCACTCCGGCGCGAACGCGTAGCCGGCGCGCTCGAGGTCGCAGAGCACGGCGCGGAAGTCGCCCCAGATGAAGTGCGGCAGCATGAAGCGGTCGTGCAGCGCGGTATTCCAGCGCACCAGGTCACCGCGATAGGGCGCCGTCCAGCAGCGGGCGATGATCGCGCGCAGGAGCAGCATCTGCACCAGCGACATGCGCGCGTGCGGCGGCATCTCGAAGGCGCGCATCTCGACCAGGCCGAGCCGGCCGATCGGGCCGTCCGGGGAGTACAGCTTGTCGATGCAGAACTCGGTGCGATGGGTGTTGCCGGTGACGTCGATGAGCAGGTTGCGCAACAGGCGGTCGACCAGCCATGGCGCCGGCGTCGCCCCCTCCGGCGCCTGCTGGAAGGCGATCTCCAGTTCGTAGAGCGCGTCGTCGCGCGCCTCGTCGACGCGCGGCGCCTGGCTGGTGGGGCCGACGAAGAGGCCGGAGAAGAGATACGAGAGGCTCGGGTGATGCTGCCAGAAGGTGAGCAGGCTGCGCAGCAGATCGGGGCGGCGCAGCACCGGGCTGTCGGCCGGCGTGGCGCCGCCGAGGGTGACGTGATTGCCGCCGCCGGTGCCGGTGTGACGCCCGTCGAGCATGAACTTCTCGGTCGCGAGTTTGCAGCCGCGCGCCTCGTCGTACAGCGTCTCGGTGAGCTGACGCAGCTCGTCCCAGTCGCGCGCCGGCGGCACGTTGACCTCGATGACGCCGGGATCGGGCGTCACCGAGAAGCGCCGCAGGCGCGGATCGCGCGGCGGTTCGTAGCCCTCGAGGACGATCGCCACGCCGAGTTCGCACGCTGTCGATTCGACGGCGGCGAGCAGTTCGACGGACGCCTCGGCCTGCGCCAGCGGCGGCAGGAAGACATGCAGACGCCCCTCACGCGGCTCGACGCACAGCGCGGTGTGCAGCGGTGCGGCGTCGAGCGGGCGATCGTCGCCCGTGCTGCCTGCTGCATCGCCCGCTGGTGCGCACGGCTCCGTCGGCACCTGCTGGAAGGCAGCCCCGGAGTGCCCGACACCAGGCACCGACGGCGCGGCGCCCGCCAGGCCGGACGCGCCGGACGCGCCGGCCGCGCTCGCAGCGGGCGCCTGCAGGCGCTGCGGAACGGGCAGCGGTTCGCGCGGTGCGAACGGATCGACGACGAGGTTTCGTTCCAGCTCGTCCACTTCTCCCCACGGCAAGGAGTCGAGCGGCAGCCGGTAGCCCATCGGCGAGCTGCCGGGGACGAGATACAGGCGCGTGCGGCGGAACTCCCAGCGGCTGCTCTGCCAGGCGCCGCCGCTCGGGCTCGGACTCCACGCCAGAGGCAGCGCGTAGCCGGTGATGCTGCCCAGACCGCGCCGTAGCAGGGCGGCGAGGCGGCGACGCTCCTCGGGGTCGTCGAGATCGGATTGCAGCGGATCGACGTTGGCCGGCAGCGTGCCCTCCTTCCACAGGTAGTAGAAGGTGTCCTCGTAGCCGGGCACGACCAGATCGGGCGCCAGCGCGAGGGCGCCGGCGAGGTGTTCGATGAAGCGCGCCGCGTCGCTCGGACCGGCGCCGAGATTGTGGCGCTCATCGGCCAACAGCGCCGGGTCGTGCCACAGCGCCTCGCCGTCGGCGCGCCAGACGCAGGTCAGCGCCCAGCGCGGCAGCGGCTCGCCCGGGTACCACTTGCCCTGGCCGAAGAACAACGCCGCGCCGGGCGCCAATTTCGGATACAGGGCGCGGATGAGGTCGCCGGCGCGCAGGCGCTTGGTCGGGCCGAGGGCGTCGATCGTCCACTCGGCGCCGTCCATGTCGTCGACGGCGACGAAGGTCGGCTCGCCTCCCATGGTGAGGCGCACGTCGGCGGCGGCGAGGGCGGCATCGACCTGATGACCGAGCGCGTCGATCGCCGCCCACTGCGCATCGGTGTAGGGCTTGGTGACACGCGGCGTCTCGCGCACGCGAGTGACGCGGTTGTGGTAATCGAACTCGACGCGGCACTCGTCGGTGGAGCCGCTGACCGGTGCCGCGCTCGCCGGTTCGGGCGTGCAGGAGAGCGGAATGTGGCCCTCGCCGGCGAACAGACCGGAGGTGGGATCGAGCCCGATCCACCCGGCGCCGGGCACATAGACTTCCGCCCAAGCGTGCAGGTCGGTGAAGTCGGCCAGCGGCCCCTCGGGGCCGTCGAGGGCCTTCACGTCGGCGGTGAGCTGCACCAGGTAGCCGGAGACGAAGCGCGCCGCCAGGCCGAGGTGGCGCAGAATCTGCACCAAGAGCCAGCCGGAGTCGCGGCACGAGCCGCGCGCCAGCGCCAGCGTCTGCTCGCAGGTCTGGACGCCGGGCTCCATGCGGATGACGTAGCCGATGTCGCCCTGCAGGCGGCTGTTGAGCGCCACCAGGAAGTCCACCGTGCGCAGCGGCGCGCGATCGACGCCGGCCAGCCAGCGCTGCAGCAGCGGGCCGCGCTCGACGACCTCGAGGTACGGCGTCAGTTGCGCCGCCAGCTGCTCATCGTACCGGAACGGGCAGTGCTCGGCCGACTCCTCGAGGAAGAAGTCGAAGGGGTTGATCACCGTCATGTCGGCGATCAGGTCCACCTCGACGGTCAGGGCGTTGGTCCGCTCGGGGAAGACCAGCCGCGCCGCCCAGTTGCCGAATGGGTCCTGCTGCCAGTTGATGAAGTGCGTCGCCGGCTCGATGCGCAGGGCGTAGGCCTCGATCGGCGTGCGGCAGTGCGGCGCCGGCCGCAAACGCACGACGTGCGGCGACAGGGCCACGGCGCGGTCGAAGTGGTAGGTGGTGCGGTGATTGATGTTGACGTGGATGCTCATGGGTGTCGCAGAGGCGTTGGGCGGGCACACCAGCCCCTTTTGATTGTAGAGCGAAGTCCGTGCCGTGCCCAGGCGGGTCGGCACCGGCACCGCGTCGGGCGAGACTCGGAGCCTGTCGGTGCCCACTTTCTGTCCATCTGCCCATGTGGCGTGCCTCCCATCGGTCGCGCGGAGCCGAGTTCCAGACCGGCGTGCCGAGCAGGCTGGAGGACGATTCGAGGCTGGACCGCGGCCGCGGCCGATGAAACTGTCAGGCGCCTGAAACGATTGAACCAGGGAGGTGGGCATGGCGAAGCGACCGGCGGCGGTTGAGCTGTATTACTGGCCGGGCATCCAGGGGCGCGGCGAGTTCGTGCGCCTGCTGCTCGAAGACGCGGGCGTCGCGTACGTTGATGTCGCGCGCGCTCGCACAGGCGGCCTGGCGGCGATGGTGCACCTACTGGCCGGTGCCGAGGGCGGCGCGTTGCCCCTGGCGCCGCCCTTCGTACGGTGCGGCGGCGCACTGGTGTCGCAGACGGCGAACATCCTGGCGTTCCTCGCGCCGCGCTGCCGCCTGGCGCCGCCCGGCGCGGCGTTGCGCCTGGAGGCGGCGCAGATCCAGTTGACGCTGGCCGACCTCGTCGACGAGGCGCACGACACGCACCACCCGATCTCGTCGGCGCTGTACTACGAGGACCAGCGCGGCGCCGCGCGGCGGCGCGGGCGCGACTTCGTCCGCCAGCGGCTGCCGAAGTACCTCGGCTGGCTGGAAGCGATCCTGACGCGCAACCGGCGCAGCGGCGGCCGCTGGCTGGTCGGCGGCGGCTGCAGCTACGTCGACCTGTCGGCGTTCCAGATCGTCGCCGGGCTGCGCTACGCCTTTCCGAACGCGATGGCGCAGCTCGCGCCGACGCTGCCCCTGCTGGTGGCGCTGCACGAACGGGTCGCGCTGCGCCCCCGCCTCGCCGCCTACCTGCGCTCGAAGCGGCGCCAGCCGTTCAACCAGATGGGCATCTTCCGCCACTACCCGGAGCTCGACGCACCGCCGCGGCCCCGACTCAGAACACCGCGCCGATCTTGAACCAGACGAAGTCTTCCTGCAGGCGGTTGTCGACCTCGAGTTCTGGCAGCGCGCGCCACGCTCAGCGACCCGGCCCTCAGAAGAGGGGACAGGTGACGGCGATCGCGCGTCCGAAGATTAGGGCACCGAAGCAGGCACGACCGACGGTGCCCCAGGCCGCCGACACGTGGCCGGCCATCGACAATGCGATCGGCACGAGGGTGGCCGAGAGCAGATAGATTGGCACTACGCCCATGCGCAACGACAACCACGGCGCCGCCAGCGCCAGGGACGCCGCGGCGACGAGCCCCAGCGCGGCGCGCAGCGTCCAGGAGGGCGTCGCGCGGACAACTGTGGCGTCGAGGAGGGCGAAGAGCGGCAGGCTGAGCACGGCGAACAGGCCCCACATGGCGAGACGGGAGCGGTCGAAGGGGCAGGCGATCAGGTGCCAGATGAGCAGGTGGATGGCGGCGGCCATACTCAGGGCGAAGCGCACGCCCGACCAGGCGCCGGGCCCGACAGCGATCGGCCCGCCGTTCGCCGCGGCGAGGACGGCGCCGCGGTCCCCCCGCCATACGAAGGCGCAGAGGACCGCAGCGAGGGTTGCAGTGGTCGAGGCGAGGACCGCCCCGACCGCCCCGGTCTCCTGTGCCGGCAGCGCCCTGGTGAGTCCAGCCCAGAGCGGCGCGCACAGCAGCCCGAGGCTCCACGCGCCCAGCACGGCGCTGCCGCGCTGCCATGCGCCGCGCGTGCCCGCCCGACGTGGACAGGTAGGTGCCGCAGGAGCATCTCGCGGCCACCAATAGGCCACCTGCAGGGCGAGCAGGCCCAGCCAGATCCAGGCGAAGCGGAGAGGGCTCAAGGGTCCCGGCTCGGGCAGCGCAAGGGCGCGCGCGATCCAGAGAAGTGCGTCGCGACGGGCGATGTCCGCGTACAGAACGCCCACGTGTCCCGCTGCCGGGACCGTGCGTAGCGCCCGCGCGGTGCCGCGCGCCGAGACGCCATACTCGCCGGGACCGGCGAGGTAGCCGCGGGTGGCGGCGCCGATCATCAGCGCGCGACTGGCGGTCGGGACGAGGTCGTCGTCGCCGCCGAACATGAGCAGCAGATTGCGCGGTGCGACGTGATTGAGGAACTCCCACGGCGCCGCGGATGGGCTCAGGGCGACGGTCGCGCGCACGTCCCAATCGGCGCTGCCGGCGAGTAGCGACGCCGTCCCGCCGTCGCTGTGGCCCAGCAGCGCGATGCGCCAGGGGTCGATGCGCGGCGCCAGGCCGCGCAGATGCGCAAGCGCGGCGGAGAGGTCGGGCGCGAGGTCGGCGGCGGTGCGAATCTCCGGTCTGTCGGCCGCCGGCCACCAGGTTCCGTCGCTGGTTCCATGTCCCCAACGGTCCAACACCAGGGCGGCGGCGCCCAGGTGTGTGATGTCGGCGGCCCAGGGGACGTGCATGAACGCGCCACTGGCTAGGAACCCGTGGCTGACGATGACTACCGGTAGGGGGCCAGAGCGATGAGGGGGTACGAAGAGGACACCGCGCACCGCCCCCAGGGCAACCGGGAGGGTGACCGCATGCGCGCTGCAGCCCGGGCACACCGCGACGTTGGCGCCCCAGAGGGCGGTGCCGAACACCGCGGTGGCCGCGATGCGCACCAGCGCCGACTGGGTGACGCGGGTGCGCACGTTGGTTGCCGCTACTTCGTCACTCCCGGTAGGTCGCCTTCCCACACCCCCTCGTCGGCGACAGCGGGACACGACCATTCGCCCGCGATGCGGCGGCCGTCGTACTTGCCGGTGAAGGTCGCGACCTTGCTCCCCTCTTGGAGGACGCCGAGAACGATCTGGCCGTCGGCCAGCGTCCCCTGCACCGGGCCGCCGGTGAACACATTCGATCCCTCCAGGGTGAGAGTCCCCTGTAGCGCGTCCTTCGATTGGGTCAGGATGGCCGTCCACTTGCCGCGCACGGCCTCGGCCTTGACGCTCTGCCAGGTCCCGCTGCCGACGATCTCCTCGGCCCAGGCTGGGGCAGAGGCGACGATTCCTACGAGTCCAACCAACGCGATCATGCGGCGCATTGCCATCCTCCCTTTTCGCTTCGCCGAGCCCGTCATCCCACGTCGGGGATGCAGGTGTGGGCGCGCCGTGCGACGGCAACCAGGTCCGCTGCGGTCGCTTCGCCGTCGCCACTCGCGTCGCCACACGAACCGGCGGAGGCACCGAATATCGCCGCCACCGCCCGCGCACGGCACGGAGTGTCGTACACCGCCCCACACACCGTCACCTGCACGTCCGTGGTCGCCACGTCGCCGCCCTCGTCGAACACCGCCAGGCGCAGGTCATGCGTGCCCCGCTGCGCCTCGCTCGGCTGCCAGCGCAAGGTGGCAGTCTGCGGCCCGTCCTGCGCAAAGAGGCTCACCTCCGGCAGGGTGATCGCGTCACGCAGCGCGTTGGCGAAGAACGTCAACGGGTCGCCGTCGGGGTCCTCGGCGGCAAGGCGCAGCACCAGTTCCTCGCCGACCCCCACCGCGGTCGGCCCGCTCCAGCTCAGGGAGGGCGCGCGATTGCCGGCACGGCGCGGCACGGTCCGCACACGGGTGAGCACCATCCCGGTGCGCTCGTCACGCATCGGTCCATCGAGCTGACAGGGCGCGATCGACAGAATAGGCGTCGCAAACACCAGCACCGAGCCGTCGTCGTTGCGCGACGGTTCGAAGGCCGAGCACCCGCCGGGCAAGGTGCCGATGCCGCCGGTAGAGAACGTCACCTGCGCGAAAGTCATCGTCGCCAGGTTGAGCAGAAAAATCTCCATGTTCTGATCGTCGTTGCCGCCGAGCGGATCGAGATCGGCGCGGCTGGAGACCACCAGGCTGGTGCCGTCGCGCGTCACGACGGAATCGAAGCCGGCCTGGGTGTAGAGCGCCGGTGGCAGGGTGACGAGCTCGCCGGTCTCCAGCGACAGCAGTTGCGGCGTCGTCCGCCGGCCGGTGCCGCCGAAGGGCTCGGTGGCGATGAAGGACAACAGGGTGCCGGCATCGTCGATAGTCGGGAACTCGACCCGCATGCGCGCCGGCAGGGTTGCCACGCGTCGCCAGCGGCGCTGCGCGACGATGTACTCGAGCACATTGCAGGCGCCCTCCACCCACGGGCGGTCCGCCAGACCGAGGGTGGAGGGCGTGATCACGATCACCCGCTCCCCATCGCCGCTGATGACCGGCGTACCGCCCTGCGTAAAAACGCAGCGCGGAGCGGTCGGATCAATGCCGATCGCATCGGCGGCGTCGCTGAGCTGCGTGCTGGTCGAACTCGGAAAGTCGTAGAGGAAGTACTGCGACGGCGTCTCGGGCCCCAACGGCCGGTGCATGTAGGCGACGCGCTGGCCGGCGCGATCGGCGCGGAACAAGATAGGGCTACTCTGCGAGGCGCGTCCAATGGAACCGTTGTCGATATCGAGCCGGCTCATCGGGAACGATACCGTTCCCTCCCGAGCAACCCCCTGGAAAAAGAAATATCTTCCGGAGCCGGAAATCTGTTTCGAGATGCTGAACGATCCATCGAGATATAACCGGGATAGCACTCCCGTAGGCCGATCCAGAACAAAGATGAAGTCCTGATCGTACCCCCCTCTGCCGTACGCGATGCGTCGACCGGCGCCGTCTACGGAACTGCCGGACCCTAGACTCAAACCGCTCCCTGCCACTTGCGGGTCGAGTGGAATCACCGCGTAACGACCGCCGCCGGCGCTCGGAGCGATGGACATCCGGCCGCCGCTCGCCCCAGTTGCCGCTGCTGTGGTGGCCGCGAGAACGATAGCCGCCGCCCCGCACAGGCGCATGCGCGCCGGCGCGATCCATCGCGCCGAGTGGAACGCCGGCATCAGAATTCGATGGACCCCTGATTGCTGCAGTACCGTGCCCTTCCCTCGTTCGGCACGCCTCCTGGTCCTCGCTTTACGACTTGCATCACCGCGTCGCCCCCATTGCCAACCCCACCAGTGCAGGGAAAGATCGTGCCGGCGTCGCTCACCTGCGGAATCGACGTCACGATCATGGTCGGGTTGAGCGCGTCGACAGTCATCGGATACCAGACCGACAAGGGGTCTTGGATTCTGACGCATTGACCGCCGCCGGCTGGCGGTCCTCCATCGACGGTGCAGACGTTCGAGAGGCGCGGTCCCTTCTTGCAGCATGAGTTGGTTCCCGGATCGTCGCCGATTACGCAGCCGCCCTGCAGCGCGTTGCCGGCGACGGCATTGAAGCCTGCGCCGACGATGCGAACCGTCTGCCCCTTGAGCAGCGCGTTGGTCGGGTCGGTCGTCAGGTTGTCGGGAATCGGCACGGCCACCTGATCCTGGATGGTGTTTGTCGTCACCGTTCCCGTTCCGCACTTGCGCGGCACGCCGTTCGTCCACTGACTGTTGTCGACGGTGACCGACCCGCCCGTGAGGTCGAAGTCGCACTTGCCGCTCGCGGCGATGTCGTTGTTGACGAACGCATTCGATTCACCGAACGAGGCAAGGTTGGTGGGTGCTATCGCCAGGCGAACCCCTCGCTCACGGTTGAAAACCGTCCCCAGACGAGAAGCGGTCAACTGAGGGCCGGTGCTGCTGGGCTCGATCGAGAGGCCGCTGAGACCGTTGCCGCACGCGATGTCGCGGTCGAAGGTGCCGACCGGGTTCGCGTCACGGATGGTGAGACCGAAGCCCCTGTTCCGCTCGAAAACACTGCGCGACGAGGAGAGTCGGGCCGCATTCGCCACGGAGCCGTTCGCCTCGCTGTTGACGGCCAGGCTGTCCGATGCGCGTCGGCCGGCCAACTCGACAACGCTGTCGGCGACGGTGAGCCCAGCAGTCCCGCTCGACTGAACGTTGCCGCGGTAATTGTGGTGGAACCAACTGTCGATCACCTCCGCTGCCGCCAGGGTGTTGAAGGCCTTGACGCCCTTGTCGAGCGCCGAGCGTCCTTCAGTGTTTCGCACGACGACGGTGCGGCTGTTGCTGACGTTGACCAGATCCGCGTTGCTCGCGCAGGCCGCGCCACCGCCGCTGCAGTCCAGGGTGTTGCCGCCATCAACGCGAACGCTGTGGATCTCGTTCATGCCAACGGTGCTCGCCGGGGACAGGTTGAACAGGAACAGGTCGTTGGCCTGCACCTGGCCGGACGCGACCGTGTTCGCAATATCCAGTCCCTTGAGCGTGTGCCCGCTCTTCGTGACCTGGAAGCGCGTCAAATTCTGCAGGTCGATCCGAATCGGGAAGGTGTCCTGCATGTTGGCTTCCTTCGCGGACCGATCGCCGACGATCCAGGGCCGACCGTTCTTGTCGGTGCCATCGATCGTCAGGCTGGCGGCGCTGCCGCTGTCCGGAGGTTGGTCGAGGCGCAACGTCCCGCAACCGCTTCCCGTCGCGCTCATCCCAATCGTCGACGGACTGGGTAGATCGAAGTTGATCAGCACCGGTCGTCCAGTGGCGCCTTGGCGCGCCTTGTTGATGGATTGCCGCAGCGTGCAGGCCCCAGGCAGGCAACTGGTGTCGTTGCACGTGGAGTCGCCCGTCGCATTGACCGTCAGAATGGTCTTGTGAATCACCCAGTCGATGCGCGCCCATTTTCTCGGCGGCGCGCCGCCGGCCGCGGCGTCGAACACCACCGGGCCCTTCTGGTACTGCGCCGCACGCGGCGTCGGCGCGGCGCCGGGTGTGAACGCCGGTGGCGGCGGGTAGTAGATGCGATGCACGTACATGCCCGAGAGCAATCCATACGTCTCAGGCAGGGGTGGATTCGTTCCGCCATCTTCAAAGCAGGTCGTCTGGCCGGCGGGCGCCGTAAAGGTCTTCTGGTACGCGCCGAGAATCGGCGCCGGTCCGGTGCACGTGATCTGGTCGCCGATCGCGTTTCCCGCCACGTAGACATCCGTCGTTGCGTCCGTCTGGTTGTCGACGCAGATCTCGATCTTGGCGCCGGGGCTCGGGCAACTCACCGCGCTCGCGGTACGCGTGGCGATGGCGAACGCCGCCAGCGCCAGGATGACGGCGCGTCGTCGGTGGTCGAGTCGAGGGCGAGGTGCAGCGGCGAGCAGCGGTGCGGGCTGTGCCGATCATGTGCCTCCTCCATCGGTCGCGAGCTGGCGCGCGGCGCAGGGCGCGAAGCGGGCCACGGCCGCGAGGCTTGCCTGCTGTTGCAACGGCTCGCCGTCCAAGGTCCCATCGCCGCCGTGCGCTGTGTGCATTTGGCGCTCGGCCACGGCGCCCCGCGCCGCTGCACGGAGGAGATCCAGGTTACTCGCCATGCGCGCCGACAGGGCCGCGTGCGCGTCCCCGACCGTGGCCGTCGGCAGCAACGAGAGGGCTCGTTCCAGCGCCTGCGTGGCGCGGGGCGAGGCGCGGAAACGCTGCTGCAGGGCGCCTGCGAGTTCAAGGTGCGCGTACAGGTCGAACGGTGCGCGCTCAACGACCCGCTCGAAGACGACAATCGACGCGTCCAGCGCCGCGAGATCGCCCTGCAGCGCGCGGCAATAGAGCCCCTCGGCGAGCAGACGCAGGTCGCAATCGCTGTCGGCGCCGAAGCGCCCGGCGCGCTGCGCTGCGGCGATGGCGGTGTCGCATAGCAGCGGATGGAACGGCCGAGTGTGAAAGTACTCTCCAGCCGATGCCCCCTGCGCCCCGACCAGTGCCATGATAGCCGCGACGGCGACCTCGGCGCGGATGCAGCGCCTTCGGCGGTCCGAATCCGTCCTCGACGCTTCGCCCAGAAAGCCACCGACGTGGATCATGCAGTCCCCCGTAGTCGTTGATGCTGGGCAGCCAGTACCCCCCCCCAAGTTTCACTGTCAAGAAGATTCGTTGGCGCGCAGCCTCATAGAGCGCACGCAATCCACGCACGTGGCGGGGCAAACTGACCGCGCCAGACGCGGGCGTGGATTGGCTGTGTCGGGCACTCCCGCTCGCCGCTACCGCGGCTTGCTCCACACCGGGTGCGAGCCGGACGCAACCGCGCCCATGGCACGGATTCCCCAGAACCGTGCGGCTCGGTGGTTCCCACGACGACCGCTGCGGTGCGCTGCGAGCTGTCGCAGGCGCTGCTGTCGAATCGCGCTCTGACGGTCGAGGCGGTGGCACAGAGCGTCGGATTCGCCGAGGTGGCGTCGTTCTCCAAGGCCTTCGGGCGCTGGGCCGGTTGCTCCCCGAGCCGCTTCCGCACGCGGCTCAGCGCCAGCCACGCGGCTCCGTAGCGGCGCCCGCCACGAGCGAATCGCTCGCGGACGGGTGCGCGGCGCGGCGGTGGTCGCGCGCACCGCTTCGCCGCCCCTCAGGCGCCGGACAGGATCGCCTTCACCGCGCCGTAGTCCTCCTCGTGCACGGCGCCGACGCGCAGGCAGCGCAGGTTGCCGGCGCTGTCGACCAGCGCATGCACGGGAATGCCCGCGGCGCGGTCGGCGCCGAGGGAGGCGAGGACGGCCGGGAGATCGCCGGGCGCGCGCAACCAGCGGACGCGCCCGGGCACGGCGGTGCTGGCGAGGAAGCGGGTCAACTGCGCCGCGTCCTCGTCGACGCTCCACAGTTCCAGGTCCAGGGCGATGCCGTCCTTGGCCAGCGAGCGCTGCCAGCGGGCGAGCAAGCTCATCTCCTCGACGCACGGCAGGCACCACGTCGCCCAGAGGTTGACCCATTTCCACGCGCCGGCCGCGCCGGCCACGACGGCGTCGCCCGCCGGCGCCGCGGGCAGCGGCCGCTCGGGGATGGCGGTGTACGGACGCGCGCCGGGCGCCGCGGCCGGCCACTGCTGCTCGCAGAAAACACCGCCGCGGCCGCCCGTCTCCTTCTTGGCGGCGGCGAAGCGCGACGACGTCGCCCCCTCCGGCGCGGCCGGATCGCAGGCGGCGACGAGGCACGCCGCGGCGGCGAGCACGCCGACGACGGCAGGGGCGATGCGACGCACCACAGTCGACTCAGATGGCGCAGTCGATCCAGGCGACGAAGGCGGAGCGGTTGATGTCCTGCGCCGTGCATGGGCTGCCGGTGCGCGACCGCTGCCAGTCGCAGAACTCCGGCCCGAGCTGTGCGAACTCCTCGCCGAGCCACAGCAGGCCGACCTTCTTGAGGTCTTCGTCCTGCGGAAACTTCGCCTCGAGGTGCTGCAGCACCGCCTGCGCACGCGCCTGCGACAGCTGCGCGTTGTAGCCGACGCCGCCGTCGGTGGAAGCGCGCGAGACGACGAAGAAGAACGAGGCGCCGCGCTTCTCGGCCCACACCGTTTCGATCTCGCGCATGCCGGCCTCGTCGAGGCGCCCCTCCCCCTCGTCGAACTGGACGATGCGGGCGCGCTGCGACAGCGGCGTGAAGAGGGCGTTGAAGTCCTCGCCGGTCAGCGCCGCGACCGCCTTCGCGTCCGCCGGCTTACAGCCGCGCGCGCCGCTCTCGAGCAGCCCGCAGGCGCTGGCGACGCGCCGCACGACCTGCTTGAGCTGCGCGCTGCAGTAGGCGTCCTCGGCCGCCGTGGCGATGGGCACCTCGGCCGCCGCGTCCGTGGCGCTGCGCAACCGCGTCCCCGCCGCGTGCTCGCTGGCGACGACGAACGCCAGCGGCAGGGCGAGGCAGCCGACGAACAGGGCCAGGTGTGTGCGATCGGGCATCGGCGGACTCACGACGGCGTCTCGCCGCGCAGCATCCTCGCCACCGTGTATTCGAGGCCGAGGTCGGTGTCCTCGTCGCAGACGCGCTTGTCGCCGATGAACAGCTGCGGCGTCAGCACCGGCAGCGCGTTGGCCACCGCCCAGCGCAGCGACTTGTTCAGCTGGTTCTGGATCCGGCTCGAGCCGAGACAGCCCTTGACGGTGGGGAACTGGCTCTCGATGCGCTGACGGATCCCGGCGTCGTCGGTGCTGGCGAGCTCGCGCAGCGGCGCCTGGTTGGCGAAGGCCCACGCCAGGATGTCCTCCGCCGCCGCCCTGTCGCACAGCATCGCCTCGCTGACGGCGCAGGCGCCGGGGTGCAGCGATTCCTTCACCATCCAGTTGCAGGCGCGGTCGAGCGGGAACAGCACCGCCTGCACGCTCAGGTTGCGGTAGAGATCGCTCGCCTGCATGCGCTCGTCGAATCCCTTGCAGGCGGGGCAGAGCGGGTCCACGACGGTGATCGCCGGCGTCCCGCCGCGCGTCTGCCCCAACGGGATCATGATGCCGCTGTCGCCCTTCGTCACCAGCGTGCCGCAGCCCTGCAGCGACTTGGGCGAGGCCGGCGCGAAGAGCACGTAGGCGAGGCTCAGCACCGCGACGTAGACGACGCCCTCGCCGAACCAGCGCGCGTATCGTGGCAGCGGCACGGGCGCCCCGGCTGGCGCCGCGTCCGCCTGGACGTGCGCCAGCAGGGCGCCGAAGAGCAGCGCACCGCTGGTCGCGTACATGCCGACGCACAGCTTGCACACCGCGCCGACGCGGGTGACGGAGATGTAGCCGTACAGCACGCTCATGACGACGGGCAGCGCCGCCGCCGCCACCAGATACAGCGAGTCGTGCTTGGTGAACGGCGCCGACGACAGCAGCGGGCGCGCGGCGTGCATCACCAGGTAGGCGAACACCGCCAGCGCCAGCAACGAGATGGGCAGGCCACCCCACAGCAGCGCGCGCAGCACCGACGAGTACGGCGACAGCATCACCGTGCGGCAGCCGCTGTCGCCGATCTCGGCGCCAGCGCCCGGAATGTAGGAGCAGTGGATGGAGTGCACCTGACGGTCGAGGTGACGGATGAAATCGCCGGTGGAGACTGCTGCGAAGACGGCGCCGAGGAGCGCGGCGGCGACGGTGAAGGCGAGGAATGGCCGCGCCGCGGCAGCGCGCCGCGGCAGCGCCGGCGGATAATGGAGACCCTCTTCCCGGGCGTCATCGTCGAAGGCCATCGGGCTTCCTACTCGATCGCCGGGCCGACGCACAACTTGCGGCGACGGCGCTGACGGGGCGCGGCGCACATGGTATCTGGAACGGATGCGCCGGCCGTTCAAGTTCCTTGCCGCCCTCGCCCTGCTCCTGACGGGGGTGCTCGGGTTGACGCGCTGCGGCTACCTCCGCCTGCCCGGCGGCCTGACGGTCAACTTTCCGGGCTTCAGCGGCGACACGCTCCCCGATTCCGAGCTGCGCCGGCGGGTGACGGTGCCGCGGGGCTTCTCCATCAACACCTACGCCCGCGGCATCGAGAACGCCCGCCTGATGAAGGTCACGCCGGCCGGCGACGTGCTGGTCAGCTCGCCGCGCACCGGCACGGTGTGGCTGCTCGCGCGCGACGCCGACGGCGACGGCGTCGCCGACGGGCAGCGCGTGCTGCTGGCGGACCTCTACCAGCCGCACGGCCTGGCGCTGCACGACGGCTGGCTCTATGTCGCCGAGACCACCGCCATCGCCCGGGTCCGCTTCGACGCCGCCACCGGCACCGTCTCCGGCACCCCCGAGCGCATCGTCAGCGGCCTGCCCGACGCCGGCAACCACTGGACCCGCACCGTCGATGTCGGCCCCGACGGCAAGCTCTATGTCTCGATCGGCTCGAGCTGCAACGTCTGCATCGAGGACGACCCGCGCCGCGCCGCCATCGTCCGCTACGAACGCGACGGCAGCGGCGAGCAGCTCTATGCCACCGGTCTGCGCAACGCCGTCGACTTCGAGTGGCAGCCGGGTAGTGGCGACCTCTACGCCACCGACAACGGCCGCGACCTGCTCGGCGACGACTTCCCACCCTGCGAGCTCAACCGGGTGGTCGAGGGGGGCTTCTACGGCTGGCCGCTGGCGAACGGCAACCGCGTCCCCGACCCCGACTACGGCACCGGGCAGGACGCACGCATCGCCGCCTCGATTCCCCCCGCGCACGGCTTCGGCGCCCACACGGCGCCGCTCGGCATGACCTTCTACCGCCGCCCCGATGGCGCCGCGCCGGCGGCGTTTCCGCCGTCCTACGAGGGCGTCGCCTTCGTCGCCCTGCACGGTTCGTGGAACCGCGCGAAGAAGGCCGGCTACGAGGTCGTCGCCGTGCGGCTGGACGGCGACGGCGGCGCCAGCGAGGAACCATTCGCAACCGGTTTCATGCAGGACGAAAAGGTCTACGGCCGGCCGGTCGATGCCGTCGTCGCCGGCGACGGCGCGCTACTGGTCTCCGACGACTTCACCGGCGCGATCTATCGTATCGCCTACGGCCGTGCGGCGACCGCCGATGCGGCGCCGCTGACGGCGGCGCCCGCCGACGATCCGCTCGCCGGCCTCGAAGGCGGCGTCCGCGAGCAGCTGCACGCCGGCGGCGCTCTCCTGTGGACCGCCAACAACTGCGCCGCCTGCCACGTCGCCGGCCAGGCCGCCGGAGATGCCTACAAGCCGCTCGCCGGGCTGTCGTCGCGCTACACCATCGCCTCGCTGGCGACGTTCCTCAGGACACCGCAAGCACCGATGCCGGTGTACCCGTTCAGCGACGAGCAGCGCCGCGCGCTGGCGGTGTTTCTGCTGCAGGACCATCCGTGACCGGAGGGCGCGGCGGCAGCCGCGCCCTGCAACGGCTACACCGAACAGGGCAGGCGTCGATGCCGATTCCGCACTGGGAGTGACCACGCGTAGATTCCGACTCTGACTCATCCTCGCGGCGTGCGGCTTCGCACGCGGCGCGGCGCTGGCCGACACCGCACCGCCGTGGCCCCGCACCTTCGCGCAGGGCGGCGCCCAGCTGGTCCTGTCGCAACCGCAGCTCGAGACCTGGGCGAACCGCCTCGTCTTCACCGGCCGCGCCGCCGCGGTGCTGACGCCGCCGGGCGGCGCGCCGCTGAGCGGCGTGCTGCAGCTGACGGCGCAGACCGACACCGACGTGGCGCAGCGCACGGTGGCGCTGCGCGACCTGCGGATCGGTGGCGCGCAGTTCGCCAATGCCGCGCCCGATGCGGCGGCCCGGGCGACGGCGCTGGCCAAGGCGGTGCTGCCGGCGGACGGGCTGGTGCTGTCGCTCGACAACCTCCTCGCGGCGCTGGTGCAGACCGGGCAGAGCGCCACCTCGGTCCCGCTCAACACGACGCCGCCGACCATCCTGCTCGCCGGTCAGCCGTCGCGCCTGGTCGTGTTCGATGGGCCGCCGCGCTTCGCCGCCGCGACCGGCACGACGGTGCAACGCGCCGTCAACACCAACTGGCCGCTGCTGCTCGCCGCGAACGTCTACTACCTGCTCGATGCCAGTGGCTGGCTGCAGTCGGAGGCCCTGGCGAGCGGCGAATGGCAGTACGCCGACGCGCTGCCGGACGCCTTCGCGCAGTTGCCGAATACGCCGGGCTGGCAGGACGTCCGGGCGCAGATCCCCGGCCCGCCGACCGCCGGACAACCGCCCCTGCAGATCTTCGTCTCCACCACCCCGGCGGGGCTTATCGAACTGGTCGGCGAGCCGCAGTACTCGACGCGACCCGGCACCACCATTTCGTCGGTCACCAACACCGACAGCCTGGTGTTCTGGGACGGCTCGGCGGCCGCCTACTACTACCTCGTCGCCGGCCGCTGGTTCACCGCGGCGAAGCTCGAAGGACCGTGGACCTATGCAACGCCGACGCTCCCCGCCGATCTGGCCAGCATAGCGCCCGGCTCGCCGCTCGCCGCCGTGCTGCCCTCCGTGCCGGGTACGCCGGAGGCACGCGAGGCGGCGCTGCAGGCGCAGATTCCCCACCTCGCCACGGTCACCCGCAGGACCGCCACGGCGACGATGACCTACGACGGCGCGCCGCAGTGCGCACCCATCGACGGCACGGCGCTGTCGTATGCCGTCAACAGCGCCAGCGACGTCATCCGCGGCGGCGATCGCTATTACCTGGTGCGCAACGGCGTCTGGTTCGTCGCCGCCGCGCCGGCCGGGCCGTGGAGCGTCGCGGCAACGGTGCCCGAGGCGATCTACGCCATCCCACCGACCGCGCCGCTGTACAACGTCACCGACGTCCGCGTGGACCAGGCCGACGACGACAGCGTCGTCACCGGGTACACGGACGGCTATCTCGGTCAGTACGTTTCCGATGGCGTCGTCACCTGGGGCACGGGATACTCTTGTCCGCCCTACATCACCGTCGGGGCGACCCCCGACTACTACCCGCGCCCCTACACCTACGGCTGCGACGCGTTCTACAATCCGGGCACGGGTCGCTTTCACCGCGCCGGCTACGGGTACGGCCCCAACGGCGGCTTCGCCGTCGGCGCCGGCATCGATCCGGCCGGCGGGACGATGGCGCGCGGCGTGGCGGTGCAGGGCCCGAACCAGTCGGCGGTGGCCGTGCAAGCGTACAATCCGCGCACCGCCACCTATGCGGCCGGCGTTGCGCGCGCCGATCCCGACGCCGCTTGGGACCGGGCCGTCGTCTACGGCCCGGACGCCGCGGCGCGCGTCGGCACGGTCTCCGACGCGCACGGCACGGCGGCGCGGGTACAGACCGCGGGCGGCGAGGAGGCGGTCGTCGCCAGCGGCGGCGAGCGCAGCGCGGCGGCGGTGCGCGGACCCGGCGGCAACTGGTGCGCTGGCGGCGACGGCAATCTGTACGCGCACGGCGATGACGGCTGGCAGCGCGCCGACGCGGCGCGCGCCGCGCCCGGCATGCCGGCGCCGGACCGCCCCGTCGAGAGCCGCCCGGTGCCGCAGGGGCAGTACGTGCCGTCCACCTACCGCCCCGACGCCGCGACGAGTCAGGGCCTCGACCAGGCGTACGGTGCGCGCCAGCGCGAAGCGGAGATGACGCAGCGTTACGGCGGCTGGGGCCAACGCGACTTCGGCGGCGGCGGCGGGCGCTACGGCGGCGTCAGTCGCGGCGGCGGCCGCCGCTGAGTGGGAAGAACAAGAAGAATTTTACACGCTGCCGCCGGGTTGTGCTTGGTGTCGCCTCAACGGACGGCTAAGCCTGCAGCGTGCACGCCATCCTCGCCGTCAATGCCGGGTCGTCGAGCCTGAAGTACGGGCTGTTCGCGCTGCCGGGTCTCGACTGCCTGCGGCGCGGCGTCGTCGAGCGCATCGGCCAGGCGGGCGGGCCGCGCGACCACGCGGCCGGCGTCGCGCCCCTCCTCGCGGCGGTCGGCGACGCGACGCTGGACGCCGTCGGCCACCGCGTCGTGCATGGCGGCGAGCGCTTCCGTGCGCCGGTGCACGTCGACGCCGCGGTGCTGCACGCGCTGCACGAACTCGCCGCGCTCGCCCCGGTCCACGCGGCGGCGGAGCTGGCGCTCATCGAAGGCCTGGCGGCGCGCTGCGCCGGCGTGCCGCAGGTGGCCTGCTTCGACACCGCCTTTCACGCCACCTTACCGCGCCACGCGACGCTGCTGCCGATTCCGCGCCGCTACGCGGCACGTGGCGTCCGCCGCTACGGCTTTCACGGGCTGTCCTACGCTTATCTGATGAGCGAACTGGCGCGCCTCGGCGGCGCGGAGGGGCGCGTCCTGCTCGCGCATCTCGGCAATGGGTGTAGCCTGGCAGCGGTGCGCGATGGCGAGTGCGTCGACACGACGATGGGCTTCACGCCGGCGGGCGGGCTGGTGATGGGCACGCGCAGCGGCGATCTCGATCCCGGGCTGGTCGCCTACCTCGCCCGCACCGACGGCCTCGACGCCGCCGGCTTCGACCGCCTGGTCAACGCCGAGTCGGGCCTGCTCGGTCTGTCCGAACGCAGTTCCGACATGCGCGATCTGCTCGGCGCGGCGGACGACCTGCCCGCCGCCGAGGCTGTCGCCGAGGCCGTCGCGGTGTTCTGCCACCAGGCACTCAAACACGCCGGGGCGATGGCGGCGGTGCTCGGCGGGCTCGACACGCTGGTCTTCGCCGGCGGCATCGGCGAGCATGCCGCGCCGATCCGCGCCCGCCTCTGCGCCGGCCTGGCGCACCTCGGCGTGCACCTCGACGCGGCGCGCAACGACGCGCACGCCCCGCTCGTGTCGAGTCCGGCGAGCCGCGTCGCCGTGCGCGTCATCCCCACCGACGAAGAACTGCAGATCGCCCGCGAGACCACCGCCCTCGGCGCGGCGGCGCGGGCCTGACCAGCCGATCCCCGACGAGGCGCATGATGTCCGAGCTGAAACCGCCGTCCGACGACCTAGTGGAGAAGATGGATGCCTGGTGGCGGGCGGCCAACTACCTGAACATCGGGCAGATCTACCTGATGAGAATCCGCTCCTGCGCGAGCCGCTGCGCGCCGAGCACATCAAGCCGCGCCTGCTCGGGCACTGGGGCACCTCGCCGGGATTGAACCTCATCTACGTGCACCTGAACCGCATCATCCGCGCGTACGACGCCAACATCATCTACATGGCCGGGCCCGGACACGGCGGGCCGGCGCTGGTGGCCAACGTCTATCTGGAGGGAACGTACAGCGAGTTCTTTCCCGCCATCACGCGCGACACCGCCGGCCTGCGCGCGCTGTTCCGCCAGTTCTCGACGCCGGGTGGCATCCCGAGCCACGTCAGCGCCCCGACGCCAGGCTCGATCCATGAGGGCGGCGAGCTCGGCTACGTGTTGGTGCACGCCTTCGGGGCGGCGTTCGACAATCCCGACCTCGTCGTCGCGGCGGTGATCGGCGACGGCGAAGCCGAGACCGGACCGCTCGAGGGCTCCTGGAAGGGCGTCAAGTTCCTCAATCCGGTGCGCGACGGCGCCGTGCTGCCGATCCTGCATCTGAACGGCTACAAGATCGCCGGGCCGACCGTCTGGGGGCGCGAGAGCGACGCCAACATCGCAGCGTTCCTGCAGGGACAGGGCTACGAGGCGCACTTCGTCGAGGGCGACGATCCCGCGGTCGTGCACCGCACCTTCGCGGCGGCGCTGGAGAACGCCTACCTGCGCATCCGCGCCATCCAGAGCGAGGCGCGCGCGCACGGCTTCAGCACCCGTCCGGTGTGGCCGGCGCTGGTGCTGCGCACGCCAAAGGGGTGGACCTGCCCGAAGTTCGTCGACGGCGTGCGCATCGAGGGCACCTTCCGCGCCCACCAGGTGCCACTGGCGACGGTGCGCGAGAATCCCACCCATTTGCACCTGCTGGAAGAGTGGATGCGCAGTTATCGGCCGGAGGAGCTGTTCGACGCCGACGGGCGCTTCCGCGCCGAGTTCGCCGACCTGGCGCCGAGCGGCGACCGCCGCATGGGGGCCAACCCGCACGCCAACGGCGGCCGCCTCGCGGTGCCGCTCGACCTGCCCGACTGCACGCAGCTCGCCGTCGACGTGCCGCGGCCGGCGACGGTGCGGCTCGAGTCGACGCGCGCGCTCGGCGCCCTGCTGCGCGACATCTACCGCCGCAACCCGACCAACTTCCGCCTCTTCTGCCCGGACGAGACCAACTCCAACCGCCTCGGCGCCGTCTTCGAAGCCACCGACCGCTGCTTCGTCGGCCCGCTGCTCGACATCGACGACCACGTCAGCCACGACGGCCGCGTCATGGAGGTTCTCAGCGAGCACAATTGCCATGGCTGGCTGGAGGGCTACACGCTCACCGGCCGACACGGGCTGTTCGCCACCTACGAGGCCTTCGCCATGGTGGTCGACTCGATGGCCATGCAGCACGCCAAGTGGCTCGAGCACTGCCGCCGCATCCCGTGGCGGCGCCCGGTGCCGTCGCTCAACTACCTGCTCACCTCGACATGCTGGCGCAACGACCATAACGGCTTCAGCCACCAGGGGCCCGGTTTCATCGACAACATCGTCACCAAGAAGCCGAGCGTCGTACGCGTCTACCTGCCGCCAGATGCCAATGCGCTCCTGGCCGTCGCCGACCACTGCCTGCGCAGCGAGAGCTACCTGAACCTGATCGTCATCGACAAGCAGCCGCAGCTGCAGTGGCTGACCATGGCCGAGGCGCGCGCCCACTGCGCGCGCGGCGCCAGCGTCTGGGAGTGGTGCAGCACGGACGGCGAGCCGGAGATCATTCTTGCCTGCGCCGGCGACACCGCGACGCTGGAAACGGTCGCCGCGGCCTGGCTGCTGAAGCGGCACGTGCCGGAGCTGCGCTTCAAAGTCGTCAACGTCGTCGACCTGATGAGCCTGCCGCCGTCCGATCGTCATCCGCACGGCATGGATCCGGCTGCCTTCGCAGCCCTCTTCACGCTCGACAAGCCGGTGGTATTCGCCTTCCACGGCTACCCCGGCGTCATCCACCAACTCATCCACGGGCGGCCCGACAGCGACCGCTTCCATGTGCGCGGCTACGTCGAAGAGGGCACCACGACGACGCCGTTCGACATGGTGGTCCTCAATCGCATGAGCCGCTTCCACCTCTGCCAGGACGCCGTGCGCTTCACGCCCAGCCTAACCTCCCGCGGCGCGACGTTGCTGTCGCGGGCCGAGGAGATCCTCGCCCGCCACCGCGCCTACGTCACCGAGCACTTCGAGGACCTGCCGGAGATCCGCGACTGGGTGTGGTCGTAGCGGCCGGTCATTGCCCCTGGCCGGGCGGCGCCCTTGCGGCTCAACGCCGACGGCGCGATTCACCCCTTCTGCGCCTGTGGGGCGCGGGCGCGATCGAAGGCAGACCGGGGAACGCGATGCCGTGGACGTCAGGTGCCCGCTGGGCGGGGCGGGGCGACGGCCTCGACCATCGTTTTCAGCGTCGCCAGGCCCTTGTCGAAGTCGGCCCCGACGCTCTGGTCGATATCCATGAACAGCCAGAACGCCTTGCCGATGAAGCCGTTGGTGCCGGTCATGTTCCAGGTGACCGTCGTGCCGTCGCCGTTCGGCACGAGGGTGAAGACGACCTGGTTGGTCGCCTGCATCGGTGCCATCATCTCGAGCGTCAGATCCACCTCTTGGTCGGGCTTGACCGCGGTGATGCTGATGCGGCCCTTGCCGGCGGCGGGGCCATCCCAGGCGCTGCTGGCGCCAACCCCCGACGGTGGCCCGTCGTAGGACACGGTCATCTTCGGATCCGTCTTGCTCCACGGCGACCAGGCGTTCTGCGCGCGCAGGTTGTCGATCTGCGGGTAGATGGCGCTGGCCGGGGCGCGGATGATGGTCGAACGCGCGATGTGGAAGGCCACCGGTTGAAACGCAATGACGACGGTCAGGATGACGACCAGGGCAACGAGGCCGAGCGCGCTCTTCTTCAGCATGATTGGTCACCGCCGTCCGCGTTGATCTCGCCGGCGACGCCGCCGGGCGGATAGGATCCCCCAAGTTCATGCGCCGCCGCAGGCGCCGCCGGCTGCGTAGCACATGTGCCGTCCGCATTCACTCGCGTCGCCGTCACCGCGGCTCGACGGGCGCGGGGCCCGCGCGGCCGCCTACATCCGCGCGATCACCGCGATGCCACCGTACACGTTGAACGTCGGCGCCGGCTCGAAGTAGCGGCCGCCCTGGGCGTTGAGGCGGGTGGTGCCGTTGTAGTTCTGGTCGGCGAGGTTGTTGAGGCCGACATAGGGCGCCAGCGACCAGTGCGCGCCGAAATCGTGCTGGTAGCCAACGCGCAGGTTGAGGAGCTGATAGGCGGCGGTGCTGGCGTCATTGGCGTCGTTGACGAAGTAGCCGTCGACCAGGGACACCTCGAGGGCCGCGAACAGACCGGACTCATGCTGGTAGAACAGCTCCTGGTAAATCCACCACTGCGGAATGCCGGGCTCGTCGTTGCCGGCGAAGTTCTCGGTGCCGAGGCGGTAGTCGCGGTACTCGGCCTTGAGCAACGTCACCGCGCCGCTCCAGCGCAGCGGTGCCAGCAGCTGCGCCTGCCAGTCGAGTTCGAGGCCGTAGCGCCGCGAGCGGCCGGCGTTGCGGTAGGCGGTGCGGCCGGAGTCGCTCTCGTACGGCACCAACTCGTCATCGACCTCGATCACGTAGGCGGCGCCGCCGCCGTTCAGCCAGTCCTGCCACCGCGCGCGGCTGCCGAGTTCGTAGGTCACGGAGGTCTGCGGCGCGACGGCGGGATTGAAGCCGGGGCCGTTGGGATTGGCCAGTTCGGTGGTGGTCGGGGTCTGGAAGGCGGTGCCGATGGTGCCGAAGACGCTCAGCTCGGCCAGCGACGGCGGGCGCCCGTGCAACCAGGTCCAGCGCACGGCACCGGTCGGGCTCACCTGGTCGAAGGTGCGCGAGCCGGAGTCGGGGCTGCCGGGCGGCGTCTGCACATCGACGTCGAAAAACACCGCGTCGTAGCGGACGCCGACGCTGAGCTCCAAGTCGTCGCGCACGTCGACCGCCTCGCGCAGGTAGGGACCGACGCCGCCGACCTGCTCGCGTTGGCGCAGCACCAACGGCCCGCGCGCGCCGGCGAGGTTCTGGTGGCGGGTGCGATCGTCGTCCTGGTACTGCAGGTCGAGGCCGGCGGTGAGGGCCTGATGCACGCCGAACAGCGGCGTGGCGAGGGTCCAGCGCAAGCCGCCGCCGGGAGCGAGGCGATCGAAGGCGACGATGCCGTCAGGAGCGATCGGCAGGGCGTTCTGGAAGTCGCGCGTCAGCACGTAAGCGTAGGCGTTCAGATCGCCCCAGGCGCCGCGGTGGTTGGCGATGGCGCCGAGGCGCGCCTGGCGCACCGCCTCGCCGGCGTCGAGGGCGACGTTCACCTCGCGCGCCTGGCGCGGATCGTCCTGCGCCTGCGCCGCGGTGAGGGCGCCCGGGTCCTCGGCCTCGGGCGTATCGACGCCGTTGGCGAGCAGCGTCACGTCGCTGGCGTCGCTCGGCTCCCAGCGCAGCTTGGCGAGCCAGGTGCCGGCCTGGGTGGCGCTGTGGTCGCGGTAGCCGCCGAGTTGCAGGAAGGAGCCGTAGGCGACGCCGGAGACGTTGCCGGCGCGAGCGCCGCCGCTGAGCAGATACTTGCCGAAGTCGTACGAGCCGCCGCCGACCATCAGGCGCGCCGTCGGCACCGGCGGCGCGTCCTCGCTGAAGAGCTGGATGACGCCCCCCGACGCGTTGCCATACAGTGCCCCGGCGGGGCCGCGCAGGACCTCGATGCGCTCGATGCTGCCGAGGTCGATGTCGTCGATCTGCGTCTGCCCGTCGGGTTGCGTTGCGGGCAGCCCATCCAGCAGCACGCGCACCTCGCGGATACCGAAGGCCGAGCGGGTGCCGAAGCCGCGGATCTGAATGCGCACGTCCTGGGCGAAGTTCTCGCTCGACTGCACCAGCACGCCGGGGACGCGGTCGAGCAACTCCTCCAGCCCGACGCCGCGCTGCGCGCCCTGGACGTCCAGGCCCTCGAGGACGCTCAGCGACGCCGCGACGGTGCCGAGCGGCTGGGCGTTACGCGTCGCGGTGACCACCACCGGTTCGAGCTGCAACGGCGCCGCCTGCGCGGCGACGCGCGTGGCAAGAAGGACGAGAAAGATCACACGGAGAAGCGGAGGGACGGAGGTGGGCCGGTTGAGATGGACCCAACGTCCCTCTAGCTGATGGGTATGGGCGCGCGTGCAGACAGGTGGATCGCATTGGCGGCCCCTCCGTTGCTCCGTTGCTGCGTGTGAATCAGGTCCATGCCCTCGCCCCACGCCGGCGCCTTGCGCCTCCTGTTCGGCTGTCTGGTGTGCATCGGCATCGGGCAGTCGATGCTGTTCAGCATCCTGCCGCCGGCGGCGCGGCAGCTGGGCATCACGCCGTTCCAGGTCTCGACCATCTTCGCCACGTCGGCGGCGCTGTGGGTATTCATCAGCCCCTGGTGGGGGCGGCGCAGCGACGTGCGAGGGCGGCGCCCGATCATGATCATCGGCCTGCTCGGTTACGCGCTGTCGATGTTCGCCCTGGCGGTGGTGGTCGAGGTGGGCACGCGCGGCCTGCTGCCGGCGCCGCTGATCTACCCGCTGCTGATCGTCTCGCGCTGCCTGTTCGCCATCTTCGGCTCCGGCACCGGACCGGCGGCGCAGGCCTACGTCGCCGACCGCACCTCGCGCCATGACCGCACCGCCGGGATCGCGCTGGTCAGCGCCGCGATGGGACTCGGCGAGACCATCGGGCCGGGCGTCGGCGCGCTGCTGTCGACCGTCGACCTGCTGGCCCCCCTCTACCTCTCCGCCGCGCTGGCGGTCGCCAGCGCCTGGCTGATCGGCCGCTGGCTGCCCGAAGAGGGGCCGCCGGTCACCGCCGACGCCCCGCGCCCGCCACGCCTGCGCCTGCGCGACCCGCGCGTGTTGCCGTTCGTCTGCGTCTCGGCGGCGCTGCAGGCGACGCGCGCGACGACCGTGATCACGTTCGCCTTCTTCCTGCAGGACACCCTCCACCTCACCCCCGAGCGCACCGTGCAGCTCTCCGGCATCGGCTTCGTCATCCTGGCGTTGGCCGGGTTGTTCGCGCAGCTGGTCATCGTACGGCGCCTGCGGCCGACGGCGCGCGGCATGATGCGCATCGGCCTGCCGCTGTCGGTCGCCGCATACGCGCTGCTCGTCGTCGGTCACGGGCTGCCGGCCTACTTCGCCGCCCTGGCGCTGCTCGGGCTCGGCCTGGGTCTGCTCCGCCCGGGCAGCGCGGCGGGCGCGTCGCTGTCGGTGGAGTCGAACGAGCAGGGCTCGGTGGCCGGCTTGGTGAACGGCGTGGCGGTGGTCGGCAATGTCTTCGGTCCCATGCTCGGAACGACGTTGTACTCGATCACGCCGGTCGGACCATACCTGCTGAACGCGGTGGTGATGACCGCCGCCTGGGTGCTGCTCTTCGCCAACCGCCGCCTGCGCACGCTGCGCGCGTGAGCGCACGCGTCGGGTCACGGTAGCGTGGAGGCGACGATGTGATCGCCGAGCCGCGAGCCGAGGCCGATGTGGCCACCGGCAGCGACGACCAGGAACTGCTTGCCATCGCGGCGAGCTGCGGGCGGCGGACGCCCGCGTCGCCGTCTCCATGGTGATCAGCGACAATTACTTTTGCCGGTCGTGCAAGAATAGTTGACGTCGATCAGAAGGCCGCCGGCATCGAGACCGACTTCGGATCGCCCCGTGGGCATGAGGAGAACGATCAGGGGATTTCCTCCACCCACATGAGGTGTTCGCTTAAGGGCGAATGCCGCAGGGCTTGATAGAAGCGGTCGTCGGCCGTCACCATACGGGCTTCCAGTGTCAGGGCCAGCGCGAGGTAGTGACAGTCATAGAGCGCGCGGGTCGTCGCTGTGGCGATCTCGAACGACAACTGCAGGAGTTTGCGATCGGTGTGGCGGCGCAGCGGAACGCGCTCGAGTTGATCGAATACGCGCTTACCCTCCGCAGGAGTGATCTCTTTCCGACGGACCCGCTTGCATACGACGCTGCAGACCTCGACATCGAACAAGTCCGGTACGTGCAACTCATGAGCTGGATTGCGAAGCCGCACAGCCGCGTCGTGATGCTCCTCGGGGAACCACCACTTCGCGCCGACGCTCGCATCGACGACGAAGACGCTCAACGTTCACGATCCTCGCGCAGAAGCCCGGCACTGTCGGCAAAGCGACGCCCCGACTTCTTCATATTTGCGTGAAACCGATCGATCGCGGACCAAACGCGTGTCACGTCCTCGTGCCGCACCACTTCACCAAGGATCAATCGAATCTCCGCTTCCAGTGAACGCCCGTGCTGCTTCGCGCGCTTCTTGAGCGCGGTAAGCGTCTCGTCCGCAATCCCCCTGACGACAACCTGCCCCATGGCCTACCCTCCTGATCATCCGATACCAGATTGATATCATGGCGGGAAGTCCCGACGGCTTCGGTAACCGGGGGTCGGCGGAAGTTTGAAGACCGAGCGATCGGATTCGATGATCGCGTCCAACTCGGAGATGTGCACGCTGAGACCATCTTGTGCCGCAAGGCCATAAACAGTCGGCGGTTCGAATCTGCAGACTTCTTCAGGCCGTCGTGTGTGCGCGTTCGAGATCGATGCACACGTCGAGTACGAAGCGGAACGCCGCTTCGGTTCCGTCGAGAATCGCATCGCGCTCGGGTGGAACGGAACGGTTGGATAGCCACTCATAAGCTACGGAATTCCCGACGAAACGCAGTGGATGTCCTCTCTTTTCTGCGTCTGCCGGTGCGCTCTACCCGCTGGTCGCCCGAATTCCTGTTGGACGGGGCGGTGAGTTCGCTCGGTTGGAGAGGGGGATGCACGGGAGACATCCACCCTGAATCGTCGAAATACCAGGAATCTATGAGTGGATGCCCGCCGTTCCTCCCCAGATCGCCGTTGAGCAAGGTGACTTCGGCGCTCTCGATCGCCACATCGCTGCCCGTCGCCATGGCGATCCCCATATGCGCGCGCGCGATGGCCGGAGCGTCGTTGACGCCGTCGCCGGCCATCGCAACGACGTGCCCTAGTGCACCGCCGTCGAGATGCGCTCAAGCATCCGGCGGTGGGACCGGATGATCGCCTGAGCGGGCTTGGTCCACGCGAAGGGGCTCGGGTGTTTGTTCCAAGCGCGCAGGTACGCGGTGAGCAGAGTGTACTGCAGCGAACACGTGCGCGTCGGGCTATTGCGCTCAGGGCGTCTGTTGCGCCCAGGCCTGCGACCAACCAGGACAGCACTGCAACCTGGCGGGCAGCCAGGGCACGTGCGCGGAGCCGGCCGCGGCTGCCCCCGCGCTCGCGCCCCAGGCCCTGCTTACTGGCCCTGGCCGTTCTCGCCGCGATCGGCGGCGCGGCGCTGCGGCGGCGCACGCCCGGATAGCCAGCAAGGCTCTGCGATACGCGACTCGGTCGCTCCTGGTCTGCGGAGATATGCGGACGACCGAGCCGACTGTCGCGCACACCTCGATTCGCCCCCGAAGATGGAGCCGCCGAAGGCGATCACCGCTTCACTCTACGCACGAAAGGATGCGCAGGCGACGCGGGACGGAGAAGTCGTTCTCCGCCCAGTCCTCCTCGGACACGTCGCCCCAGAACCCCTGGCTGTACCAGGAGAGCCCGCGCCACATGTCGGCGGGATGCGCACGGGAAAGCGTTCTTCTTCCCACTACCGCGCGCTCACGATCGCCACAGGCTGCGACTGAAGCCCGCCCGCCGGGCGGGCGAGGGCGACGCTCCCCAGTGGATGACCACTCCAACTGCTGAGAAAAACTCTTGCGCTACGTTGCCCATTTCGCTGTGCGAATGGCCCCAATAAGCGCCCTCGGCAACGCGCGGACCACGAGCGCAGCGCGATAGCGGAGGTCCGCTACGCTGGAACGTCTGCTTGGAAGCCCAGCAGCGCGGCGTTGGTGCGGACGCGCTCGTCGGCGGTGACCACGACCAAGTCGGGGAACGACTGACGGAGGAAGAGCGCGCTGGCGAGGTGGATGGCATCGAGCGTGCGCACGGGCTCGGTCGGGAAGGCGTCTTCGGCTCGTCGTGCGATCTCCTCGGAGATTTCCACAATCGCCCAGGTGGAACTCGCCTGGGCGAAGACGGCCAGCACGTCGGCGCTCTGTGCCGCGGTGATGCGTCCGTCGCGCTCGGCACGGCGCACGACGCGGCGTGTTTCAATCAGCGTCAAACGCGACGAGGTCACCTTCGCCGCCGCCGCCAGTACCGCGCGCAGGGCCTCGCCTCCTTCTTCGGCAAAGAGCCACCGCAGCACGGCGCTCGTCTCGGCGTAGACCGTCACCGGTCCCCGCGCTCAGCGGCGAGCAGGTCGCCACTGGCGACGGCGCGGCGGAGCGGCGACGGTCGATAGGCGCGGGAATCCTGCGGTAACCCGACGACGAGCACCCCTTCGGCACAGAGCCGTTCCAGCACCTGATCGTGTCCGCTGAGGGGCACACCCGTGCTCGGCTGGCGCAATTCGGCGACGACGCGGCCGCGATCGGTTACCAACACGACTTCCCCGTCCTTCACCTCGCGCAGGTAGGCACTGAGGCGATTCTTGAGCTCCTTCACCGCTACGGCCTTCATGGCACCGAACGTAGCCCCGTGTGGCTACCAGTGTCAACGCGCCAGCCTTGGCGGCGGCGCCTTGACTCACCGGATCGCATCCTTCACCCCAGAGGGGCTCGCAGCCGCGGCCGCGCAGGGCCCGTGAGTCGCTTCCATGCTTGGCACCGTGCGATATCCGCCCGTCGCGCTGGCACTGACCGTGGCCGCTTGTGCCGCGGCCGGCGTGGCGCAGAGCATGGCGGCGGAGCACGCGCTGTCGAGCATCACCGGCTTCGCGCTCGCCGCGCTGTTGATCGTCCTGGTGGGCCCGGACGAACCGGCGGAGGCCGCGAGCGCGGCGGCGGATCCGGCGCATCTCGTGCCGAACGCGGTGTGGTGGCTGCTCGGGCTGGGCACGGCGATGTGCCTGGGCGCGGCGCTGGGTGTGTACTGGCAGGCGCGCGCGCGCTTGACGCACAGTCTGTGGGACATCGGCCTGATTCTGTAAGCGGCCGCAGCCTGGCAGGCGCGGTGGCGCACGCCGAGCGCGCGGGTGGAATGGTCGACGATCGCCATCATGATCGGGCTCGCAGCCTTCGCGGCGGTGCTGTTCGGCTGGAATCTGAGCACCATGCCGCCCGAGGTGCACGGCGACGACGCCGAGGTCGGGCTCGATGCCATCCGTCTGCTCGCGCGCTTCAACCTGTTCGAAGCCGGATGGTTCGAGCTGCCGCGCTTCCACGCCCTGCCGACGGCCGTCGGCGTGTATCTGTTTGGCAACACCCGACTCGGGCTGCGTTTCCCCAGCCTGGTACTCGGCGTCGCCGCCGTGCTGGTGCTCTTCGCGCTCGCGCGCCGGCTGTGGAACACCGAGGTGGCGCTGACCGCCGCCCTGCTGCTCGCCGCGCAGCGCTTCTTCATCCAGTTGAGCCGCGCAGCGGGCGGGTCACCAGGTGTTGCGGCTCGGCGCCGAAGCCCGCGCGCCGGTGGTCAATCGCAATCGGGCGTTGCTTTGGGAGATGTGCAGCAGCAAAAACGCCGAACGCAGTGATCAGCCGAACGCGAGGCTCAGGACCGCATCGAGCCGCCGAGACGGCGCAGCAACGTCCGAAACCTGCTCGTGGGCTGGCGCGGGGTCAGATACCGCCGCAGGGCATCGTCATCGACGGCACAGGGCGCGCCGGCGGCGGGAATCGGCACGCCGGCTGACCAGAGGATGCCGTTGACCACGAGCTGACGCACCGCCGGCACCGACCAGCCCGAGTGCGCGTCGAGGCCGGTGAAGCAGAACGATCGGCCTCCATCCGGGCGCTCGTACGTCCAGGCAACCACGTCTGCCACCCCGCCGTCGCTCGAGCCGCGATGCGTCCGGCTCGACCACAGCAGCGGCGTCACCCCGGTCATGCCGTCGACGAAGCGGATCTCCCTCAGCCAACCGTCTCGGATCTTCCAGGGCTGGACGCCGCGCGTAACCGGGTGGGCGGGAAACTCTCGATGATGCGTCCGCCAGTGGCCGCGCGCCGATTCCCCCGGCACGTGGGCGCCGCCAATCCAGCTGGACAGGACGGGCGCGCGCTCGACCGGACAGCACACGGCCTGATGGATCATGACGAGCCCGACGCCCCGGTCGACCATCCGCTGCACGCGATCGACGCGTTCCGGCGAGGCGAAGAAGCCGTGCTTGCTGCCGCCGCCGCTGTAACAGACGACGGACCGGGCCGCGTCGAACAGGGCTTCGTCTCTGGGCCAGTCGTCACCAAGGGCGACGCCGCGTACCCCCGCCGTCTGCGCAACCGACGCGGCGAGCAGGGCACAGCCGCCGATGTAATCGTGATGCCCGACGCGGTCGGCCACCTTCATCCGGCCGGCGATCGCCAGGATCGTCGCGGGATCCGATCCCGCAGCCGGTGGAAAGTTCAGTGCGGACATGGACTGAGCCATTTGATTGGGAAGAAGGGATCTCGACCCAGAGACGCAGAGGCGCAGAGCGTACTCGCGAAGCACGATGGCAGACGGACGGTCAGTGCAGATGAGGTTCGTCCCATTCGCTCTCCCGCTCCTCCTCTCGGCGCCCCTGCGTTGAATCCTTATCTCAGATTTGCGCTAGACCAGGGTGCGCCCGGTCAACCGCTCGAGGATACGCAGCGACGAACGCGACGGGTCTTGCATGGCGTTGGCGGGGAGGAAGAAACTCTGATCCAGGCTGTGCTGGCCGGCCATGGCGCCGTGCACGACGAGATCGGTGATCGCCAGCCAGGTCGAGCCGCTTGGGAACTCGGTGATCCGACGCGGCGCGCGTTCCTGATAGTCCGCGTCCCCCTTGGCCAGAAGGCGGATGTCGGCGATCAGGCGATCGTAGGCATTGCGCTGCCCGCGCGTGATCCCCAGCAGCCGCAGTAACCAGGACGATCGCTCGGCGGTGGTGCGCGCCGCCGGGAGGAAGTGGCCGACGAAGGGCTCGAAGTGCTCGCCGACCTGCCAGACGCGCGGCCGATCGGTGGTGTTGATGTTGCTGAAGACGCGCAGCATGGCGCGCCCCTGGCTCGGACGGCCGTAGCTGGTGTCGACGTGCAAGCCCTGCGGAATGCTCCGCTCGCACGGCCGGTACGTGACGCGGTCGCGCTGCAACGCCGCGCGGTAATCGGGCAGCAGCGTCTCCACCAGCGTCTCGGCCCAACGCGAGAAGCGCAGCATCATCGCTTCGATCTCGCGCCGCGGCGCCGGCGCGATCTTCGTCCGTTCGATGCGGCCCGCCTCGGGGTACATGATCAGGGTGGGGCGGCCGATGCGGCTGTCGCGTTCCTTCTGCCCGGGGAGAATGACCTGCGTGTCGAGGATCAGCTCGCGCTCGCGCGCGGTCAGCTCGAATCCGGTCTGGGACAGCAGCACGACGCCGCCGCCCTCGAGCGCGTCGAGCGCCTCGGCGCGCGTCGCCGGACGAGTCAGTTCGGCGCCGCCGATATCGAGCAACGGCGGCACTGAGCGGGTGGTGCTGTCATCGACCATGATCATCAGTCGTGCATGCCGGCGGAGGCGGTCTCAAGATGTCCCGCGCTCGACGCGGCCGGGTTCTGCTCCTCTCCCAGTGCGCGCCGCAGATGATACGCGATCAGGGCGCCCAGGCGCGAGTTGCCCACCGGTGCGCCACTGGTGCGCTGCACGATATCGAGGTCAGGCCCCTTGTTGCCCTCGATCAGTTGAGGCCCGTCGTGCAGCACGGCGACGTCCCATCCCACCACCACCTGATCGGCGAACGCGGAATGGGCCCGGCGGGCGACGTCGAGCACCTGTTCCCACATCGGCAGCCGTCGTCCGAGGATCGCCGCGCCGTTCGTCGGGTGCGTGGTCCACCACTGGGAGTGGCGGCTGAGACCGGTGTCCGTCGCCTTGCCCACCACGCCGGAGTCGAGGGCCACGCTGGCGGCGATCCCGCCGGCGTGGAAGTTATCGACCACCGTCCCCGGCGTGCGCGCCATGCGCAGGACGGCGTGCGTGACCTCGGGTCGACCGGCCTCGTCCAGGCAGGTCACGACGCGCACCGACGACAGCGCCCCGGGGCTGATCTCTTCGAGCAGCGGATGGTTGCGCACGTAGAGGCGGCCGACGTACGCACCCTGCTGCTCGGAGAGCGCGACAAGGTGCGCCATCAATTCCGCTTCGCTCTTCACGCCGGCGATCGCGTTGCGATACTGGCCCTCGCCCGCATGGGTCCACACCTCGGCCCCGCGTCCGCCCGAGCCGCTCAACGGCTTGAGGAAGAGATCACAACGCGGCAGTCCCGGCTCGTCCGCGTCCAGCCGGGTGAGCCGTCCGGCCTCGACGGTGAACAACGCCCGCACCGCCGGCACGCCGTGCTCGGTGCAGCGCTGTGCGAACAGCGCCTTGTTGCGCAGCGCTTCGGTGGTCTCCGCCGACGAGAACCGGGTCCGCAGGATCGGATAGATGCCCTGTTTCGTCTCGTAGCGGTAGAGGTAGTCGAGCGCCGCGGTCGGTCCGTCGCCGCGGTGAAGGTCGAAGATGTAATACGACAGCGGCAAGATGCCCTGCCCGAGCCAGAGCGCCACCTGCTCGCGCGCCTGCTGCAGCAACCCTTTGCCCCCCTCGCGCCGCACCCGGGCGCCATTGCGCGCCGTGCAGACGCCCACCAGGCCGAGAACGACCGGCATGCCGACGACGAAACCGCCGCGTCGGAAGACGTGCGCGAGGCGGCCGTTGCGCCGCCAGTCATGGCGCTGAAAGCGGCTGTGGATGTAGTGCGCCGGCGAGCCGTCGTCGCGCATGCGCGCCCAGCGCCACGGCGCTCCGCTGGCGATCCACAGCAACGCACTCGGTTCGATCTTCACGGCATGCCCTCGGTCGTGCGCGGCCCGTTCAGACGAAGCGCTGGCCCGTCATCTGTTCGAGCACATGGAGCGACGATGGAGCCGGGCGCGCATCGCCGCCGCCGGCAGGTAGAAGGTCTGATTGGACAGCATCATGCGGAGCCGGCCGACCAACTCCGTTTCCCGTGCGCTCAGTGCGAAGCCCGTCTCGGGCAGGAGCACGCTGCCGCCGCCCTCGAGGATCGTCAGCGCGTTGTCGCGCACGGCGTCGGTCGAGAGGTCGGCGCTCGCACCGAGCGTCAGCACCTTGGCGGCGGCGGCTTCCGGTTGCACGGCTAAGGCATCAAGCACGGACTGGCTCATCGCGCCAGGGCCCGGTACCGGGCCGCGACGGCGCAGCGCACATGAAAGGCGAGCCGCAGACCGAAGCGGGAGTTGCCGAGCGGCTCGCCGCAGGTGCGCTCGACGATGTCGACGTCCGGCCCGGCATTGCCCTCGATGATGACCGGGCCGTCCGCCAGGATGGCGCAGTGCCGCATCACTTGTGGTACCGAGCGGCGGTCGTTGCCTGACGAAGTTTGCTACCCGCAGGAGCAAAAGAGGAGGCAGCAATGGGAGAGACGGTCAGCGGGGAACGCCGACGCGAATTCGTACGGGCGGTCGGCGACCGGTATCGAGCAGGGAGCCGCGACGAGACACGCAAGCGCATAGGCGGTATGAGCTGGCGAATTGACATAATGGCTAGTATCGGACGCGGCGGTGCCCGGGCCCGCAGCGGCCGATGCGGCTCCGACCGCGGGGCGCGCGGCGCTGACAAGGGTG
>Ga0105044_10000649_pt1 | contig 43769 bp, 38 predicted proteins | sample MAT01_FD_78092 | JGI IMG/M metagenome (GOLD analysis project Ga0105044, IMG submission 78092) | Freshwater microbial communities from Lake Fryxell liftoff mats and glacier meltwater in Antarctica - MAT-01 | ecosystem: Environmental > Aquatic > Freshwater > Ice > Liftoff microbial mat | place...
CCCGAGCGGCGCCAACGCCGTGAGCACTTCTTTGGCCGAGAGCGCCCCACTCGCGAAGCCGGCGCTGTAGCTCGCGACCAGGGCCGCCGCTTCCGCCGCCGAGCGAGGTTTGACGAGGGCGGCCCGTAAGTGCGACTCCGGCCGCACGACGACCCGGTAGTACCCGTAACCGCCGATATTCGGCACCAGCGCGCCGACAGTCGGGCCGGTCAGAGCGATGTCGACTTCATGGTGAGGCGCCGTGACGAGCACGCAGGTGTCGGCGATGCCAGCCGCGGCGAGGCAGACGGGCACCTGCCAAGGTCCGTCGCGCGACGCGGTCGAGCCGGCCGGTCGCCACCGCTCGACGTCAAAGGCGATGTGGACCTTGCCAGCCACCGGAGCGCCGACCGTGAGGGTGACGACCGGCGCACCGGACGTGTCGAGGAAGCTCCGGAACGGCGGCGCGATGTCGCGGCCGACGACGCGCGACACTTCGCTCAGGAGGTCGTCGGTCGTCGCGTTGCCGAAGGCATGCGCGCGCAGGTAGGCGCGCACGCCAGCCTGCCAGGCGTCGGGTCCGGCCCAGCGCTCGAACATCGCGATGATGCTGGCGCCCTTCGAGTAGGTGATCGCATCGAACGCGCTGAACATATCGTGCTGGCTCAGGATCGGCTGGCGGATGCGCCGCGCGCTCGCCTTCGAGTCTGCGCTCATGGCACTTCGCCATTGATTGAGTCGCTGGGCTTCGCCGCCGAGCTCGGGTCGGACGACATCGACCATGCGGTTGGCGATCCAGGTTGCGAACGCCTCGTTCAACCACAGGTCATCCCACCACCCCATCGTCACGAGGTTGCCGAACCACTGATGCGACAGCTCGTGTGCGAGCGTCGTCGTCGCACCGCGTTGCTCGTCGAGCGGGGTCTGCGTGGGGTCGACCATCATCAAGAACTCATCGAACGTGATGAGCGCCGCGTTCTCCATCGCTCCCGGGAAGCCCGGCACGGCCACCACATCGAGTTTCGCGTAGGGATAGGGGCTCGCGAACCAGGCCTCGAGCGCCCCCACCAGCGGGCCGACCTGCGCGAGCTGGCTTTTCAGGCGGGCGCCTTCGCCGTGCAGTGCGACCCCGCGGATCGGCAACGGCGTCGAACGCCAGTCATTGGCTGCCACCGATGGCGCGGAGACGACATCGAAAGGCCCGACAGCGAACGCAAACAAATAGGTCGGCAGCGGCTCCGAACGGGCAAAGCGCACCCGCTTTCGGGTCGCATCGAGCGGGGTCGATTCCACTTCCGGGGCATTTGCGAGCGCCACGGCGTCACGCGGCACCGTCAGCGTCAGGTCGAATGGCACCTTGAAGCCCGGCTCGTCGAAGCAGGGCAGCGCCTTTCGCGCCGAGATCGGCTCGAATGTGGTGAGCACATAGTGGCGGCCGTCTTCGGCGACCTCGAAGACCGAGTCACCACCATGCCCCACCGCAGCGTCGAACGTGATGTGCAGGTTGGTCTCGCCCGCTGGCAAAGGCACGCCCGTGGCGAGCTGCACGCTCGCGAAGCCCTGCTCGGCGTCGGGCGCATCGGGCGCGCTCGCGGCCCAGGTCGCGGGTTGGCCAGCGAGCATCACCGTCGTGACGTGCAACGCCTCCGCGTTCAGCCAGAGGGTCGTGCGAGGGCGGTCGAGCCGCAGGCGGATGTCGACGCTGCCGGCGATGCGCGGCTCACCGGGGATGACCGTGAGGTCGACCGCATAGCCGAGCGGATGCACGTCGGGCGGCAGGCGCAGGCCCGCTGGGCGCGACCCGTCGAGGGTGTCTGGCACAAAAGGCAAAGGCGAGGGCGGGGCCGGAACGGATGGCGACGAGGCACAGCCCGTGCTCAGGCTGCCGAGGGCGACAAGCACTGCGAGCAGGGCGTTTGGAAGGATCTGCATGCGCCCGTCTTATCACTCGGGCGTACAGCCAGGAACACCATCGTCGGAGCAGACATCGATGATCTCGCCCGTCTCCAGGAAGTGCGCGAGCTGCCGATTGTGATTCGCCGCACGCCGCGGCGACTCGTGTGGGTCTTCCGCCTCCGACGTGGGCGGTGCGTTCTGGCTCGGCGCCGGCCAAGGGTTGCCGAAGTCGTACAACACGATGCCCGACCCGGTGCGCGGGTAGGTCGCGGTCTCGGTCCCCGAAGGCGATGCGCGCTCCGTGTCATAGGGAAGCATCACCGGGATCCCGATTCCACTGCGCGCGACCCACTCGTTACTCGCTACCGCGACCTGCACGTCGCCTTTGGCAGGCGCCAGCAACACGCTGTTCGGGCCCTGCCCCGGGAACGGCGAGTCGTGCAGGTGACGCATGTACGAGACCGAGTCGGCGCCCTCCCAGATGAGATCGATGGTCGCGACCAGCGCCAGCTGCTTCCAGCGTTCGGGATAGGCTAACGCCACGCCGTAGAAGAATGGCGCGAAATTGCGCGAGCGCGTCAGCATGAAGCTATAATTATTGCCTGGCACTCCCAGATGCCCGCGCTGGATATCTGGCGAGAGTGCCACGACGCTCGCGCCGAAGATTCCACCCTGCGAGATTCCGGTATAGTAGAGTCGCATCGGATCGAGCACGATGCCGCGCGCGCTGATCTCTGGAAGCGTCGGCAACCGCTCGCGCATCGAGCGTGCCAACAGCACATGGTTCAAGAGCCCCTGCTGCAGGCGGTCCGCCAGGCGCGGAAAGCCGGAAAGGTCGAACAGCATGTCGACGATGCCACCGACGTCGTCCTCAGCCATGCCCCACATGTCGGTCGCGAAGAACACATAGTGATAGTCTTGTGCAACCTGCCCCAGGAACCCGCTCCGCACCTGCGTGCCCGACCCGTTCTGACCATGGCCGTACATGACGATCGCATGCGGGGTCGCCGCCTCGCCCGCGGCCGGGATCGCCGACTTCGGGACCCGGATCCAGAACGGTGCTTTGGCGGTGCCATTCTGTGCCGGTAGTCCATCCGGCCCGTAGTTGAAGTTCCACACGGTCGCTTCCGAGCGATACATCGGGACCGTCTTGAGGTAGTGCGGCACCTCGATATTGCCACGAATCTCCAGCGCCCAGTTGTCCTCTTGCAGCTCCTCGACCACGACGTCGACCAACGCCGGTCCGTCCTCACCGGTCTTCGTAAATGCATCCGCAATCATGTGCTGGACCGGCCCGTGAAGCGCCTCGCAGCTCGCGGTCGTGAAGTCCCACGCGAGCTGGAGCGACGCCTTGTCGACGCCGACCGCCGTCAATTCGCCGAACACCTTGTCGAAGCCCGCCTGCCGCGGCGCGAGCGCGCTGTCGCCCGCAGTGGTACCCGCCTTGAGCGCCGCGAATGCCGGTGACGGCGTGAACACACGCCCTGCCTTGTCCTTCATCCCGCGGAACGCGACGACATAACGCGTCGCCTCCTTCATGATCGCCCCGCCGCGAACGATCAGGACCTTGTTCACCGGGTCGGTCTCGGGGACGTCATCGTCGACGAAGTACGGCATCCGCGTGAGCGCCCCCTCAGCGCCGACCTCAAACCACAGGATCGCCGCGTCCACGGCGAGTGACGGCGCCGTGTCGTGCTCGCTCGCGAGCTCGCTGAGATCGGCATCGGGGAAGCTCACGAAAACCGGCGTGCCGACCCCGTAGCCATCCAGCCGGCGATACGGCGCACTCTCGATAGGCTTGCCCGTCGTATTGCGCGGCAGCGCATCGCCCAGGTCCAAGGTGAAGCCGGTCACCCGCGTCGCGTCGGGCACGAGGTACAGATTGGAAGGGAACGGGAACATGCAATGCGAGGGATCGATCGGGTCGCACGGACCTTCGATCGGAGGCACATAGACGTCGACCTCGCTCACGTTGCTGCCGTCACCCACGTCACCCACATCGCCGCCGTCCGCGAGGGTCTCCTGCGAGGCATCGACCTCATGTACCTCCTCGACCGCGTCCGCGCCGACATCGATCTCCGGCTGCTCGACCTCGACCGCAGCGTCCACGTCGACCGCCGTGTCCCCGGCCTTGTCGCTGTCTCCGCACCCTACCAGCGCCATCGCCAATGCCGCCATCGTCGTCGTCTTCATGTGCAACCTCCGCGCCGCCACCGTCGACGGCGAAAGACGGCCTGTCAAGCCCCCTGCGATGGCCGGGCTGAACACGGGTCAGCGCGACTGCCAGGGCGGGTAGCGCAGGGTCACTTCGTCGGCCGCATCGAAGCGAAAGGTCTCATCATCCGCCATCCGTACAACTCGCACCGTGAGCGCGTCCGCCCCGAGCTCGAGCTCGAGGAAGTGCATGAAGCGCCGCGGCCCGCCTGCGAACAGATCGCGCGCGCGCCATCGGTCCGGCCGGGTCTCGAGCGTGTGACGTGGGCCGCCGCCACCGCCCGAAACGAAGCAGTGCACGCCGGCGACGACGAAGTGCTCGTAGGCATGTGCGTGGCCGGTGAAGACCGCCAGCATCTTGGGCGAACGCGCGAGCGCCGGCAGGAAGCGCTCGCGTGCGTAACGCGAGGGTCGCACGATGCGGCTGTTTGACATCGGTGGATGGTGCCAGTAGGCGACGATGGCCTTGATGTCGGGGTCGGCCTGGGCTCCTGCGATGACCTCGCCGAGCCAGCGAAGCTGCTCGCTTGCGACGGGTCCGGTTACGCTGTTCGAGTCGAGCGCTACGAAGGCCACGTCGCAGAATCGGAAGTCGTACCAGGTGCGCGTCGCGAGCACTGGAAACCGCTGCGCGAGCTGCCCGAGCCCGAGCCGTGGCAGGAGCATACGATCGTGGTTGCCGACGACCGGAAGCATCGGGATGTGCTGCGCTCGCAGCGGTGCCAGCAGCGCATCGAGCCGACGCCAGTGCCCGGCTGATGAGCCGTACGTGACGAGGTCACCGAGGTGAAGCACCCCGTCCGGCGCCCGCGCCGAGAGCTCGTCGAGGAGGTGCACGCGGCGTCCCGCGTTCTGTTCGAGCCCGATGAGCCGCTCGACCAGCGCCGTCTCCTGCGTGTCACCGACCACCACGAGCCGGCGCGAACGCGGCACGAGCGCTTCCAGCCCTGGGTACTTCATCGCGCGGGACCATAGCTCAGGCGCTGCGACCTTCGCACCCACTGACAGCCCAGCGCCTGGGCGGGTCCGTTGTTTTATCCAGATCTGACCGCGCGCTCGGCGCGCCCGAGCTTGCCTCGCATGACCTTCGCGACGCCTCCGATGCCAACATCAAGATCTGCCCACGCGCTCATTCTCGCCCTTGCTTTCGCCTCCGCCTGCGGGACGGACCTCTCCCTACGAGCCTCGATCCTCAACGTAGCGCGCGGCTACGGGAGCCCACCACGCGCCGCCAGGACTGCCGTCCTCTAGCCGAAGCGAATCGCGTTGCGCGCCTTCGCCTTCGCCATCTCGGTCACGCGATCGCGCGGCGCGGTCTGCGTCTCCTGCGCGTCGACCAGCTCCCGGGTTATCGCCTCGATCGCGTCGACCGCACGCTCGAAGACTGCCTCGTTCTTGGCACTTGGCTTGGTCGTTCCGCTGACTTTGCGCACGTATTGAAGTGCCGCGGCGCGGACCTCTTCGTCCGTCGCGGGTGGCTCGAAGTTGAATAGGACACGTATATTGCGGCACATCGTTGCGACCTCCCGAGTGACCGGGTCAGGCTAACGCGGCGCGTCCGCCGAAGCCACGTCCCAGCGCCGCACGCCCTCGACCACGACCGGCAGAGCCCGCGCCACCGCGATGGGATCGAGCTCGCTTGGAAGGTCGTGGGCGGTATGGATGAGCTCCATCACGCGCGGCATCACGGTCGGCCTTCGCCCCGCAAACGCTTCGAGGATGTGCGGGATCTCCGCGCCCCCAACCAGCGACAGCGACACTGCACGCCGCTTGCCTTCAAGAAAGGCGAGGTGATCGCTTGGCGGATACGCCAGCCCGATCGACGTCGCGACTTTCCCCGCCTCACCGGCATCCCCGAGCGCCTCCCCGAACCTCGCGTCCGACGTTGGCACCATGCCCCAGATCGTATCGCCGTAGCCGAACACATCGAAGTTCAAGTACAGCGCCGGTGCCGCGTGGCCTGCGACATACGCCTTCGACCCGAGGAGGCCGAGCTCCTCCTGATCCCAGAACGCCAGCACCACCCGATGATGCGCGAGCGGCTGCCGCAGGAATGCCGCCCCGAGCGCCAGCACGGTGGCACATCCCGACGCGTTGTCGACCGCACCCTGGCCAAGCGCCACCCGATCGTAATGTGCCCCAATCATCAATACTGGCAGGTCGCGCACATCCGGCAGCGCCGCGATGAGGTTCACACCCGGGCCCGCCGGGCTCGTGAACGGTTGCCGCTGGACGGCCAGCCCGAGCACCTCCAGCCGCCCCACGATCGCGTCGGCTCGCCCCGCCGAGTCACTGCCAGCGGCCACGCTCAGGGCATCCGCATGCCAACTCGCGCGGTTCTCCGCGATCGCCTGCTCGTCACGGACCGCGGTCGCCGCGCAGCCCGACAGCAGCACCCCCACCAGCACCCACCCCCTGGGGTCAGGGCTACCCGTTTTTGACACTAACGCCATATAAAACCAACACTTCCAAGGTAAGCGAGTGCTCACCGACGCCTTCGGCGAACCGGATCAGTCCCCATCAGCCTCACCCCGAGGTCTGCGACTGCGTCTGCGAGGGGCCGCCCTGTTCCCCGTCCTCGTCATCGACCTCGGCGCCCGGCAGCGGATCGTAGCCGAGCAGCTCCCGCCCCATCGTCGCCGCGATCCGCGCCGTCTCGTCGACGATGTACGTCAGGATCCCATGCAGGTCGGGCAGCTGCTCCGGCAAGCCCGCGACCCAGGTATCGAGGCGCGCGAGCAGGGCCAGCGTGTCCCCGCCAGGCAGCCCCACGTCCTGCGGCGGCCGGAGGAAACAGAACCGCTCATACGCCGCATGCAGGCTGTAGGTGATCGATCGCGGAAAGCGCGCGTCGGTCACCAGGAAGCTCGCGACTTCGTGCGCTGTCACCCGCCCCGCATGTGACTTCATGAACGGCTCGAGCCCCGAGCAGGCCCGCAAGAGCGTCACCCACATCGCCGTTTCGACCACCTGATGTGCCTTCTGTCCAGCCTCGTCGCGCGTCGCGAGCGCATAGTGGTGCACATCGAGGAGCCGCGCCGTCTGGTTGGTTCGCTCCAACATCACGCCGAGCCAGATGAAGTCGAGCGCCGTGTCGTGCAACATCGTCGAGCGCATCAACCCCAACGCCAGCTGCGTCATCTGTCGCACGCGTCGATAGAAGTCGTCGCGGTGCCATTGGAACGTCGCGTTGCCCGCGTCCTGCAGCCACAGGTAGAGCTCGTTGACGGTCTCCCACACGTCGCCCGACAGCACCTCGCGGATCGCCCGCGCATTTTCACGCGCCGCGTTGATCGACCGCGCCAGTGACACCCAGCACTGTTCGTCCCACACGAACAGTCGCTGCACGAGCTCGCCGTTGTCGAATGCCGCCTCGCCATAGCGCTCGCGGAACGCTTCTTCTTCGCCCGCGACGATGACGACCGGTTGCCAACATTGGCGCACGGTCAGCTCGCCATCGAGCGCCAGGCTCGAGATCGCTTGCAGTTGCCGCGCGGTCGACTCGGCCCGCTCGAGATAGCGGCCAAACCAGAAGCAGTTGTCGGCCACGCGCGAGATGAGCCCGGCCGGCGCATGTCGTTGCGTTCGCAGAAGCAGGTTGGTCGCGGCACGCTTCATCGTGATTGCACCCAGGTGTCCTTGGAGCCACCACCCTGGCTCGAGTTGACGATGTAGCTGCCTTCGGTCAGCGCCACCCGCGAGAGCCCACCCGGCAGCACCCACGGCCCATCGCGTGACGTGAGGATGTACGGGCGGAAGTCCACGCGCCGCGGCTCGACGCGCCGTCGTTCGCCGATCCAGGTCGGGCAGGTCGACAGCTCGATACGCGGCTGCGCGATGTAGCGGCGCGGGTCGGCGATGATGCGCGCATGGAACTCGGCGATCTCCGCCTTGCTCGCCTGCGGCCCCATCAACATGCCGTAGCCGCCGGCCTCGTCGACCGCCTTCACGACCAATTCATCGAGGTGCTCGAGCACGTATTTGCGGTCATCGTCGCGCAGGCACACATACGTCGGCACTTGTTCCAAGAGTGGCGCCTCGCCGAGGTAGAAGCGGATCATGTCGGGCACGAACGGGTAGACGGCCTTGTCGTCGGCGACGCCGTTGCCGGGCGCGTTGACGAGGGTCACGTGGCGCTTGGCCCAGGCCCGCATGAGGCCCGGGATCCCGAGCATCGAGTCGGGTCGGAAGTGCTCGGGGTCGAGGAACGGGTCGTCGATGCGGCGATAGATCACGTGCACGCGCCGCGGTCCACGGGTCGTCTTCAAGAAGACCTTGTCATCGTCGACGAACAGGTCACCGCCCTGCACCAGATCGACGCCCATGTTGCGCGCGAGGAATGTGTGCTCGAAATACGCGGAATTGAACTGCCCAGGCGTGAGCACCACGATGTTCGGGTCCCACACCCCATCGGGCGCCACCGAGCGCAACGTCTCGGCCAGCTTCACCGGGTAGCTGTCGACCCGCTGCACCTCCGCCGCGTCCACGATGCCCGGGAAAATGCGCTTCGAGATCAAACGGTTCTCGACGACGTAGCTCACCCCCGAGGGCGTGCGCAGGTTGTCTTCGAGCACGCGCCAGACGCCGCCTGGATCGCGGATGAGATCGATACCGGCGATGACGACCCGCACCCCGCCCGCCGGTCGCACATGCCGCAGCTTCGGCAGATAGCCGACCGCGCCGAGCACGAGCTCTCGCGGGACCGATGTTTCGTCGAAGATACGCTGCGCGCCATAGAGGTCGTCGAGGAACAGGTTCAGCGCCGTGATGCGCTGCTCCAATCCGCGCCGCAGGTGGTCCCAATCCGCCGCCGACACGATGCGCGGCACGAGGCAGAACGGGAAGATCTTCTCCGTGCCGCGGCTGTCTTTGTACACGCTGAATGTCACACCCTGATTGAGGAGTGCCAATTCCGCCAACGACTGCGCGCGCGCGAAATCATCGGGCGACAATGCATGCAGCATGTCGAGGCAGTGCCGGAACTCGGGCCGCGCCCGCCCATCGTCGCCCATCAGCTCATCGAAGGTACCGTGGAGTGCGCGGTAGTCGGACAAGAGCCCCGGTGCCGACGCCCCCGTACCCATACTTGCCGTCCCATCCATCATCGATTGAGCTCCTTCCCGACCGGCATCGGTCGGTCGATCCCGAGCCGCCTGAGGTCCAGCGTATAGGGTTGATCCGCGTGTGCATTGGCCTGCTTTGGCACGACCGGCCACGGTGTATGCGAGTCGGTCGTGAAGCGCTGCGCCCGCCGCGCCGCCGCCTCGAAGCGCGTGAGCGGCGGGGTGTCAAAGGCGCGACCCTCGGGGTGCCACACGTGATAGGCGCAGCCGCCGAGGCTCCGCTGTGACCAGGTGTCGACCACCTCGAGCCGCACCGGATGATGGATCCCGATGTGCGCATGCAGGCTATGCGGCGGGGCCCAGGCCCGGAAGCGCACGCCCGCGACGAACGTATTCGCCATCGGTGTCGGGTGCAGCGGCAGCGTGTAGCCACTGACCAGCACGACATGCCGCCCGGGTGTGAGCCCCGAGACCTTCACCTCGATGCGCTCGAGCGACGAGTCGACGTAGCGCGATGTGCCCGACCCGGTCATCTCCTCGCCGAGCACATGCCAAGGCTCCAGCGCATTCCTGACCTCGACGGTGATGTCGCCTGCTTGCAGCGTTCCGACGAGCGGGCAACGGAGCTCCAGGAAAGGGCGATAGCCATCCGCGGGCAGCGGCAAGCCATTGTCGGTGAGGTAGCCGAGCACGTCCTCGAAGTCGCGCCACAGGTTGTGCGGCAAGAGGAAGCGGTCGTGCAGCGCCTGGCCCCAACGCACCAGCGGATGATGGTAGGGCGTGCTAGCAAACGCCGCTAGCAGCGAGCGCACGAGCAGCACCTGGGCCGTGACCATACGCGGATGGGGCGGCATCTCGAACGCGCGCAGCTCGACGATGCCCTGGCGGCCTTGCGAGGTCTGCGGGTCGAACAGCTTGTCGATGCTGATCTCGGCGCGATGGGTATTGCCCGTCATGTCGACCAGCAGGTGCCGGAACAGCATGTCCGACAGCCACGGCGGCGGGCCCTCGGGCGGATTGAGCTCGCTCGCGAACGCGCGCGCCAGGGCAATCTCCATCTCGTAGAGGGTCTCGTGGCGCGCCTCGTCGACGCGCGGCGCCTGCGAGGTCGGACCGACGAACAGGCCCGCGAACATGTACGACAACGACGGATGGTGCTGAAAGAACGTGAGCAGGCTCGCGAGCAGATCGGGCCGCCGCAGAAATGGCGACTCCAGCGTCGAGGCGCCTCCAAATGTGATGTGATTGCCACCGCCCGAGCCCGCCATGCGCCCGTCAACCAGGTACTTCTCGGAGTGGAGGCCCGCGTGCAACGCCGACTCGAAGACGTTCTGGATGAGGTCGTCGTAAGCGCGCATCGACGACACCGGCGGGATGTTCACCTCGAGCACACCCGGGTCCGGTGTCACCGCGAACTTGAAACAATCGGGCGACGACGGCGGACCGTAACCCTCGAGGTGCACGTCGAGCCCGGTCACTGCGCGGGTCGCCTCGATGCACCCGATGAGCGAGCAGAACTTCGAAAACGACTGGAGCGGCGGCACGAATGCGTAGAGCTCGCCGTCGCGCGCTTCGATGCAGATGGCCGTCCGGATCCCCACTGACGCGCGCACGTGTGGGGCCACTGGCAGACTCTTCTGCGGCACCGGATCGGGCGTGCGCCGCGGGTCGGGCACATAGCCGGCTGCCTCTTCGATGGGCGGTGGCGGGGGCGCGCTGGCAAGCGATGCCAACGGTAAGCGCAGCCCGATCGCCGAGTCGCCGGGCAACAGATAGAGTGCCCCGCGCCGGAACGACCACAGCTCTGTGGCCCATTTCACCGGGGACTTGGTGACAGGGGGCGGTTCGGCGTCCTGCGTCGCAGACGCCAGCGGCAGGACCCAACCGACGGGCTTATCGAGCCCGCGCGAGAGCATGCGCGCCAGCCGCCGCCGCCCTTCCGGGTCGCGCAGCGCCGCCTGCGACGCGTCCACATCCGGCGGCAGCTGCGACTCCTCTTTGAGGGCGACCAGCGGGTCTTCGAGCGCCGGCAAGAGGCTCGCGACATCCTCCAGGCCGAGCGTCCGCACGAGCGTGCGTGCGAACCGTTCCGCGTCCGCATCGGTGGCCTTTGTGAAGAGGTCCGGGCGCGCCGGCCATAGCGGCGTCTTGTCGCGCCGCGCGACGATCTCGAGGGCCCAGCGCGGCAGCGATTCGCCCGGGTACCACTTGCCCGCACGATGCAAAATCAACGCGCCCGGTGCGATGCGCGCGCGCAGCTCGGCCGCGAGCTTGCGCCCATACGGCAGCTTCGTTGGGCCCAGCGCATCGCTGTTCCACTCGGGCAGGTCGACCTCTTCACGCGCGTTGAACGTCGGCTCGCCGCCCATCGTGAGGCGGACCCGCTGCGCCTCGAGGCTCGCGTCGACCCGGTCGCCGGCCGCTCGCAGCACGGTCCACACGTCATCGGTGTAGGGTGTCGTCGGGCGCGCCTCGTGGCCCAGGCGCCCGACCACCATCGAGAATTCGACGTCATCGGCGCCCACGTCGGCCGCCCCCTCGAGCGGCGACGCGAGCGACGGTACCGACGCACCGCACAGCGGGATGTGCCCTTCGCCGCAGAGCAGGCCCGAGGTCGCATCGAGCCCGACCCAGCCCGCGCCGGGCAGGTAGACCTCGCACCAGGCATGCAGGTCGACCACGTCGCGGGTCACGCCCTTGGGTTGGTCGGGCAGCATGCCTTCGTCGGTGAGCTGCACCAGGTAGCCCGAGACAAAGCGCGCCGCGAGCCCGCGCTCGCGCATGAGCGCCGTCAATAGCACCGCCGAATCGCGGCACGACGCTTTGCCGTGCGCGAGGCTCTCCTCGGGCGTGAAGACGCCGACCTCCTCGCGGATGATGTAGCGCGTGGTGTTCGCGACTGCCGTATTGAGGCCCGTCACCAGATCGATGGTCCGCCCCGTGCGCGGCAAGGTGGCGCTGAACGCCGCGTACTTCGGGCCGCACGCGAACGCCGGGTCGTCGAGGTGCAGGAACGGCGACAGCTCCTGTTTGAGCGACGCCGGGTAGTCGAACGGGGCCGTTTCCGCGAACTCTTCCAACAGGAAGTCGAAGGGGTTCACCGGCCGCACCTCGACCGTCAGCTCGACCAGAATGTCGAGCGACGGGGTTGGCGTTTCGGCCGGGAAGTACACCTTCGCGATGTGGTTGCCGTAGGGATCTTGTTGCCAGCGAAGGGTGTGCTCGCAGCCGATCTGTAGCCGATACGTCTCGATGCGCGCCTTGGCGTGCGCGGTCGGGCGCAGGCGCAGGGTGTGGGGGCCGAGGTGGGCGGGTCGTGGGTAGCGGTAGTGGCTTTGATGCTGGATGAGGAGCCGCATCGCGCGAGATTACACCCGCTCGATGTCGTGGTCATTTCGAGATAGCGAGGGACCGCATTGGGCACAGACCGGACTCACGAACCCGAGCGACGGCGTCAGCGGCTTGATTGCAGGGCACCCGGCGTGTACGACTTCGGCCGGAGGCGTCATCGATGGTCGTTCGCAACGTTGGGTGGTGGATTGTCGCGGGCGGGCTCGTCGGCGCCAGCACCGGTTGCGAGGATGCGGTGGTCGCACCGAAGCTCGTGTGTGAGCGCCCGGTCGACGGCGCGTCGCGCATGCTCGTCGATCACGACCTGTGGCGCCTCGCGACCGCCGCAGAAGACCCGTGGGCCGAGTTCCGTCCGGGATCCGACATCAGCTGCCCCGAAGGTGCCCGCAAGACCGAGGACTTCGCAGGCACCTACGCCTACAGCGTCATCACCGCGGGCTGCAGCTACACGACCGTCGTGCAGGAGACGATCGCCGACGCCTGCAAGGGCGAAGAGCTCTACGTGTGGCTCTGGAACTACGCGCTGACTGCCTCCGAGAACGCGACCGCCTATCTCGAAGTACAGCTCGGCGACACTGTGATCTGGGCCGAGACACGCCCCATCCCAAGCACGGCCGCCCTCGAGGCGACCCGCATCCCGTTGCCCGAAGACGTGCCGATGGGCACGCCGATCTACTTCCATGTGCGCAACCACGGCTCGAACAGCTACGAGCTGCTCGAGCTGTCGATCGTCGGCGACAAGCTGCCTTCGCCCTGAGCTGAGCCCCGCATTGTAGTTGCCTACCTGAACTTGCAGATGCGCACGAACGACCACGCGCCCGGCGCCTGGTTGCCGGCCGCGGCCAACCACTCCGACGACATGTTCAGCGCCTCGAGCTTGCACGCCATGTTCAACGGGCACTGCGCGTCGCTTGTGCAGAAGCTCGTGCAATAGCTCTGATTCGAGTCGGGCAGGAGCGCCAGGCACTTGTTCGAACGGCACTGCCCACGCATCGCACACACGCTCCCTTCCGGCAGCGTGCCCGACCCGGCCGGCGAGTAGCACGCCGACACCGCGTCATGGGTCTTCTGGGTGAATGCCGGGTCATACGGCACCGCGTCGGGCCGCTCGGTTGGCGAATACAAGACGATATTGCACTCCTGGGCTGGTGCGCAGTCCGACTCCGACTTGCACACCGGCGCGCACACACTCGCATCGAAGTTCAGGAGGTCGCAGTGGCCCGATGCGCAATACGCGCCATCGAAGTTGAAGCCATCGGGCGAGCACACCTGTCCGTTGGCAATCGTCTGTGCTGCGTCGGCCGCGCACACCGACGTCACGAGCCCAATCGACAGGTCACCGCTTGGGTGGCAGGTCATGCCGGGCGTCGCACAGTGCGCTTCATCGAGGCACAGCGCCGCGCACGCGCCATCGCCACAGAGGCGGCTCCGGCATTGGTCATCGGTCGTGCAGCCGGCGCCGATACCAAGGCCCGCCGGCGCGTCCTGGCAGAATCCGACCTGAATCGAGCCCGGTACCTTCGAGCAGATCTGCCCCGTCGCGCAGTCCGCGTCGCCCGCGCACGGATCGGAGCAACGCAGCGCGCCGGTCGTGACCCAACGACCACACAGGCGTTCCGGATAGCAATCGGTCTGGTAGGTACACGCGCTCGAGACCGTCTCGGGCTGGGTCGTATCGACGGTCTCGGGCACGGCGGTGTCGGCGGTCTCGACGGGCGTCGTGTCCGCGATTTCCGGTTGCGTATCGATGGCTTGTGTCTCGACTTCCACGTCGACCTGCGTCTCAGGCGGGGTCGTGTCGAGCGTATCGACCGTCTCCAGAGGCAGGTCGTCGATCAGATCCGGGAACAGCACCGCGTCACGCGTATCGACGTCCGGGCCCGTGTCTACGAATGCGCCGCCGCCCTCACCCGGGTCGCTACACCCGAGGAGCAACAGCGCCACCGCGCCAGCACACCAATGTTCGACCGACCTCACGCATGCATCATGGCGGTCTTCGTCGCGAGGCACAAGACGGCCACGCGGGCGGGGAGTCGGGCAGGCCAGGGGGACCTCGAGGACGAAGCGCCCGTCGGTCAAGACCGGGCGCTTCGATTGGCTAACGGTCGCGACAGCAGAGCACGCCACCCGCGGCCGAGGTGGCCTTCTTGATGGTCGCGGCCTCGGCGAACCCGGCGCGGCACGTCCACGGGGCTGGCAAGGCGCTGCAACCGTCCGACGTGAAGCGGTTGAGTGGGCCGCAGTCGCTGAGCGAGGTCGAACCGATCGTGCCGCAACCGAAGACGTCGTTGCCGAGCTTATCGGTCTGCGCGCAGCCGCGCTGGCACGAGGTGGGGCTACTGCATGCCGTGCTGGTCGTGTCGTCGCCGGTAGCGCACACGCCGCAGCCGGTGCCGCTCTGGCGGGTGACGAAGAACTGCTGGCCAACCGGGTCGGCGCCGCTGCAACCGGTCGGCGAGCTGGCGCCGAGGTCCAAGGCGCCGTCGCAGACATGCCAACCCTCCGAGCACAGGTCGGCGACACCGCACTCCTTGCCGTCGGGGATCTTGCCGTTGTTGCCGGCAAGGCGGCCGCAGGTCGGTTCGAGGCTGTCGGACAACACGCCACCCAGCGTCCAGGCGCCGCTGCAGGCCGCCACGTCGGGCCATGCGCCCACATCGACGAAGCCCTCGCGGCCACCGTCCGAGCAACCGATCACGTCAACGACCTCGTCGATCGTGCCGTCGCAGTTGTCGTCGGCGCCGTTGTCCGGGATCTCGGCGACAGGCTCGCAGGCACGCGCATCGACGCGCACGATCTTGAGACCCGCGCGGCCGGTGGCGACGAACAGGAAGCCGTCGCGGTACACGATGTGATTGACCGAGCCGCCGCCATCGCCCGAGAACGCGAGTCGCCCGATCACTTCGAATTCGAGTGCCGGCCCTTCGGGGTCGCCAGGCTCGGTGAGGTCGCGCGAAGCCGCCACGAGAAAGACGCCGGCCGAGCCGTTGGACACGAACACGAGGTCGCCGTCGACGCTCACGGCGTTGGTAACGACCTCGGATTCGAGCTCGCCCTGGACCTTCGGTACGGGGATGTTCGCGATCGTCTTGCCGCTCGCGAGGTCGATAACGAACGTGCCCCCAGGGCCGCCCGCGACGAACGCGTTGCCGCCCAGGACTTCGACCGTCGACTTCGACTCGGGCACGTTGGCGCCGTCGAAGCCGAACGAAGAGACGCCGCTGAGATCCTTCGACGCGAAGACGCCGACCTCGCCCGGGGTGCCGCGCACCGCGACGACGGTTCCGTTCCCTGGGCACGCGAGCCAGCGCGCATCGTCGAAGGAGGTCTTGGCGAAGACTTCGCCGCTCACCGGGTCGAGCCCGAAGACACCGCCGGTGTTGCCGGTCGTCGCGTAGACGCGGTCTTCGCCAAAACCGACGCCGGTAACGGCGAAGCTCGCGAGGCCGGTACGGAAGTGACCTTCCATCGAGAGCTTGCCACCGTCGACGGTGAGCGCCTCGATGACGGCGGGCGTGCCAAACGTCTCGTCGGCGGTCGCCGTGGCGAGATAGACGCGCCCCTTCCAGAGCCCCGCTGCGTTGACGTCGGTGTCCGAGAAGGTCGCGCGCGACGTGAGCACCGGGTGCTTGTCGGCATCGAACACGAACACGTCGACGGCGCCCTTCTGGATGAAGCCAGCCACGTTATAAGAGACGATCGCGACGCCGTCCTGGAACGCAACCGAGGTCGCCTGCAGGATCTCGCCGTCGACCTCGGGCGGCTTCACCTCCGCGACGAGCGTCAAGTCGTAGCCCGACGAGCCCGGCACGGCCAGGGCGTTGGGGATCGACTGAGGCTGCACGTCGACCGGCTCGTTCTTATCGGTGACACCGCTCGCAAGATCGCCGTCGTCGCTGATGATCGTGACGCGGTCGTCGGTTTTCTTTGGTGCAGCCTCGCTGCACGCGAACAAGCCGAGAGCCGAAAGGGACAAGGATGCCAAGAGCAGCGGGTGACAGAGTTGACGCATGACAGTGCTCCTCGGAAGCTGCCCGACCGACACGAAATCCGGTGGCCGGGAACAGCGACGACTACACACCCCTCACGGGAGCTATCCCGGTCGGCTTAAGCCGGGCTTCATTCGCCCGCTGCCCGATCCCGGTTCAGGCGGCAGGCGCCCCGGCGACACTCGGCTGCGCGAGCAGGAAGGCCTTGATGAAGGCGTCGATCTCGCCATCCATGACCGCGCCGATGTTCGAGGTCTCCTCGTCGGTGCGGAGGTCCTTCACGAGCTGGTAGGGATGCATGACGTAGTTGCGGATCTGCGACCCGAAGCTGATGTCCTGCTTGGTGTCCTCGATCGCCTGCTTGTCGGCCGTGCGCGCCTGCACTTCCATGTCGTAGAGGCGCGCTTTCAACATCTTGAGCGCTTTGTCGCGGTTTTTGTGCTGGCTTCGCTCGGCCTGGCACGCGACCACGATGCCGGTCGGGATATGCGTCATGCGCACCGCCGACGACACCTTGTTGACGTGCTGCCCGCCGGCGCCCGACGCGCGGAACGTGTCGACCTTGAGGTCGCTCTCGTTCACCTCGATGGCAATGTCCTCCTCGATGTCGGGGTACACAAACACGGCCGCGAACGACGTCTGGCGCCGCGCGTTCGAGTCGAACGGCGAGATGCGCACGAGCCGATGCACGCCCGACTCGGACTTCAGGAGCCCGTACGCGTAGTCGCCCGTCACCTCGAGCGTGACCGACTTGATGCCCGCGTCTTCGGCGTCCTGGCGATCGAGCTCTTCGATCTTGAAGCCCTGCCGCTCGCAGTAGCGCAGGTACATGCGCAGGAGCATCTGCGCCCAGTCCTGCGACTCGGTGCCGCCCGCGCCCGCGTTGATCGTGATGATCGCCGGGGCGCTGTCGCGCTCGCCCGAGAGCATGCGCGCGAACTCCATCTGCTCGAGCACCTTGACGGCAAGGCCGAGCACGTTCTGGATGTCGGTCTGCACCGACGCGTCGCCCTCCATCTCGCCGAGCTCGATGAGCTCCGCCGCGTCGACCACGTACTTCGTCGGGATCGCAAGGCGGTCGCGTTTGGTCTCGAGATCCTTCTGCTCGCGCAGGAGCGTCTGGGCCCGCTCGGCATCGTTCCAGAGGTCGCCGTCGGCCAGGATCTCCTGCAGCTCCGACAGACGGGCGGTCATCTGGTCGACGTCAAAGATGCCTCCTCAACGCCTCGACGCGCTGACGGAGGTCCTTGAGGCGCTCCTTCTCGGGGTCGAACATCGCTCACTCCTTGGGTTCGTGCGCTTTGGGCGCGGGGCTCCATCGCGGCGGCGGACAATATACTTCGGCACAACGAAGACAAGCGCCAAGCGCTTCGACCCGCGCGACCCGCGCCGGGACCTTGGGCAAGGCAGCCGCAGGCGCTACTCCTGACCCCACGCAAAAAGGCCGGTCCTCACGAACCGGCCTTTTTCGTACTCAGGCGCGGCAAGGGCCGCGTATCAGCTCACTGGAAGGGGTTGTTGCAGGTCTTGCCACCCGAGGACGTGCCGATCTTGCAGTAGCCGATAGATGCGCTCGTGTTGCCGCCGACCGCGTCGTACCAGGCGATGAGCTTCTTGTCGGTGCCCTGCGAGAGGATGACGTCGCTCTCGTTGATGTCGCCGTTGTTCGCGCCGAGTGTGCCTTCCGGAACCGCTGACAGGGTCACCCAGTAGAGGTGCTCGTTCGCCTGCTCGGGCTGCTGGGTGCAGACGAACCAGCCGCGCGTCTCGACCGACTTGCCTTCTTGCTCGTCGTGGAAGTTCGAGTACCAGGTGTTGCCGTCGATGAAGAGGATCTCGGCGTCGCCCGTGGCGGCATCCGAACCCTTGTCGTAATCGGGTGTCGACTCGTCGGCTGCGAAGCCGTGCGCGCGCCACATGCCCTGGAAGTCGGCGAGGCCCGTCGGGCAGCGGTTGCAGGTGTAGTTCTTCTCGTTGGCGGTGAGCCCGCCCCATGGGTATTTCGCGCCGTTGTTGCCGTTGTCGACTTCGGTGCTGTCGCAGTTGGCGTTGCGGGTCGGGGTCGTGACGGTCACGTTGGTATTGACGCCGGTCAGCGCGCTGGTACCGGGCGTGACCACGGTCTCACCAGCGGTCTCACCGTCGGGGGTCATGGTGGCATCGCCATCGGGGGTCGTGGTGGTGGCGTCATCGCCGCACGCCGCAAGCGCAACGAAGGGGACGAACATAAACGGAATGTATCGCTTCATCTCAGGCAACTCCTTGCTAGCTTCGGGGGAAGCTGACTTCTCGGTTCTCGGTCAGGGGATGTTCAACCGGGGGATTTACAGGGCGAGATCACGGGCTGCGAACAGCGCGCGATCGTCGTATGTCTCGGGCCGGGCCCTGGCCGGGGCGCTAGCTGTAGCTGGAGCGATGGATTCGCTGGGAGCCGACACCCGATGGCCGACCATACCGAGGAAGCAAGCCCCTTGCAATGCACCCCCAGCGCCATGAATGCATGCAGTTCCGACGCGCCATGGGCAAGGCTCGCGCGAGCCTGCCAAGCCGCATCGGAAGGCTCGCTATGAGCTGGAGCATGGTCGGCTGGGTCGCGCTCGGTGGCGCCGTCGGTGCCGTGCTGCGCGCGCTGGTGGCGCTGGCGCTCGCGTCGTCGGCGCTGCGCGGCGAGTTCCCGTGGGCGACTCTCGCGGTGAACGCGCTCGGCACCGGCCTTCTGGCATGGCTCGCCGCGCTCGGCGTGAGCGGTCGACCCGTGTCGAGCGACCTCCAGTACCTCGTCGGCACCGGCTTTTGCGGCGGCCTCACGACGTTCTCCACGTTTGCCGTGGAGATCGTGTTGCTCGTCCGTGCGGGTGCCGTCGCGACGGCGGTCGGCTACGGCGTCGCGAGCCTCGTGTCGGGGCTCGCGATCGTGATCGTAATGTTCAGGCTCGTGCGGGGGTAGACCGCGCGGTCCGAGGATCAGGCCGCGGGCTTCTGCTCGGCCAGGAACTTGCGCAGGCCCTTGATCTCGCCGTTACGGAAGCGGCGCTTGAGGTCCTTCGTCATCTTGGTGAACTGGGCCTTGAGGGCGGTGCGGAGGCCGCGCTTCTTGGCCTTGCGCTCGGTGCGGTCGCTGATGCTCTTGGTGTTGGCCACGTTCGTTTCCCGTTCTGAGAGTCGCGAAAGCACCGTCGGTGCCTCGCGTGTGTTTGGGCGCGGGGGTTTAGCCGATGCCCCCGTCAGAGGCAAGGTCTATCGCCCCAACGGCACCACAACGCCCTGACGCCCGGCCTCACGCCTTGACGAACATCTCCGTCAGGAGCGCCACCCCGTAGCCCGTCGCCCGGTCGCGCGCCGTGACTGGCCCCGCCATGTCGACATGCAGCCAGCGCACGGCCTCACCCGGCGGCAACGACTCGGCGATGAACTGGGCGGCGCACGACGACTGGGCGTTCATCCGGTCCTTGACCGAGTTCCGCAAGTCAGCGACTGGGCTTTGGAATTCGCCACGGAACAGCTCCGGTGCGTACGGCACCGGAAAGACCAGGTCGCCCGATCGACGGCCGGCCGCGATCGCCTCGTCCTCGAGCGCTTCGTCGTTGCACACGATCGCGGCGTGCAGCTTGCCGGTCGCCATCAACTGCCCGCCGGTGAGCGTCGCCAGGTCGACCACGATCGCCGCGCCGAGATCCTTCACCGCGTAGGCGACGCCGTCGGCCAGCACCAGGCGCCCCTCGGCGTCGGTGTTGTTCACCTCGATCGTCTTGCCGGAGTAGAGCGTGATCACGTCGTCGGGGCGCATCGCATCAGGCCCGACGCTGTTCTCGGCGAGGCACAGGATGGCGTCGATGCGCGGGCCCGCGCCGAGCGTCGCGGCAACCACCAGGGCATGCAGCACGGCCGCGGCCCCGCCCATGTCGACCTTCATGCCGGGCATGTCGGACTTGCCTTTGAGGGACAAGCCACCCGTGTCGTACACGATGCCTTTGCCGACCCAGGCGACCGGCGGGCTGCCGTCGCCCTTGCCGGGATATCGCAGGTGCACCAGCGCCGGCCCATGGCGCGCCGCCTGACCGACCCCGGCGAGGCCGCCCATGCCGCGTTCGCGCAGCTCGTCGAGGCGCATGACCTTGGCTTCGAGCCCGAGATCGGCGGCGATCCCCAGGGCCTCGATGACGAACGCATCGGTGTCGAGCTCGGATGGGGGCATGTCGGTCATGCGTGCGGCGTCGCGAATCGCGCGCGCGACGACGCTCACCCGCTCGAGCTCGAAGTCGTGAGGGCGGGCCCCGCCGGCCGCGACGAAGCACACGCTGACCGACGCCTCGCCCTCGGAGCGCTTCTTGCGGCCATAGATCGGGAACGCCCGCGCGATCGCATAGCCCACCGGGAGCAGATCCTCCGGCCGTTCGAGCGACACGAGCAGCCCCGCCTTACCCTTCGTGAGGCGGCCTTTGAGGGCCGTCGCCACCGCGTCCGGACGCGCCGGGACATTGTGGCGCGACGCGCGATCCGAGATAGCGATTACCGTCACACGGCGCGGCGCAATGCTCGCATCGGCCTGCAGCCAGGTCGAGGTCGCGGCGAGCTGGTCACCCGGCGCGAGTGATTCGAGCATCGTCGGCCACAGCGGCGCGAGCCCCGCGGGCAGCAGCGCCACCAGCTCGGGCCGCGCGAGCGAGGTCTTGGTGCCCAGCACGACGAGCTGATCCGTGGCGGCCAGGGTGCCCAGGTCATTGGTGAAAGTGATCGCTGTAGACATCGCGGCTACCGGGGCACGGGAAAGGAAGGGTCGCGGGGCATGCGCGCGCGCCTCATCCGACGATGACCTTGCGCACACCGCGGGCTTCGAGCAGCGGTCCAAGGCGCTTGCGCAGATCACCTTGCAGCACCAGGGTCTGGCCTTCGACCGCGCCGCCACAGCCGAGCTGGGTCTTGAGCGACTTGAGCCACGCTTCGAGCTCGGCTGGCGGCAGCCCGAGCTGCTCGACAATGGTCGCGTCCTTGCCGCCGCGGCCCTTGCGCTCGATGCGCACGACCGCCTTGGCGGGGCCCTTGGGCGCGGACTTGCTAGTGGGCGCGGCTTCTACAGGCGCCGCTGGCAGCGACGCGCGCAGGCTCGCGAGCCCCGCAAACGGGCTGTCCCTTGGGATGGCCATTGGGATGGCCATTGGGATGGCCATTGTGCTTGCCTTGCCGTCGCTTGCGTCTGGCCCAGCTTGCCCAGCTTGTAACGTTGCCTTGCGACTCACCGGCGGGACCTTAGCAGGCAGCCGGACACGGCGGAAACACAAACGTTGGCTTGACCATCGCGGACCGTGTGATGCAGGTCGTGGGCATGTCCGTGAGCAACGCAATGCCGACCACTCCCCCCCTGCAAGGGCGCGTGCGCGTGCCCGGCGACAAGAGCATCGGCCACCGATCGCTCCTCATCGGCGCACTGTGCGATGGCCCGGTCGCCGTCACGGGCCTGTCCGACGGTGAGGACAACCGCTCCAGCGCGCGCATCCTCGGCCAGATGGGCGTGCGCATCGAGCGTCACGGCGACGGACGCGCGACCGTGCATGGCGTAGGCCTCGAAGGGCTCACGCAACCCAACGAGCCGCTCGATTGCGGCAACTCCGGCACGACCATGCGCCTTATCCTGGGGATCCTGGCGGGTCAGACGTTCGAGGCGACGCTGGTCGGCGATCACTCGCTGTCGCGCCGGCCGATGAAGCGCGTGCTCGAGCCGTTGCGCGCGATGGGGCTCGAAGTACTGGCCGCAACGGACGGCAACTATCCGCCGCTGACGGTGCGCGGCAGGCGGCCGTTGAAGGCGATCCAGTACGCGTCGCCTATCGCCTCGGCCCAGGTGAAGAGTGCTGTCTTGTTGGCGGGCCTCTATGCCGATGGCGAGACGAGGGTCAGTGAGCCCGAGGTGTCGCGCGACCACAGCGAGCGCATGCTCGCCTATCTGAAGGCGGGCACGCGCCTTGCCGCCAGGCCGATCCATGTGCCGGGCGACCTCTCGAGCGCGGCGTTCCTGCTCGGCGCGGGGCTGCTCGTGCGAGGAAGCGACGTCGTCGTCGAAGATGTCGGCGTGAACCCGTCGCGCACGGGCTTCCTCGATGCGCTCGCGGCGATGGGCGTCGTCGTCGAACAGGGCGCGGCGACGACCCGCAACGGCGAGCCAGCGGCCGATCTGCGGGTGCGCTTTGGACCGCTCAAGGGCACCCGCATCGCGGGCACGCTCGCGGTGCGCGCGATCGATGAATTGCCGCTGTTGGCGACGCTCGCAGCGCGCGCCGAAGGTGTCACCGAGATCCGCGACGCGCACGAGCTGCGCGTGAAGGAATCGGATCGCATCGCCCAGACCGCGCGCATGTTGCGAAGCTTCGGCGTGCCGGTCGACGAGCACGAGGACGGCATGACCATTCACGGTGATCCCGCCCGCGCGCTCACGCCCGGCCGCATCGACGCCGATGGCGATCATCGGATCGCGATGTGCTCGAGCCTCATCGCGATGATCGCACCACCCGGCACCGAGATCCTCGGCAGCGAGACGATCGCCACCAGCTTCCCGAGCTTTCACGCGGCGCTCGTGACGCTGGGCGCGCGCTTCGGCTGATGTCTACTTGACGAACTCGAAGGTCCAGGTGCGGCGCGTGACCCGCTGATCGGCCATGCCGTCGAGCGCATAACGAAGCGTCCGGACCCAATCGATCTTGCGGGGCCGCAGCGTCTTTGGATCGATGTCGGCGGTCGCGAGCCAGGTCGCCGACTGGATGGCCAGGCGGTCGGCGACGATCGGTGACTTCGTGTCGACGGTGAGCTCGGACGCGAGTGGGGTGAGCTCGTCCGTGAGCGCCTCGCCGTCGATCTCCTGGCGCCGCGTGACGCGCACGCCGCCCTTTTTGAGCCAGCCGACGTGCACGTCGAAGACCCTGATCTTCGGCTCCTCGCCGACCGGCACGTCGGTGTCTGCGGTCCACTGGTCGTCGATGCCCGGCAGCGCCTCGAAGCCTATCCAGGCGGTGACCCACGACTGCCAGCGATCGATGCACGTCGCCTTCGCGACCGCCGCATCGGCCGCGTCGCGCACCTGGATCTCGTAAGCGGCGCGCTGCGCTCGCGGCAACGCCTCGAAGTAGCTCGACATGCGCTCGCGCAGGGCGGGGCTCGCGACGCAGCTCAGCACGCGACCCCCGGGCGAGATGAGCGCGTCGGTGAGATCGGCCAGCGCATACGCGGTTCGCACGAGCGTGCGTTGGCGATCTTCGTAGTCGACCATCACGTCGCCGATGCGCCGCACCTCGCCGTCGAGATGGCGAAAGCGCAGGTTGTCGCCCTCGCGCACGAGCTCCGCCGTGTAGGCGAGCACCGTCGGGCCGGCGGGCGTGAGGAGGGTCTCGGTGATCGCCAGACGCGAAGGCACGCGCCACCTGAAGGCGAAGTCCTCGGGCAGCTTGGACTCGTCGACCCGCTCGGCGCTGCCGCACCCGGAGGCGCCTACGGCGACAACGCATGCAAGGGCAAGCATGGAACGGAGCACAGACATCGCGGCTGGGTGTCGTATCGTGCGCGCCGCCTGTCAACGGCAACCAACGCGCGTGTCACCCAGGGCGCGCGACGTCGCGTCAGTCGCCTCGCAGCCGCACCGAGATTGCGATCGCCTGGCCGAGGTAGCGCGCCGCGTTCCAGGCCGGGATGATGACACTCAAGCGGTCAGCGGGCGGCGTCATGGCGTGGCACAGCGTTCGCTGAGCGTGATGCGATAGGGATCGGCGCCGATGACGGCGATGAGCACGTCGGTCGTGGCGCCGATGTCGATGCGCACTCGCTCGGCAGCGAGCGGGGTCACGGCGACCGAAGTGGTCGCGGGCGGGGAGGCCGGGGTCGGCGAGGGGATGAGGGGAAAACAGAGCGCCGCGACAGGTTGATCGACGACGGCAAAGTGCGGGCTCGCGACCTTGCCAATGGCCGTCACCGCGAGGTCGTACGACGTGCCGCGCAGCGCCCGGAAGCGCCACGCGTGACCCGCATAAGCGCCGCTCGAGAAGTCCTCTTCGACGACGTAGGGCGTGCACGGTGGTGGCACCAGCACGTCGTACCAGAAGCGGGCCCGTGGCGGCACGAGCCCCGCGGCGACGAGCGGCACGGGGGTGCGCAAGAGATCGACGGTCGGCAGCGCGAGGCCACGTGTTGCGACCCCAGGTTCGCCCACTGGCGGGGCCCAAGTATCTGGGCGCCATGGGGTTTTGCCCGCCGCCGCCTTGAAGGCCTGCGCATCGATGAGCGCCTGGCGCCGCGGCACACCGCACCAGGCGCTCGTGACGAGACCGATGAGGGGTGCGACGTCGACCGACTCGCCGTCCGGGTCGCGAATGTCGATGTGAACGTGCGGGGCTGCGTCCTGCACCGCGGTCCCGCCGAGGACGCCGAGCTCCTCGCCGGGCTCCAGGATGTCGCCGACTTTCAGGTCCGGTCGCGCGGCGCCGAGGTGCATGTAGCGGATGCGGTGATTCGCGAGGCGGGCCCCGGGCGCATCGACGCCAACCGTGACGACCATGTTGCCGGTGCGGTACCAGCCGCGCGCGCGGGTGAAGAAGTGGACCAGGCCATAGCCCTGGAGCTCGAAGCTCCGTGGATAGGTCTCGCCATCGCGTTCGAGCGGACCGTCGCGCCGGTCGGTGATGCCGAACTTCGGCGGCAGGTCGTCAGCGCGCGCGATCTCGACGACGCGGGCCCGTGTCAGCGATCGGACCGCGCTGCCGAGCCCGCCGTCGGGGCCGAGCCCACCGAGGTCGATGCCCTCGTGGTCGTGCGATTTCCAGGCGCCCCCGTTGAAGCGCGCCGGACGTTTGCCGATGCCTTTGCAGCGACCGAACGCGCGAAAGACCCGCAGCGTCGGGTACGGCAGGGCCAGGCCATTGGGCAGCATGACCGCGTCGGCCGTCGCCGGGCGTGCGGGGGGTGGCACGGTCGGGATGGGCGGGACGGGCGGGAGGGTCGGGACGGGCGCCGCGGCCTGCGCAGGCGCCGACGTGTGCGCGAAGGCGAGGCACACGGCGAGGGGGATGAGGCGCGACGGCATGCATGGTAGTTAAGCCGAACGTGGCGGCTTGTCACGACGGAGCGCGGGGGGCGGAGCGTGGGCGTGGGTGGGGGCGAGGGTGGGGGCGCGGGCGAGGGTGCGGGCGCGGGCGAGGGTGGGGGCGAGGGTGGGGGCGCGGGCGAGGGGGCGGGCGTGGGCGAGGGCGCGGGCGTGGGCGCGGGCGCGCTCCTCCTGATCCTGTTCCTGGGCCTCACCGCCTGCGGCGAGTCGGTCGTCGACTACGTCGCGGCCCATCGCGACGCTGCGCGCGAACAGCTCGCCCGGATCACGAAGGTCCGCGAGCTAGCGCAGACGCTGCCTGCGAATGAGCTCGCGACAATGAAGGACCCGGGGCGCCTGGCGATCTGCGACCTGGTGATCCCGCCCCATCGCGACGCGGGCTGCGACACCTGGGTCATCGAGCAGGAACAGCTCGACAACCCGAAGGCCTACCTCGAGCCCAAGCCGCTCGTGAGCTACGGCATGGCCGACTGGCTCGTGCTGACGACGAACCTCATCGAGACCGGCCGCTTCCCACCGAACTCGAGCTATCCCGACGGTGCCGAGGCCGATCGCCTGACCCGCCCCATCATCTACGCGTTCGGCTGGGTCGAGCAGGTGCGCTACGTGATCGTCGTGCGCCACAGCGAGCTCACCCCGCCCGAGCTCGCCGCTGACCAGAAGAGCTACACACCCGGCAGCTATACCGGCGAGGCGATCCTCTTCGAGCTCAGACCGACGCCCCGCTCGCTCGGCAGCGTGCCGTTCGCGTACGCGATGACCGGCGAGCTCCAGATCCGCATGCGCGGCGGCGCCATTCACGCGGCGCAGATCGAGAAGGCCTTCGCCGACGGCGTGCGCCAGGAGCTCGCGGCCACGCTCGTGTCACGCCTCGCGAACCTCGAACGCCCGCCGCCCAGCAAACGCCCCGAATAGAAATCAGTTCAGGATGCGCGTCTTCGACTCGAGCTCAATCGCTTTCAGCTCGCCGATCTGCCCTTCACGCTTGTCCGAAAAATGCCGCGCGATGTGCCGATAGAGCGCCAACGCCTCGGGCCACGCACCCTGCGACTCGCTCTGCCGCGCCAGCTCTAGCCACACCGGACCATCCTCCGGCTCGACCGCCGCCAGGAGCCGCGTCGCGCGATACACCCCACGCTCGTCCGCGCGCTGCCGCAGCGCATGCGACAGATTGCGCAGGACCCGCGCTGCGATGGCGCGCACCCCGACCGGCGCCAACCAATCGGTGTCGAACGGGCGCCCCGGCAGTGCTCGCGCCGCGAGCTCGCGACACTGGTCGATCGACAGGTAGCGCCCACCCGCGAACGGGTCGACGATCAAGCCCTCGACCCCGATGACGAAGTGCCCCGGCAGCGCCACCCCGACGACCCCGATGCCCGCGCCCTGCCCGACCAACATCCACAACGCCGACAACAGGATCGGCTGACCCCGTCGCCGCGCGAGCACCGCCGACACGCGGCTGTTCTCGGGCGCGAAATAGTCCTCGGTATCGCCGTGCAATGCCACGTCCGACACGAGCACCTTCACCAGCGCATCACGCGGGCTCGCCCCCGCCTCGAGCCCGACCCGCACCTGCACAGACCACTCGGCGATCGTCTGCGCGATGCTCATCGCTTGCACGGACAGCGACGACTCGCCCTCGCCAGCCGCCCCGCCCACGTCGGGCGACGCGACCTCCAGGCCGACCTCCAGGCCGTCGATGGCGACCAGGGCCGACAAAAGATCGGACTCCTCGGCGGCGCGTCGGAGCGCGTCCTCCGAGTTGATGTCGGCCTCGGACCAGAGCTCGGGAATGACCATCAAGCGGTGTACAAGCGCCCGATGGCGTCACCGTACTTGGCCATCACATTGCGCCGCTTCACCTTGAGCGACGGCGTCAGCATGTTGTTGTCGGTGGTGAAGTCCTCGGTCGCCAGAACGAACCGCTCGGGTCGCTCGAAGCCTTTGAACTCACTACCGAACTTCTGCACCTCGGCGAGGTAGAGCTTGACCACTTCGGGCTTCGCGACGAGCTCGTCCAGCGACTGGTAGGCGATGCCCGAGTCGCTCGCGAACTTCTTGAGCGAGTCGAAGTCGGGCACGATCACCGCGACGTTGTAGGGACGGTTCGTGCCGTCGACCATGATGTTGGCGATGTACGGCGACAGGCGCAGCTTCTCTTCGAGCGGGGCCGGTGCCACGTACTTGCCGTTCTCGAGCTTGTACTGCTCCTTCACGCGCCCCGTGATGTAGACGAAGCCGTCCGCGTCGACCCGCCCCATGTCGCCCGAGCGGAAGCCGCCCTGGCTGTCGAACGCCTGCGCCGTGTCCTCCGGCATGTTGTGGTAGCCCTTCATGATGTTGGGCCCGTAGATGATGATCTCGCCCTGCCCTGCCGGGGCCACGTCGACCGGCACGATCTCGATGCGCACGCCCGGGATGGGGCGCCCGACCGAGCCGATCTTGCGGCCCTGGAGCGAGTTCGCGGTGGCGATAGGGCTCGTCTCGGTGAGGCCGTAGCCCTCGTAGACGGTGATGCCGAGGTTGTCGATGAACTCGCCGACGTCCTTCGACAGCGCGGCCCCGCCCGAGAACGCATACTTCAGGCGGCCACCGAAGCGGGCCCGCACCTTGGACGCGACGAGCTTGTCCAACACCTTGAACTGGAGGTTCGTGAAGAAGCTGGATTTGCCGAGCGCCGTCAGGTTCTTGCGATGCTTGGCGACCTCGAGCATGCGGTTGAACATCTTGAGCTTCAGCCCGCCGGCCTCGGCCATCTTCTTGTTCACGACGTCATAGATGCGATTGAAGATGCGCGGAACCGAGAACAGCAGCGTCGGCTGCACCTCGGCGAGGTTGTCGATGATCGTCGCGACCGACTCGGCGAGCCCCATCGACGCGCCGTACGACAGGAGGCCATGCAGCTCGCAGGTCTGCCCGAAGCTGTGCGCCCACGGCAAAAAAGACAGCGACACGTCGTCGGGCGACATCGGGAAGATCTGGTGCACCGCGTTGATGTTCGAGGTGATGTTGCTGTGCGTCAGCAGCACACCCTTGGGGTTGCCGGTCGTGCCCGACGTGTAGATGAAGCCGCACACGTCCTCGGGCTTCGCCTTCACGCTCGGCTTCGGGTTCGCGCGCCCCTTCTCGAGCACCGCCGCATAGCCGTCGGGACCGGTGCCGCCGAACTCGATGATGTGCTCGAGCGAGGGCACCCCGCCGTTGGCCGCCAACATCGGACGACACTTCTCGGCGATCTTCGAATTGGCGACGAGCAGCACCTTCGCGCCGCTGTCCTTCAGGATGTACTCCCATTCCTTCGGGAGCTGCGCCTCGTACATCGGCACGTACTGCGCGCCGAGACCGTAGACCGCATACGCGCCGACCGCCCACTCGGGGCGATTGTCGGCGATGACGGAGACCGTGTCGCCAGGACCCACCCCCAACGCCGCGAGACCACCGCGGAACTCGTCGACCTCCTGACCGATCTGGCGGTAGGTGATCCACTGGTAGACGCCGCCCTTCTTGACCCCGAAGAGCGGCCGGTCGGCGTACTTCTTGGTGCTCTTCTCGAACATGTCTACGAGGTTTTCGAAGGTCTCCATGAACTGTCTCCTGGGGCGAGGTGGCTACTCGAAGGCGCGGGTGGCGAGGGTGTCGACGAGGCGTTTCCAGTCGGCCGAGGCGACGGTCAGGCGCGAGATCCGCACCTTCTTGCGCGTGCCATTGCGGTCGGTGTGCCAGATGGTGCCGACGACATCGACATCGAATTCCGAAAGAGAATCATAGTGATAGCGCCGCACGGTCATGCCGAACAGGTTCCGGACCGACAGCGCACCGGGCTCGAGCACGTAGAGCGGCTTGGTCAACATCAGGATGCCGACGACCAGGTTCAGGGCGCCGATGACGCCGGTCATCCAGGTGCGCACGAACGGCGCCATCAGGAGGAGCAGGCTCGCCCCGATGATGAGGGCGATTGCCCAACCCTTGGCGTAGTGGACCCGGACTTCAGGAAGCACAGGGGGCATCTTATGGCTCACCTCACGCGATGGGTGCGACCGGGGTCAATACGTTCCCATCGCGAATTGGTCAAGACGCGGCGGACTCATGTGGACTCATGTAGGTTCGCACCCATGGTAGATGGCATGCGGCAAGTCGGTGTGTTCGGAATGGGCCTGCTCGGCGGGTCGATCGCGTTGGGCCTGCGCGAGCGCTTCGTCGCCACCAACGTACACGCCTACGACCGGGACCCGGGCGCGCTCGAGGCGGCCTTGGCGATGGGTGCGGCCGACGAGGTGCACACGAGCCTCGGGCCGTGGATAGCTGCCCTCGACCTGGGCGTGCTCGCGGCGCCGGTGCGGGTGTTGGAGGGGCTCGCGCGGGCGGTGGCACCGCATGCACGGCCGGGCTCGCGCTGGATCGATGTCGGCAGCGTCAAGGGCCCGGTGGTGGCGGCGCTCGAAGGGGTGTTGCCGGGCTACGTCGGCACCCACCCGATGGCCGGGCGCGAGACCCCGGGCGTGCAGAACGCGTATGCCGGTCTCTTGCAGTCGGCGGTCTGGGTCGTGACCCCGAGCGCGCGCACCGATGCGGCCGACCTCGCGGCCGTCGAGGCGCTGATAGGTGCGCTCGGGGCCTATCCGGTGCGCATCGACCCGGACACGCACGACCGCCTGGTGGCGCGCGTTTCGCATGTACCCTGGATGCTCGCGACGGCGCTCAATCTATGGATTGACGGCGACGCCGACCGCGAGCGGCTGCTGTTCCTCGCGGCTGGGGGCTTCCGCGATCTGACACGGGTCGCGTCGGGCTCACCCCAGATGAGCCGCGACATGGTGCTCGAGAACCGCGCCGAGGTGCGTGCGGCGCTGACGGACCTCAACGACGTCGTTACGCGACTCGCGGCCGAGCTCGACGATCCGGAGGCGTTGCTCGCCTCGGCCGAACGCGGCAAGCGCACGCGCGACGCGCTGCCGATCGTGCGCCGCTCGATGTTGCCGCGCACGTTCGACGTAGTGGTCGCCATCCCGGACCGGCCGATGGAGCTCGCGAACCTGCTCGGCGTGCTCGGGCGTCATGCAATCAACGTGCGCGACATCGAGGTCTTGAAGATCCGTGAGACCGGCGGCGAGGCGATCCGCGTCGGCGTCGGCAATGCCGAGGATCGCGAGCGGGCCCTGAAGGTGCTCGGCGAGGCCGGCTACCGCTCGCGTTGACCGTCGATGAGCTTGGCCGCTGGCGACCCCCTGAAGGGGCACAGGGAGACGCGTGGGGGCGCGTCGAGTGTGAGGTGCCCGTGGATGACCTGTTTGCCGGGCACGTGCGGGCGTGTTCCAGCGGGGACGAGGAAATCCATGGGCATCTCCTGAGTGGCGCGACGGGCCCGCGCGTTTTCAAAATCTTTCGAGGACTGCAGCGCACGCTGCGCGGGAGGCGCCCTGGCGTCGCCCGAGCGATGCGGAATTCTGGCGTGTTCTCGGGTTCGCCCTTAGAGGTCGACGCATGACACGCGTCGTTGGCATTAGAGGAGCCACAACAGTCGAAGACGATTCGCTCGAGCAGATCCTCGATGCGACTCAGGATGTGCTCGTGCGCCTGCAGGAGCTGAACGGCTTCTCACCGGACGACATCGCGTCGATCCTGTTCTCGACGACGCAGGACCTGCGCTCGACGTTTCCGGCGCGGGCCGCCCGGCGCCTGGGCTGGGTCGACGTGCCGATGTTGTGCACACACGAGGTCGATGCGCCGAGCTCGGTGCCGCGCTGCATCCGGGTGTTGATCCATTGGAACACCGACAAGTCCCTAAAAGAGGTACGCCACGCGTACCTGCGCGGGTCGCGGGTGCTGCGCCCCGACTGGGCGATCCCGGCTTTGACCGGGCCGATGTCGAAGCTCGAGGCGCCCGAGGATCCGTTGCGCGAAGCGCAAGCCTCGTCGCAGCCGGTCCCGGCGCCGGCCTTGGCGACCCCACCTGCCGTCGCGGGCCCGACGGTAATCCACACCCCGCTGGCGGTCGTGCCGGTCGCGTTCCAGGGCGAGCCGGGCGCCTACTCGCAGGAGGCGATCTTCGGCCTCTTCGGCGCCGGCACCGCGTGCGTGCCGTGCCCGAGCTTCCGCGGTGGCTTCGAGGCAGTCCACCAGGGGCGCGCCAAGGCGGCGTTGTTGCCGGTCGAGAACTCGACGACCGGGTCGATCCATGAGGTGTGGGACCTGCTCCTGGCCAACGATCTGCAGATCGTCGGCGAGGTGATTCTCCCTGTGCGCCACGCGTTGTTGGCCTTGCCGGGGGCGACCCTCAAGGACATCCAGACGGTCGTTTCGCACCCGCAGGCGCTGACGCAGTGCGAGAGCTGGATCCTGTCGCACGGCTGGACCGCCGAGCCAGGCACCGACACCGCCGGGTCCGCCCGCCGCATTGCCGAGCTGAAAGACCCGAGCCGGGCGGCGATCGCTAGCACCGTTGCCGGTGGCCTCTACGGTCTGGAAGTCCTCGCGCGCAACATCCAGGACGTGGCCGAGAACTTCACGCGCTTCCTCCTGTTGGTGCCGCGCGCCGCGTTCGTGACCGGTGGCCGCGCTCCCGGGTTCGAAGGTCAGAGCGTCATCAAGACGTCGATCGTCTTCGCGACGCGCCATCAACCCGGGAGTCTCTATCAGGGCCTCGCCGAGTTCGCCGTGCGCGACGTGTCGCTCACGAAGATCGAATCGCGACCCGACCGGCGCACCCCCTGGAGCTACATCTTCTACGTCGACATCGAAGGCGACCCGAGCGAGCCACGCGTCGCCCAAGCACTGCAAGCACTCCAACGGTGTGCGAGCTTCGTGCGCGTCCTCGGCTCCTATCCGACACGCACCCTCTTATGAACGTCACACTCGAAACGAGCCTCCCCAAGATGGTGCCCGTGCTCCCGCTCGATGGGCACGTGCTCCTGCCGTCCGCCGCGACCCCGTTCCGTGTGTCCGATCCGCGGCACCGACGGCTCGTGCAGGACCTCCTCGAGCGCCCGTTCAGCGAGCGCTGGGTGGCGGTGCCGCCGCGCGTATCGCAGGTCGCACGCACGCCCGACCTGCACGACGAAGAAGTGGCCGCGCTCGGGCTCATCACGGTCGCGACCCCGCTCGAAGGTGGCGAGTTCATCGTCGTGGTCGAGGGTCGCAGCGCCTGTCGCCTCGAGTCGCTCGAACAGCATGCGCACCCGTTCGCCGTGCCCTACACGATCGCACGCGTCCGCCACCTGGCCGATCGACCCGAGCCACTGCGGGTCGCGCGCGCCGCCACGACGAGCCTCATCCAGTCGCTGTTCGCGCTGTACGAGAGCTTTGGGCTGGCGGCTTCCGAGCTGCCCCAGAGTGACCTCCCGCTCGACGACATCGGGCTCGTCTATCGGATCGGCAGCGCCGTCATCGAGGACCCGCTCGCGCGTGCGATGTTGCTCTGCGAGCGTTGCCCGGCCCGGCGCCGCGAGCTGGTACTGACCCAGATCGTCGACCAGATGGCGTTCGCGATGCGCGAGGGGTTGCTCGGTCGCAAGGCGCCATTGTGCTGACCGCAACAAGAGCCGGAGGCTTCGAGATCCGTCCGGTCTTTCAAGGGCTCAATCGCCATGCGCTGATCGGCATGGTGCACCTCGGACCGATCCTTGAGCGCGGCGTGTCACTCGCCGACGTGGAGCTTGCCGCGTGCCGCGATGCGGGCATCCTGGCCGAGGCCGGCTTCGACGCGATCATGGTCGAGAACTTCGGTGACCGCCCGTTCTACCCGGACGTGGTGCCGGCCTGGACGGTGGCCGGCATGACCCGCTGCGTGCTCGCGGTGCGCGCGGTCGTCGGCACGTCGCTGCCGGTCGGCGTCAACGTGCTCCGCAACGATGCCCGCGCGGCGTTGTCGGTGGCGGCCGCGACCGGGTCGCAGGCGATCCGCGTCAACGTGCACATCGGTGCGTCGGTGACCGACCAGGGCATCCTGTCCGGCAAGGCGCACGAGACTGTGCGCTTGAGGCGACAGATAGCGCCCGACGTTCAGGTGTGGGCCGACGTGCGCGTGAAGCATGCGGCGCCGGTCGCAACGCGCAGCATCGTCGAAGAGGCCGAGGAGCTGCACGAGCGGGGCGAGGCCGACGCGCTGATCGTGAGTGGGCTACGCACCGGCGGCGAGACCGATCCGGCGCGGCTTGCGGAGGTGCGCGCGGCGGTGCGGTGCCCGGTGCTGGTCGGCAGCGGTGCCAGCCCCGAGCAGCTCCGGGTGCTGATGCCGGTCTGCGATGGGCTCATCGTCGGGAGCTGGCTGAAGGTCGCTGGCCAGGTGCTGGCGCCCGTCGACGCGATGCGGGCACGCATGCTGGTCGAGGCGGCACGCGGCCTGGTGCTTTGACCACTCGGATTATCGACGTAGGCGGCCTGTAGTAAGGTCGCGAGGTCAAAAACGAGTCGTCCTGACCCCAGCGGCGCGCGGCTCGATGAACCCGCGCACGAAGGGGGTCGCCGGGTGGTCGGCGATCTCGGTTGGGGTGCCGACCTGCTCGATCTTTCCGTCGTGCATCACCACCACCCGATCGGCGGTGGCGAATGCTTCCTCCTGATCATGCGTGACGAGGATGCTCGTCACATGGATCTCCTCGTGGATCTTGCGCAGCCACTCCCGCAGCTCGCGCCGCACGCGCGCATCGAGGGCGCCGAACGGCTCGTCGAGCAGCAGCACGCGCGGGCTCGGCGCGAGCGCGCGGGCCAGCGCCACCCGCTGTCGCTGACCACCGGACAGCTCGCGCGGCAGGCGATGCGCGAGGTTGCCGAGCTCGACACGCTCGAGCAGCTCCTTCACGCGGGCAGCGATCTGCGGCTTGGGCGTCTTCTTGACCGACAGGCCGAAGGCGACGTTGTCGAAGACGCTCAGGTGCTCGAAGAGCGCGTAGTTCTGGAACACAAAGCCGACATTGCGGAGCCGAATCGGCCGCCAGGTGACCTCGTCGTCGCCGAACAGGATGCGGCCCTTGTCGGGCGCTTCGATGCCCGCGATGGTGCGCAAGAGCGTGGTCTTGCCCGAGCCCGACGGGCCCAGCAGCGCGGTCAGCTCGCCAGCGCCGAAGCTCAGCGAGACGTTGGCCAGCGCCTGGTGATTGCCGAAGCGCTTGGCGACCTGGTCGACGTGGATCGCCACGCTCTGGGCGGCGCTGCCGATGCTGGCCGCGCTGTCGCTGGAGGTGGTCTTGCGGGATTCGCTCACGATGCGGCTCACGGCGAGGTCGTTGGGGCTCAAAGCATTGGATCTGATAATCGGCGAGATCATGCGACCACCCTCCTCGTTTCCATCCAGCGCACCACCTGCTTGGCCACCAATGTCAGTAGCGCGACCAGGACCAACAGGGTCGCGACCGCGAAGGCCGAGGTGAGCTGATACTCGTTGTAGAGAACTTCGATGTGCAGCGGGACCGTGTTGGTCTCGCCGCGGATGTGACCCGACACAACCGACACCGCGCCGAACTCGCCGACCGCGCGCGCCGTGCACAGGACGACGCCATGGAACAGCGCCCAACGCGCGTTCGGCAGCGTCACCCGGAAGAACGTCTGGAAGCCGGTCGCGCCGAGTGTCAGCGCCGCCAGCTCCTGGTCGCGCCCCTTCGCCTGCATGGTCGGGATGATCTCGCGCGCGACGTACGGGAACGTCACGAAGATGGTCGCCAGGATGATGCCCGGCACCGCGAACACGATCTGCACGTCGGCGTCCGCGAGCATCGGCCCGAAGATGCCCGCCGCCCCGAAGAGCAGCACGAACACGAGCCCGGAGATGACGGGCGAGATCGCGAACGGCAGGTCGATGACCGCGACCAGGAGCCCTTTGCCGCGGAAGTCATGACGCGTAATCGCCCACGCCGCCGCGAGCCCGAACACCACGTTGAGCGGCACGGCGATGGCCGCGGTGATGAGGGTCAAGCGGATGGCGGCGCCCGCGTCGGGATCGGACAAGGCCGCGAAGTAGGTCGTGAGCCCGTCCGAAAAGGCCTCGCCGAAGACGAGGCCGAGCGGCAGGAACAGGAAGACTGTCAGGAACCCGAGACCGATCGTCACGAGCAGAACGCGCACCCACAGCGCCTCGTTGGTGGCAGGTCGCGCACTCATGCCGGGACCTCGGCGGTGCGGGCGGGCAGGCGACGGCGTGCTTTCTCGAGCCGGTTCAGCGTGAACAGGATCGCGAAGCTGAAGATCAGCATCACGAACGCGAGGGCTGCCGCCTGGCTGTACTCGTATTGCTCGAGCTTGGTCATGATGAGGAAGGGCACGATCTCGGTCTTGTTGGGGAGGTTGCCGGAGATGAACACGACCGAGCCGTACTCGCCGACGCCGCGCGCGAAGGCCAACGCGAAGCCGGTCAAGAGCGCCGGCCGGAGCGCCGGCAGGATCACCCGGAAGAAGGTCTGAGCACGGGTGGCGCCGAGGGTCGCGGCGGCCTCTTCGAGCTCGGGCTGGAGGTCCTTCAGGACCGGCTGCACCGCGCGCACGACGAACGGGATGCCGATGAAAATGAGCGCGATGACGACGCCCAGACGGCTATAGGCGCCCTTGATGCCCAGGTCGGCCAGCATCTCGCCGATCGGACCGTGCGGCCCAAACGTCGCGGTCAACGCGATGCCCGCGACCGCGGTCGGTAGCGCCAACGGAAGGTCGATCATCGCGTCGAGCAGGCCCTTACCGGGGAAGCGATAGCGCACGAGGATCCAGGCGAGCAGCAGCCCGAAGAAGAGGTTGACGATGGCGGCCACCAGCGCCGAACCGAACGAGAGCGCGTAGGCGAGCAGCGCGCGATCGTTTGTGACTGCCTGATAGAAGGTCTCCGCATCGAGGCGCAACGACATCAGCACAAGCGCGACGAGCGGTAGGATGACCACGAGGCCTATCCAGAAGAGCGAGATGCCGAGCGACAGGCCGAGCCCGGGGATGGGCCGGTAATTGCGCGGGCGCTTCTGGAGCTCGGGAGCCTGCCGGATAGGGCTCGCGGATGTCATCAGCGAGTGGCTCCGCCGGCCGCCTTCTGGGTCCAGATCTTGTCGAAGATGCCACCGTCGTTGAAGTGCTTCGCCTGCGCCGCGCCCCAGCCGCCGAAGTCCTTGTCGATGTCGAGCAGCTCGAGCTTGGGGAAGTCGGCCGCGTACTTCGCGAGCACCGCGGCGTTGCGTGGCCGATAGTGGTTGGCGGCGATGATCTCCTGCGCCTCGGGGGTCGACAGGAATGCGAGGTAGGCCTCGGCCAGCTTGCGGTTGCCGTTCTTGTCGACGTTCCGGTCTACGATGGACACCGGCGGCTCGGCGAGGATGCTGAGCGGCGGCACCACGATCTCGAACTCACCCTGCGCCAACGCCTTGGTCGCGAGCTGCGCCTCGTTCTCCCAGGCGAGCAACACGTCGCCGATCTGGCGTTCGACAAACGTCGTGGTCGCGCCGCGCGCACCCGAGTCGAGCACCGGCACGTGCGCGTAGAGCTTGGCCAGGAAGTCGATCGCCTTGGCCTCGTCACCTGCATTCTGGCGCAGCGCCCAGCCGAAGGCGGCGAGGTGGTTCCAGCGCGCGCCGCCCGAGGTCTTCGGGTTTGGCGTGATGACCTCGACCCCGTCCTTGATGAGATCGCTCCAGTCCTTGATGCCCTTCGGGTTGCCCTTCCTGACGAGGAACACGATGGTCGAGGTGTAGGGCGCGCTCTTGTCGGCGATGCGGGTCTGCCAGTCCTTCTTGATGAGGCCCCGGTCGGCGATTTGATCGATGTCGTAGCCGAGCGCCAGTGTCACGACGTCGGCGCCGAGACCGTCGATGACGGCGCGGGCCTGCTTACCTGAGCCGCCGTGCGACTGCTTCACCTTGAGGTCATGGCCGGTCTGGGTCTTCCAGACCTCGGCGAAGCGCTTGTTGATCGCGTCGTAGAGCTCGCGGGTGGGGTCGTAGGAGACGTTGAGCAGCGTGTCGGTGGTCGCGCTGCCCGAGCCGCTTTTGGACGACGAGCAGGCGCCGATCAAGCCGGCAACAAAGGAGATGAGGAGTACGTAGCGCATGTCGAAGGCACTCCAGAGTCGTTCACGAGGGCCCTCGAAGAGCGAGGTCGCCCACGCGAAATCTTGCGGGCTGGCTGGAGCCGGTGCGCAGGGAGGAGACCTCAGACCTTCTCAGGTCAATCCCCCGCCACCGGCCGTCGACAAAGGCAAGCCTGACGGGCGTTGGTGTTGGGGGAGCTGGAGGTCGGCGGGTTCACGATCGGGAAGCTGACATTGGTGACCAACTAAGTCAACAACATTGGTGACGAAGTTGGTCAACATTGTTTCGTTCGCCGGTGTTGAGTGAAAAGACTTGTGGTTACGGTGCAATTGGGCGAAATGATGGCGCATGCTGCAGCGCTGGCTCATGGCTCGGAACGTTGCGATGGCGATCGCCGTCGGCCTCGGTTTCGCATCCGCCGGGTGCGACTCGAACCCGACCCCCCACCCAGGGAACAAGGGTGACGACGCCTACGTCGACACCGCGTCCGGCGGTGGCAAAGGCGAGACCGCGAGCCCGGGCATCGCCAACGAGTCCGACCCCGATGACTTCGCGGACGCGATGACCCCGACCGGGTCGGCCGATGCGGGCGATGTCGGGGACGCGAACGCGGACGACAACGAGACGAGCGACGCGGGCGACGTGGGCAATGCGGCCGATGGCTTGGGCGACGTCGGCGACGCGGGTCCGTCGCGATAGTTCGAGTCGCGATGCGTGGCAGTCCGGTCAGGGGAGAGTCAGGTTCCCATCGGCACGCAACGTCACAACGACACTCGTCGCGGTCCAGCCAGTGCAATAGACGGCGCGTGGGATAGACCGGGTCTCGAAGATGCCGTGGCCTTGTGCGTCGTCGGTCGCGACGAGGGCGTCGACCGGGGTGACGCGTGCGGACGAGACGCTGTCGCTACCGCCGGTGCGCGCACCGCAATGCCCGAAAGATGCTCGAATGCTGTTCAGGCCCGCGGTCAGCGCACGGCCAGCGCTCGTCGCGTTCGTGATGCGCTGCCTCGCGAAGAAGCAGAGGACCGGGGAGCCGACGCACAGGCGACCGTCAGGGCATGCGCCGCCAATAGTTGCTCTGCCAAGGCGCGGCCGATGAGGGTGCCCTTGACGCTCGGCGGCCGACCCTGCACGGTGGCGACCTTGCCTGAACCAGGCATCGGAGGTCCTATGCGCGCCACCATGGTCATTTTCGCTCTGTTCTTCGCTGCCTCTGCCTGCGGCGGCAAAGACGCGAACACCCAGCTCTGTCTCGATGACCACACCAAGCTCAAGGGCCTCGTCGCGGCCAAGGACGACGCCGCCCGGGAGCTGGCCGGGCTCGTCTATCAGACCTGCGGGCTCTCGTGCGACATCATGAAGGATGCCGATGCCTGCGGCGCGTTCAAGGAAGTCACCGCGCTGCTGTGCGACAAAGAGGGCAACGACACCTGCAAGACGCTCTGCGAGGGTAGCAACGGCAAGAAGAACGAGAGCGCATGCGCACTCGTGAAGTGAGTCCTGCCGAGGTGCCGCGAGGGTGTCAGGGTCCGATGCCCTCGCACTCGACTGCGCAGGCGAAACCCGCGATGGAGGTGTTCTGCTCGCGGCAGTCGGCGCTGTCGACATCGAGTACCGACCCGAGCCGATCGGCCCCGGCCGCGCCACGGGTGTGATCGGAGTTGAGGGGAAAGCTCCGCCTACCGACCGGGCGCTGGGCATACGTGTTGTTGTCGGACCCTGAGGTCGCTCCAGACGGCGGGAAAGTCGGTGGCGAGCGCGAGGACGCGAGCGCGTTACGCGTCGTCGACAGAAACGCCAAGATGAAGTCCGTCGCGAGCGCCAAGGTGATGCCGTTCCGACTGACTGACGAAGCTGCGCGACCGGCTCAAGAAGATCTGGAGTGCCACGCCCTGAGTACCTGTGACCGGCGCCTCGTGCTCATGTCGGTCGTCACGGGCGGCCCTCGTGCCGGCCTGCGCTACCGGGGCGCGGGGCCTCGTGCTGGTGCCGGCCGGGAGCTTCTTGCTCGGCCACGACGGCGGTCCCGGACGACCAGGGGCCAGCACATCGCGTGGACCTCGATGCGTTCTGGATCGAGCGCACACTCGTCACCGTCGACGCGTTCGCGACGTTCGTGCGCGCGACGGGCTTCGTCACGACGGCCGAGCGGCGCGGCACCGGCAAGACCGCCCATCCTCGGGAGGGACGGAATTCTGGTTGCTCTCGCCTCGCCACGGCTTCGCCTGCTCGGCGAATTTCCTTGATCACTCGGCGTCGAGCCGGCTGCTTGACAGGCAAGCTCAACAGCGGTTTATAGAGTTTTCCGAAACTCGTCTGGGGGTACCTTATGCGTCGTTCACGCAATGCTCTTTTGTTGCTCGTCTCGTTCATGCTTGCCGTTGTCGGCACCAGCGCCAGCTCACGGGCGGAGGGCCCGACCTGGAAGCGCCTGGGCGCGGGCTGGGCCAATGTCGCCGGCATGGCCGGGATCGGTGACAGCCTCTATGTCGTGAGCGGCGATCACCTCTGGAAGGTGACGGTCGACGGCAAGTCGACCGATCTCGGCGGCAACTGGACCGACGTGACCGCGGTCGCCGCGCTCGACGGCAAGCTCTACGTCATCGGCGGCGCCGCCCTGTGGGAGGTCACGACCGATGGCAAATACACCAAGCTCACGACCAACTGGACGCCCGTCAGCGGCATGGCCGCGGTCGGCGGCAAGCTCTACATCCTGGCCGGCACGCACCTCTGGCAGACCGCCAAGGACGGCTCCTACACCGACCTCGGCGGCAACTGGACCGACGTCAGCAGCCTCACCGCGCTCGACGGCAAGGTCTACGCGATCGCGGTCGGCAAGCTGTGGGCCGTGGACAGCGCGGGCAAGTCGACCGACCTCGGCGCTGGTTGGAGCGCCATCGCCGGCATGACCTCCGCGCGTGGATCGCTCTATGTGATCAACGGCGGCAAGCTGTGGAAGTCGGGCAAGGACGGCAAGTACAAGAACCTCGGTGGCGTGTGGACCAACCCGCGTGGCATCGCCGCGGTCGGCAACACCCTCTTCGCCATCGACGATGGTACCCTCTGGTCCGTTTCGGCGCCTTGAGTTCGCTCGCGGGACGCACGGACCCTTCGTCGCTCGCTCGTCGGCGGCCTATGAGGCATGCCTCCTCACGGCGCCTCAATCGTGCGCGCCCCGCTTCGCGAATTTGATCCGAGATTTGAAAAACGGCCGATCCGCTCGGCCGTTTTTCTTCGTCAACCTGGGTACTTCGCGAAGACTCGACGGGTCGCGATGACCACTATACCCAGCGCCAGCAACATGTACTCGACTCCCGCCGAGCCACCGGGGCACGCGCCACCCTGGGCGACCACGTCGCACGCGTCGCCATCACCGTCGCCGTCCGAGTCGACCCGGTCGGTGTTCGGAAGGTCGACACAGTTGTCGCGAACTCCGCCAGGTCTTCAAGTACTTCGACAAGGATGTCGACTGGGTTGAGGTCGGCTTGCCGATGGCGGGCTCGAGGGCGTCGACCAGATCGTCGCCTACCAGCAGAAGATCCGCACTGGCTTCTTGGACTTCCACATCAAGGCCAAGCGCATCATCGAGGCGGCCGACTACCAGGTCGTCGAGTACGTCTGGTCGGCCAAGCACACCGGCGCCTTCGCCGACGGCACGGTGGCGACCGACAAGGTCGCGCCTGCCCGCCGCGCTGCTCATCCGCTACAAGGAGAACGGCCTCGTCGACAAGGTGTGGTCGTTCCAGGACTGGCCGAACGTGCTCCAGCACCTCGGTATCACACCGGTGACCGCATCGCCCTTGGCCAGCAGGTGTTCGGCCAGGTAGCTGCCGTCCTGACCTGCGATGCCGGTGATCAGCGCGCGCTTCGTTACATGCGCAACACGCGGCGATAGACCGCGAGCGTCTCCCTGGCCATGCGGGCCCAGGTACAGCGCCGCACGTGGGCGAGACCCTGCACGCGCAGGCGCTCTCGCAGGGCCGAATCCTGCGACAACCTGACGAGCGTCTCCGCGATCGCGTCGATCGACTCGGGCTCGAAGTAGATGGCGTCGTCGCCGCCGACCTCCTCATAGGCGCCATTGCTGGCGGCCGCGACGGGCGCGCCAGCCGCCCTCGCCTCGAGCAGGATCATGCCGAAGCCCTCGTACAAGGACGGCGCCACCATTGCCGTGGCCTGGCGATAAAGCGGCGGCAGTCCGCCATCGTCGACGTTGTCGAGCCAGCGGAAACGGTCCTGCAACCCGAACGCGCGCACGGTCTCCTCAATGTCCTGGAAGGTGCACTCGTAGAGGGAGCGCCGACAAAGACGAGCCCCTCGGGGATGTGCGTGTGCACACGGCACCACGCAGGGAACAAGCGCTTGTGGTTCTTCCGGTAGTGGTCGCTGGCGACGCACACGAACCAGCGCTCGGGCAGACGGTGCAGGGCGCGCACAGCGGCGCGCTCCTGGTCGCCGACGGGGATCGGCGAGAAATGCTGCGCGTCGACGCCGAGGTGAACGACGCTGACCTTGTCCGCGGCGAGCCCGACCTGCTGTACGAGATCGCGCTTCGTGAGCGCGCTGATCGCGATGACGTGTCGGGCCGCGGCATAGGCGAAGCGCAGCTTCAGGTACTCACGCGCCCGCGGCCACTCGCGGCGGAAGGGACCGTCGCGCCCCCGGGGGTAGACCAGCGGCACGACGTCGTACGAGGTCGACACGACCGGACAGCCCGGCAGGAGCGGGGTGATGGCGGGCATGGTCGAGTGGAACAGGTCGATGCGCCCGAGCCTGAGCAGCGGACCGAGCAGAACCGCCGTTGCCACTCGTGGCGAGCGGGCGAGATGACCGGGTCGAGCCGCTGGGCGCGCTCGAGCGCGACCTCGGCGGGCAGTGGCTTTTCGCTGGACGAGAGGCTCGCGTAGAAGTCGATCCCTGCGCGCTCGGCCGCCGGGATGGCGAGCAGCTCCTCGAGCAGGGCGACGGTGTAGCGGCCGATGCCGCCATGACGGTCCATCATCTCGAGCGGGGTCAGGTCGACACAGATTCGCACGGCCGGTACGGACCTCGAGCGAAGGGCGGATGTCAAGTCGACTACGACAGGGCCCAGGCTCAGCGAAGGTCGACGCCCATGACGCTCATCAGCTACGCGCAGAACGCGGAGGACGTGCGGCTCTGGCGCGCCTTCGCCGACGTCCGAAAGGGCTTCTACATCGAAGTCGGCGCGCATGATCCGGAGGAGATGTCGATAAGCAAGCTCTTCTACGATCGCGGCTGGAGCGGCGTCAGCGTCGAGCCATCGCCCAGCGCCTTCATGCGCCTTCAAGAAGATCCGGCAGGCTCGTCCGCGCGACGTGTGCCTGCGCCTGGCCCTGTCGGACAAGGCTGGGCGGATGCCGCTCTGCGACTCACCGAGCACCGGCCTCTCGACCTTGAACCGCGACGAAGCCGACCGCCTCACCCGCGATGGGTTCCAGCGCGAGACGGTGATGGTCGAGGTGAAGACGTTGGCGGAGATCTGCCTTGTGCATGCCCAGCGCCCGATCGATTTCATGACGATCGACGTCGAGGGTCATGAGACCGAGGTGTTGCGTGGCGCCGACTTCTCCCGCCAGCGGCCCAAGGTCGTTGTCATCGAGGCGACGCACCCGAACTCGACCGATGCGTCCCATGCCGCGTGGGAGCCGATTATGCTCGCCGCCGACTACCATTTCGCCGCGTTCGACGGCGTGAATCGTTTCTACGTCGCCGCGGAGCACGCGGCGCTCGTGCCGCTGGTCGCGGTGCCGCCGAACGCGCTCGACTTGTATGTACCGGCCGCGCAGTGGCGCGCCGCGGCGGAGCTGCGTCATCTGGAGCGGTCGCCCGTGACGGGACTCCCGGTGCGGCTGGATCGGCTCCTGCGCCGGCTGTGGCGGCGGCTGGGTGGCGGCTGAGGTCGGTCGCCTGGCTGGGGGGTGTGATTCACGATGAGAGGGCATCTGGCTCAGGGTGTGATGCCTTGAAGACCATCGAGATCTTTCAGGAACCCAGGAAGTGAGGGAGCCAGGAAGCGGATCAGGGTCGGGGCGCGTGTCGCCATCGGCGGTATTGGTGTCGGCGTCGGCCTCGATATCGAGGCTGGCTTCGATATCGGCTTCGATATCGGCTTCGATATCGGCTTCGATAGGGGTGCAGCTCCTCCCAGATCACCGCCGCACACGCCTGAAGACCGCGCCAG
>Ga0105044_10000650_pt1 | contig 43697 bp, 43 predicted proteins | sample MAT01_FD_78092 | JGI IMG/M metagenome (GOLD analysis project Ga0105044, IMG submission 78092) | Freshwater microbial communities from Lake Fryxell liftoff mats and glacier meltwater in Antarctica - MAT-01 | ecosystem: Environmental > Aquatic > Freshwater > Ice > Liftoff microbial mat | place...
AGCCAGGTGTCGAACTCGGCCGCCGGCATGGCGATCACGGTCATCACCATGTGGGCGTGATTCAGGCCGCAGAACTCGGCACACTGACCGCGAAACGTGCCCGGCTGGTCGGCCTGGAGGCGCACCACACCGATACGGCCGGGAATGGCGTCGAGCTTGCCGCCCAGGCGGGGCACCCAGAACGAGTGGATGACATCGCGGCTGCCGACGTGGATGTCCACCGGCCGGCCCACCGGCAGCCGCAACTCGTTGCGCAGCCGCACGCCGCTGTCGGGGTACTGCATCGACCACCACCACTGCTGGCCGGTGACGTCGATGCGCAGCCGCGTCGGGCCGGCAACGCCGGGCCCGGCTGATGGCAGCGGCAACTGGTGCTGCCCCGCCGATGTGCCGAACACCAGCAAGGCCGTGATCGCCACCACAGGCAGCACGACGCCGCCACCGACGATCCAGCGCTGCGCGCTGCGGGCGGCTTCGCTGTCGCTCGGCAGCGCCGGCGCCAGCCGCCTGCGCCACATCGCCAGCAGCCAGATGCAGACCACGCCCAGCAGCACCAGCGTGGCGCCGCCCAGCATCCACCACCACACCGCGGCGATGGCCTGTGCGGACGGCCCGGCCGGGTCCAGCATCGACTGCGGGCCCGCGCAGCCCGACAAGCCAGCCGCCAGGCACGCGGGCCAGCACACGCGCGCCGCAAGCCTGACAATGTGCCGATGAGCACCAGCACCGAACCCATCCTGAGCCGCGCGGCCATCGCCGGGCATCCGGTGCATCCGATGTTGATCCACTTCCCCGTGGCCGCGCTGATCGCGCTGGTGGGCGCCGACGCTGCCTACCTGTACGGCGGCGACCCCTTCTGGGCGCGCGCAGGGCTGTGGCTGGCGGGTGTGGGCGCGCTCGGTGGCTGGGGCGCGAGTATCGCCGGGCTGGTGGACCTGCTCAGCGTGGCGCAGATCAGGCGCCTCATCACCGCCTGGGGCCACGCACTGATGGCCGTGATGATGCTGTCGCTGGCCACGCTGAACTGGCGGCTGCGCCTGGGCGACGACCCCGGGCAATACGTGATGCCCTGGGGGCTGGGCCTGACGCTGCTCACGGCCGCCTTCATCTCTTTGGCCTCGTACCTCGGTGGCCGCCTGGTGTACGAAAACGCTGTCGGCGTTCACACCGACGGCTGAGAGACTGAGAGTCTTTCGATCATGCCCGCTCGTCACTCCAAAACACGCCCGCTCTTCGTTGCAAATGCGCGCCATAGCCTGAGCTATGGCTGTGCTTTGCGCCTCAATCGGGCGCGTTTTGAAGCGCCGCTCGTCCACGCTCGAAAAACTCTCAGCCTCTGAGCCGATGCGCTGACGCAGCCCGGCAGGGCCCATGTCTTTGGGTGTGTCCACCGTCTTCATGCCGGCTTGCGCAGCACCAGCCAGGCGATGCCCAGCAGACACAACACTGTCAAGATCAAAATCCCCTGGCAGGCCAGGCGCACACCTCGGCGCTGCCCCCGCTCGCTGCGCAGCACCAGCAGGCCACAAGCACCGTGGCCCAGCACCAGCAGGCCGACGCCGCCAAGCTTGAATATCAGCCAGGGCGCAAGCAGACCCTGAGAGACGAAGATCAGCGTGCCCGACACGATGGCCAGCAGCGCTGCCGGCGTGGCCAGGCCGATGAAAACACGGCGGGGCAACGACGACCACCGCGGCTGCACGTCGCGCGCGGCCGACTGTGCTGTTGTGGCGGCGGCAATCAGTGCCGGCAGATACAACAAGGCGCCGCACCAGACGACGACGGCGCTGATGTGCAGCAGCTTGAGCCAGGGCACAGGTCAGCCCCGCGTTGCAGCCGATGTCGCACAAGCGTGCCGGGTGTGGCGGGGGGTCTTGCAACGCGCGGGCTTCCCATCGTCCGGGAAGCTTCTGCGGTCGGCAAAGTTGTAGAACGCCTGCGTGCGGGTCATCCGGTGCTTCTTCCTCGCTGGAGCCCCTGTGCGTGGGCCGGGTGCCACCCGCGCTCCAATCGGCATTCATCCGCCTTATGCCGTGCAGGCTGACTGCGCCTGCCCTGTGCGTCTGTTCGGGAGCGCACACTGGCGCGTGCGAGGCCAGGGTCATCGGCAGAAGCTACGAGGGTTCCTGGCTCAAGTCGCCCGAGGTCAAATCCGCTTTCTCAGTTGCTGCAGGCGCTGCAGCCCTCGCCAGGCCCACAACAGGCGCAAGCCCCAGCGCAGCGCGCGGCGGGGCCGCAGCAAGGCCACAGTCGCCGCCCCGGCCAGGAGCCACTGCGGGTGGGCCTGCACCCACAGCCAACCTGCACGTGCGCGGTCGGCCCAGGCCATGGGCACCTTCAGCGCCTGGGCTTCCATGCCCAGGCGCTGGCGCAGCAACTCGCTGCGCAGCAGCAGCGCCAACTGGCGTTGCCGCAGAGTGTCTGCGCGCTGGCCGTTCATTCGCCGGGCAGACCCAGGCTGTCGCGGTCACGCTGCAGCTCAGCCAGGCTGAGTGCAAAAGCGCCGCCTGCAGGCGGCTGCAGGCGCAACCAGGCCATGCGCAGCAGCCAACCTCCCGCGCCGGCCAGCAGCAGCGCCATGCCACCGACGGCCGCCAGGCGGTAGCCGTCCCACAACAGCAGCACGACCAGGCCCACCAACAGCACCAGGGCCAGCCACAGCATCAGCAGCGATGCACACGCCAGCCACAGTGCGCCGATGACACGCAGCTTCTCTTGCTGCAGTTCGGTGCCCAGCAGATCCAGTCGCACCAGCGCGATGCCTGCCGCGGTGCCAGCCAGGCGCCGCAGCGATGCAAAAAGCCCGGTGGCTGCTGGGGGTGCACTCACGGCAGGCCGCCGCAGCAGAGCTGCGTGGTTCTCACCGGCGGCTGATGAGCAGCCCGATGACCACGCCGACACCGGCGCCGATGGCCACCGACTGCCAGGGATGGTCGTGCACGTAATCGTCCGCGGCGCGCCCGGCGGCCTTGGCGTTGTCGCTGACGGCGGACTGCAGCGTCAGCAGTTTGTCCTTGGCCTGGCTCAGGCGGTCTTGAAGCCGACCGCGCAGGCTGATGGCCGCCTCTCCCATTTCCCCGGCGGTCATTCTCAGCAGCTCTTCTGCGTCCGACACCACCAGGCGCAGGTCGGCGATCATTTTTTCTCTTTGCATGGCGGTCAGTTCGGACATCGTGGACTCCTTGGGGGTTGAGGATGAACTTTGTACCAGCGGCCACGCGGGGCAGCTGACGGTCAGTACCGGTCAGTACTTGTACCCGAAGCCGAAGGTCAACAGGCGCTCGTTCTTTTTCAGGCCGGGCGCCACCTTGCTGGTATAGCGCAGCACCAAGCCGGCGTTGAAGGTCCAGCCACCGACGATGGCCGTGGTCAGGCCCGACTCGAAGGTGGCGCGGTTGCCGATGGCCTTGACCCCAGGGTAGAGCACCAGCTTTTGTTTGAGGCTGCTGGACTCGCCCAGTCGGTGCGAAGTTTCTTCGCCCAGCAACCACTCGGCGCCACTGCGGCGGCTGCCATCGGTGAACTGGGTGCCCGAATGGCCAACGCCGGTGAACACATTGCCGTTGTGGGCTTCACTTCGCAGCAGGTGCCAGCCGGCGCCGACGTTGGCGCTCAAACGCTGTCGCACGCCACCCGGCCGGTTGGTTTCGGCTTCACCGCCTGCAAAGGCAAAAAATCGTGTGTCCAGGTTGCGGTCATAGCGCCCAGCCACGCGAGCCAGATCGGCCGACCGCGTGCGCACGCCATTGCTTTCGCTGGTGCCGTAATTGGCCAGGGCGTAGATGCTGATCTTGTCGGCGCTGGTGGCCTTGCTGGTCTCTACGCGCAGGTTCAATGCCGTGGCGCTGGTGTTGCCGGAAGCCGCCGAGCCGCCGATGCTGATGTCGCCGTGCCACTGGCCATCGGGCGGCGACTGTGCGGCGGCGACGCTGCACGTCAGCACCAATGCCGGCCAGGGACAAATGAGGAGGGGGCGCACGAGGTCAAGGGAACAAAAACGCATTGGGCTCACTCTGCAACGTATGGACGGGCCGCAGATGGTAAGGCGCCTGAAGTATATTCGTCAGAATGTATCGTCACCAGCCGGTGGCGTGACGACCACATGCCCCATGCGCACTTGCGGCGCAATGCCCCATGCGCCCTTGCGGCGCACAGGACCCGCTGACCTTCGTGAAGGAACCGACATGAACCACTTCAGTCAGAGCGCCTTGCTGACCACCTGTGCCCTGGTGCTGGCTGCGTGCAGCAGCCCGCCCGTTGCCCCGCCAGCCGAACCGCGTGCCATGGTTGCCTCTGCGGCTGCACCGGCCCCCGCGCCGGCCCGGCAGGCGGCGGCCATGCCCGCGCCGACGCCTTCTTCCAGCGTGCGCACCGTCACCCTGCCGCCCTATCTGGACCCTCGCAGCCCGCTGTCCACGGCGCGCAGCGTGTACTTCGACTACGACGAGACGGCGCTGAAGGAGGACTTCAACGGCCTGGTCGAACGGCACGGCAAGTACCTGGCCGCCAATCCGGCGCTGGCCATCCGTGTCGAAGGCAACACCGACGAACGGGGCAGCCCCGAGTACAACCTGGCCCTGGGCCAGAAACGTGCGTTGTCGGTGGTGCGTGCGCTCAAGATCTACGGCGTGCGCGACAGCCAGCTCGAGGCCGTCAGCTGGGGCGAAGAAAAGCCCAAAGCCACCGGTGGCGATGAATCCGGCTGGGCGCAGAACCGGCGTGCCGATCTGCAGTACCCGGCAAAGTGAGTGCAGCCGGCGTTCAGCCGGCGTCCACCACCAGCAAGCCTTGCATCTTCAGCGCGCCGCTGCCGGTCAGCTCGTCCACCGTGCGCTGGCCGAACGCCAGCAAGCTGCCTTCGGGCCTGCCCAGCCGCTGCCATGCGGCGGCGCAAAGCGGCGTCGTTTCAAACCACCGCAGCAACGCCGCCAGTGGCTGCTGACGCAGCTCCATCAGGTGGTACTTCACCAGCACCCGGGTGGCGTGCCGGCTGTGCCTTGCGGGGTCGGCTACAAACCCGGCCAGGCGTTGTCGCGCCCGCTGCAAAGCGGGGCCGACATCCTGAAAGGGTGCGCCGTGGCCGGGAATGACCCAGCGTGTGCCCAGTGATTCGATGAGGTCCAGCGACAGCGCCACGTCGTCGAAGGCCCGTTCGCCGTCCAGTTCAGGAAAGACCACGCCAAAGCCGTTGCCCCACAGCGCGTCGGCGCTGATCAGCACGCCCTGCGTCGGGTCAAAGAGGATGAGGGAATGGGGGTCGTGGCCGGGTGCAGCCAGGGCCAGCCAGCGCCGGCCGCCCACTTGCAGGGTGTCGCCCGGGCGAAGGCAGTCGTCGGGGCTGAAACGTTCGCAGATCTGGCCCGAGGCGCGGTAACTCAGGGCGTCTTCGTCCCAGCTGCGGGCGGCTTCAAATTCTCCGGGCGGGATGGACAGGCGGCAGCCAAAGGCGCGCTGCAGGGCGGCATTGCCGCCACAGTGGTCTGAATGCAGGTGCGTGTTGACCAGGCGCAGCAGCGGCTCGGCGGCCCGGCCTTGCAAAGCATTCTGCACAAGCGCAACCGTCTGCGCGGCGTGCAGCGTATGGCTGGCGTCCACCAGCAGCGCCCCTTCGCCGGCGCCGTGCAGCAAGATGTTGTTGCACGACAGCCAACCGCGCTGCAGGATCGTCAGGCCTTGCAGCGCAGGGGCAGGCCCTGGTCCTGCTGCAGGGTCGGGACGGGTGGACGGCATGCGGCTGAGACTTGAGTGAGGGTGCCTTGGCGTGGCATTCTTGCCGAACAGGCTGCCGCCGGACGGTGGGAGAGCTACCATCCCTGGCGAAAACCGGCTTCAAGCCGCCCACGCCATCAGGAACGTGTTGCCCACCACCCGTTTGACCTCTGTGCCGTTGCGCCATGCGGCCGCCGGACTTTGCCGCAGCGCCGCCGTGCTGGGCTGGGTGATGCTGTCGTCGGTCAGCCTGGCTGCCGAGCCGCAGGCGGTGCTGACGCTGCTGGAAGGTGAGGCTACGCTGATCATCGGCAACCGCGCCTACGCCGCCGCCACTGGTGCGCGCCTGGGCGCCGGCACGATTGTCGAAACTGAAGCCAGCACCGGCGTGCTGCGCCTGGAATGGCCCGACGGGGCCGTGCTGGACCTGGGCCCGGCCACGCGCGTGATGCTGCGGCCGGGTGCCGGCGGCGCAGGCGCAAAGACGCCCCTCTTGTACCTGCAGCGCGGCTGGGCCAAACAAAGCCAGGCTGCGGTTCTGGGTGGGCAGCTGAGCGCGGCCTTTGACGTGGCGCCGTTCAAAGGTGTGGTTGTGAGCCAGATGGACGACAGCCAGGCCGTGCTGTTCTGCGAGGCCGGCAGCGCGCCCTTCGTGGCGCGCCGCAGCGAATCAACGGCGGTGATGCGTGCCGGCGAAAGTGCTGTCATCAGCGCTGCTGGCGCAACCCAGGTCACGCCGCGACCTTCAGCCGACTGGCTCAGGCAGCTGCCGCGCAGCTTCCGCGAGACCTTGCCTCAGCGTGCCGCCCAGTTTGCCCAGTTGCCAGCCGCCGTGTTGCAGCCCAAAGCCGCACTCAGTTACGCCAGGCTGCAGCACTGGCTGGCGGCTGAACCGGCCCTGCGCCGCGGGATGCCCACGCGTTTTTCGGGCCTGCTGGCCGACCGCACCTTCAGAGAGGCCGTCAACGCGCGCCTGAACCAGCACCCCGAATGGGAACCGCTGCTGAGACCACCGCGCCCTGCTGCCACGGTGCGCAAGAACACCGACACTTCAGTCATGGAGCAAGCCCGATGAAACTGCTGGCCAAGTTCAACCTCATCTTCATCCTCGTCATGGCGCTGGGCGTGGCCGTTTCGGGCTGGATCAGCCGCGGCATGCTGCAGGAACAGGCGCGGCAAGAGGTGCTGTCCATTGGCCGGCTGCTCATGGAGCAGGCGCTGGCGGTGCGCAGCTACACCTCTGGCCAGATCACCAAGCTGCTGGAAACGCAGATGAAGTACGAGTTCCTGCCACAGTCCGTGCCCAGCTATTCGGCCACCGAAGTGCTGGGCGCGCTGCACAAGAATTACCCCGAGTACGCCTACAAGGAAGCCACGCTCAACCCCACCAACCCGCGCGACCGCGCCGTGGGCTGGGAGGTGGACATCGTCAATGCCTTCCGCAATGACGCCGAGTTGAAGGAATTTGTGGGCCAGCGCGACACGCCCACGGGCCGGTCGTTGTTCATCAGCCGGCCGCTGCGCATCACCAACCCTGCGTGCCTGCAATGCCACAGCAGCGTGGAAGCCGCACCCAAGACCATGGTCGACAAGTACGGGCCGGCCAACGGCTTTGGCTGGCAGCTGAACGAAGTCGTCGGTGCCCAGGTTGTGTCGGTGCCCATGACGCTGCCGCTGCAACGCGCCGATGACAACTTCAAGCTCTTCATCGGTTCTTTGGTGGGCGTTTTTGTTGTCGTGGGCATCGTGCTGAACCTGATGATCTGGTTCGTGGTCGTGCGGCCGGTCACGCGCTTGTCGGCCCTGGCCGACCGCGTCAGCCAAGGCGAATTGGACGCGCCCGAGTTCACCAGCTCCAGCAGGGACGAGATCGGCGTGCTGACCGAATCCTTCGCACGCATGCGGGCCAGCGTGGTGCAGGCCATGAAGATGCTCGACAACTGATCTGCAGCAGGCATGGCCGCGAACCACCCCGACAAACTCGGCAAGTATCAGATCACCGGCGTGCTCGGCGAGGGCGCGATGGGCGTGGTCTATCGCGGTTTTGACCCCGACATCCGCCGCGTGGTGGCGCTGAAGACCATACGCAAACAGGGTGGCGACGGCGCAGAGGCGGCGGCGCAGAGCGCGGCGCGTTTTCGCAACGAGGCGCAGGCCGCGGGGCGGCTGCTGCATCCGGGCATCGTGGGGGTCTACGACTTTGGCGATGATGGTCGCGTGGCCTACATCGCGATGGAATATGTCGAAGGCCACACGCTGTCGCACTACTTGGCGCAGAGGGTGCGATTTTCCGAAGCCGACGTGGCCAGCATGGCCAGCCAGTTGCTGGAGGCGCTGGCGCACGCGCATGAACACGGCGTCTGGCACCGCGACATCAAGCCGTCCAACGTGATCATGACCAAGACCGGCCGCGTCAAGATCGCCGACTTCGGCATCGCGCGCACCGACACCACCGGCCTGACCATGGCCAACAGCGTGCTGGGCACGCCCATGTACATGGCGCCCGAGCAGTTCATGGGCCGGCCCATCGACCACCGGGTGGATGTCTACAGTGCGGGCGTTGTCTTCTACCAGTTGCTGGCCGGCCGCGCGCCTTTCATCGGTCCACAAGAAGCGCTGATGTACAAGGTTGTCAACGAGGTGCCGGTGCCGCCATCCACGCTGGAAGGCGCGCCGCACGGCCCGCGCTTCGACGAGGTCGTGGCCATGGCGTTGGCCAAGGAACCGCGAGCGCGTTATGCCAACGCCAGCGCCTTCCGCGAAGCGGTACTGGCCGCGCTGGGCCAACCGACGCCTTCGGCCGTTTCCCGCGAGGCCGTTTATGCGTTGCCCGTGGCCACCGAGTACGCCCCCACCGAGCGCATCCCCACCGGCGTTGCGCCGCCAACCGACAGTGCACCGCCCACACACTGGGACCCGTCGGTGCTGGCCCAGGTGGAAGCCTCGCTGGTGCGCCACGTGGGCCCGTTGGCCGCGGTGATGGTGCGCCGCGCCGCCAAGGAATGCCATGACCTGCCGGCGCTGCAGGCGCGGCTGGCCGAGCAGATTACCAGTGCGTCCGCGCGCGAGGCCTTCCTGGGTCAGGGCTCGAAAGCGGGCACCGGCGGCACGGGCGGCGGCGCCACCGCGTCGCGCGGCAGCGCGCCCGTGCCCCACACCTTTGCGCCCGCTGGCGGCACGTTTGCCGGGGCCACCACGCCGGTCAACGAAACGTTGATGGACCAGTCGCTGCGCCTGCTGTCGGCTCATCTGGGGCCGATTGCCCGCGTCGTGGTCAAGCGTGCCGCTGAACGCACACGTCAGCGTGAAGCTTTTTTCAACTTGCTGGCCGAGGCTGCGCCCGAAGCGGTGCGCCACAAGCTGCTGGCAGACCTGCACAAGCTGCCCTGAACACCCTGGACCTGCACGGCCGCGCCGCTGCGACAATGCCCTTCTTCCTGAACTGCCCATTCCCGTCATGACCCCCGACGAGCCCGACAGCGATCGCACCCAGATCCAGCCGCCTGGCTCCAACGACCGCACGGTGGCTTTCGACAAGACGCAGGTCTACGACAACGTGGCGCCGGCACGCGCCACAGTGGCCACCGAAGTGGGCGACGGCCTGCCCGTGGGCACCCGCCTGGGCGAGTTTGAACTGACGCAGCTGGTCGCGGTGGGCGGTTTTGGCATCGTGTACCTGGCCAACGACCATTCACTGCACCGTCGCGTGGCGGTGAAGGAATACATGCCCAGTTCGCTGGCCGCGCGGGGCAGCGGCAGCCAGGTGCATGTCAAGAGCGAGCGCTACCGCGACACATTCGAAGCGGGCCTGAAGAGCTTCATCAACGAAGCGCGCCTGCTGGCCAGCTTTGACCACCCCGCGCTGGTCAAGGTGTACCGGTTCTGGGAAGGCAATGGCACCGCCTACATGGCGATGCCTTTCCTGGAAGGAAAAACCCTGCGCGACATCCTGCGTTCACGGCCGCAGGCGCCCGACGAAGCCTGGCTTCGCTCGGTGCTGGCGCCGCTGACCGAGGCGCTGGAGGTCATCCACGCCGAGCAGTGTTATCACCGCGACATCGCGCCCGACAACGTGATGCAGTTGCCCAATGGCCGCTGGCTGCTGCTGGACTTTGGCGCCGCCCGGCGTGTCATCGGCGACATGACGCAGGCGCTGACGGTGATCCTGAAACCGGGTTACGCGCCGGTGGAACAGTACGCCGAAATCCCGGGCATGAAACAAGGTCCGTGGACCGACGTCTACGCGCTGGCAGCATCGATGCACTACGCCATCATGGGCCGCACACCGCCACCCAGCGTCGGGCGGCTGCTGAACGATACCTACCAGCCGCTGGTGCACGCGGCAGCGGGCCGCTACAGCGAAGGATTCCTGGCCGCCATCGACCGCGCGCTGGCGGTGCGGCCGGAAGCCCGCACGCAGACCATTGCCCAGATGCGGCAAGAGATGGACCTGAACGGCCACGTGGCGTCGGGCACCACCACGATGACGATCGCGCAGCCGCCCATGGCCGCGCCTTCGCCAACATCCAACGCGCCGACGTTGCGCATCGGCGACATGCCGCCGACGGCGCTGGTGCCGCCCCCTTCGGCGCGCGCGGCGGCCGTGCCGTTGCCCATGCCGCCGACGCCGTCGCCTGCGGCCGCGCCGGCCCTGGCCGCAGCCCCTGCCAAGAGCAAGGGTGCGATGGTGGGCATCGGCGTGGGTGTGGTCGTCGTGGGCGTGTTGGGTTTTGGCGGCTGGAAGATGATGTCCGGATCGGCACCCGCGACGTCAACCACGCCCGTGGCTGCTGCACCCGCGGCAGCGCCGACACTGTCGTCCACACCAGCGCTCACACCAGCGCTCAGACCAGCGCTCACACCAGCGCCCACACCAACCCCATCTGCGCCCCGGCGATTCGAACCCGGGCGTGAGTTCGAACGCATCCTGCAAGGCCAGACTGCGGGCTTCGGCGTCACGGCCACGGCACAGAAGACGGACCTGCGCATCGCCAGCCGCGACCAGGTGCGCTTCAAGGTCACGACCGAACGCGACGGCTTTGTGCACGTGGTGGGGCTCAGCGCCGACGGCTCGCTGGCCCTGCTGGTGCCCAACGCCAACACGGCGGCGGTGCGGGTGCGCAAAGGCCAAACCTGGAGCTTCCCCACCAGCGACGGTTTTTTCCTGACCGCCAGCGAGCCCGTGGGCAAGGGCAGCATGCTGGTCATCGTGTCGCCGCAGCAGCGTCGCTTCGATGCCCTCAAGCCCAAGGCCGAAGGCCCGGTCAAGGTGCTGGCCAGCGGTGACGAAGCCACGGCGCTGATGGCCAACTTCAAGGGCAGCGGGTCCATGCTGGCGGGCCAGATTCAATGCCCCGCCGGCGCCGCCAGCTGTGCCGATGAATACGGCGCGGCCTTGATGACCTTCGAGACCGTGCGCTGAAGCTGACGGTCCTGCCGTGAACAAGGCCTTTGTCAAGGAAGCCGATGACGACAGCGACGACGAAGACGGCCTGCCGGGCCTGCCGCCGCTGCCTGCCGGCGTCCGCAACTACCTCACACCCCAGGGTTACCAGCGGTTGCGACAGGAGCTGATGACGCTGCTGGACGACGAACGGCCGAAGATCGTGGAAGTGGTGTCCTGGGCGGCCAAGAACGGCGACCGCAGCGAAAATGGCGACTACCTCTACGGCAAGAAGCGCCTGCGCGAAATCGACCGCCGCATCCGCTTCCTGACCAAACGCCTGGACATCGCCGAGGTGGCCGATCCCAGCGTGCACCACGGCAGCGACCAGATCTTCTTTGGCGCCACGGTCACCTATGCCAATGCAGCGGGCCAGGAACGCACGGTGCGCATCATGGGCATCGACGAAGCCGACAGCCTGGCCGGCGACGTGAGCTGGGTGTCGCCCATCGCACGGGCGCTGATCAAGGCGCGCGAAGGCGATGAAGTGACGCTGGTGACGCCGGGTGGCGTGGAAAAGCTGGATGTGCTTGAGGTGCGCTATCCGACGCCGGACGCGGCGGTCAATTGAACTTGTAACGCGACACCTTCAGCACCACGGGCGAACGCCGCAGCGTGCGCAGCACATCGGCAAAGTGCACCCGGTCGCGCACGCTGACCTGCAAGCGAAGTTCGATGGAGTCTTCGGTGGGCTCGGGGTCCATGTCCAGGTGCACGATGTCGGCTTCGGCGCTGCTGATCGACGAGGCCACCTGCGCCAGCACGCCCTTGCCGTTGCGCACCAGCACGTGCAGGCTGGTTTCGAAAGCGCGGCTCAGGTCTTCGGCCCACTCCACGTGCATCCAGCGTTCGCTGTCGCGCTCGAACATGCGCTTGCCGGTGGGGCAGTCGCTGCTGTGCACCAGCAGGCCTTCGCCGCGGCCCAGGTAGCCCACGATGGGGTCGCCGGGAATCGGCCGGCAGCAGGGCGCCAGCTGGATCGAGTTGCCTTCGCTGCCGTCGACAAACACCACGCCTTGCGCGGGCAAGGTGTCGTCGGGTGCATAGCGGCCCAGGCTCAGCGTCACCGGGTCGGGTCTGATGCCGTGCTCCAGCATCAGCTGCGCCAGCCGCTTGGCCACGATGATGGCGATCTTGCGGCCCAGTCCGATGTCCACCAGCAGTTCACCGCGGTTGCGGTTGCCGCTCCAGCGCGTGAGCTGTTGCCACAGTCCCGCCGCTGTGGAGTCGGCCGGGTCACTGGACGGAGAGGGCAGGCCTTCGGCGCGCAGCGCCTGGGCCAGCATCTTTTCGCCCAAGGCCCGAGACTCCTCGGTCTCCATGGTCTTCAGGTAGTGCCGGATCTTGCTGCGCGCACGGCCCGTGCGCACAAAGCTCAGCCAGCCCGGGTTGGGGCGTGCGCCTGGCGCGGTGATGATCTCGACCACGTCGCCGCTTTTCAACTCGGCACGCAGCGCGGCCGATTCGCCGTTGATCTTGACCGCCACCGTGTGGTCACCCACGTCGGAGTGGATGGCGTAGGCAAAGTCCACCGGCGTGGCGCCGCGCGGCAGCGCCAGGATCTTGCTGCGGGGCGTGAAGACGTAGACCGCGTCGGGGTAGAGATCGATCTTCACGTGCTCCAGGAATTCGGCCGCGTCGCGGGTGTCGTCCTGGATGTCCAGCAGGCTTTGCAGCCACATCGACGACAGGCGCTGAGCGTCGAGTGACGTGCCGTTCTTGCCGTCCTTGTCGCCCACTTTGTACAGCCAGTGCGCGGCCACACCAGCTTCGGCCACCGCGTGCATGGTGTCGGTTCGCATCTGGAACTCCACCGACGTGCCCAACGGGCTGACCAAGGTGGTGTGCAGGCTCTGGTAGCCGTTGGCCTTGGGAATAGCGATGTAGTCCTTGAATCGACCCGGCACCGGCTTGTACAGCTGGTGCAGCACACCCAACGCGACATAACAGTCGGTCAGCGTGGGCACCACGATGCGAAAACCGAAGATGTCGGACACCTGCGCAAAGCCGGCGTGTTTTTCGCGCATCTTGCGGTAGATGCTGTAGATCGTCTTTTCGCGCCCGCTGACACCCACCTTGATCTTTTGCTGGCTGAAAGACTTCTCCACTTCTTTCTGCACACGCTCGACGATGTCACGCCGGTGCCCGCGGGCGCGCTTCACGGCCTTGGCCAGCGCGGCGTAGCGCCAGGGGTGCAACAGCTCGAAACACAGCTCCTGCAGTTCGCGGTACATCTGGTTCAACCCCAGGCGGTGCGCGATGGGCACGTAGATTTCCAGCGTCTCGCGTGCGATGCGCATGCGCTTGTCGGCCGCCATGACCTGCATGGTGCGCATGTTGTGCAGGCGGTCGGCCAGCTTGATGAGGATGACACGCACGTCGCGCGCCATGGCCAGCAGCATCTTGCGAAAGCTTTCGGCCTGGCTTTCTTCGCGGGTATTGAAGTGCAGCTTGTCCAGCTTGGTCAGGCCGTCCACCAGGTCGGCGGTGGGGGCGCCGAACTTCTCGATCAGCTCGGCCTTGGTGACCCCCTGGTCTTCGATGGTGTCGTGCATCAGCGCGGCCATGATGGCCTGCGCGTCCAGCTTCCAGTCGGCGCACAGGCCGGCCACGGCGATGGGGTGCGTGATGTAGGGCTGGCCGCCGGCGCGGAACTGGCCCAGGTGGGCCTCGTCGGCAAACTTGTAGGCCTCGCGCACCAGCTTGAGGTCGGCCTTGCCCAGGTAGGCCAGCTTCTCGGTCAGCGTGGCAAAGCTGGAGGCTTCGGCCGCAGGCGCGGTGTCCCTGGGCACCAGCGGCGCACGCTGCAGCCCTTGCAGCGCTGCAGGCAGAAGCTCGGCGGCCAGAGAACGCAATCCCATGACCCGAATTTAGCGTGCTTTGCAGGCATGGCTGCCCGGGCGGGCCTTTGTGGTGCGCCCCAATGCAAACGGGCGCCCCATCCGTGAGATGGGGCGCCCGTGAGGGCCAGGCTCAGCGGGCCGTCAGACCGGCACCTTGCGCAGCATTTCCAGGCCGATTTCGCCAGCGGCAATTTCGCGCAGCGCGGTCACGCCGGGCTTGTTCTTGGTTTCGATCTTGGGCGCGTGGCCCTGGCTGAGCATGCGCGCACGGTAGGTGGCGGCCAGCACGAGTTGGAAGCGGTTGGGAATTTTTTCCAGGCAGTCTTCGACGGTGATGCGGGCCATGGTTTCTTTCTGGTGCCTAAGCGGTAGGCGCGGTGCGGTGTCAGACCAAACCCAGCGCCGCAAAAACCTGCGAGCGGTTGCGCAACTGGGCGGCGTACTTCAGGCGCTGGCTGTGAACGACCGTCTTCAGGTCGAAAAGCGCCGTTTCGAACAAGCTGTTGATGATAACAAAGTCGAAGTGCCGGGCCTGGGCCACCTCGTGGCGCGCATTGGCCAGCCGGGTGGCGATGACATCGGTGGGGTCTTCGCCGCGCCGGTTCAGGCGCTGCGAGAGTTCTTCCCAGCTGGGGGGCAGGATGAAGATCAGCACCGCATGCGCAAACAACTGCTTGATCTGCAGCGCACCCTGCCAGTCGATTTCCAGCACCACGTCGTCGCCATGGACCAGTCGTTCTTCAATGGCCCTGCGGCTGGTGCCGTACAGGTTGCCATGGACCTGGGCCCACTCGATGAAATCGCCGTGTTCGATCTTCTCGCGGAAGGCGGCTTCATCGATGAACCAGTATTCGCGGCCGTTGACCTCTTGCCCCCGTGGGCTGCGGGTGGTGTGCGAGACCGACACCGCCAGCCTCGAATCCAGTTGCAGCAGGGCCTGCACCAGGCTGGACTTGCCGGTGCCGCTGGGGGCTGCGACACAAAAGAGATTGCCGGGGGTTTCCATCCCCCGGCATTCTACGAAGGGCCAGCGGCCCGCGTCGCGAGCCGGCGTGCCAAAGCGCTTACTTGGCCGCCATTTGCGTGGGCGCCGGCTGGGCCTGGAAGCGGGCCTGGAAGTCGTTGTTTTCGCGGTTCAGGTAGGCCACTTCACCGCTGGCGATGGCGGCCAGCGTCCGGGCCTTGACTTCGGCACGGGTCAGTGTCGACACAAAGGGCTTGCGGTGCAGGCTGTCGACTTCGCGGTTGAGTTGCAGCGTGCCGTCGGCACGGGCTTGATCGACTTCGGCAATCACTGCTGCACGTGTCTTCTGCGACGTGATCTGCTGCGGGTAGTCGTAGGTGGCTTCCTGCGCCACGGCGGCGCTGGCGGCAAAGGTCAGGGCGATGGCGGCCAAGAGGGTGCTGGTCTTCATGATCGGTTCTTTCGGGGTTGTGAGAGGTATGAGTCGGTCGGGGGACCTGCTGGTAGAGGCCAGCTCAGCGCCGACCACGAAATCAATTCTGAAAACCCAAAACCACCATTGCCGGACAGCCAGATGACAAATTCGTAATCTGGCGCGGGGCACAAAAGTGCGACCATCCTGTCCTCATCAACCGAGTGCCCCAACCTGCCATGCGCCTGCTCGTGGTCGAAGACGAAGCCAAGCTGTCCCAGTACCTGCACAAGGGCCTGAGCGAAAACGGCCATGTCGTGGACGTGGCCCGTGATGGCATCGAGGGCCGGCGTCTGGCCACCGGCGGCGACTACGACCTGGTGCTGCTGGACCTGCAACTGCCCGGCGTCGACGGCTTTGGCGTGCTGTCGGCCTTGCGTGCACAAAGCCGCTACACACCGGTGTTGATGGTCACGGCGCGTGACAAGGTGGAAGACCGCGTGCGGGGACTGGAGCAGGGCGCTGACGATTACCTGGTCAAACCATTCGCCTTTTCCGAGCTGCTGGCCCGGGTGGGTGCGCTGTTGCGGCGCGGCGCGCCTGCGGGCAACGGCGTCGGCGTCCAGCCCAGCACGCAACTGCGCCTGGCCGACCTGGACGTAGACCTGCTGGCGCGCAAGGCGACGCGGGCGCAGCAGCGTCTGGACCTGACGGCCAAGGAGTTCAACCTGCTCACGCTGCTGTTGCGACGGCGCGGACAGATCCTGTCGCGCACCACGCTGGCCGAACAGGTGTGGGAGATGAATTTCGACTCCGACACCAACGTGGTCGAAGTGGCGGTGCGCCGCCTGCGCGCCAAGCTGGACGATCCCTACCCGGCCAAGCTGCTGCACACGGTGCGTGGCATGGGCTATGTGCTGGAAGAGAGGGTGTGATGGACAAGCTGTGCAGCCACTCCATCAGCCGCCGGCTGTCGCAGAAGCTGGCGCTGTTCACCATCGCCGTGCTGGGCCTGCTGTCCATCATTTCCTGGCTGTCCGTCGAGATGCTGATCACCGAGCGCAACGAGGAAGACCTGCGCGCACGCTGCGAACTGGTGTCGGACATCCTGGCGCTGGAAGCGCGCAGCGGCGGCGAGACCGCCGTGATCTCGCGCCTGCGCTCGGACGCGCCGATGCGCGCGCGCACGCGGCTCGAGGTCTGGCGTGCCGATGGTCGCTTGATGTATGCCGATGCCACCAACGCTGCCTTGCAGAACTCCTCACACGTGCGCACGCATGACTTTGTCGTCAAGACCGAGGCCATTGCCGGCGGCGAACTGCGCGCCCGCTGGACGCTGGACTACACCCGCGACGCCCGCATGGGCAAGCGCTGGGCGCTGGCGCTGACGCTCATCACCCTGGCCGCCGGTGGCCTGGTGGCGGTGGGCACGGGCTACCACGTGCGGCGGCAACTGCAGCCGCTGCGCAGCCTGGCGGTGCAGACACGCGGCATCTCGCCCCAGCACTTGCACCAGCGCCTGTCCTTGCAGGACCCGGCCGAGGAACTGTCGCCCTGGATCGATCAGTTCAACGCGCTCATGGGCCGCCTGGAGCTTTCCTACGCGCAGCTGGAAGGTTTCAACGCCGATGTGGCGCACGAGTTGCGCACGCCGCTGGCCAACCTGATCGGCCAGACCGAAGTGGCGCTGTCGCGCGAACGATCGGTGGATTCCTTGCGCGACACGCTGGTGTCCAACCTCGAAGAGATGCAGCGCCTGTCGGCGATGGTCAACGACATGCTGTTCCTGTCGCATGCCGACCGCGGTGCGGTGGCGCGACGGGGCCAGCCGGTGAGCCTGGCCACCCTGGCGCAGCAGGTGGTCGAATTCCACGAAGCACCACTCGAAGAAGCCGGCCTGTTGCTGCGTGTCGAAGGCGATGCGCTGCTGCCGGTGGACGAATCGCTGTTCAAGCGCGCGGTGTCCAACCTGTTGGGCAATGCCACGCGCTTTGCACGCCGCGGTTCCACGGTCGTGATCGGCATCGATGCGGCCGCGGCCGACACCGCTGACGCGACGCGCCACGTGCGCGTGGTGGTGCAGAACGAAGGCGAAGCCATCGATGCCGGTGCCCTGCCGCGCCTGTTCGACCGATTCTTCCGCGGTGACACCTCGCGCACCTGCGAAGAGGGCCAGCACTATGGCCTGGGCCTGGCCATCGTGGCGGCCATCGCACGCATGCACGCCGGGCGCACGGTGGCCGAGTCTTCGGCCGGCATCACACGCGTCGGCTTCACCTTGGCCACGGGCTGATCGGTCCGGTCAGACGGCCGCCCGGGGCCACGGCGGTCCAGAATGCCGGCTTCAACCCGCACCGTGGAGCCGTCGTGAACCCATCGCCCCCTTCATCCCCCGTGGCCGTGGTCACGGGTGGCGCCCGCGGCATCGGCCTGGCCATCGCGCGCTGGTTCCTGGCGCATGGCCACTGCGTGGCGCTGATCGACATCGACGCCGACACCTTGAAGCGCACCGAGGCCGAACTGGCCGACCCGGAACACCTGCTGGCGCTGCACGGCGATGTCTCCCGCCCCGATCAGGTGGCGGCCGCCATGGCTGCTGTGGACACACGATTCGGCCGCATCGACGCACTCGTCAACAACGCGGGCGTGGCTGTCTTCAAACCCATTCTGCAGACCAGCTTCGAAGAGTGGCGTCACGTGCTGGGTACCAACCTGGACGGCGCCTTTCTGTGTACACAGGCGGCAGCGCCAGTGATGCTGCGCGGCGGTGGCGGCGCGGTGGTCAACATCGCGTCCATCTCCGGCTTGCGCGCCAGCACCTTGCGTGTGGCCTACGGCACCAGCAAAGGTGCACTCATTCACCTGAGCAAGCAGCAGGCAGTGGAACTGGGCAACGCCGGCATCCGCGTCAACTGCATCGCGCCCGGGCCGGTGGACACCGAGATGGCCAAGCTCGTGCACAGCGTGGCCATCCGCTCGGATTATTACGACGCGATTCCGCTCAACCGCTACGGCACCCCGGAAGAGATCGCCCAGGCCGTGGGCTTTTTGTGCAGCGCCGAAGCCGCCTTCATCAACGGCCAGGTGCTTGCGGTGGACGGCGGTTTTGATGCCAGCGGTGTAGGACTGCCTACCCTGCGCCGCACCCCATCCTGAGCGGCACCCCGCACGACAGGCTCCGCTTCAGAGCCTGACTTCGCGCGCCGGCGGCTGCACAGCCCCAGGCTTGTCAGCTGGGCCGGCGACGGCGAACGGCTGCGCCCACCACCCCCAGGCCGGCCAGCAGCAAGGCCACCGTGCCGGGCTCTGGGATCGACGCCACGGCGGCAACGCCGGTGTCCGGGAAGTCGGTGAAGACTCCGTCCACGCCCAGGTTCATGTAGTACACCATCTCGGCTTTCGGGTCGGCGAAGCCGTAGCCGCTGGCGTCGTTGCGGAAGGTGTAGGCGTGCACCAGCAGGCCGGCTGCGTGGGCAGCCTCGATGACACCGGTGCTGCCGTCGACACGCCGGTCCTTGATGGTGATGACGCCGTCGCCGTCACGGTCGATGCCGTCGGCGACGGTGCTCACCAGGTAGGGCTTCCAGGGGCCGATGCCATCGGCGTAGGTCTTGATGAAGCCCAGACCCGGGTCGGTCAGCATCTGCGCGAAGGTCAGCGTGCCGCCGGCGGCCACCACGTCGTAGGGCGCGCCGTACGGTGCGCTCGGGTCCAGCGAACCATCGGGGTTGACGTCGTTGGCGTCGACCAACTGCACCAGCCGGATGTCGGTCATGGTGTTCAGGTACTGCAGGTTGTTGACCTCGAAGGACTGGATGAACACCGGCGCAGCGCCGCTGTTGCCGTAGGCGGCGTGCAGGGTGCTGGCGAGTTTGTTCTCGAAAACGCGGGAGCCGAAGATGTTGTCGTGGAAAGTCGAGTGTTTGACCTCCGGGTAGATGCCGACCTCTCGACCTGTGGCCGCGCTCTGGGCCTGGGCCAGGGCGATGATCTCGTTGAGCGTGGGAATTTCGTAGAGGCCGTTGAATTCTTGCGGTCGGCCCGGGTTGGGCTGGATGGCCCGCAGCGTCTTGATCTCGGCCAGGGTGAAGTCGCTGGCGAAGTAGTCGGTCGTGGACACGCCGTCGACGACCTTTGTGCTCATGCGGTCGGCGCCGAAGACGCTGGCCACGTTGGTGGTGCCGCCCAGCATCGGTTCGTGGCGGGCGATCAGGTGCCCGTCGCTGGTCATCACCAGGTCGGGTTCGATGTAGTTCGCGCCCATTTCGATGGCCAGGCGGTATGACTCCAGCGTGTGCTCCGGGCGGTAGCCCGAAGCGCCGCGGTGGGCAATCACCAGCGGCGCGGCGCCGGTCAGCGTGTTGTAGCCCTGCGCCTGCGCGGAACCGGTAGCCAGGGCGGCCGCCGCGGCCGCAACGGCGGTCAGCCCGAGGGCAAAGGAAATGCATTTCATGGCTCGACTCCTGCAGTGTGCGTTGCCTGCAAGTCTCTGAGTGCATGGTGACAGGGGTGTGACCTTCCTGAGTCCGAAGGACCAGTCGGCCTTCTTCGCCGGGCCGGTTTTCAATGGCTCACTGACAGGTGGGACTAAAGTCGGCAGCGCTCACGCGTCACTTGGTGACTCAATCCGGAGGTGAGCCATGAACAGCCCGCAGGATTTGAAACTGAACGAACTGCTCGCCGCGCTTCCCGCAGATGTACAGCTGCGCCTGAAGCCGCAACTGAAGTCGATGAACATGCCACTGGGCCAGGTGTTGTCCGAATCCGGCGACTCGCCTCAGCACGTATTCTTTCCGACCACCGCCATCGTGTCGCTGCTGTTCGTGTCGGAAAACGGCGAAACAAGTGAGGTCGCCGTCGTGGGCAGAGAAGGCCTGGTCGGCATCTCGGTGTTCATGGGCGGGGGCTCCACGACCAGCCGCGCTGTGGTTCAGTGCGCCGGCCAGGGCTTTCGGCTTGATGCCGGGAAGATGAGGGACGAGTTCGACCTCGGCGGCGCGGCCATGCACCTGATGTTGCGCTACACGCAGGCGCTGATCACGCAGATGGCGCAGACCGCGGTGTGCAACCGGCACCACTCGCTGGACCAGCAACTGTGCCGCTGGCTGCTGCTCAACCTGGACCGGCTGGAAGGCTCCGAACTGGTCATGACACAAGAACTGATCGCCGCCAACTTGGGCGTGCGCCGCGAAGGTGTGACCGAGGCCGCACTCCACCTGCAGGAGGCCGGGTTGATCCGGTACGCCCGCGGCCACATCACCGTGCTCGATCGGCCGGCACTGGAAGCGCGCACCTGCGAGTGTTATGCCGTCGTCAAGCGGGAGTACGACCGCCTGCTGCCGCAACGCCTGGCCGGTTAGGCGTGGAGCGCCACAGCTCGATCCAGCTTGCCGCCACGGAACCGCCGCTGCCGGGCCGTCGGCGGACAGCCCCCCGCAGCTTCAGCCTACGCGTTGGTGTCCTTGCGCAGCGTCGCCTCAACCTGCTTCGTGGCGGTGATGTCGACGAAGGTGATCACGGCGCCGTCGATCACGTTGTCCAGCCGGCGGTACGGCATGATGCGCACCGAAAACCAGCGCTGGTCGCTGCTCTGGATCTGCTTTTCCGAGAACACCAGCGTGCGCAGCGTCTCGTTTGCATCGTCGTTCAGCGCCGGGTACTGCAGGCTGGAGGTCAGGTCGCTCAGCGGCCGGCCGATGTCGCTTTCGCGCAGATTGATGATCTTGGCGGCACGGTCGGTGAAACGGCGAACGTTCAGGTCCTGGTCGAGGAACAGCATCGCGATCTCGGTGCTGTTCAGCAAGCTCTTCATGTCGCTTTGGGCCAGCGCCAAGTCGTCGAGCTTGGTTTGCAACTCGGCGTTCACCGTCTGCAGTTCCTCGTTCATCGACTGCATCTCCTCCTTGGACGTGGTCAGCTCCTCGTTGGCCGACTGCATCTCTTCGTTGGTGCTCTGCAATTCCTCGTTGGCCGACTGCAGCTCTTCGTTGGAGGCGCGGTTTTCCTCGCGCAAGCTCTGGATTTCGTCGCGGCAATGCTGCACTTCGGCCGCATGGGTGGTCTCCGCCGCGTTTGCGCCCCTGCGCCGACGGGCACGCACCGGTGCGGCCACATCACGGAAGACGATCATCACCGTGCCCTGCACGGCCGCTGGCTCGTGCAGCGGCTGCACGGTAACGTCCACGCCCAGCACGCCGCCCGCCGCCATCAGCGGAACGCCCCGCACATGTACCACCGCGTCTGTCGTCACGGCTTGCCGCAGGGCATTGGCCACGGGTTCGCGCAAGCTCTCGCGAACCATGGCGTGAAAGTTCCAGTTGGCCTTGCCGGCCGCGGGCTCCAGGTACTTGCCGGTGCGGCCGCTGATGTAGACGATGTCGCCCGCGGCGTTGACCACGACGGCCGGCGGCGCATGCACCTGCAGCAGCACGTGGTCGGCGGCGGCCTGCAACGAATCGCCGCCAGGCGCTGCGTTCGGTGAAGAAGGCATGGGCGTTTCCTTGGTCAGTTTCGAGAGGGGCGGGAACGACTTCAGCAGGAGCGCTGGGCCTGCTGCAGGCGGGGTGTGCCTGCGCTGGTACAGGCGCAGGTTGGAATCCACCGGCTCGAACAGCTTGCTGGACGAGCCGATCGTCTCCGAACTGCCCAGCAGCAGCAGACCGCCCGGGCGCAGGCTGTAGTAAAACAGCGGCAACAGCCGGCGCTGCAGCGTGGCGTCGAAGTAGATCAGCAGGTTGCGGCAGCTCAGGATGTCAAGCCGGGTGAAAGGTGGGTCGAGCACCACGTCATGCTGGGCGAAGAGCACCATGTCGCGGATGGGTTTGGCCACGATCAGCGCGTCCCCTTGAGCCGCGAAGTAGCGCGCCACTTGCTGCGGCTGCAGGCTCGCGCCGACCGTGGCCGGGTAGCGGCCCGCGCGTGCCGCGGCGACGGCGTCGGGGCTCAGATCGGAGGCGAAGATCTGCAGGCTGCAATCGTGATGTTCGGGCAAACGCTGTATCGCTTCGGTGAACACGATCGCCAAGGTGTAGGCCTCTTCGCCGGTGGAGCAACCCGCCACCCAGGCCCGGAACTTGGTCTCGCCCGCCCGGCGCGACAGCAATGCTGGCAAGGCTGTATCCAGCATGTACTGCCAAACCGCGACATCGCGGAAGAAACTGGTGACGCCGATCAGCAGTTCCTTGAACAGCAGGTCGACCTCTTGCGGGTTGTGCCGCAGCAGGCGCACGTAATCGGCCACCGTGGCCAGGCCGTGGATGGCCAAGCGGCGTTCGACGCGGCGGTTCAGCGTGCTGCGTTTGTACAGCGAGAAGTCATGCCGCGTTCTCTGCCGAAGCAGGCTGAAGATGCTTTCGAAGGTGTCGGGCGGCGGATCGGAAGAACCATCGGTCGGCGCGGAGTCGGGCCGCGGCGCGTCGACGGGTGGATCGGATTGGCCTTCCAAGGCGACACAAGCCAGGATGCGTTCGGGCATGTCGGCGGGCGGCGCCACGATGTCGGCACAGCCCGCAGCGATGGCGCTGCGCGGCATCGAGTCGAACTGTGCGGACGCTGGCTCTTGCACCACGGTCAGGCCACCCACGGCCTTCAGGGCCTTCAGCCCCTGCGTGCCGTCCGACCCCATGCCCGACAGCACCACACCGATGGCCGATGCACCCTGGTCGCGGGCCAGGGACGAAAACAGCACATTGACCGGCAGCCGCATGCCGCGGGGCTCGGTAGGCGGCACCACGTGCAGCACGCCGTTGGCCAGGCTGAGTTCGGCGTTCGGCGGAATCACGTAGACATGGTCGGCCTCGAGGCGCATCTGTTCGCCGGCCTCGCGCACGATCAGTGAAGTGACCCGTTGCAGCAACTCGGCCAGCATGGCCTTTTGTGTCGGGTCCAGGTGCTGAACCACGATGTAGGCCAGGCCGGACCTCACCGGCACCCGGGCAAAGAACTGCTCGAACGCCTGCAGTCCACCAGCCGAAGCGCCAATGCCCACGACGCGCACAGCCGCCGCGGGCTGGTGCTTGGCCAGGGGTGCGGGTAAAGAAGTCATGACAGAGTGTGCACGCTGTCAGCCGTCTGCCCCAAGGCAACTCAGATGCCGGCTTGCCGGGTCTTCAACGGCCGGCGGGTACGGGCCCTGGCCCGGCGGGCACGAAGGCCAGCAACACCTGGGCGCCGTCAGGCGTTGCGGTCGCCACGGCGTGCGCGCTGGCGCCACTGGCCCTGGATTTCACAGCGCAGGTCTGCCGACCCTCGCCTGCGCGCAGCACAGCCAGCATATCTCTGACCGCCGCGCGGCATTCAGGCGCCAGCAGGTCTTCGATGAGACGACCTGCCCACTCTCTTGTTTGCCCCGTTTCGGGTGCGAGCCAGTCCGCGGCGATGCGATTGGCAGCGATCACCAGACCCTCGGGTTCGAGCGTCAGGTAAGCGAACGGCGCCAGGTCAAACCAGGCGGTGTAGTTCGTCACGTCTTCGGTGAGCTGGCCGCGGTCTTCTTCGGCCTGATCGTGCTGCAGGTCCAGTTCCACCTGGTGCACCTGCAACTCGTGCAGCAGCTTGAGCGCATCGCTTGCGCTTTCGGGCGCGCTGGCCAGGCGATGCAGCAGCGTCAGTGCCTGCGTGCCGGGGAGCCAACCGCGTGTCAAGGGCGCGGTGCCCCCCTTGATCCGCTCTTCAGCGTTTTCGCGCAACTTGTTCATCATTGGGGCCTCGGCCGGTGAGTCGCTGTGTATTGTGTCCGAGCGGGCGCTTTTGCGGGCGAAGGAAAGCCTGCCAGACACTTGTTCGCTAGCGAACAGACCGGGCACCCCCGGCAGGGCACGATGCAAAAAGGAGCGGTTGCAACTGCTTCTAGCGATACCGGAGGTCTGTGTGCGAATGAAGAACTTTCCCGTGGTTTGTGTCGGTGGTTCCGCGGGGGGCCTGGATGCCTACATTCGACTGCTGAAGCAGTTGCCGGCCGACATGGGCGTGGCAGTTGTCATCGTCAATCACATCACCAAGATGGCGACACAGCTGCACGAAGTATTGCCGCGATTTTCGAGCATGCCGGTGGTGCTGATCACAGAAGACCTGCTGATAGAACCCAACCGCGTCTACATCATCCCCGCCAACCGGGATCTGCACGTCGAAGGGGACGGGTTCCACCTGCAACCGATCTCGAAGCCGCAAGGCTGGCCCGATGTCATCACGGTCTTCTTGCAGTCGCTCACCCAGTTCTGGAGTGGCAAGCTGATCGCCGTGATCGTCTCTGGTTACGACGGCGACGGCGCCGCAGCCCTGTGCGGAATCAAGGAAGTGGGCGGGATCACGATTGCCCAGAGGTTGGACACCGCCATCCAGCCCGATATGCCGCAGAGCGCCATTGCCAGCGGCTGCATCGACTTCGTCCTGTCGCCGGAAGATATCGCCAAAGAAATCGTGCGACTCGCCCGTGCCGAGCTCACGCCAGGGTCCGCACCGAACGTTCCCGGTCCCACTGCCGCGTCTTTGCAGCCGACAGGAATTCGGCAATCGACGTGACCGCCACCACGCCTGCGCCCGGCTGGACGCCGCACGCTTGCAAGAGGTCCTGGCCGCCCGCATCGAAGGCTATCGCCTTGAGGTGGCCGTAGGCGTCACGAACGAAGTCCGATGCAGCCGCCTCGGCCGCCAGCGCCTTTGCCGCCGGTGCTGACAGCAGCACCGCGACGGCGTCGAACATGACCGACGGCGTGCCCGCGAGTTGCCCGTCGACGGCTTGAGCAGAGCCGTCAGCCAGCTTGATGCCGCCGACCCTGGGCGCGACGACCTTCACGCTGGCGCCAGCCGCCAGCACGGCTTTTGTCAACTTGGCGATGGCCGTGCCGTCGGAGCCATCGGCAACCAGGATGCCGATGCAGCGCCCGGCCAATGTGTTCTTCATCTTGCCAATGATCTGCAGCGCAGCAGAAGGCGGCAGGTCTTGCACAGCTTGCGCGCTGGCCGGTGCAACCGGCAGGCCAGGCAAGCCCAATCCGTCCGCCACGCGTTGCGCCAGGCCCTCATCCACGTGGCGCAGGTGACCGACCATGGCCTGCTGCACATGCAGGTGTTCCACTTTCGACAACTCGAGCACCAGCGCCGAGGCGATGTGCGCCTGCTCGTGGCCGGTCTGGCTGCGCCAGAACTGCCGCGCCTGGCTGTAGTGGTCGGCAAAACTCTCGGCGCGGATGCGTGCTTTGGTGCCGCTGTCGGCCTCCACAGCGGTGACAAAGCCTGTGGCGGCTGATTCGCGCGGTGAGTCGGCTGCCAGCGAACTGGGTTCGTAGGCCACCCGCCCCGAAGGCTGCGCCATCTGCATGTGGCCGTCGCGCTGATGGTGGGCAAACGGGCACTTCGGCGCGTTGATCGGCAGCTGCGCAAAGTTGGGCGAACCCAGCCGCGACAACTGGGTGTCCTGGTAGGAAAACAGCCGCCCCTGCAGCAGCGGGTCGTTCGAGAAGTCGATGCCCGGCACCAGGTGCGAGGGGCAGAACGCCACCTGCTCGGTTTCGGCAAAGAAGTTGTCGGGCCAGCGGTCCAGCACCAGACGGCCGATCACGGTCAGCGGCACCAGTTCCTCGGGGATCAGCTTGGTGGCGTCGAGGTGATCGAACGGAAAGGTGTCGGCCACTTCCTGCGTGAACAGCTGCACCGCGAATTCCCATTCGGCGGCCTCACCGGCGCTCAGCGCCTGGAACAGATCACGGCGATGGAAGTCCGGGTCGGCGCCGGCGATCTTGACGGTCTCGTCCCAGATCGTCGATTGCAGGCCCAGCTTGGGCCGCCAGTGGAATTTGACGAAGGTGGAATCGCCGGCTGCATTGACGAGCCGGAAGCTGTGGATGCCGAAGCCCTCGATCATGCGCAGTGACCGCGGCAGGGTGCGGTCGGACATGATCCACATCACCATGTGCATGGACTCCGGGGTCAGCGAGATGAAGTCCCAGAAGGTGTCGTGCGCGGTGGCGGCCTGCGGAAACCCTCGGTCGGGCTCCATCTTCACGGCATGGATCAGGTCGGGAAACTTGATCGCGTCCTGGATGAAGAACACCGGAATGTTGTTGCCCACCAGGTCCCAGTTGCCTTGTGATGTGTAGAACTTGATGGAAAAGCCGCGCACATCGCGCGGGGTGTCGACCGAACCCGAACCACCGGCCACGGTGGAGATGCGGCTGAACACCGGCGTCTTCACGCCCACCTCGGTCAGGACCTTCGCGGTGGTGTAGGCCTGGAGCGAATGGGTGAGCTCGAAGTGCCCGTGCGCGCCCGAGCCGCGAGCGTGCACGATGCGTTCGGGTATGCGCTCATGATCGAAATGCGTGATCTTCTCGCGCAGGATGAAGTCTTCGAGCAAGGTCGGCCCGCGCGGGCCGGTGCGCAAGGAATTCTGGTTGTCCGAGACCACCAGACCCTGCTGCGTCGTGAGCGGCGGGTGGGTGCCTTGCGCCTGCTCGTGCAACTCACCCCCGGCCGACGAGTGGCTGGTGGCAACCGAGCGCTTACTTGGATCCGACACTGGCTTCGCCGCGGGTCCCGACTTTGTTTTGTTCACGCTCGATGTCCTGGTTGGGTTTGGGGATCGCCGGCCGGCGCCGGCACTCGGGCATTCGGACACGCGGCTGCAAAGCTTTCGAATGCCACCGTAGGGCCGCAGGGGCATCTCGTCGGTTCGCCAACGCACAAATGGCCAGCCTGTTGATTCGCGGGCCGACTGGCGTCACTTGCAGAACTGCCTGGCGGCAAAGGCCCAGACCATTCTTGAAGCATCCGGGCCTTGAGCGTCGCTGAAGGGCGCTTTCGCAGTGCCGCCACTCCACGCGTGACCCAGTCGTTCGACATCCGAGAGCGTGACCACGGTGCTCCCCTGGTGCTTGAAATCGGTCACGGTCATGGCATAGCGTTTGCCACGCTGGACGCGGCGCTCTGCGGTAACCCTGGCACCAATGGCGTCGGCCCAGACCTGCGCGGCGACGCGCCCGTTGCGCACGTCCACCACGGTGTCGAGCGCGCCGTGAATCACCAGCAACGGCGGCCACGATGCCGCCATCGTCCCCGGCGCCGGCAGGGGTGAGGTGGCACGCCGCCCGTGCATGGCACGCAGCGCGGTGAGGGCGGAGTGTGCGGTGCCCGGCGGAATGCCGGAGTGCATGACCACCGCCTTGAAGCGATCTGGGTATCGTGTGACCAGCAGCGCTGCCATGCTGGCGCCTGCCGACAGCCCTGCAACCGCTACGCGTTGACGGTCCACCGGGTACAGCAGGCAGGCCTGCTCGACCGCTGCCATGACCAGCGCCGCTTCGCCGTAGGCGCGCCCGGACCTGGTGTCGAACCAGTTCCAGCAGCCTTGCGGATTGGCCACGCGGTCCTGCTCGGGGTACAGCACGATGAATCGCTCGCGCGCGGCGATCTGGTTCATGCGCGTGCTGGCGGCAAACCCTTCGGCGTCCTGCCCGCAGCCGTGCAGCATGACGATCATGGGCACCCGTTCGCCGGCTTGCAGCCCGGGCGGGCGGTAGAGCTTGTAGCGCCGCGCACCGGCCGGCCCCAGCGCCACGCCTGACAACCAGTGCCCTGATCCCTGCTTGTCATTGCCACTGACCCGGCTGACCGCAGCCGCGCGCCGGGGCGCTGCCTTGCGCGTGGCAGATGCGGCGTTTGCAGCGGACGCACGCTTTCGCGCCGGCTTGGAAGCCTTGCGCAGTGCCGTCAGACTGCGGGCCATGCCCTTGGCCCAGATCGATGTCCAGCTGCGCTTCACCACGCGCGGCGCTCGCCCTGGGCCGGGGTGGCCGGCCTGACATCGGCCTGGGTCGGAATCAGCGCTGCCTTCGGCTCTTGCGCGCGGCTGCGATGATGTTCATGCGCTGGCAGGTGCGCGATCTTCAGCGAACTACACGGGCGATCAGCGCACCGACGACCAGCGCCCCGGCCAGGGACGCCAACGGGTTGTTGCGCACAACGGTGCGCAGGCTCTGTGACCACGGGACCTGCGTTTCACGGCGCTGATCGGCCTCTGCGCCCAAGGCCAGTTGGTCGGCTGACGGCAAGCTCGAGTTGTTGGGCACCGGCAAAGGGTCACTCACCGCCCTCCACATGGGCGCAGGTGTCGAGAAAGACTGTCTGCTGCCGCTCACGGCCGATTCCTGCGGGCTCATGTCTTCTGGGCCATCAGTTCGTGTTTACGCGCGGCCATCTGAGCGCCGAGTTCGGTCATGTCCAGCGTCGAGGCCTTGGCCTTCGGAAACATCTCGTTCTGCTCTTCCTTGACGTGATGTTTCACGTATTCGGACAGCACCTTGACCTTGGCGTCGTACATCTCGCCGTCGGGCTCGACGCCTTCGAGCTGGGCGATCAGGCTCTTGACACTGGCGTGCTCGACAGTCGCCTCCGGCACGAGCAGCTTGTCCTTGAGCGCGGCCTTGACGGCCGGATAAAAGATCTCTTCCTCGATCTGCGCGTGCACGCTGAGCGCGGTGCACATTTCGGCGACAAGCGCTTTTTTGTTGGTCACCGAATGGGTCTTCTCGAATTCGGCGAAGAGTTGACTGACAGCCTCGTGGTCGGCCTTGAGCAAGGCGATGGCGTCCTTGGCAGTGGAAGACGTCTTCGATGCAGCGGTGGTCTTGGTGGTGGTCATGAAGTGTCCTGGGGTAACGCGGATCAGGTTGGGCCGGGGGCGGCGATCGGTGCCTGCGGTGCAACCGGTGCAACCGGTGCAACCGGTGCCATCGGTGCCATCGGTGCAATAAGTGCAATAAGTGCAATACGTGCAATCGGCCCGGCACGTGTCCGGGCGCGAAGGCCCGAAGCGAAAGCACGAAGATGCCGCGCTTCTTCGCGGCCCATCTTCAGGCCGCGTCGAAGTGAGGCCGACGGTTACTTGCCGTCGCGGTCCGAGTCGCCCGGGGTCGCGCGTTCGACGGTGTCGCTGACGCGCTGCCACGCATCGCGACTGGCATTCTTCGCATGGTCCCAGTTCAGGGTCGAGGCGCCGCGTGCATCGCCCCAGCCCCGCGCCAGGTCGGACTCAGCATCGTCGAAGCTGCGTCCTGGGTGCCGGGCGTAGCCGCTGACGCCGTACCCGTAGGCCGGGCCATAGTCCTCGTAGCTCGAGCCGGCCGCGACGTAGGGGCGGCTGCGGTAGTTGTCGCGCCAGTGTTCCGCCTCCCGCGTCGGGTCGATCGATTCGGCGACGCCCTTGCCGGCCAGCCCGCCGACGATCGCGCCAGCGGCGGCGCCAATCACGGTGCCCACCGGCCCCACGACCGTGCCGGCGGCCGCACCCGCGGCAGCGCCGCCGAGCAAGGCACCGACACCGGTACCCACAGGATGTGCGCCCGGCGCACCAGTGATCGGGTCCCGGTTGTTGTCCGTGTCAGTTCTTTTGTCGAGGTTTTCCATCAGAGTCTCCTTGTGTGATCGAAGAGGGCACCGCTCAGCGCGCCGTGCCGCGCCGCACCAGATTGACGATGGCCAGCAGGACCGCTGCGCCAACGAAGGAAACCAGCAACGCGGGCAAGCTGACGTTGTCCTGGTTGATGGTGCCCACGCCGATCAGCGGCGAGATGAACCACCCGGCAAGGAAGGCACCGACGATGCCGACCACCACGTTGAGCACGATGCCCTGCTGATCGTCGGTTTTCATGACCATGCTGGCCACCCAGCCGATGAGGCCGCCGACGACCAACCAAATGATGAAGTTCATCGTGTTTATTTCCTGTTCAAGAATTCAAGAGTGTTTGGAGAAACATTGCGCGTTGTCGAGCATCGGTGGCCAAAGTCGAACGTGCCTCACCATATGAGTGAACGCCAGAGGCGTCTGTGCGACAGCGCACCCATTTGCGAGCGCAATCACCCTAGAGTCCGCCATTGGTAGAGCCGGTGCAGGCAACGACGCACGGCGCGAACGCCGATCCCCTCGGCGGTCACCTTGGCGATCCCCTTGGAGTAGCGTGACGATGAACTTAGCGACATTGAAACGACGCCCGTTTGTGATCGCCGCCGTCGCCATGGTGTTGACGCTGGTCGCCGTCGTGGTCGCGTTCAATTTCATCGGCGACGAAAAGAAGATCGAGCGCCGCATCGAACGCCTGCATGCACTTGACGACCCGCGCTTCCATCAAGAGCTCGGCGTGCTGCTGGGCCCGCCGTTCGTGGCTGGCAACCGGGCCCGCGTGCTGAAGAACGGCGACGAGATATTTCCTGCCATGCTGGCCGCGATCCGTGGTGCGACCACGACCATCACCTTCGAGACCTACATCTACTGGTCGGGCGACATCGGACGCGAGTTCACGCAAGCACTGGCCGACCGTGCGCGCGCTGGCGTCAAGGTGCATGTGCTGCTCGACTGGGTCGGCAGCGCGAAGATGGATGACACGCTGCTGGACGCGATGAAGTCGGCCGGGGTGCAGATCTACAAATTCCACCCGCCGCACTGGTCGCAGCTGGGCCGCCTGAACAACCGCACGCACCGCAAGCTGCTGGTCGTGGATGGTCGCATCGGCTTCACCGGCGGCGTGGGTATCGCGCCCTTGTGGACCGGCAAGGCGCAGGACCCCGAGCATTGGCGCGACACGCACTTCCAGGTCGAAGGCCCGGTGGTGGCGCAGATGCAGGCCGTCTTCCTCGACAACTGGATCAAGGTCAGCGGCGAGGTGCTGCACGGTCCCACCTATTTTCCGCAGCTGGCCGCGGTTGGCAGCAGCTTGGCGCAGATGTTCAGCAGCTCGCCCAGCGGCGGCAGCGAGAGCATGCAGCTGATGTACCTGCTCGCGATCACCGCGGCATCGCACTCGATCGATCTATCGGCGGCCTATTTCGTGCCCGACGAGCTCTCCTCCAATGCGCTGGTCGCCGCGATGAAACGCGGCGTCAAGCTGCGCATCGTCGTGCCCGGTCCGCACATCGACAGCGATATCGTGCGCAGCGCATCTCGGGCGCGATGGGGCCCGCTGCTGGCCGCGGGCGCGCTGATCGCGGAATACCAGCCGACGATGTACCACTGCAAGGTGATGGTGGTCGACGGCCTGCTGGTCTCGGTGGGCTCGACCAACTTCGACAACCGCTCGTTTCGCCTCAACGACGAGGCCACGCTGAATATCCTGGACGCCGAGTTCGCAGCGCAGCAGACACGTATCTTCGACGATGACCTGCGGCTCTCGCGCACCGTAAGCCTGGCCGAGTGGCGCCAGCGGCCGTGGCGCGAGCAGCTTGCCGAGCGCTTTGCATCGTTGATCGGTTCGCAACTCTGAGCCGCGCGGGTTTGGCGTGTTGCAGGCGTGGTTTGTGAGCGGTCTGGACTTTTGCACGACAACGTGCGGTGGTGAACAGACGCCGAAGGAAGATGGGGTCACTCTGGGATTCGTGCCACTGCTGTGGTCCCACGTCTGACCCGCCGTGCTGACTTGCACGGCACTTGCCGAAGGAACATGACCATGAACGCTTCAAGACTTGCTTCGCTTTCTGCCGCCCTCGTCGCCGTTGCCCTGGTGACAGCGGGTTGCGCCAGCAAGCGTGACGACTCAGCCATGCGGTCAGCACCGATGACACCCGTTGCCGCTGCGCCTGTGGTTCAGCAACCCGCACCCGTCGTGGTCGAAGCGCGCGCACCGGCGCCGATGGCGACCGCGCCTGCCGAACCAGTGGCGACAGCCATGCCGCCAACTGTGGTGGCCAGCTCGCAAAACTCCAACATGTCCGACAACAGGTTCAGCGAACGCGCACCTCGCGCCGACCGCAACTGACAACCGGGCCGGCACGTGCCGGCCCGAACTGCGATGTCTTTGCCTGGCTTTTCCGGGCATGCCTTGCGTCGCCTGCCGCGAAGATGGCCTAGCCAATCAGCCCGATGCGGACTGCTCTTGAGCGCGACGGCAGCGGCCTGTGGCTACCTGCCAATCCAAGGCAGGTCAGGCAGGGGCTGGGCAAGGCATGCGGGTTGCGGTTCTCGGGTGGGCTGCGGTGTGCTTGTGCACCGCATCGGTCTGGCCATCGGCGGCGCAGGCGTCGCGGCAACCGCAGCCTGCCATCGCTGCAGCCGGCGCCGCTTTGCCGCAGGGCGCTGTTCAACTGGCCCGCTGGGTGATCGACAGTGGTGACCACAACGGCCTGCCGTTCGGCATCGTCGACAAGCGCTCGGCAACGATCATGCTCTACAACGGCCGCGGCATTCTCGTCGGTGCATCGGTGGCGCTGCTGGGCCAGACACTGGGTGATGCCAGTGTCGCCGGGGTTGGCGAACGCACGCAGCATCGCGACCTGCGCCCTGAAGACCTGACGACACCCGCTGGCCGATTCGAGTCCGAGCCGGGGCGCAACACCAGTGGCGAGGCGATCGTCTGGATCGACTATGGCAGCGCCTTGGCGATCCACCGGTTGCGCCCCGGCGCGTCCAGGCAACAGCGCGCCGAGCGCCTGGCGTCCAGCGACGCGCGAAGGCGGCGTGTATCGGCGGGCTGTGTCGTGGTCCCCGAGGCCTTCTACGACGCCGTTGTCGCGCCTGTGCTGGGGCGAAGCCGCGGACTGGTGTACGTCATGCCCGAGTCGGGTGCGTTGTCGCCAGAGCAACTGCTGGCGCCGCAGACAAGACAGCCGGGTTGAGGCCGGCACTTCACTCAGGAGTTGCCATGCGGACACCCTCGCACGTCTAGGCGCCCACTCGTCGCGGGCGTGGCGAACGCGTTGGGGGCGATCAATTCACCGGCTGGACCACGCGTTGCTGCTCCGGGTCTTGCGGAATGACGGCAGGCACCGGCCCTTCGTCCGGCTCGACAGGCAAAGAGTCCGGCTCGTCATCGGGATCGTCCTTGCCGGGGTGGCGGTGCGGGCTGGCGTGAGTCTTGGTCATCGCTGGTCTCCTTGGTCTTTCGGGTGGTGGGGACGGGTTAAGGGGCAGCCGTCTCGTCATAGGGGAGAGATTCACAATGGTCGGGCGCAGCCTGAACCCATCACGACCGTCGATCTGTCTGTTGGCGCACGCAGTGGATGCGCTGACGTCAAATGGGCGTCCTGGGAAACGTGCTCCAGGCAATGAGCGCCAGCAGCGCCACCTGAACGGGCAGCCGCAGCACCAGCAGCCAGTACGGAACCGCGAACAACTCGGGCTGCTGCAGCATGTACAAGTGCACCGGCGTGACGAGGATCGTCAGCGCGAACAGCCCGATGCCTGCCGCGCGGCGGGTTGCGGCAAACAGCAGGCCGCCAGCACCCAGCAGTTCGAGCCCACCGCTCACCCACACAGCTGTGTAGGGCCACGGGATGTACGGCGGCACGAGTGGCACGACGGCTTCGGTGGCGACGAAGTGGGCCACGCCGCCGATCAGGAACCACAGGAACACGAAGCTGCAGCCGACGAGCCGGGCACCGCGGGAAACTGGGGATGACATTATCGATGGCCCCTCAGGCCATGCCCGCCGGCACATTGTCCAGCGTGACGGAACAGCCTCGCAGACAGCCTCTCACGCACACGCCGCAGGCGTTGTGGACGGCGTTGGCCAGTGCAGCACCGGCACCGCTGATGCCGGGTTCGCCGGCGCCCTTGATCTTCAGCGCGTTGGTCTTGCGGGTGGAATCGGCGGGCAAGCAGGGCGGTGCGAAGGGCACGATGGTGTCGCGCAGGCGGGCCTGTCAGGCCCGCTTTTTTGAAGACGCCTTCGCGACGGCCTTTCGTGCCGTGGCCGTGCCACGCCCTTCGCTGTGCGCGTCACCGCTCACGGGCTGGCGCTTGGCCAGGCTGGCGGCCAACAGTTCGGTCAGATCGACGACGTTGCTGGTGCCCGTCACTGCTGGCGTCTCCTCCAGGGGCGTGACGGTCTGGGTCTCGCCGTCCGCCACCTTCTTGTTCACCAGCGCGTGGACGGCGGCAGTGAACTTGTCGGTGTAGGCCTGCGCGTCCCATGGCGCCATCATGTCGCTGATGAGTTGCGCTGCCATCTTCAGCTCGGCAGGCTTCAGTCCGGCGGCGGTCTTGCCTGCGGCAGGAAGCTTGAGTTCATCCAGTGCTCGAATCTCAGTGGCCCAGCGGATCGTGTTGAGCACCAGGGCGGCACCCGTCGGCACCAGCGCGGCGAGGTGCTCTTTGGTGTGCATCACCACGCGGGCAATGCCGATGACGCCTGCTTCGATCATCGACTCTCGAAGCAGCGCGTAGACCTTCTCACCCTTGCCGATGGGTTCCAGGTAATACGGTGTCTCGAGCAGCGTGAACGCGATGTCGCTGGCCTTGACGAAGGACTCGATCTCGATGGTTTGCGTCGACTTCGGGTACGCGGCCTTGATTTCGTCTTCACCCAGGATCACGTAGTCGCCGTCCTCCTGCTTGATGCCCTTGACGATGTCAGCGCTCTGGATCTCTTTGCCGGTGCGCTTGTTCACGCGTTTGTAGCCCACCGGGTCCATCGACCGTTTGTCGAGCCAGTCGAAGTCGATGCCGACATCTTGAGAGGCCGGGTACAAGGCCACGGGCACATGCACCAGACCGAAGGTGATGGCGCCTTTCCAGATCACGCGTGGCATTCGAACTCCTCGATCGGCGCGGTGCCGCAGGTTGGTGGTGAGGACCACGATGGTCGCGGGGCAAGCTTCATGCTGCAGCTTTGGCTCGCCCGGTGCGACTTGTGCCTGCCGATGACTTGGCCCCGGCCCAGGTGTACCCCAGTGTTGCCATCGCAGCCGTCAGACGGCGTGCCGCCTTGGCGTAGTCTTTCCAGGGTTCGTTGCCGGTGTCCAGTCGCTCGTGCGCGGTCTTCACCGTCCAGTGGTCACCACCGCGCAGCCTCGGCAATTCGCTCCATGCAACGGGTATCGAGAGTCCCAGCCCTGGCCTGGCTCGCGCTGACCACGCGCAGACGGTGGTGGCGCCGAGGCCATTGCGCAGGTAGTCGATGAAGATCTTGCCGACCCGGTTCTTCGGGCCGCTCTTGGCCACGAAGCGTTGCGGAATCGTGCGCGCCATGTGCTGCACGATGGCTTGCGAAAAACCCTTGACCGTGTCCCAGTCGTGCACCCTGCGCACGGGCACCACGACGTGCAGCCCCTTGCCGCCGCTGGTTTTCAGGAACGATGGCAGACCGAGTTGCGCCAGGAAGGCGTGTGTCAACTCAGCCGCCTCCTGCACGTGGGCCCAGGGCACACCCTCGCCAGGGTCGAGGTCGAACACCATGCGGTCGGGGTGCTCGAAAGACGCAGTTCCCGTGTTCAGCGTATGGAACTCGACGACGTTCCACTGCGCGGCGGACAGCAGGCCTCGGATGCTGACGATTTGCAGCATTGCCGGATGGCTGCTGTCGAGCGCCGGGTCGAGTTGACGAATGCCGGGAAGACTCTCGGTCTGGGCATGCTTCTGGAAGAACAGCTGACCGTCGACACCGGCAGGCGCGCGCACCAGGGAAACCGGGCGACCCTTCAGGTGCTTCATCATCAACGTGCCAACAACGCCGAAGTAGCGAACCAGGTCGAGCTTTGTAGTGCCGGTGCTGGCGTCGATCACACGTTGCGGGTTCGTGATCTGCGGATACTGGCGCCTGTTGTGCGCCGGGCGCGGGCCGGTGGCCGAAGCAGGCTTGGGGGTGTTCACACGCAGCTCCCTTTCGCGAACGATGGCGCTGGCGTCCTTGTCGGTTCGCAGCCCGCGAAACACGGCATGGCGGATGTGGGCCGCGCGTGTCCACTCCCCGAACGAAACCTCAGCGACAAGCGTGGGTGTGACCCAGCGGGGTTTGCCTTCGATGTCGGCGTGCCCAGCGAATGGGCTCGTGGTTCGCGCCTGCGCGACGAGCGCCTTCTTCAGGTCCGTCAGATTTCGTTGGCTGAACCCGCTGCCGACGTTGCCGACGTGCTGCAGTGCGCCTTGGGCGTCGTGCACGCCCAGCAGCAGCGCGCCGAAGCCGGCGCGTGTGCCTTGCGGGTCGGTGTAGCCGCCGATGACGAACTCCTGGCGCAGACCGCACTTCAGCTTGATCCAGTCGGCGGACCGGGCAGATTGGTAGCCGGAACTGCGCCGCTTGGCGATGATGCCTTCCAGGCCCAGCTTGCAGGCCGAGGCGATGATGCCGTCAGGCGCAGCATCGAAGGCTTGGCTGAATCGCACCCGGTCCGACGGTGCGGACAGCAGCAGCGCCTCGAGCACCGCACGTCGCCGTTCGAGCGGCAGTTCGCGCAGATCGTGGCCGTTGAAATACGGCAGGTCGAACAGATAGAGAACAACATCGTCGGTGCCGCGTGTGTCGAACGCTTGCTGAAGCGCGCCGAAGTCGGGGACGCCTTCGTCGTCGGGCACGACGATTTCGCCGTCGAACCAGCCGGGCGGCCACTTCAGGGCTTCGATGGTCTTCTGCAAGGGCCGAAGTTTGGATGTCCAGTCGTGCCCGTTGCGGGTGAAGAGCCGGGCCTTGCCGTGATCCACCCGCACCAGCATCCTGTAGCCATCGAACTTGATCTCGCAGAGCCATTCCTCGGGCTGTGCGGGCGGGCGCGAGGCCAGTGTGGCCAGCTGCGGCGACAGTGCGTCAGGCAGTGCTGCTGCGATGCCCGATGACGCTGCTGCCACCGAAGGCGTCGGCTCGGCAACCTGGGTGCCTGGTGGGCCCAACGGCTTCACGCTGTCCGGCCTTTCATCGACCACGCTGAAGTCGGCTGATGCGCGGGCCCAGGCGTCCTTCTCTTTGATCAGCAGCCAGGCCGTCTGCTTCTCGCCTTTGCCCTTCATGCGCACCAGCACCCACTTGCCACGCAGCTTGTGGCCCTGCAACTCGAACTTCAGGTTGCCGTCGCTGTAGGACTGCAGCGCATCGTTCAGCGGAGTCCAGATGCCGATGTCCCAGACGATGACCTTGCCGGCGCCGTACTGCCTGGCAGGAATGGTTCCTTCGAAGGCCGCGTAGGCGATGGGATGGTCCTCGACCTGCACGGCCATGCGCTTGACCGTGGGGTCCAGGCTGGGGCCTTTGGGCACAGCCCAGCTTTTCATCGCGCCTTGCAGTTGCAACCTGAAGTCGTAATGCAGGCTGCTGGCCCAGTGCTTCTGGACTACGAAGGACAACGGCCCATGACTGGGTGCGCCGTCGGCATGCTCGTGCTGCGGCTCGGGCGTGCGGTCGAAGTTGCGCTTGGCCTTGTAGGCCTGAAGCGGGTCGACGGGCCGCGGCGGCGCAGGCGTGCGGGCCTTGCTCACGGGGCCGCCTTGACCGCATTGGCCGCTTTCGCCGCTTTCGCCGCTTTGGCCACTCTGGCCGGTACCTGTCGCATCAGGTTCATCCCGCCCTCGGCTTCGAACTTCATCCGTTTCACTGTCTTGATTTGATTCACGACCTGCTGCCGGATCGCTGCGTTGAATTCCCCATCGGTAGCGAACTTGCGGAGAACTTGCGGCGAATTTTCCAACGCAGCATCCTCGCCCCCGCGCTGCCTGCGGTCTGTGCGATGCCATACGCAAACCGGCCGATGCCAGCAACTGCATTCGGATTCATCGACTCAGATAGGCGGAAATGAGTGCGCAGCCGCACAGAGCGCAATGGTGCATCCCGTTACGGTGCGCCCCGGAATCCGTCCGCGTGTGCGGCGGGACCAAAGCGTCGGGTTCGCTTCCAATTCCTGAGAAGAGAACCACGCGTCAATCAACCACCTTGTCAGGAGAAGCCCGTGAAGAATTTTCCAATTACCGCATTCAAGCGCACACCGCTGAACCGAACCATCAGTTCACTGGGCCTTGGCCTCGCTGTCGTTCTGCTGGCCGCACCGCCGGCATTTGCATCCAGTCACCGTGAAGCGCCTTTCATTACCGGGCAGCCGAAGCTCGACGCCACGGACCTGTACATGTTCCGCAGCTACGAAACGGGACGCGAGAATTTCGTGACCATCCTGGCCAACTATCAGCCCTTCCAGGACCCCCACGGTGGACCGAACTTCCACATGTTCAATCCTGACGCCCTTTACGAAGTCCACATCGACAACAACGGCGATGCGGTCGAAGACATTACCTTTCAATTCCGCTTCACCAACGCCTCCAAGGCCACGGCGCTGACCGTGGGGGGCAAGGCGGTGAAGATTCCGCTGATCAACAGCGGCGTCATCGCAGGGGTCAATCCGGCCGCACTGAACGTTCGCGAAACCTTCACGATCGACGTCGTTCGCGGCGGGCGCCGCACGGCGCGCAGCAGCGTGACCAACAGCTCCGGCGGCGCGTCGGTGTTCGACAAGCCGGTGGACAACATCGGCGACAAGTCCTTCGGCAGCACCACCGGTTACGCCACCTACGCCAACCTGCATCTGTACAACGTCGTGATTCCGGGCTGCACCACGCCGGGCCGCGTTTTTGTCGGCCAGCGCAAGGAGCCTTTCTACATTGCCGTCGGTAAGGCTTTCGACCTGTTCAACCTGAACCCGCTGGGCGCTGAAGTGGGCGGCAACAACAACGACCTGGAAGGCAAGAACGTCAGCACGCTGGCCATGGAAGTGCCGATCAGCTGCCTGACAGCCGGCACCGACCCGGTGATCGGCGCCTTCACCACCGCCAGCCTGCGGCAAGGCCGCCTGCTGGACGGCGCGCCGGCCACGGGGCTGGGCAAGGTCGCACGCAATGGCGGTGCCTGGACCCAGGTGTCGCGCCTGGGCATGCCGCTGGTCAACGAGCTGATCATCGGCCTGGACGACAAGGACAAGTTCAACGCCTCCAAGCCGAAGGACGATGTCGCCAAGTTCGCCGACTACGTCACCAACCCGACGCTGCCGGCACTGATCCAGACCTTGTTCCCGGCGGCCCTGGCACCGACCAACTTCCCCCGCACCGACCTGCTCACGGTGTTCTTGAAGGGCATCAGTGGCGTGAACCAACCCACGACGGTGGTCTCGGCTGAAATGCTGCGACTCAACACCTCGATCGCCGCCACGGCCGCGGGTGCGCAGAACCCGCTGGGCGTCGTTGCGGGCGACAACGCGGGCTTCCCGAACGGCCGCCGTCCGGGCGACGACGTGGTGGACCTGTCGCTTCGTGTGTCCATGGGCGCACTGTGCGTGCTGACAGGCGCCACCGACACGCTGAAGGTGGGCTGCAAGCCGGCCGATGCGCCAGCGGGTGCACTGGCACTGACCGATGGCGTGCGCAAGACGGCGGCCAACTATGGTTTCACCTTCCCGTACCTGACAACACCGTTGCCGGGCAACCTGAACCCGACCCCTGCCGCTGGCACGGTCTATCCGTGAGGCCAGCATGAAGATCACAAAAATGCTTTTCGCCGCCAGCAGTGCAGCCGTGGTTCTGACCCTGGCGGGCTGCTGGGACGACGACGACGATCCGGTGGCAGTGACACCGCCCATCACCGCGGTGCCGGACAGTGCCGGCGTCAGCACGGCGGCGTTCATCAGCTTCATCATGAGCCTGGGTGCGAACGACGAAACGTCCGAGCCCTTGACCATCGGGAACACGTTTTCCGTGCCACCGGATGAAAGCGCAGAGCCGACACCCTTGACCTGAAGCCCGGGCGCGCCAATCGGCGCGCCCTCAACCCCAAAATTCCGGAGCCGGCCGTCTTCGAGGCCATGCCCCAGGACATGACCGAGGACCACGCGAAGTTTTCCGCCGCCCGCAACACGACGGCTGCAACCGAGCCGCCGGTCAGCTGCCCATACGCGTCACTGGACTTCTGTGCCTCTGCCTGGCCCGCGCCAAACCGGCAGCACAGGGCAAGCGTGGGGCGTTCCCCTCACCGGCATTCGGCCGCCTAATCAGCGCCTCGCGGAACGCCGAAGTTCGCGCCTTGCGGCTTTTGCGTGGCGTTCGGCGTCGTGTGCTGCGCACGGGGCATCTCGCTGTTGCCGATCGACTCGAAGATCACCCGGAACCTCGAACCAGATTGCGGGCACTGCAGAACGCCAAAACCCAGGTGAGGCCTGGCGCCCTCCAGTTTGGCGTCCGCTGCTGGCAACGCCCCCAGCGCGCGGGTCATGTGGATGTACCCTGTGCTGCACCGCAGCGCCAGCCGACTCTCATTTTCCCAACGTTCAATGACGCGGTATCTGTGCATGGTTAACTCCGTCGCGGACCGCAAGACGTTATCAATTCGGTTCCCCACGGTCCGTACGGTTCAGCACACAGGCAGCTGGTCTGGATGGAGTCGCCTGCAGACGAGAATCCACGTTCACTTGGTGTCCAGGCCCTGGATGGGGGTTGCGTCCTGGCTCAGCGGTGGGATGTGCACCTGCTTGTCCTGCAACGCCACGTCCTTGAAGTTCTCGGGTTGCTGGGCGTTGGCCGTTTTCTCCGACCGTGCCAGCGCGCTGTTGACGCCACTGGCGCTGCGGGTGTCACGGGTGTCACGGGTCAAGGCGTTGCGCGTGTCAGCCGAATGGGCTGTGCCCAGGTGAACTTCGCCGGTCTGGCCCATCTGCTCGGGTTTCGTACCGGTGATCGCCGCCTTGGCCATCTGGTAGAGCTGGGTGATCTTGCTCTCGGTCACGTTCCAGTAGTGGGCGTGCACGATCTTGACTTCGATCAGCGCCAGGTTGGGGTCGTCCACGCCGCCAGGAAACCAGGCCTGCGCCATTTTCGACCACAGCTCCTTGGTCTTGGCCATGTTGTCCACCACGCGCGCCTGGCCAGACACGGAGACGAAGCGGTCGCTGTCTGTGTCGGCGTAGCTCAGGTTGACGGTGGGCTCGGCCGCCAGGTCGTCCACCGGGTCGCCGCTGCGCGACATGAAGAACCACAGTGTGTCGTCATCACCCAACTCCCGGTTCTGAGTGGTCATCGGCCGCGAGTGCAAATGGCCATTGCCATGACGGGTGACGAACATCGCGAACTTGATGTCGTGGATCAGATCCCACAACTGGGTGCGGCCGTTGCTGCTGTCAGACATGATGGTGCTTCCTTGTTGAAAGCTCTGGTTCTACGGCGCTTGGCCGGGCAAGGTCTGGGCGGTGGCGCACACACAAAAATTCTTCGACCAGATCGCGCTGCGCGATCCTGAAGTACACGCTGCGCGTGGCCAACCCAATGTCGATCTCTTGTGGCAGGTCATATGGCAGGTCATATGGCAGGTCATATGGCAGGTCATATGGCAGGTCACATGGCAGGTGACATGGCAGATCACTTACTGCCAGGCCGCCGCGTGTTCTTTCGCAAAGTCCGCAAAGCGGCGCGGCGCATGCCCGGTGAGGGCCTGCACATCGGGGCTGATGCCGGCGGCCCAGCCCTGGCAGTAGACGTAGGCCAGGCTGCTGTACAAGGCGATCTGTGCCTTGGGCAAGCCCCATCCGCGCAGCGTGGCTTCAGCTTGTTCTGCCGAGATGGCCTCGTAGCGCACCTGCCGCCCGATAGCCCGGCTGATCACCGCCACCTGCTCGCCCGTGCTCAAGGCCTCGCCGCCCGTCCGGGCCCAGTTCGACCTCGCACGTGCGCACGCGGGCCTCGTCCAAGTGGCGCTGCACCATGCCGTTGCCGACATCGCCGCTGGCCGCCTGATGCGCGTGCTGGCCGATGTGCACGACCCCGACGAGCGCGAGATCCACCTGCACTACCTACACCGCCAATTCCTCAGCCTGCGCGTGCGCGTGGTGGTGGACACGATGCTGGCCGCATTCGCGGCCAGCGACGGGCCGCATCGGCGGCCGCAAGGGTGGGCGGGTACGGCGCGGCGCTTGGGCTAAAAGCAGACTGGCTGCCGCAGTTCAAGTTCGGCGGTTGCACGCGCCAATCAGCATCGCCGGCCGCATTTGCTACGCTCGCGGGCCGCAAACGAAGGAGGTGACATGGCGAGACTGTTCTCGAACCGCGACCGCCCGTTCGATCTGGGCGTGCTGCCCACAGAACGGCTGCCTCGTGACCCGGCCGCCGCCAGCGTCCCGGCCCGGCAGCCCGGCGACGCGAATGCTGCGGGCCCTGATTCAATTGCGGGCGCGGTGCCGGAGTACCGCCAGCTCTTCGCAAGTTACCTCGATGGCGCCGTTGCACCGGCCCGCGCGCCGGTCCCCGACGACCTCTGGGCGCGGACGAAGAACCTCAAGGCCTGCGCCTACTTCCTCGACGCGACGCTTGCGGGCGTGTGCCGGCTCGAGGCCGGCGACTGGCACTGCGCGGAGCCATCCGCTCAGTCCCACGCATTCGTCTTCCTGATCGAGTTCGGGCGCGAGCCGAAGGCCGGCGAAGCGGGCGCCGAGTGGATCCGCGGCACGAACGTCGCGCGCTCCGACCTGCGCTGCGCCGAACTGGCGGTGGTGATCGCGGGCTATGTCCGCGCCCTCGGCTGGTCGGCAAGCGGGCACGTCGTGGGCGATGCAACGTTCGAAACCCAGGTCGACATCGAGCGGCTCGCGCAGCGCGCTGGCGTCGTCAAGGCCATCGATGGCGTGCTTGCGATGCCGTTCTCGAAGCGCGGCTTCCGCCTCGGCGTGGTCACCACCGACTACCCACTCGAAGTCGACCTGCCGATCGCGCCCGCGGCCTCGCTCGACTGGCCAGACGAGTCCGCCTACATGGGCACTGCGGGCACGCGGCCGGGATTCGAGGACGCAGAGCTCGCGCAGCGGCCAGTGCACATGGGCCGGTACCCGATGGAGCGGATCAAGCGTGCCGACCAGCCGACCACGCTGATCCTGCGCGACGAGATCCAGCGTGTGCCCAAGCGCGCCGATCTTTTCACGCGCGCACTCGCTGGCGACCTGGGCGAAAGGCCGAAGAAAGAACGGGCGCGCTTCGCGGTCAAACACCCGCTCGCGTGGGGCATGGTGCCGCTCATCCGCAACATGGTGCCGCTGCAAGGGACGCGCGAGCCCCACGATCCCCTCCTGCTCACGGGCTTCGGCGGCGACCTGTCCGACCCGCAGCGCAACACCGATGCCATCAAGGCCCTGGGCTACTTCCTGGGCGCCGATCTGGTGGGCATCTGCGAGGCCGAGCCGTGGATGTACTACTCCCACGACGAGCAGGAGGGCAAGCCGATCGCGGCGTATCACAAGTACGCCGTGGTGATGCTCATCGACCAGGGCTTCGAGACCATGGAGGGCGCCTCGGGCGACGACTGGATCTCGGGCGCGCAGTCGATGCGCGCCTATCTGCGTGGCGCATTGATCGCCGGCCTGATGGCCGCGCACGTGCGGCGCATGGGCTGGTCCGCGCGGGCGCACTCGAATGCGCACTCTGAGGTGCTGCACATCCCGGCGGTGCTGATGGCGGGGCTGGGCGAGCTGTCGCGCATCGGCGAGCTGATTCTCAACCCGTTCATCGGCCCGCGTTCGAAGTCCGTGCTGTTCACCACCGACTTGCCGCTGGTCGTGGACAAGCCGATCGACTTCGGCTTGCAGGCCATGTGCAACATGTGCATGAAGTGCGCGCGCGAG
>Ga0105044_10000651_pt1 | contig 43620 bp, 27 predicted proteins | sample MAT01_FD_78092 | JGI IMG/M metagenome (GOLD analysis project Ga0105044, IMG submission 78092) | Freshwater microbial communities from Lake Fryxell liftoff mats and glacier meltwater in Antarctica - MAT-01 | ecosystem: Environmental > Aquatic > Freshwater > Ice > Liftoff microbial mat | place...
ACGAGAGCACCACCGAGCGTCGGGGATGCGACCGACCATCAAAGCCGGCGAAGCCGGCAGGGAGGGAGCGCCCCGACGTCGGTGGTGCGTTGGGTGGATCTCGGTCGAGAGTCATCCGTTTAGACCGCTTCCGATTGGAGCGGTCTACGGGAATGGGAACAGGGCTTCGACCACGAAGACCGGGTGCTGGGCGACCTCGTTCATGAAGAACACGGTCACGATGAACAGCGCCACGAAGCTGAGGAGCCACACCGAGAGGTAGTCGCGCAGCCGCTGCGAGCGCACGAGCAGCGACGCAATGCCGGCCGCGCTCAGCCCCGCGAGCAGCGTCGCGAACAGCACCAGGCGGAAGTCGATGGCGATCCAGGCGGCGTAGTGCCAGCTCTCGCTCTCGGCGATGAGCGGCGCGGCGCTGGCGAGGGAGGCGAGCATCACGCCTTGTCGGCGGCGTCATCGCCGAGGTTCTGGAGGTTCCAGAAGTTGATCGTCAGGTGGCAGAGGATCGGCGCCAGGAGCGAGCCGGTCCATTCGGCGAGACCGCCCAGCAGGAGCCCAGAGAGGAACGCGAAGATCGTCCACGCGAACAGGCGCGGCGCGCCGCCGCCGTGCAGGAGGCCGAACAGGATGGCGGTCGGCCAAAAGCCGATGAGCGGCTGCAGGGCGCCCCGGAATAGGAGCTCTTCACCGACCGCGGAGGTCACGGCGAGGACGGCGATGGTCGTCATCGTCTGCTGGCCGAGCACCGCGCCGAACTCCTTCTGGAGGCGGTTGAGCGGGCCGACCTTGCGCAGCGCCAAAGACAGGCCGACCACGCCCAGGCCAGAGGCAGCGCCGAAGAGCGCCGCCAACGGATGGTTGAAAAGCGGTACAGGCGCGCCGGCGGCGAGGTCGGCGCTGCTTGGTCCAAAGATGACGCGCCCCGGGTCGAGCTCCGAGAAGTGCAGCACGAGCACCGCCGCCATCGCCATGAGCCCATAGAAGACGATGGCCGCGATGACCAGGGTCGATGCTTGTACGGGCTCGGCAGGGCGCTCCACGGAAGGGCGATAGCACGCGGCAACCGGTCGCGAGAACCAGTTGGTAGAAATTTTGGACGGGATCTTGAGGTGGTCCTAAACCCGATCTCGCCATGAAGTTGAACCGCACCATCGCCGCTCTCCTCTCCCGAGCCGCCCTCCCGGTCGGTGTCGCGGCATCCCTCATCGCCTGCAAGGGGCCGCAGCGCGACGAACGGATCGGTCCGATCGACCTGCCGGACCAGGCACCGATGGTCGTGCAATGGGTCGATGGCCCGCGCAAGGACAACGCCGAGCGCGAGATGGAAAAGCAGGCACAGCGCGCCGCCGCGGGGTTGTTCAAGGTCGAGCCGATGGCGCGTGAGCTGCCCGAGGCGGCGGTCGTGGCACCCGAGGAGGCGCCGAGCCATCCCGTTGGCGTGGCCCCCCCCGGGCCCGAGCGACCGAGCTGGGCCGATGGTGTCGAACAGCCCGCCAACGCGGGCGGCAACGACTTGCCGCAGGGCTTTCCGATCGAAGTGCGCCGCGGCGAGACGCCGGCGGTGTTGGGCGGGTGGGCCAACATCGACCCGAAGGACCTCGTCACCGGCAACCTGGAGGCGCTCGGTGGGCGCAAGTGGTTCAAGGTCGGCGACCGCATCGTCGTCACGATGAGCGCCAACGAGAAGGTCGCCTTCGACCGCAAGCGCGAGGCCTTCCAGAAGGGGCGGGTCGACGCGTTCTTCGCCAACCGCTACTTCGAGAAGGTCATCGTCTACCGCGTAAAGAAGGGCGAGTTCATCGCGAGTGCAGCCAAGCGCTACGGCGACGTGCCGCTCTGGCTCATCGAAGAGTTCAACCAGACGGACTTCCGCGGGCTCCAGCCCGGCGACGAGATCCTCATTCCGGTCGTCGGCGAGCTGCCTCCGGGCGTGCGCCAGCCGCCGCCACCGGTGGTCGTCGACGAGGAGGGGCACGCGTTGTCCGAGGCTCACAGCGACGCGGTCGAGCCGCGGCTGCGGGGCGAGCTGTTCGCGAAGGCGCGCATGGCGCTCGACGACTCGAACGTGTTCCAGCGGCCGCGTTCGGGGGACAACTTCGCGCTCGGGCCGCAGGCGCCGGGCGATGTCGGCAATCCCGGCTCGCCGTTCGCCGGGCAGGCCCCCGTGGTCGGGCCGATGGTCGGACCCGTGCAGGCCGCGAACTATCCGCGTCCCGAGCAGGTGCTGCCGTCCGCGTCGATCGGCGGAGGCTTGCTGCCGAACTATGGGGGTGCACCCGCGCAGCCGGCGCCGTTCTCGGGTCAGTCGCCGTTCTCGGGTCAGTCGCAGTACGCGGGCCAGCCGCAGTGGGCGGGCCAGCCGCAGTACGCGGGCCAGGTACCGTCGCAGTCGGGGCAGGTCGTCTCGGGCGGCGTTTTCCCGGCAGCACCGGCCGTGCGGCCCGAGTCGCAGACCCCGCGCGATGTCATCGTGCGGCGCGGCGAGAGCCTCATGCACTATGTGATGTGGTCCAAGACGCCGCTCGACCAGATCAAGACCGCCAATCAGGGGCGGCTCGATACCGACCGCATCTTCATCGGTGCACGCGTCGCCATCCCGATGAGCGACGACCAGTACGTCGCGTTCGTCACGGCGCGGGCTGAATGGGACAAGGCCAAGGTCGAGGGCGACAAGGCCGAGGGCGACAATCACGACAAGCATGCGAAGGGTCTCAAGGTCAATAAGCCCGGCGACGACAAGTCGGCCAAGCCCGACAAGGTCGCCAAAGGCAAGCGCCACGTCGTCAAGTCGGGCGAGACCGCGACCAGCATCGCGCGCGCCTATCGCATCACGGTAAAGGACCTGAAGGGCGCCAACCCTGGGGTCGACCTGAAGAGATTGCGCATCGGAACGAAGCTGACGGTGCCCGCCAAGGCGAAGTGATTCGAGCCGGCTGCTGGCCACGCGCTTCGCGAGCCCAGCCCGAGGTCCTTCGAGGGCGCGGGTGCACAGGCCAAAAGTCATCGGAATCACGCGGGTTTTGGCGTCTTGTTGGCGGTTGATCTCCCTTTACCGTGGGGGCGGCCGCGTGCTATGAGTCCCGTCCCTTCCAGGACGGCCTCAGGAGTCGTTCTGGACCGCATGGGGAGCCGTTGGCGTGAGGTTCATGCCGCTGGGATTCCGCGTGCATCCGGATGGCATGATGAGCAACACCGATCCCGAGCTCCCGGTCGAAGCACATGTCGAGACCTACGACGCCGACAGCATCAAGGTCCTGAAGGGCCTCGACGCGGTTCGTAAGCGGCCGGGCATGTACATCGGCGACACGGACGACGGCTCCGGTCTCCATCACATGGTGTTCGAGGTCGTCGACAACTCGGTCGACGAGGCGCTCGCGGGGCATGCGACCAAGGTCGAGGTGGTCGTGCACGTCGACAACTCGGTCACGGTGCGCGACGACGGGCGCGGCATTCCGGTCGGCACGCACGAGGATGGGCGTTCGGCGCTCGAGCTCGTGATGTGCGAGCTGCATGCGGGCGGCAAGTTCGACGCGAACAGCTACAAGGTGTCGGGCGGTCTGCACGGCGTCGGCGTGTCGGTCGTGAACGCGCTGTCAGAGAAGGTGTGGGTCGAGGTGCGGCGCGATGGGCGCCTCTTTCGCCAGGAGTACGAGCGCGGCAAGCCGCAGACGGCGGTGCTGGCGCTGGGCGAGTCGACCGGGCGCGGCACGACGGTGCACTTCAAGCCCGACCGCGAGGTCTTCACGCACACCGAGTTCAACTGGGACATCCTGAGCGCGCGCCTGCGCGAGCTGGCGTACCTGAACTCGGGCGTCAGCATCGAGCTGACCGACGAGCGCGAGGACGGCAAGGGCGTGCGCTTCTTCTTCGAGGGCGGCATCTCGAGTTTTGTGGCCGACTTGAACAAGGGCAAGCAGGTCGTCAACAGCAAGGTCGTTCACTTCATCGACCACACGGGGTCGGTGGAGGTCGAGATCGCGCTGCAGTGGAACCGGACCTATCAGGAGCAGATCTACTGCTTCACGAACAACATCCGGAACCGCGACGGCGGAACGCACATGACCGGGTTCAAGATGGCGCTCACGCGCGTCGTCAATAAGTACGCGGACGAGAAGGGGCTTCTCAAGCAGCACAAGACCGAGCTGGTGGGCGAAGACAGCCGTGAAGGCCTCGTGGGCATCGTGTCGGTGAAGCTGCCGGACCCGAAGTTCTCGTCGCAGACGAAGGAAAAGCTCGTCTCGAGCGAGGTCAAGACGGTCGTCGAGGGCCTCGTCGGGAAGAAGCTGGCCGAGTACCTCGAAGAGCATCCGGCCGACGCCAAGGCGATCGTCGAGAAGGCGGTCGAGGCGGCGCGGGCGCGTGAGGCGGCGCGCAAAGCGCGTGAGACGGTGCGACGCAAGGGCGCGCTCGACTCGGGCAGCCTGCCGGGCAAGCTCGCTGACTGTCAGGAGCGGGACCCGGCCAAGGCGGAGCTGTTCATCGTCGAGGGCGACTCGGCCGGTGGCTCGGCCAAGCAGGGGCGCAATCGATCGAACCAGGCGGTGCTGCCGCTACGCGGCAAGATCCTGAATGTCGAGAAGGCACGCTTTGACAAGATGCTCTCGTCGCAGGAGATCGTGACGCTCATCACGGCGCTCGGCACTGGCATCGGTGCGGAGAGCTACGACCCGCAGAAGGTGCGTTACCAGCGCATCATCATCATGACCGACGCCGACGTCGACGGTCAGCACATCCGCACGCTGCTGCTCACGTTCTTCTACCGGCAGATGCGTGAGCTGGTCGAGCGCGGCTACCTCTACATCGCGCAGCCGCCACTCTATAAGGTCAAGAAGGGCAAGACCGAGCGCTACCTGAAAGACCAGAAGGAGCTCGATTCGTTCGTGCTGGAGCTGGGCACGAAGGGCTTCGAGCTGCGGGGTGATGGCGGTGCCGGGGCGCCGGTCGTCGGCAATGATCTGAAGTCGTTTGCGGAGCAGGTCATCCGCGTGCGCGAACGCTTCGACATGCTTGGGCTCCGGCGCGACCGGCGCATCGTGAAAGCGTTCTACGAGGCGACCACGATGGTCGGCGCGGACCTGCAGAACGAGGCGTTGTTGCGCGAAGCCGTCAAGGCGATGGAGGCGTGGCTGCTCATCCACTATCCGGAGATCCTGCCGCTCACGACGCTCATCGAAGACGACGTCGAGCACCAGGCTAAGCGTCTGAACTTCAAGACGTTCTTGAACGGCGTGCCGCGCGATACGACCATCGACATGACGTTCCTGAAGAGCACCGAGGGTCAGGGGCTGCGCGATCTGTTGGACAAGCTCGCGCTGTTTGCACGCGCGCCGTACGTGCTGCGCGAGGACAACGGTAACGAGAAGAAGCTCACGAGCCTCGAAGCGGTGCTGGAGGAAGTGCAGGCGGCCGGACAGAAGGGCCTGGGGATCCAGCGCTACAAGGGGCTTGGCGAGATGAACCCGGAGCAGCTCTGGGAGACGACGCTCGACCCGACGGCGCGCACGCTGTTGCAGGTGAAGATCGGCGAGGCGGTCGAGGCCGACACGATGTTCAGCGTGCTGATGGGCGACGAGGTCGCGCCGCGGCGGTCGTTCATCTGGACCAATGCGTTGTCCGTCAAGAACCTCGACTTCTAAGGCATGGGGCTGAAAATGGGCCATCTCCGTCGTGGGTCGGTCGGTCGCTTGTGCGGCGTACTCGAGTACGCCTCCACGCTCCCTTCCCTCCCGCCTGGGATATGACCCATTTTGGGTCCCCTGCAGGCCGAGGCACAGTCCCAGTTTCTGCGTGAGGTCGAGACGCGCTTCGTCGCGTTGCGTGGGCGCGGGTTCGCGCTGTCGGCGCGCGACGTGGGGCGGGTGCTCGACTGGAGCGCGCGGGGCGTGCCGCTGCGGGTAGTGCTGGGCGTGCTCGAAGAGGCGATGCGGCGCTGGCGCGCGGACGGGGCGAAGCGGGCGCCGACGCTCGGCGGTCTCGAGCGATCGATAGATGCGGCGATGAAGCGGCGGGCAGAGCGGGTGATCACGAAGGCCGATGACGCGGGGCAGGACGGGACCGAGTGGGCGCGGTTGCGGCGTGCCGTCGAGGGCGCGGGCGGGGCGCAGGACAGTGAAGGCGGGCGCGCTATCCTGCGGCGGGCGTGGGCGACGCTGAAGCGCGAGGAGGAGGCCAGGTCGGATGCGTGGTTGGTCGCGGCGCGACTCGATGTCGAGCTGGCCGAAGCGTTCGAGGCAATCATCGGCCAGGGCGAGCGGGAGGCGATGGGGCGCGAGGTCGATTTTGCGTTGGCCAAGGCCGGCGGGCACATGAGCAATGCGGCCGCGACCGAGCGACGACTTTTCGAGCAGGCACGCTGGACGCGAAGGCGTTATGGTCTTCCTGATCTGGTAGGAGTCCTGCTCGGATGAACGACGAAACCAGCGACAAGCCGCGCACCATCTTCAGCGAAGTGCTGGCACGCGTGCGCGCCAACGCGCACAAGGCGGCCGAGCGCGGCTGGGTGAAGCCCGCCGCGGTCGCGACCGATGCGGTCTGTACCCGCTGCACCGGCACCGGCTATCTGATGGGGCGCGATGCCGAGTACGCGCGCGCGCGCTTGTGCGTGTGCCGCGAGCAGTGCCCTGTCTGCAATGGCGCGCGCTATGTGCTCATGCAGGAGGGCGCCTACGACGTCGCCACGCCGTGTGAGTGTGCGGGTCTCGTGAAGCGAGTCAGCGCGTTCAACGACGCGCAGATCCCGGCGGGCTACGCCGAGAAGCGGTTGTCCGCGCTGGGTCCGGGCGACGTGCACGGGTTCTCGGATCGCGGGCTCGAGAGCTTGAAGCGCGCGAAAGCGGCGGTGAATCGCTACCGCGTGTCGATGGTGACCGACGTCGAGAAGGGGCTCCTGCTCATCGGCGGGCTCGGCCTCGGCAAGACGCACCTGGTGTGCTCGCTTCTCTCGTACTTTGCGTTGGAGCGCGGGATCCCCTGTCGCTTCATCGACTACAGTGACTTGATGGCGCGCATCCGGGCGACCTTCGACGACGGCTCGGAAGAGAAGCAGAGCGTCATCATCGAGGCGCTGGTGCAGACACCAGTGCTGGCGATCGATGACCTCGGCAAAGGGCAGGGAACCAACTGGGAGCTTTCGATCCTCGACCAGATCGTGACCCGGCGCTACAACGCGCGCCGCATCATCCTGGCGACGACCAACTACCTGCCCGAAGACCAGCTCGACAAACGCCACGGGGCCGATGCACGCAAGCGGCGCGACCTGTCGGAAGCGCTCGAGGATCGCATCGGCGAGCGGCTCGCGTCGCGACTCCGTGCGGCGTGCGACTTCCACGTCCTGGAGGGCGCAGACTACCGGGTGCACGGGCTGCGCTGACCGAGCCAATGACTTCGTGAGCCTGTCGCGGGCCGGCGTTGCTCGCTCGGTCGCTCCTGCGGCGTACTGAAGTACGCCTCGTCGCTCCCTTCACTCCCGCCTTGGCCGGCGACAGGCTCACTTCGTCCTTGGCCCGGTCAGAGTGGCGAGCCGTGCAGACCGCTCACGCAAATTCGCCGTATCGCCTTCGGCTGCCGTTGCCGAATTCGGGCTCAAACGGCCCCGAATGCTAGGAGCGAGCGAAGGGAGCGACGAGGCGACCTCGAGGTCGCCGCAGGAACGAGCGAGCGAGCGACGACGCAGGCGGGGTCGTTTCAGCCCGAATTTTAAGACTTACGTTCGTGCTGGCCGACAACGGGGATGGCCTCGAGGTCCTCGATGAGCTGCTTCACCTCGGCGTCGAAGTGGGCCTTGTGCTCTTGCGAGACGGCTTCACCTTCCGAGTAGGAGAGCTTGAGCGGGTTCTGGAGCTTGCCGTCCTTCCTGAGCGAGAAGAGGAGCTGCGGGGAGTCGGCGTCGCCGCTCGATCCGACCTTGCCGATGACCGTCTTCTGCTTGACGAGGGTGCCGGGCTTGATGCCCTGGGCGACCGAGCCGAGGTGGGCGTAAGAGGAGGTGTAGCCGTTGTCGTGCTTGATGGTGACCGTCTTGCCGAGCGCGCCGCCGGTGTCGCCTGCCATGACCACCGTGCCGCCGGCGACCGCCCAGATAGGCGTATTGGCGCGCGCCGAGTAGATGACCGGGGAGGCGGTCTTGATGCTCGTGCGCACGTTCGTCTGCGCGTCGGCCGAGACCTTCGTGTACTTCAGCGGGCTCTTGATGAACTCCTTGCTGACCGCGTGGCCGTCGGGCTTGTAGAAGCCCTCGCGCCCCTCGGGGTCGCGGTAGCTGACGATCTGCTGCTCGCCGAACTTGCCGCGGTACAATGCGGCGAGGACCTTGCCGTAGCGAAGGAAACGCCCGTCGACCGAGATCTTCTCGACGATGACCTTGAACTCGTCCCCGTCGCGCACATCGAAGAAGTCTACGTCCCAGGCGAAGATGTCGATGAGCTGAGCGGCGAGTTCTGCCCCTTCGCCGCAACGCGCGATCGACTCATAGAGACTCGACTTCATCGCGCAGCCGATGTGGGCCACGTCGACGCGGGTCGGGACCTTCTTCTTGCGTGCCTCGTACTTGCCGCCTTCCGCCAGGACCACTTCATAGATGTCGAGCGGCGACTGCGTGTAGCTGAAGTAGGTCACCTGGCCGTCGTCGTCGACGTTTGCGGTGAAGGTGTCGCCGGCCTGCGCCTTCCTGAAGTCGAAGACCTCGGTCATCGCCTGCACGAGCGGCTGGGCAGCGTGGCTGTCGATGCCGAGGGCGCGCAGCGCGTTGAGGATCGTCTGGCCCCGCTTGAGCTCTCCCGTGAGCTTGCGACCGACCGGCTGGCCGAAGTCGTCGACCTCGTAGGGGGCGGCCTCGGAAGAACCGTCGGGACCCACGGGTGAGGTGCGACCCGGGCCTCCGGGGGTCATGCCGATGGCGGCGATCGCGCCCTGACCGTTGAGGTCGGCGAGGTTGGGCTCCTTCGTGGGGTCGTCACCGCGGAAGAAGATGAAATAGTTGACGAGGAGCAGGACCGCCACGACGATGACCGAGCCCCCGCGTGCTCGCGGCCCACCCCGGCGCCTATTCGGCCGGTGCGAGCTCCTGAGGGGGATGGGTCGGTCGAGATACATCCGTGCGTCCGTTCCTTTTAGAGGGGAGCTGTGTCGTTCGCTTTGCCGCGCGAAGAGGGCGCGATGCGAACTCGGATGGTGCGGTCTGGCAGGCGACGCCGAGACACACACGATGCTTTGCGAGGGGCCGGGGTCCGGCGCACGCCGTAAAAGCTCGCAGGGGTTAGCATGGCCTGGAAAAAAGTGTCAATCCGACCTTTCCCGGGCTTCTCTGCCCGCCCGGCCAATGCCAGGATTTTCAGGGGCTTGGTCCGCGACCTCAGAATCGCGCCGGGCTGTGGACTGTTGGCGGCGCGGATCCTGCAGCTATCAGCGCATGCCGCGAAACAGCCGTCGATCCGGGCTGAAGTGGCGGCCGTCTACTTGTCGAGGCCGAGGTCCTTGATCTCGACGTAGGCATCGCCGCGAAGCCCTTTGACCCACTGTTTGTAGAGGCGCTCGATCTGCTTTTCGCGCAGGCGGAAGAGGATCTGCCGCTTCACGGTCTCGGCGTCTTTGGGGGCCGTGAGCTTCTTCTCGCGCGAGTCGGTGACGGTCACGAGGTGCATGCCGAACGTCGTGCGGAACGGCTCAGAGAGCTTGCCCTTCGCGACCGAGAACGCGACGTCCTCGAACGCCGGGTCGTAGTCGCCACGCACAAACCAGCCGAGGTCACCGCCCGCGTTGCGCGTGCCGTCCTGGCTGTATTTGCGTGCGGCGTCACCGAACGAGAGCTCACCGGCCTCGACCTGGCGCTTCGCCTCGAGCAGCGTTTCGCGGGCCTTCGCCTCCTCATCGGCGCCAGCACTCTCGGGCAGGCGGATGAGGATGTGGGCCGCGCGCCGCTCCTCGATGCCGCCCGCGGTGTTGATCTGGCGCTGGTACTCGACATCGACATCGGCCTCGTCGACCTTCACGCGGGCGACGACCTTGATGCCGATCACCTGCGATTTCAGCATCTCGCGCTCGGTGTGGCGGCGATAGTCGGCGATCGATGCGAAGCCGAGCTTCTGCAGCTCGGCCGCAAGCTCGTCCTCGGTCCAGCCGTTCGCGTCGCGGATCTTGCGGATATGCTCGTCGACCTTCTCGGGCGCGACCGTGAGGTCCATCTCGGAGGCCTGCGCATAGACGAGGATGTCGTCGACGAGCTGGTCGAGCGCCTCGGCGATGACCGCCTTCAGACGCGCCTCGCGCTCGGCCGGGTCCCGCGTCTCGCGCATGACCTGTGACAGGTTCGGCGCCGCGGCCCGTTGCAGCTCGAAGAGCGTCACCGGCTCGCTGTTCACGACCGCGACCAGCCGGTCGAGGAGACGCCCGTCCTCGGGTGGCCACATCGGCTCGGGGTCTGCGCCGTGCGCGACACCCGCCACGCCCAGGCAAACGACCGCGGCCGCGACCGGGCGACGCAGGCCGCGCGCAAGGCAGCCCAAGGCGAACCTGGGGCCTGCATGGATGAACGACGCCAGCCGCTGCGAGAGGCGCTTCACGGATGGGCTCCCGGTTCGACGTGTCCGCCGGGTGCGCCGGGTTCAGTCGACTGACCCTGCATCTTCTGGCGCGCGCGCTCTTGCATGAGCCGCTCGATATCGCGGCCCGCCGGGCGCATCGGCGCCTGATTGGGGACGCGATGCTTCTGGAACGCGGCCTTGCGCTGGCCGAACGGCAGCCTCTTCACCTTGGCCAGGCTCTCGATGCCGAGCGTTTTTGCATAGCGGCGGATCGCCAGCTCGTCGATGTTCACGCCCTGGTCCTTGCGCAGGCGCGCAACGTGCTCTTCGAGGGCCCGCATCGCGCGCGCGGCAACGATCTTCTCTTTGGCGGCGGCCTTCTGATCGTCGGGCACCAGGGCGACCGGCGTGCCGGGCCGCACCGCGACCCGCATCAGCAGCAACCACGCGTCGCCGATCTTGGTAGGCGCCGAGACCTCACCGTCTTTCGTCAGCGCGAAGAGCACCGTGGCGCCTTCTTCTGGCAGCAACGTCTCGCCGAGCTCGTTTTTGCCCTGTGCGTCGACCAGCGTGCCGTCAGGTACCCCATCGCGACGCTTCCCGCCCTTGCCCTTGGCGGCCAGGAACGTAGACAGCGGCGCGTCCGGCTGCGCGGCGAGCGCCACGTCGAGCTCGGCCTTGGCCTTGGTCGCAGTCTCCTCGTCCTTGAAGACGATGCGCGCCATGCCGCGTCGCTCCGCGAACCACTGCCCGAGGTCGGCGTCGGTCACCGAGGCCTGGGCGTCGGCCATGAACTTCTGCTTGGCCCACGCCTCGGCGATCGCTTCATCGCCCTTCGCGTCCGCCGGGATGTCGTAGTGCGCGGTGCGCGCGTCGGCGACGAGCAGCGCGTCTTCGACGACGTCCTCGACCGTCTCCTGCACGAGCCGACCGTCGAGCTTTTCGCCCGCGTCGGTCAACTGCTTGAGGCGCGGCGCGACGTCGGCCTCCGTGATGTCGCGGCCCGGCAACTTCGCGAAGACGAACGGCTCAGGGACGGCGTCGGGGGTCGAAGACGCGCCGTCCGGGTCGTTCGGGCCCGCTGCCGGGGACGCGGGCACCGCGGGGGAGGTCGCGGGCGCTGGGCCGGGATCCTTCTTGCCGCAGGCCGGGAGCGCGCTGGCCGGGAGCATTGCCAGCAGCAGGAGGTGAGTGAGTCGGGTCGTGAGTCGCATGGCCGCCTCGTTGGGCTGGGCTTTGCTCGGGAGGGGAGCCCGGAGCAGCGAACGGCGCGCGTGGCGCGGTCCGGCCGAAGGAGCTAGCAAACTCGGTGAGCTGTCGCAATGATTCCCGCACCTGCTCAGGGCCGGGCGCGCCTCGTGATTGGCCACCCGTCGCGGCGAACGGCAGGTGCAACTTGCCGTCAGGGGTGAGGCGGGCGCCGTTCGCAGGCTCGAACCGGTTGGGCCGCGGACCTGGGTGCAGGCTGACATAGGCCGCGACGATCGCCGGCTGCAGGAGGCCGTCGCCCGAGAGGCCGAGCACCAGGCGATCCTTGCCGAGCGAGACCGAGGTGATGCGGAGCGCCTTCGCGTCGAGCTTCACCGCCATGATGGCGGCCAGGTTCTTCACCGACTGGGGCGGTGGCCCGTAGCGATCGACCGCAATGCCGAGCGCTGCCGCCAGCTCGTCGTGCGTCTTGGCCCCCGCGAAGGCGCGATAGAGGCGCAGGCGCAACGCGGTCTCGGGCAGCCAGTCGTCGGGGATACGGGCGTCGACGGGGATCTTGATCTCGACGTCGACCTCGGTCTCGACCGGGGTGTTGGATTGATGCGAGCGGATTTCGCCAATCGCCTGTGACAGGAGATCCATGTACGCGTCGTAGCCGACCGCGTCGATGTTGCCGGCCTGGTCCGCGCCGAGGAGGTCGCCCGCGCCGCGGATGTCGAGGTCGTAGGACGCGACCGAGTAGCCGCTGCCGAGCTCCGAGAAGCGCTGGATGGCGCCAAGGCGTTCGGCGGCTTCACCGGCGAGACCATGCGGCGAGGGCACGAGCAGGTAGCAGAACGCGCGCGTGCCGGAGCGCCCGACGCGGCCTCGCAGTTGATAGAGCTGGGCCAGGCCGAACACGTCGGCGCGGTTGATTAAGATCGTGTTCGCGTTCGGTATGTCGAGGCCACTCTCGACGATGGTCGTGCAGACGAGCACGTTCGCTTCGCCGGTCACGAACTTGACCATCACCTTTTCGAGCTGGCCGTCGGGCATCTGGCCATGCCCGATGGCGATGCGTGCTTCGGGTACAAGCGCCTGGATGAGCTCTGCCTGCTTGTCGATGTCGAAGACCCGGTGGTGCACGAAGAAGACCTGGCCGCCGCGTGCGAGCTCGCGCCGGATCGCTTCTGAAATCGTCTCTTCGGTGGGCTGCGACACAAACGTCTGGATCGGCAGGCGGTCGACGGGCGGTGACTGGATGAGCGAGATGTCGCGCAGGCCGAGCATCGACAAATGCAGCGTGCGCGGGATCGGGGTCGCGGTCAGCGTGAGCACGTCGATATTGGCGCGCGCCTTCTTGAAGTGCTCCTTCTGGGCGACGCCGAAGCGGTGCTCCTCGTCGATGACGAGGAGCCCCAGGTCCTTGAACTTGATGTCCTTCGACAGGAGGCGGTGGGTGCCGACAACGATGTCCACAGTCCCGGCGGCGATGGCGGCGGCGGTCTCCTTGTTCTTGCCGGCCGTGCGCATCGACGAGAGGCTCTCGACCTGGATCGGGAAACCCTCGAAGCGGCGCTGGAACGACAGGCGATGTTGTTCGGCCAGAACCTGGGTCGGCACCAGCACGGCGACCTGCTTGCCGTCGGCCACGACCTTCATCGCCGCGCGCATCGCGACCTCGGTCTTGCCAAAGCCCACGTCGCCGCAGATGAGGCGGTCCATGGGACGTTCGCGTACGAGGTCGTGGATCGACTCGTCGATGGCGCGCATCTGGTCGTCGGTCTCGTCGTAGGGGAAGGCCGCCTCGAAGCGATGGTACATCTCGTCGGGCGCCGAGAAGGCGTGGCCGCGGGTTGCTTCGCGCTCTGCGTAGAGCTTCAAGAGGTGGTCGGCGATGTCGCGGACGGCCTTTTTTACCCGTGATTTCGTCTTGTTCCAGGCTGCCTGGCCGAGGCCGCCGAGCTTGTCGAGGGTCGGCGCGCCGTCGCCCCCCTGGTGCTTCGACACGAGGTGGAGCTTGTCGACGGGCACGAACATGGTGCTCTTGTCGGCGTACTCGAGCTCGAGCACGTCGGCCTCGAGGCCATCGGAAATCGCTATCTGCTTGAGACCGACGTAGCGGCCGACGCCGTGCGACAGGTGCACGACGACGTCGCCGGGCTTGAGATCCCGCCAGCTCTTGAGCGCCGCGTCGGCGGGCGGCTTCTTGTGCTTGCTGCGCGGGCGTGGTGGGCGCGACAGGACCTCGGATTCGTCGATGACGACGAGGCCCTGGTCGAGCGCGATGAAGCCTTCGCCGGGGCTGCCGATGACGAGGTGGAGGTCCGTTGGGTCGCTGCGGAACGTCGCGAGGCGAAGCGCGTCCGCCGCGCCTTCGTGTATTGCCAAGGTCAACGGATAGGACGCGAGCAGCGTGCGCAGGCGCTCGAGCCCGCCGGCGGTGTGCGCCATTAAGATGACCGCGGCGCCGTCTTCGCGCCAGCGCCTGACGCGATCAACGAGCGGGCTCAGGACGTGGCTCTCGCCGGTCTGGATCGCGAGCTCGAGCGCCTTGCGTAAGTCGCGCTGGCCTTGCGCGTTGGCCTGGAAGCGCGGGTGGGCGAGGTCTTCGGGTGTGAAGAACGAGGTGAGCGTGGCGCGGGTCGCGTGGCCAAGGCGGCCGAGCACCTCGCCCGGCGAGAGGTAGAGCTGGTCGACGTCGAAGGTGAGGTCGTGGCCCTTGGCGATGGCGCGCGCGTTCCGTGCAGCGAGATCGGCGCGCCGGTCGTCGAGGGCTTCGTGCACGCGGTGGGGCTCGACGACGATCCAGGCGTAGCCGTCCGGGCCCTGCGACGGCACATGCGCGAAGATGGGCTCGAGCTGGTCGTGGAACGCTGGCAGCAGTTCCTCCAGGCCGACCGGCAGGATGCCGTGCTCGAGATCGGTGATGAGCGCGCGCATGCGTGAGGTCGGGACGTGGCGTGCGTCGGCCAGTGCGGTCAGGCGTTGCTTCGCGCGCGCCATCGTCTGCGGCTCGAAGACCGCGTCGCGCGCGGGCGCTATCGTCAACGCGCGCGGGGCCGGTCCGGTTGTCTCCTGGCTGACCGGGTCGAATGTGCGCAGCCGATCGATCTCGTCGCCGAAGAGCTCGACCCGCACCGGCAGGTCGGACACGACCGTCCAGATGTCGAGGATTTCGCCGCGGACGGCGAAGCTGCCAGGATCTTCGACGCTGCCCACGCGGTGGTGGCCGGTCGCGACGAGGAACGCGATGAGCGCGTCGCGGTCGATCTCCATGCCCTTTTTCAGGACGAGGCGTTGGCGCGTGAACAGCTCGGGCGGCGGCAGGCGATCGAGCAACACCGAGGCGGGCACCACCAGCACGTCGGGTGCGGTGTCGGGCGAGGCGAGGCGGGCCAGCGTGCCCATGCGGGCGAGCACCTGCAGGCGCGAGGGCGACATGCCCTGGAACGGCAGGTGGTCGAGCCCCGGGAAGGTGCGCACGCGGGGGGTGCCGTCGGGCGCGTCGCCGAGAAAAAAGCCAAGGCCGTCTTCGAGCAGCGCCGCGGCGGAGGCATCGGGCAGGACGATCGCCAGGCGCCGCGCGTTGGCGGGCAGGAGCGACAGGAGCTGGGCCACGAGGAACGCCAGGTGGCCGGTGTCGTGGGCACCTACGACGACCGGGGAGGGCGCCCCGTTTCTGGCCGCGACGAGCGCTTCGGCGAGGCGCTGCGGGTCGAGCTGGAGCGCGGTCGACGCCGAATCGTGAGGCTGGGCGGGGGCGGACACCGAGCGGGGTTAAGCACGGGGGTCGGGGGATGGGAAGTTGGAACTCGCGCTGCAGCGGAACAGGCTGGCGCGGAGCGGAGAGTTCCCCTAAGAGAAACGCATGGTGAAGCGGACACGTGCGGCTCTATGGGTGTGCTCGGGAGTGATGGCGCTGGCGACGGCCTGCGGGGACGACAAGCCCGCGCGTGAGGTCGATGCCGTCGGCGACGCGGACGGTGACGGCGCCGAGGCCACGCCCGATGGTGACGCGACGAGCGAGTCCGATGGTGACGCGACGAGCGGGTCCGATGGTGACGCGACGAGCGAGTCCGATGGTGACGCGACGAGCGAGTCCGATGCGGACGACGGCGCCGAAACGGCCGATGCCGACACTGCCGACAGCGCGTCCGACACGGACATCCCGGCCGATGCCACGCCCGCGCAGCGCGCTATCCTCGGGGTCGCCGAGAGCGAGCGCTTCGAGCTCGCCGGGCTGACAGGGCCGGTGCACGTCGTACGCACGGAGGGCTCGACGCCGCACGTCTATGCGACCAACCGCAACGACCTCGGGCGCGTGCTCGGCTTCGTGCAGGCGCGCGACCGCTTCTTCTTCATGGACCTCCAGCGGCGCCTCGGGCTCGGCACCCTCTCCGAGCTGCTCGGCTCGCTCGGTCTCGCCCAGGACATCGAGTCGCGCAATACCGCGATGAGCTACATCACCGACCGAATCGTGGCGCACATCTCGCCCGAGTTTGCGGCCTACCTCACGGCGTATGCTGCGGGCGTCAACGCGTACATCGACGCCGTGCGCGCGGGCACGTTGCCGGCGCCGACCGAGACGCAGTTTGCGGGTGTGCTCGGCTACGCTTCGGCCGCTGACATGATGAAGCCGTTCGCCCTGCGCGACGTGGTCTCCCTGGTCGCCGTGTTCATGTACAGCACCAACTTCGAGGCCGGCGACCCGGGCACCCAGGCGGCCGCGGACCGCCTCGCGGGCCAGTTCGAGGGCGTCACGGACGAGGCATTGCGCAAGAGCGGCTACCTGGCGGACATCTGGAACGACGTACGCGGCATGTTCCCCGACACCAACTCGACCGAGGGCTTCGGGGTCGGGAAGTCGAACGCTGCGCCGCAGCGCGCGGCGGCCGGCAAGTCGAAGCGGCTGCCGGAGGGTATGGCCCAGAAGCTCTACGAGAAGCTCCAGGCGCGGCTTTTGCGCATGGGCAAGGACCGCGAGGCGGGCTTTGGCTCGAACGTGTGGGCGGTCTCGGGCGACAAGACCGCGGACGGGTCCGCGCTGCTCGCAAACGACGGCCATCTCGAGCTGTCGGTGCCGCCGCTCGGCTACGGCGCGGCCATGGACACGAGCGTCTTCGGCGACGGCGGCATCCACCAGTATGGGGGCTGGCTCGGCAACTTCCCGGTGATGATCGGGGGCACCAACGGCGACGTCGCCTGGGGCGGCGTGAATCCGGTGATGGACATCACCGACTGGTATCGCGAGGAGCTCCAGCTCGACGACGATGGAGCCCTGCAGGCGAGTTGGTTCAAGGGCGAGTGGAAGCCGCTCGTGGCGGTCGACGAGACGTATGTCATCGCGAACGTACCGCTCCTCCAGAGCGTCGGCCGCAGCGAGACGTGGAAGCGCTGGACAACGTTCGATGGCCGTTGGCTCACGAGTATCGAAGGGCGCAGGCTCGCGACAATCGACGAGGCGGGCGAGGAGCGCGCGAAGGTCATCAATGTAATGGGTGACCTCGTCATCCCCGGTGACACCGACGGCGACAAGGTCATCACCGCCATCAGCTTCGACTATGTCGCGCTCGACGCGACGAAGTGGCCCGAGGCGCTCTACCAGGTCGGCCTCTCCAAGGATGTCGACGAAGTGCGCGAGGCGACTCGCGGCTACGTCGGGTCAGCGCTGTTCACGGGGGCCGCCGACAAGCACGGCAACATCCTCTTTACAAGCTACCAGGCCGTGCCGTGCCGCGGCTATTTGCCACGTGGCGGCGACGGCGTGTTCATCGAAGGCGCCGATCCGACGCGCCTCATCGATGGCACCGAGTATGGCGGCTTCACCATCCCGACCGATGCCGCCGGCAAGTCCGATGAAGGCCCAGGGCAGACCGACCCGCAGAAGTGCGTCGTGCCGTTCGACCAGATGCCATACGCCAGGAACCCGCCGAGCGGCTTCATCTTCAGTGCCAACAACGACCCGGCCGGGCTCACCGACGACGGCGAGGAGCGCAACGATGCCTATCACATCGGCGGACCCTATGCCTCGGTGCGGGCGAACACGATCCGACGCGATCTGCGGCGGGTGACCGCGGCTGGTGATGCGACGGCGGCCGCCATGATGGAGATGCAGGCGAACATCGAGTCGCGTCTGGGCGAGGCGTTCGTGCCGTATCTCGGGACGGCGCTGGCCGCCGCCGAGGCTGCGACCGAGGGACCGCTGGCCGAGCTGCAGGCGGCGCATGGCGAGCGCTTCGGCGAGGCACTCGAGCGGCTCGATGCGTGGGCGGTGCGAGGCTATCACGCGCGTTCGGGGGTCGAGACGTTCTATGCGAGCCCGTCGGCGGACGACCGCGACGATGCGGTGGCGACGATGATCTTCAATGCCTACATCCGCCGCTTCTTCGGTTCGGTCTGGAACGACGAGGGAATCACGGCCGAGCGTTGGGGTGGTGAGGCACGTCCGACGGCGCTGTTGCGGCTCCTGGCCGGGCGTGGTGGCAACAACCCGGGCGCGCTCGCGTCGTGGAACCCGGCGACCGGCGAATCGGTGTTCTTCGATGTGCTCGGGACCGAGGCGAAGGAGACGAGCGACCAGCTGATGGTGCAGGCGTTGGCCGATGCGCTGGCGTATCTCGAGTCGCCGAAGACGGCCCCGAACGACGGCGGCTTTGGCACGACCGACATGAGCCAGTGGCTCTGGGGTCTGCGTCACCAGGTGCGCTTCGAGTCGATCCTGAAGAGCTACATCGGCGGCAACGATGCACTGGCGCTCATCACCAACAAGTTCGCGATCAACACCGAGCGCATCCCGCTAGCGGCGAACCTCACCGCCGCTGACCCGCGCAGAGGCCTCGAGTGGTTCCCGCGCGGCGGCGACCAGTGGAGCGTCGACGCGGCCAATCCCGGCATCGGCGGCGGTGACTTCACGTACGGCTCCGGCCCGGCGATGCGCCTCGTCTTCAAGCTGAAGGACGGCAACGTCGAAGGTCACTTCGTCCTGCCCGGGGGCCAGTCGGGTCTCACCGACAGCCCGTTCTTCGACGACCAGGCGAAGCTGTGGCTCGCCAACGACTACCTCCGGGTGCGCTTCACGCCCGACGAGGTCGCGACCCATGCGACGGGTCGCGAGGTCTACCTGCCGGCGCCGTGAGGAGTGCCTTGGAGGTCATGCGACTTCAGCCGCGGTAGCGCGAGTACAGCGCGTCGCGCCAGGCGATGAGGTCGGCGTACTCGGGTGCGAGCTCCGGATCGGTGAAAGCAGCGCGATTGGCGCGACCGATCCGGAGCCCGCTGCCGGGTGGCGACACGAACGACAGCACCTGCGCCATCGCGATGTCGGCGAAGCTGAAGCCTTGCGGCAAGAGTGTCTTCGGGCCGCCGTCGGGCGATGGTACGGTGGTGCCAAGGGCGTGGCGCAGCTCGTTGAGGACCGCGCGGAGCGCGCTCGCGGGGTCGGTCTGGCGGGCGGAACCGTACTTGCGCAGCGTGCGGCGGACGCCCTGCTCCGCGATCTTCACGCCGAGCGGGCCGAGGACCAGGCGCAGCGACTTCGGGAGCATCTCACGCAACGCGTCGCGTGATTCGAGCACGCGCGCAAGCGAGCGGGTGCGACCGGCCGCGAGGCCGTCCTCGCTGAGCTGACTCCAACGCTCGATCGCGGGCTTTGCGCCAGCCGGGAACAGATTGGGACCGCTGCCATTGGCGGCCGCATAGCGAGCGATTGCGAGCGAGTCGGCGATGGGGCCTGAGGGCGTGAATAGCACCGGCACGCTCACGATGCCGCGCGCCTTGCGCAAGCGCACGCGCAGGGCCGGCTCGCCAAGCAGCGGTTGATAGGAGCGCGAGCGGTAGGGTACACCGCGCGCTTCGAGCGCCCAGCGCGCCTTCTCGGACCAAGGGGAGTAGGGGATGTGCAGGAGCTCGATCGCCATTGGTGCAGCCTTTGGAAACGGGTGGGTCGGCGCTAAGGGAAAAGGGACTCGGGGGTGAAGTCAAGTGCGCCCGCGCCCTCGCCCTCGCCCTCGCCCTCGCCCTCGCCCGCGCCCGCGCCCACGCCCCCGCCCACGCCCCCACGTCGAGAGGCCTTCGCGAACGAATCTGGACGTGAGCGGGTGGCCGCTCGTGGGCGTGAGGGCTATGCTTGGCCAGTCCCAGGAGGTAGTGATGAACCTAATCAGTGTGCGTGACGACCTCGAGCGCCTGAGCGCGCTGGTCGAGATCCTGTGCGGCGCGGCGTCCGCGGACGAGTATGTCGCGGCGCAGGAGGTCGTGGTCGTCGAGGCGATGCTGAAGCAGCTGCTCGCGGTCGACGAGCTGCCGGAAGGGGCTCGGCCGTGCATCGTGAAGTTCGAGCGCGGCAGCTTCGACCCGCGCGCCTCGCTCGTGCGATTGGCGCTCGAGACCGACGACGATGCCGAAGCCCTGCTCGCGGCCGTGATGGCGGTGATCGTGGCCGACCGGTTCGTGGACTCGGGCGAGTTCGGGTTCGTTGCGGAGCTGGCCGATCTGCTGGGGCTGCCGCTGCCTAGCCAGCTCATTTGAGAGGTCTTGCTTTGGCGCAGGTCGCCCCGGTAGACCATTGCGATGCGCAAGCTCCTCATCGCGATGGTCGGGATCGTGTTGGCTCAAGCCTGCGGTAGTGACGAGCCGGCCCGCACGGATGCCGTGGACACGACGACCGACGGGGACGCACAGGAGGTCACGAGCGGCTGCCTGCAGCTCGCGCCGGCCGACCTCGAGGCGCTCGTGTTCGATGGCCAGGACGACGTCTCGACGAGCTACAGCTTGCGCCTGAAGACCCGCATCGGCGTGCCCGCGGCCGACTATCTGGTGCTGCAGTTCATCAACTACAACGAACGCATCGACAACGGGGCTGGCACGTTCCCACTCGACTCGGCTCCCAATGACAACTTCGGGACCTGCGCCGAGTGCGTGGCACTCTGGGTCGACCAGGCCGACATCAGTAAGCCACCCGGCAAGTTCCTGTTCCAGAGCTCGGGCCGTATCGTGCTCGCTGTAGACCCACGCACGCGGCGCCTCATCGGCCAGATCGAAGACGTCCGCTTCCGGGAGATCGCCCTCGATCCAGAGACGCTGTCGTCGGTGTTTGTCGCCGATGGTGACTGCGTCGAGCTCACGGTGCCGCTCACGTTCGACCTCATCTTCGTGCCGCCCGAGTGGACGTGCGGCGCGGCCAGCTACTACACGAACGACGGCTGCGACTGCGACTGCGGCGCGACCGACCCCGATTGCTACCCGAGTTGGGAGGGGCCGCCGGCGGTTGCCTCGAGCGACTGCAGCGCCGGCGAGGTCTGCCTCTACGATCAATGTCTGGCGACCTGTGCTACGGGCGCCGCGGGCCAGCCGCCGAAGGGGTGCGACGCGGGCGAGCTGTGCACGCTCGAAATGCCCGCCGATGTCTGCCGCAAGAACGACGGCGTCGATACCGCGGCGCTCGGCAATGCGTGCACCGGTGACGCGATGTATTGCGCGGCCGCGGCGACGCTGCCGGCCGGGATCTGCGCCTTCGACGAGGCGCGCATCTGCCGGCCATTGTGCGCATCGCGCGCCGACTGCGGCCCCGACCAGCACTGTTACACCGTGGTGGGTGGCTGGCTCGACGGCAGCGGCAAGGGGTATTGCGGCGACGGTCCGCCGCCCTCCTGGCTATGCGAGGGCGAACGTTGGAACGACCGCGCGACGTGCGACTGCGACTGTGGTGACGGCGATCCCGATTGCGCCGACGCGACCCATCCGATCGTCGGGTGTGGCGGCGCGCGCTGCGGGGACGACGGCGCCTGCCCCGAGTAGCAACGCTGCCGCGTGCGAAAGGTCGAGATCGAACCGCGCCGTACCGCGTAGACACCTGGGTTGCGCCTCACCCGCACGCACCCGAGTGTGACTATGAAGCTCTTGTCTCGCCTTCGTGCCTCTCGCAGCCTTGGCAGCCTTCGCACCACGACCGCCACCTTGGCGGCGCTGCTCACCGCGGTCTCGCCGGTCGTCGGCCACGCGGCGCCGGAGCCTGCGCCGCTCGAGTCGGAGCTCTTCGATTCGTGGGTCGAGCGTTACCAGGACATGACGGTGCCGGCGCTCTTGCAGCACCTCGCTATCGCCCCGCTGAAGCATGCGGCCGCCGCGAAGCTGCCGTTCTCACCGGCGCGGGCGGAGTTCTACGACCGGGTCGCGAAGGCCTTGAAGCTCGGTGCCGCGGCCAGGGCGCAGCTCGAAAAGAGTGGCGTCGCGCTCGTCACCGACCCACGTAATTTCTCGATGGCGGCCGCCTACTACGAGCTCTACACGAAGGACTTGCCGCTGCTCGTGACGACCGATTCGATCCTCGACGCGATGCATCGGAGCTTCGACTCGGTGCTGGCCGACCTCGAGGAGTCGGTGTTGCGGGAGGCGCTCGAGCGGGCGCTGCGCAAGGTACAGATGGCGCTGCCCGATATCGCCAAGGGCACGCCGGAGCTAATCGAGGCGTGCAAGGATCTCGACCTGTATCTGACGGTCGCGCTGAACCTGCTCGAGGCCGACCCCGATCGCGGGCGCCTGCTGACGCCGACGCGGCTCTCGGACGAGAAGGAGGCGCTGGCCATCCTGAAGAAGGTCCTGAGCCTCCAGCTCGAGAACCCGTACCTCGGGACCGAGGCGACGACCCTCTACGGTGAGCGGCGCGCGGTCGACTGGTCGCAGTTCAAGCCGCGTGGTCACTACACGAAGAGCGAGAAGCTCGCGCGCTACTTCCGTTCGGTGATGTGGCTTGGGCGCGCCGACACCGGCTTTGAGCTGGAGCAGCCGCGCCAATTGCTGGCGGCGGCGCTGTTCACGCAGACCCTCGATCGAACGGGCGCGGCGACCGATCTGCGGGTGATGAAGGACGTCGTCGATCTGATGGTCGGTCGCTCGGACGATCTCACGCCGGCACAACTCACGGACGCGCTGCGGCGCGAGAAGCTCATGTCGCCGGGCGACCTCATCGCGCCAAAGAGCCTCGCGCGGCTAGCGGATTCGCTCGCGGCGACCGGGCTCGGGCAGCAGCGGATCCGCAGCCAGCTCGTCACGTCCGACCCGAATTCACCCTTGAAGGCCGCGCTACCGCCGGTGTTCCAACCCTTCGGGCAGCGCTTCGTGCTCGACAGCTTCGTGCTGTCGAAGGTCGTCTACGACGACATCGTCTTCAAGGGCGTCAAGCAGAAGCGGCGCATGCCGACCGGGCTCGACGTGATGGCGGCACTCGGCAACCAGTTCGCCGTGTTGTTGCTCGCGACTCCGGGTGGCGAGCTCGATCACTGGAACTATGCGGCCAACCTGGCGACCTTGCGCGACGTCGTGGCGTCCTGGACCAACGCGAGCTGGAACGACAATCTCTACAACTTGTGGCTCGATGCGCTGCGCACGTTGTCGCATCCGCCCATGGGAAAGCATGTCCCGGCGGTGATGCAGCGCGACCCGTGGGCCGCCAAGATGTTGCAGACCCAGCTCGCGAGCTGGGCCCAGCTCCGGCACGACACGATCCTCTACGCGAAGCAGAGCTACACGGCGAGCATCGGTTGCCTCTATCCCAAGGGCTATGTCGAGCCGTATCCCGAATTCTACGCCAAGCTCGGCCGCTTCGCGGGCGAGGCGGCGCGCCGCTTCGATGCACTCGTCGGACCCGCGCTGCCGGCCGAGAAAGTCGCCACCTACGCGAAGTACTTCCGCAACTTCGCGAGCACGATGGCGACCCTCGAGGCCATTGCCCACAACGAGCTGGCCGGCAAGCCGCTCTCGAACTCACAGAACAAGTTCCTCGGCGACACCATCGAGAAGCAGATCGTGAGCGACGGCTATTCGGCGACCGCCGACTGGACGGGCTGGTATGTCGACCTCGTGTTCCTGCGCAACGGGGACGAGGCCGATGCCATCGCGTGGAAGCCGACCCTTGCCGATGTGCACACCGACCCGGACGTGATGCGCGTGCTCGAAGTCGGCACCGGCAATGTCGACTTCGCGGTCGTCGCAATCGACAACGACGGCGACAAGGCTATCCACGTCGGGCCGACCTTCAGCTACTACGAGTTCACACAGCCGACCGACAATCGCCTCAGCGACGAGCAGTGGACGTCGCTGCTCGGACAGGAGAACAAGCCCGACCGGCCGACCTGGATTCTGCCGCTCGTGGTCGCGCCTTGACGTAGGTGGATGCGTCCGGCCGGCAACCGCGCTGAGCTGCTCTCCTATCGAAAGGGAGGGCTCTCCTGGTTGCGACGTGCCGCTGTCTCTTCCCCATGGGTCGAGGTCGCGCGTCTGGTCTCCGGTGCGCTCTCGCGTCTGCGCGACTACTTCGATGCCGACCGAGTTTGCAGAGCGTAATCTCGCCCATCGCACAGTCTCCGCAGCGAGGTCGCCTACCTGGTTGGATTCACCGAACCGCCTGCCTTCTTCAAGGCCTTCAGGCGCTAGACGGGCATGACACCAGGGGCCTTCCAACGGAGGGCGTGCGAAAGGCGGTGCGTCGCAGCCGAGGGCGCGTGCGCGTTTCGAGGGAAAATTCTTTTTGTGCTGCCTGAGGTCACGTCGCGTGTCAGAGAGTTTTCGGGTGTGAACGGAGGCTTGCGATGACAGGGCGAACTTTCGGAATGATGGCAGCGATCGTGTTCGTGGCTGGGGCCGGGTGCACGCAGAGCGGTCAGAGCTTCCTTGGCAATGCTGACACCGGCGCGGGCGATGTCGACGCGAGCGACGCCGATGTGAACGGTGGCGATGGCGGTGACGACACGACCCCGCTGTCGCTCGGCTGCGCGGTCGCGGAAGAGCTGTTCACGCCTTCGTGTACGCGCTGTCACAACCAGAACGAGATCTACCCAAACCTCAACAAGGGCGCGCTGAAGTACCTGGTCGGCACCCCGGCCATCGCGTACCCCGATGAGACGCTGGTCGTCGCGGGCGACCTCGCGGCGAGCTTTCTCTATGCGAAAGTGCACGGTCCGACGATCGAGCAGGGGCTGCAGATGCCGCCCGACGAGGACGTCACTCCGGCGGGCGTCGCCGCCCTCGAAGCGTGGATTCAGGGTGGAGCGCCGCCGTGCGAGGGCGCCAATGACCCGGGCCCGATGACCCCGCTGTTGCCGACCCCAGGCGATGTCGTGAGCTTTACGGCCGCTCCGCTCGGCTTCCAGACGAGCAAGCCGAGCTGGAGCGAAGAGGGATCGTGCACCGCCAATCAGTGGTGGAAGTACGCGGGCAATACCGAGTCGGCGAGCATGCATCCGGGACAGGACTGCATCGGCTGCCACCATCGCGAGAACGAGGGTCCGGTCTACAGCTACGCGGGCACCGTCTATCCCGGTGTCGACGAGGCGTCGGACTGCCGTGGTGTGAGCGGCGTCACGGTCGACATCATCGACGCGGACGATGTCGTCGTCGCCACGACGACCAGCAATACCGCGGGCAACTTCTACTTCCGCAAGAGTTCGGTCGCCTTCCGGCCCTATCGTGCGCGCCTGACCTATCAGGGCCGCGAGCGCGAGATGACGCTCGTTCAGCACGCGAGCGGCGACTGCAACACCTGCCACGACAGCACCGGACAGCAGGGCACGTTGGGACGCATCGTCGTGCCGTGAAGCGAGCCCCCGAGGAGGGGCGCAGCAGTGAATTCAGGATTGATAGTAGTCCTCGAACGGTGCGAGCGACCACAACACCGACTTCCACGTGAGGTAGGTCTCGACCGCCTGGGGCCCGCAGTCGCGACCGAAGCCTGACGACTTCACGCCGCCGAACGGTGCCTCGACCGGGGTCGGGTTGTACTGGTTTATCCAGACGTAGCCCGACTGGAGTTCGTTTGCGCAGCGCAGCGCCCGGTCGACGCTGCGGGTCCAGGCGCCGGCCGCGAGGCCGAACTGGGTCGCGTTCGCAAGCGCAATAGCCTCGTCGTCGTCGTGAAAGCGCGTGACCGTTACGACGGGCCCGAAGATCTCCTCCTGGAAGAGCACATCATCCTTGCCGACCTCGGTCAGAACGGTCGGCAGATACCAATGACCGCGCGCGAAGTGATCGTTGGGGGCGACCTCACCCCCGCAGCGCAGCGTCGCGCCGGCGGCGACCCCGGCCCGGACCCTGTCGGCCACCTTGTCGCGATGGGCGGCCGAGATGAGCGCACCCATCTGGCTGCGTTCGTCGAGCGGGGGCAGCACGCGGATCTTGTTCGCTGCGAGCACGAGCCCCGCGACGTACTGGTCATAGACCTTGTCGTGCACGAGCAGGCGACTGCCAGCGTTGCAGTTCTCGCCCTGGTTGTAGAAGATCCCGAAGGCCCCGCCCGCGATGGCGCGCGGCAGATCGGCGTCGTCGAAGACGATGTTGGGGGACTTGCCGCCGAGCTCGAGCTGGGCTGGGCGGATGAGCTTCGCGCGCGCCTCGAGCACCTTCTGGCCGGTGACGGTGCCGCCCGTGAATGCGAGCACGTCGACGTCCGGGTGGGCCGACAGCGGGGCGCCGGCATCGACGCCCGTGCCGGTGACGATGTTGAAGACGCCGCCCGGCACCCCCGCCTCGAGCGCCAACTGGGCGGCCGCGAGCAACGTGAGCGAGGTCAGCTCGGACGGCTTGAGCACGACGCTGCAGCCGGCCGCGAGCGCCGGTGCGAACTTCCAGGCGCCGACATACAGCGGAAAGTTCCAGGGGGTTATCTGACCGACGACGCCCGCCGGTTCGCGCAGCACCATGCCGAGCGTGCGGCCTGGCAACGGCATCGTCTGGCCGGCGATCTTGGAGGCGAGGCCTGCGTAGTATTCGATGATGTCGGCCGTGCCGGCGATGTCGGCGCGCGCTTCGATGATGGGCTTGCCGCTGTCGCGCGTCTCGAGCCAGGCGAGCGCTTCGAGCTGCTCGCGGATCTTGCCCGCCAACGCCCACAGCACGCGCCCGCGATGGCTCGGTTCGGCGCGTGACCAACTGCCGCTGGCGAAGCTTTTGCGCGCAGCGCGCACCGCGAGGTCGACGTCGGCGGCGTTGCCGGCGGGGATGGTCGAGAAGAGCTCGCCGGTCGACGGGTCTTCGACGGGCAGGCTAAGGCCCGAGTCCGGGGGCACGAGGCGCCCGTCGATGAAGTGGCCAGCGGGATGAAGGAAGCGGTCAGCGCCAGGGGGGGTGTTCGACATGTCTTGGCTATAGCGCCGACGCGCCTGGCGCGAAAGACCCGACGCACCTGTCGTCGCCAACTCAGCGCCCGAGGATGCGCATCCACAGCTCGAGCCGGCCACCGGGCGCGACCAGCGCGCGCGCCGGGGTGTTGATCGCGTTGGCCGGACCGCAGAACGGCTCGACACACACGAACGGGCGGCCGGGCAGGGTCCACACCTGGAGGTGGCGCATCGCCGGCGTGGCCGACAAGGTGACGGCCAACGGATCGAGGTGGGTGACCCCGTCGTGGGCCGCGACGAGCCCGAAGTCGTACTCGTGCTCGTCGTCGAGCACGCCACGCGTGAGACCTTGGACGTTGCTGTCGAGGTCGGCCTTCGCCGCGCACGGACATGCGAAGTAGGGGTGCCAACCGGGGGCGAGGGGCAGGGGCGTGGGGCCGGTGTTGATCGTCTCGAGCGCGACATGCACCCCGTCGCTGACGACCTCGATCTCGACGTTGGCGCGGAACTCGAACGGGAAGACAGCGCGTGACGCGTCGTCGGCGACGAGCTGCATCACCAGGCGATCCGTGCTGCGAGCGGTGAGGGTCCAGGCGCGGTTGCGACCAAAGCCGTGCTGGCCGATGACCGTGTCGGCGGCGTCGAAGTGGTCGCCAGCGAGCCGGCCGGCGAACGGAAACAGGAGCGGGATCCCGCCGCGCACGTTCTTCGTCGGGTCGGCGAGCGTCGTTTCGTCCATGTAGAGGATCTGGCGACCGGCGACCTCGAGCGCGCTGACGATGCCACCGCGGGCGGGGACGACGGACACGCGGGTCGTGCCCGCGGCGAGCGTGATGATGTCCATGGCTCAGCCTATCACGCGCCAACCCGTGACGACGAACGCGAGGAGTTTCGCCTTGGCTCACTTCCGTCACAGGTCGAAGGACCAGCCGATGAGCAGGTTGGTGAAGACGCCGCCGACGCCCAGCTCCTTGTTTCGCGCTCCAGGTACCGAGACGTTGCAGCGATGTGGCACACGCGACCGCGTGGTTGGGCATAGTGCCCGCGCCATGTGGACCCGCCGCCAGCTCCTTCAATCGGGTCTCGCCTCGTTCGCGGCGATCGTCGCCTCACCGGCCTTGGCCAAGCGCCCCCGCGGCCTGCGTTTCGAGCCCGTCCCCACCTCGACCGCCGACGCCGTCGCCGTGCCCAGCGGCTATCGCGCTGAGGTCCTATTGGGGTGGGGTGACCCGGTCGGCATCATCGGCCACACGACCGCACTCGACCGCAAGCGCCCGACGGTCGCGCTCCAGGCCACCACGGCCGGCATGGGTCACGACGGCCTCGAGCTGTTCCCCGTCGAGCGCGGCGGTCGTATGGGCAAGCGCCTGCTCGTCGGGCTCAACCATGAGTTCGCAGAGCTCTCGACGCTCTTTCCCGACCGCAAGCCTGGCCCGATGACCGCCGAAGAGGTCGCACTCGCCATGCTGGCCCAGGGTATCTCGATCTTCGAGATCCATGATCAGCAAGGAAAATGGCGGGTGGCGCCGTCGCGACTTGCGCGCCGCATCACGGGCCTCACGCCGATGCTGCTCACCGGCCCGGCGGCTGGCTCACCCTGGCTCGTAACGCCGGCTGACCCGCTAGGCCGCAAAGTCATCGGCACCTTCGCCAATTGCGGCACGGGGCTGACGCCCTGGGGCACCTTGTTGAGCGGCGAAGAGAACGTCGACGACTACTTCCGGGTGCCCGAACCCGACGCGCGGGCCGCCCGTTACGGGCTCCGGTCAGCGGGCACCTATCGCTTCTTCGAGGGCGAGCGGCGCTTCGACGCCGGTCTGTTCCCAAACGAGCCGAACCGCTTCGGCTGGGTCGTCGAGGTCGACCCCTATGACGCGAGCTCGGTCCCGACGAAGCGCACCGCGCTCGGTCGCTTGAAACACGAGAGCGCCACGGCCCGTCTCGACCCAGACGGCACCCTCGCGATCTACATGGGCGACGATGAGGCCTTCGAGTTCCTCTACAAGTTCGTCCCGAGCCGTCGTTTCGACCCGACGAATGAAGGAGCGAACCGAGACCTCCTCGATGAAGGCACGCTCTATGTGGGGCGCTTCGACGCGGACGGGACTGGGCGCTGGCTGCCGCTCGTCCACGATTCGATACAGGCCAAAAGCCCGCTCGGTCGCGACACTGGCTTTTCCGACCAGGCCGAGGTCCTCATCTTCGCGCGACTTGCAGGGACGGTGCTTGGCGCCACACCACTCGACCGCCCCGAGTGGGTCGCCGTCCATCCCGAGACGAAGGAGGGCTACGCCGCGCTGACCAACAACCACGCTCGTGGCCTGCCGGGCCAGCCCGGGGTCGACGCCGCGAACCCACGCGAAGCCAATGCGATGGGGCAGATCCTCCGCTGGCACGACCAGACGGCGCGCTCGACCTCGTTCACCTGGGATCTGTTCGTGCTCGCCGGCGCGAGCCCGACCTCCGGTTCTGGCGAGCCGTTGTCGGCGGACGCCTTCGCCTGCCCGGACGCGATCCGATTCGGGCCGAGCGGCCACCTCTGGATCGGCACCGACGCCCCGACGCCAACCCTGATGCTCGCTGGCATGGGGCATAACCAGCTCGTCTGCGCGGACCCCTCGACTGGCGAGCTGCGGCGCTTCCTCACTGCCCCCAAAGGTGCAGAGGTCACAGGACTCGGGCCGACCCCGGACGGCAAGACTCTGCTCGTCGCCATCCAACATCCGAGCGACCAGTGGCCCGATGGGCCGGACCAACCGCCGCGCTCGGCCCTCATGGTCGTCACACGGCGCGACGGTCAGGCGTTGGTGTAAACGCCGCCTTCTAGTAGCTCCGCACAGTGATCTTGATCGGTTGAGTTGCGGTCAGCGGAGGACAGGTAGCAGGCCGGGATCGACGAGCACTTCGATGCTCCGCGCGGCCCCTGCGACACGGCGAATATCCAGCCCCCGCGCTCGAGGTTCAGCACCATCTGGCGGGTAGTGCGCGGGGTCACTTCGAAGTACCGCTGGATGTCGGCCTCGGCAGGAGGGCGCCCGATCACGCGAGTGTAGGCGTTTTAGTGCGTGACGGGTCGGACTCGGCGTCAAAATGGTACGCCCGATAGCATGTCTTCGGCCCTCGGATGTCGGGCGCGCCTGGGCCTATCCAACGGCCGACGAGGGCGAGGCGCTCGGGCTTGTCTTCACGCACGGCGTTCTCGCGCGCGCCGCTGCACATGTGCGTGCCGAGCAGCACTCAAAGCTGGACACTACTCTTTTTAAGAGGTTTCTGACAGAAACTTCCTGATTGCCGAAGTACTACTCGGAGCCGAAGGTGGCGAAGTTCGAGCCAACGGTGGACGCGGACCCAGTCCCCGACGCCCTTGTGAGAGTGACGTTCCAGAACCGGGCGACGACGTCGAGGACCACCCAATAGCGCCGACTCGGCTTTGCGTCCGCGCGCATCTGCCAAATCCAAGCTCGGAAATCATCGCAACCTACGAAGGGAGATAGCGTGATGAAATGCCCCCGATGTGAAGTTGAGGTCCTCGAAGGACGCACCCGCGACGGGGTGAACATCGATGTCTGCCATGGTTGTCGCGGCATCTGGCTCGACCGCGGTGAGCTCGAGCGGCTCGTCGCTCGCGCCGAGGACCCGCGCGAGGATCGCTCACGCGAAGAACGAGGCGGGCGCAACGGTATCGACGATCGACGCCGCGACGATGACCGACGCAGGCGCGACGATGACGATGACCATGACGATGACGACCGCGGCCGCGGCGGCTTCTTCTCGGGCCTGCGAAACCTCTTCGACTGACGCCGCGGTCCGTCTTTCGCACCGCCATCACGTTACCTGGGTCATCTGGTCATCTGCCAGAGGGCGTCGGGCAGGGCGGCGTCGAAGATGATGATGTCCGGGAAGCCGGAGCGGTCGACGTCGAACACGTTAGCGAACGCCGCGCGGTGGTCGTCGGACGCCGCCACGAGCACGCGGCCGTTGGCGGTGAACGCTTCCCAGGTCATGCCGTCGCGCCACCCGATGAAGACGTCGAGCGCGCCGTCGCGGTCGAAGTCCGCCACATAGGGTCCAAACGCGGACGGCACGCACGGCTCATCGTAGCCGTCGGCGCATGAGTAGCCGTCATAGTCGCGTTGAGCTAGGAGCGAGCTCACCAACACCCCGGCGACGTCGTCCCATGACTTCACCATGACCAGCAGCGACGTCGAGCCCTCGCTGATGAGGGTCGCCAGCACCGCGAGGTCGTCCACGCGATCGCCGGGGATCGTTGCGAGCCGCGTGCGGCCCATGTTCGAGTCCGGTCCGACGGTCACGAGCCGGTGCTGCTCGGCAAAGCAGCTCGACGTTGCAGAGCAGTCTCCTGCGCCAAAAAGGACGATCTGCTGGCCATCGACGATCGCGATCTCGCCCTTGCCGCGAACACGGAAGTCACCGATGGCGATGGACGGGGTGTCGCGCGGGATGACGGTGGCATTGGAGCGGCCGTACTCGCGCCAGGCGTTGTCCTCATAGTGCACGATAAACAGCTCGCCGATCGCCATCCGGGTGCCGACGACCACGATGTCCGCGCGACTGCCGGGCAGCACGCGCCCGACGGCGAGCTCGAACGAGGTGACCCCGAGGTCGCCACCAAGGGGGGACGCAATCTGCGCGAGGTTACCCGAGGCATCGACCTTCAGGACCACGAGTGTTGCATCCTCGCCGTCGGTGCCGTACGCGATGACGATGTCGTCGCGCCCGTCGCCGTCGATGTCGCCCCGCTCCGTGCGCACGCGCCATTGGCGGCCCTGGGGGCAATCGCTGCAGACGCGCGTGCTCCAGGTGCTCGCGCCTGGCGCGCTCGTGTGGAAGAGGTCGACCTGGAGGTAGGTGTCGGAGGCGTCGTAGATCGAGACCGCCACCAGCTCCTCGAAGCCACGACCCGAGAAGTCGCCGTTCAACGTCGCGTCGACATCGCCGTCGTTGAACGCGCTCACGTAGGTCGGCTTGGTGCCGCTGATGCCGTCGCTGGTGTCGAGGTCGACCGTGCCTTGACTCGTGGCCAGCTCCGGTAGCGGGTCGCCGTCGAAGTCGCGGAGCGCGATCGGGCTTGCACCGGGCTCGACTGAGATCGCGGTGAAGGAGAACGGGTCGGCGTTGCGCAACCACACGCCGACGTTGGTGTTGCCGTCGACGAGGCAGGTCGCGACGACGTCCGACGCAACGACCGATATCGACACGAGCGAGTCAAAGAGGCCGCCGAACGCGTACGAGAACGGTCTTCCGCCGGGGCAGATGTCGATGACGTTCGCAGCTTGCGGGCCCTCCACGCCGAGTGCGCGGGCCTCGAGATGCCCGCTGTTGAGCCCCGGCTCGTAGCGATAGAAAGCGCTGCGCGCGTAGTAGAGGCTCTGGTCGATCGCGAGGTCCTCGATCCGCAAAGCGCTGCGCGCAGCGAAGTCGAGGCCCGCATCGAGGCGGGTGCACGAGGGTGCCAGGTACCCGCGGTACTGCTGCGAGACCAACGTGCACAACGAGTGCTGGAGATCGCCTGGGGCGACCTCGTCGATCTTGACGTAGGCGATGTCGAGACCGCCGCGCGAGTCGAGGTCGCCTATCGCCAGGTCGCGGAAGAGGCCGACGCTACCGAGCTGCACAACCTGCTCTATGTCGAAGACGCCGGTCGTGCCGGTGCTCGCGGTCTGGTAGGCGACCGCGAGGTACGACTGCTCGTCCACGAACACGATGTCGTCGCGGCCATCGCCGTCCATGTCGTCGACCGCGACATCGTCGAGGCCGAGCGTAAGCATCCCGATGGGCTCGAAGCCGAGCGGGATCACCTCGGGTTTGCGCACATACAGCCCGAGGCTTCCGTTTAGGGAACGGACGTAGTCGCGAAGGCCATCGCCATTGAAGTCACCGGTTGTGATGCGAGCGTCGGGGTCGGCACCGATAGCGCGGTAATCGGGCGCGAACGAGCCATCGCCGCGCCCGAGCGCGAGCCGGCCAGCGCCGATGATGTCGAGCTTGCCGTCGTCGTTCATGTCGTCGACCGTGAGCGACGCGACGTCGTGCCACGGCGGCGTCGGCTGCAAGGCCTGGACCCGGCGCTGGCACACCGGCGGTGCTGAGGCGCGCAGATAGCTGAACGGGGTGCCGGCCGAACCGGTGCCCGCGCCGACGACGATGCCTTCGCCCGCCGCGAGGCGGTCGATGCCGGCCGGCGCCGACACCTCGATCGCGTCGCGGTAGAAGGGACGGCGCACGAAGTAGGTCTCGCCGTCGGTCGAGAAGATGTCGTCGCGATTGCCATCCCCATCGGCGTCGGCGAGCAGCACGTCGCGCGCGCCCGCGACAGCGACATCGCCCCTCAGCGCGAGTGGATCGAGGTCGTTATCGGTGCTCGAGAACTGGGAGGCGGTGCCGTCGTCGTGCACCGCGACCACATCGATGTAGATGTCGTTGGTCGTTTCCCCGACCGCGAGGCGCTCGATCGGCGGGCCGGCGAGGCTCTGGGCGGCGTTGAAGTCGACGTACTGCGGCGCCGCGACCGTGCGCGCGAGCAGCGACGAGATGCCAAGAGCGGTGCCGATGAGGAGGTCGTTGCGGCCGTCGCGTTGCAGATCGGCGACAGCGATGGCGCGCGGGGCGCCGGCGCCGGTGACGCGAGCGAAGCGCGTCCACCCGCTCGATTTGCGATAGAGCTCGGCAACGAAGCCGGTGCCGGTGTCGCACAGCACCGCGAGGTCCAGCGCATCACGGCCATCGAAGTTGCCGAAGACGACATCGACCGGGCTGCTACCGACGCACGGCGTAAACCCGCCGAGTGGCTGCGCCGAGCCCGACAGAAAGGCGATCTGAGCGCCGTCCACGACCGCGATCTCGGACTCGCCGTCGAAGTCCATGTCGGCCACGTCGAGCTGCCCGTAGCCGGCGTGGTCCGGCGTCGTCTGCAGGAACGTGTCGTCGCTGAACGCGATGTGCACGGCCCGCTCGGTCGAGTAGGCCACGTCGCCGATGGAGTCGCCGTCGAACTGCCCGACGCCGACGTCGCGCGTGCGCTCAGCCGGGCCGGGCCGGTCTTCAATGACGAGGCCCTGCTTGAAGCTGAGCGCAAAGCCGCGGAGGGCTCCGACTGGGCTGTGGAGCATACGATCGTCGTTTACGCGCGCGCTCACCGTCAGGTCGCCGCTGAGGGTCCCGATGTCGTTGGGCGCATTCCACAAAAACGAGTGGCTGCCGCTCTGGAGCCGGTAGGTTCCCGCCACATCCGAGCTCGCGGCGGCCTGGGTCGCGTAGACGTCGCCGCCGTCTCCGATCCGGACGAACACGTCCACGGGCACGTTGTCGGGCTGCGTTACGGTGTAGTCGACGCGCACGCAGTTGTCCGCCTCGAGCTCGAAGCCGTCGAAGGTGACGACGGGTGATCGATAGTAGGCCGCGAAATCCTCCAGGGCGCCGAGCTCGTAGCCGTCGGCGCGGCCTTCGATCGAGTAGACGCCGGGCTTTGTGATGACGAGGTCGTCCCGGAGCACGATGCGGCTCTCACCGGGCGCGAACGTGAGCTCGGTTGTGCCCGTCAAGCGGGCGGGTCGTGGCTTCTGGGTGCCGAGCGCGAGGGTCACTGCGACGGGTGTGTCGGAGACCGCGAGCAAGCCGTCGGCATCGGTGAGAGACACCTCGAAGGACGCGACTGGCACTTTGACGGACCACTGCGCGGATGTGGGCGTGCGCCGGGTACTGATGCGGCTCGGCACGTCCGAGAAGACGGTGACCTCCAGCAAGACCGAGATCGAGGTGGTCGCGCTGGTGAACGTGAGCCCATAGGCGCCGGCCGCGGTGTAACGGACGCTGAACGACTTCACGCCCGCGTCGATCGCCGTGTAAACGAGCGGCCCGTTGACGACGCCGGGCCCGCCCAGCGCGGCGACCATCGATCCGAGGAAGTTCGTCGCGATGTTGCCGTGGCATCGAGCACCGTGACCGCCACCGAGTTGTTGCGGTTGCGCACGAAGTCCCCGGCTGGCTGGGTGCGCAGCGCCGACGGTGCGGCGTTCGTCACGAGGATGGTGTGACCGCCGCTGCGCACGCCATCGCTGACCGCGAGCGTGGTGCTCGTCGCGACGGTGAGGGTGAGCGGCATTACCTTCACGCCGTTCACGAAGGTGATCGTCAGCGGCAGGGACGGGCCCGCGCCGGAAACATCGGCCATGCCGTTGTACGCGGTGTCGACCACGCCCTGTGCGTCGACCGCTTCGAGGGTCGCGTTGGGTGCCGTGCCCGCGACCATCGTCGTCGGCGCGCTGATGCGGAACACGGTCGCAGCGGACTCGACCGTGATCGTGTCGTTGCCGGTGGCGGTGCCGAGGGTGGCCGTGACCGTGCGCGAACCGAGCGTGTTGAAGGTCACCTGAAGGGTCTTCGTGCCGGCATCGGCGGCCGCGAACACGAGCGTCGCGGGCAGGTTCGAGGCCGCGTCGTCCGAGCTCAACGCGACGGTACCGACAAAGGCCGGGTCGAGCGCGCCCAGAGCGTCCCGCGCGCTCACGGTCATCGCGACCGGGACACCCGCGCGGGTCGTGTCGGGCAGGGCGACCCGGAACTGCGTCGTGGCTGAGCCCGTGACGACGACCGCGACCGTCGCGATGGCCGTCGTGAGCACGGTGCCGGTCGCGCGTAGCGTGAACGCGCCGGGGCTGCGCCAGGTCGTCGTGATGTCGCGCTCGGACAGGTTCGCGGCGACGAAGGTGACCGGCGTCGGCAATAGCGGGGCGACCGCCGGGACGGTGCCCGAGACGTCGAAGGTCACGGTGCCGAGGTACGGCGTCGCGGGATCCTTGGCGACGTTGCCGAAGCGATCGACGGCCACGACGCGCACGGTGTCGGCGACGCCGACCGCGGCCGGGTTCGTGACCGTGAGCACGAGGTGATCGGGCACGCCCGCGCGCACGGTCGTGGTCGCTTCGTCCAACAGCGCGCCAACGGTGGCGCTCACGGTGCGCGCGCCGACCGTGCCGAACACGACCTGCACTGGTCGCGTGCCGCGGTCGGCGACGGTGAGCGCGACGGAGTCGGGCAGGTCCGAGCGGGGGTCGTCATCCAAGAGCGTGACGGTCCCGACAAAGGCCTCGTCGATGTTGCCGCTCGCGTCGCGGGCGGTGATCTGGAGCGTCACCGCGACGTCCGCTTTGGCGGTCGCGGGCAGCGAGACATCGAGGCCGTTGGCGACACCCGGCGTGACCACGACCGCGAGTGTGCCCTCGGTGAGCCCCGGTGCGACCGCGCGCAAGGTCCACGTGCCCGAGCGGAACCAGGTCGTGGCGACGTCCTGCTCGGACAGATCGCCCGCGACGAAGGCGGTCGGGCCGGGCAGGGTCGGGGCGGGATCGGGAACGGGTGCGGCGACCGCGAAGCTCACGTTGCCCACGAATGAATCGCCCTGGGTGGCGGCCACGTTGCCAAACGCATCGACGATGGCGACGTGTACATCGTGGCTCGTGCCGGTCGTAGCGGTGCCGCCCTGCGTGAGGGCGATCGCGGCGGGCGAGCCAGCGCTGACGGTGGTCTCTGCGGTGCCGCTCAGACCATCGCTGGTCGCGGTCACGGTGCGCAGGCCAAGCGATCCGAAGATCACCTGCAGCGTGCGACGACCTGCATGGATCGCCGCGAAGTCGACCAAAGTAGGCAGGTTCGATTGGTCGTCGTCAGCGCTCAGCGCGACCGTGCCGACGAATCCGGAGATGCGGTTGCCGGCGACATCGACCGCGGTCACGGTGAGGTCGAACGTGACACCCGCGCGAGCGGTAACCGGGAGGCTCACGGCGAGCGCCGCGACGAGGCCCGTGCTCACGAGGACGGCATCGGTCGCGGACGGCACCGCGAGCTGCGTGCCGGTCGCGCGCAGGATCCAGGTGCCGGTCTCGGACCACGTTACGCTCACGTCTTTCGAAGACCGATCGGCGGCGCTGAACGTCGTCGCGCCCGGCAGGGTCGGCAACGCGCTCGGCTGGGTGCCAACGAGATCGAAGCTGACGCTGCCGAAGTAGCTGTCGTTCGGATCATCTGCGACCTGACCGTAGCTATCCACGATGGTCACGCGCACGAGCGATGCGACCCCGGCCACCGCATCGGGCGCGACGATCGCCACGGCATGCGGTTGTCCGGCGAGCACATTCGTCGTCGCGACATCGCTCATGCCCGCGAGCGCGCCGCTGCCGGTGCCGGCGATCGTCTGGTCTCCAATCGTTCCGAACGTCGCCTCGACGGTCGCGAGACCCGCGACCAACGCCACGCTCGCGGCGAGCTCGGCGCGCGCATCGCTCTTCGCGAGTCCGACGTTGCCGGCGTAATCGGAGGCGGTGTTGCCGAAGGCATCGAGCGCGGTGACGGTCACGGTAGCGGGTACGCCTGCCTTGACGCTCGGGTCGAGGGTGAGCGCGAGATCGGCGGCGGTGCTCGCGGTGACGGTGATCGCGGTCGAGCCGCTGACGGTCGCGGCCCCGAGGTTCAATGTCACCTCACCGGCAGTCTTCAACACGAGCCCACTCATCGTCCACTGGCCGTCGACGAACACGGCCCCATCGGGGATCTCGGCCTGGGCATCAGTTGTCGTGAACGTCGCCGCGCCATCGAAGTCGACCCGATTGCCAAAGCGATCCTGCGCCTCAGCGTTCACCTCGAGGGCCTCACCCGCGACCGATGTCTCCGCTGCGCGCATCTCGAGCGTGGACAGCGCACCCGGCGTCACGGCGATCGGTTCGCTGGTCGTGCTCCCGAGCGCGCTCGTGAGCGTCAGGCGCGACGTCCCGACGAGCGTCAACGCGACATCCTCGAACACGACCTGCGTCGCCGCGACCGCGGTCCCGAGGATCGCCTCGTCGGGCAGCGACCCGAGCTCGACCTCGCCGCTATACGGCGGCGGGGCAGGGCGTTGACCAGCAGCCGCCTTGCGCTGGATCGCGCCGACCACTGGAAAGCTCTGACCTGCAACGATCGTCGGCGCAGGCAACGGCTCAGCGAACACGAGCTCGTATTGACCCGCGCACGCATCACCGACACCGTCGGCGTCGGCGTCGGCCTGACCCGGGTTCGCGACCTCGGGGCACACGTCACTGACGTCAACGACGCCGTCGTCGTCCCAGTCGTCGTCGACGCAGCCAACGGGGAAGCCCTCGTCGGTGTCGCCGTCGCAGTTCTCGTCGATGCCGTCGCACGTGACCTCGGGATCGGCGTAGCCCGCGACGCGCGCGTACACGCAGGTCGCGGTGCCGGTCGCACAGGTCACGCTCAACACGTCGCGCTGCGTAGCGCAGGGCCCGCTGCTCGTGCACACGACCTTCGCGAGCGGAGACAGGTCGCTGTTGGCGACCTCGTCCTGGGCGTCGTACTGATCGGGGATACAGTCGCCGTCGGTGTCCTGCGTGCTCGACTCGACGACGTCGGGTTTGCCGTCTTCGTCGGTGTCGGTGCCGCTCAAGTCGGCCGTGACCTCGTCGCCGTCGTCGCTGCCGTCATCGTCGGTGTCGGCCTTCGTCGGGTCAGAGCCAAGGACCGCTTCGACGCCGTTGATGATCCCGTCTCTGTCGTCGTCCGAGGCGGGATCGAGGCAAAGGCCGCCGCCGCACACGCCCGACACGCAGTCGTCTTTGTCGCCGCACGAGCCGCCGATCGGCCGCTTGTCCTGCTCTGAGCAGGCGAACGCCGAGCGGAGAGCACACACACGAGTGCCAGTCTGGACGCGAACATCTTTCCCCCTCAAGAACGTCGACGGACGAACCCTGCCGCGTCGCCACGAGCGAGTCAACCCATGCAGAGATTCGCGAGATTCACGAGTCAGCGAGGCGGCATCGCGTGGGTGAGGACCGAATTCTTGACCGGTGTGACTTCGTCCGCTCCGCCGGTGCCAGCGACGTCGGCGGCACCCCTGGACGCATCCCGTTCCCGAATTAGATTAGATGAAGAAGCGTGGCCGGGGTCTGCTCCGCGGACCAAAGATCGGCGAGCTACCGACCGCGGGACCCGAACGCGCGATGGTAGCCGCGCACCCGTCAAGAAGCCCCTCTGCGTGCGAGCGCGGAGAGGCTCGAGACGAGCACGCTCTTATCGAGCTCGGTCTCGTGCGTCCGCGACAGGACATGCGCGGGGTGTTGCTGCCGATCGAGCCAGAAGCAGCCGGTGACCTTGGCGGCCTCCGTCGCCGCGGCGAGCCACACGATGGTGTCGGCGCCTTCCTCTGGCGTCCGAAGGAGCCCACCGACGACGCGGTAGAAGCGCGGGAGCGAGCTCTGCACGCCGGGGGTGTCGGCCCATCCTGGGTGCATCGCGTTGACCACGATGCCGTCGCCGCGCCAGCGCTCGGCCCATTCCGTCGTCATCATCATCAGTCCACGCTTGGCGCGCGCGTACGCAACCTCACCGGAATAGGGCGCTCGCGCATTCTCGAGATCGTCGACGGCGATGCGCTGGGTGTACATCCCGCCGGAGAGCACGTTGACCACCCGACCCTGCGCCGACTTCAACAGGGGGTGCAGGCGCTCGGTCAGGAGGTAGGGGCCGAGCAACAGCAACGCGAAGCTCTTCTCGTGCCCTTCGGTCGTGACCTCGCGTGCGTTGAAGAGGGCCCCGGCGTTGTTGACGAGGACGTCGAGGGGCCGCCCCCTCGCGACGAGCCGATCGGCCAGCCGGTGGACGTCGGCGATGCAGCTCAGGTCCGCCTCCTCGATGTGGAGGTCCGTGTTGCCGGTCGCCCGCGTGATATCACTTGCGATGCGTTTGCCCTTGTCGGCATCGCGGGCGACGAGCGTGAGGCTCGCGCCCCGCTCGGCCAGCGCCCGCGCGGTGGCAAGACCGAGCCCTGATGTCGCGCCCGTGACGAGGATGTGCCGCCCGCCGAGGTGTGCCGACAGAGGGCCCCAGTGCTTGCGCGCATGCGCGTAGCCGAGTCGTGTGAAGCGCGCCAAGCCTGGCAAGAGCAGCGCATCGCCGAGCGCGACCCTTCGCGAAGGCAGGGGTGCGGGCTGGCGATCAGCGAGCGCGACCTTCAGCCCGGCCACCGCCTCCTTGCCGGTCCGGTCCATGAGCCCTGGGAAAGCGGCGGCCAGCAGCGCAAACCGAAGCCCCAGCGTGAAGGTCGCGATGTAGCGGACGCGCGTGCCCCCGGGAGCTGCGACGAAGAGGATCTCCTCGACCGCGGTGAACACGCTCGCTTGGACGTTCATGAGCAAGCGACGCTCGGGCTCGAACACGACGACCGTGTACTCGAGCGAGAAGCCCGCCTTCATGTCGACACGGAACTTGCTACCGACCGCAGTCGGCCCCTCCGTGAGCTTCAGCGCACGCGCGACGGCGGGATCCCACTCTTCGATGCGATTGAACGCCGCGAGGTAGGCGAAAGCCTCGTGGAGCGGGCGCGCGACCTCGATGGTCTCGTCGAGTCGAAATCCCCGATTCATCATGAACTCTCCGTCATGCGGCCGAGCATAGACCAGCCGCCCGCTGCCTGCGGGACAAGCCTGTCGTTGCCCGAACGCGGCCACTGTACGTCCCAAGGGTTGGAGGTCAACGCATGCCCTTGCCGGCGAGCAACGAGATACCGGCCACCTCGAAGTAGTGATCGCCCAGACCGACGCGGAGGTGCGCCTTGACACCCAAGTCCGCTGAGTTCTCCCTGCTCACGAGCGCCGCGCCCCAAGCCGCGAGTGTGAATGCGAGCAATCCTCTTATCTCTGTCTTTGGCCGTCGTGGGATCGTGCAGCAGCCCTGGGGTTCGGGGCCGGTCGGGAAGACGCCGACACTGCCGACACGGATGCGGCCGTCGCAGCCGCCGAGCGCCTCGGCGCGACCGTACCGTCGTCGGCGGTCTGCCGGAAGTGGGTCTCATGCTCTTTGCGTTACCTATCGGTGCCGCCGCGGACGCCGTCCGGGCCTTGCGCGCGCCACTCGCGGCCGTGCCAGGGGTCGAGGTCGCGACCGAGGACTGGACCGTCGCCCCCAACGCCTTGACCGAGGTCGAGGCCGGCCGCGAGCTGCCCACGCCGCCTTATCGACCTCGATCGCTCGGGTCTGCTCGGCGGGCGTGCCGTCAGCGACGCTCAGGTACACCGTCGCCGAGCCACCGTCGCGAACCCGCGCGCGGACCCATGCGTGCAGGTCGACCGCGGTCCGCGGCTGGAACGCGCAGCGCGCGACCGGCGCGGCGGCCAGCGGCTGCGCACCCGCCGTTCCGCCCGGACCTGGGGGCTCCCACGTCGCTCCGGTGGAGGGCGTCACGCGCAGGCTCGTCACGAAGCCCGTATAGTCCGGCGCGTTCGGGGCGTCGGTGTACACCGTCCATGCCACGCCCGACGCCCCGGCCACCCGGCCGTCGTCCACCTCGGCGTCGAAGCGGAAGTCGCGCGACCACCACCACGGGTGCCACGGCTCGTGCCAGCGATCGAGCTGCACCAGCGTCGGCGGCGTCACGCTCCGGTCCCACTCGTAGACCGACCCCTGGCGCCGCATCGGCAGCGTGATGATCTCGGTCTTGCCGTCACCGGTCCAGTCGAGGTGCACGGTCGCGTTGTGCACGAGCGGCTGTGCGCCCGCGAGGTTGGTCGTGGCGTGCACGAAGCCGGCGAAGATGCACCGGTCGCCGAGGCGCCGGGCCACCACGATCTCGCTATGGCGTCGTCGGGGTCAATGTCCCAGCCGGCCGCTAGTGCCGCGACCGAGACATGGTGAACCATGCCTCGCCGCCGTCCTTCGGACGCGACCGCTTTGCGGGTCCCGGCTCTAGCCTAGCGGGCTCGCCGACCCGTAATGCGCCCCGGCGATGCCAGCCGCGACGCCACCCCCGCACCGCGCGTCGGCGTCTCCCGTGCCGCCGCCCAGGCCCCTCCGCGCGCCACCGACCGGCTCGCAAAGACCCGGATGTGTAGATGGTTGTCGTGGTTCGGAATGTGACGAATAATCCCCGCGCGCTCACTTACTTTGCGCGGATACTGGAAATACCGATCGAGCTTTGCCAACGGCACCTTCGCCACATCGCGCGCATACTCGTAAATCGGTCTTTGCAGCGGGTAGGCAATAAAGGCATATTCGAGTTCACCACTGTCGAGCAGCGACGCCAGCAAGGTCCACATGCGCCCGGCGTCGATCGTCATGGGCGTGGCCTTGTCGAACTCCTTCCGCGACCGCCCGTCCGCCATGTAGAAGCCGATGTCCGCGTCACGGCCCGCCTGATGCGATTGGTGCCCGCTCAGGAATCCGCCGCCGTCCTTGGACAGGTCCCCGACCGTGACCAGCGGGGTCTTCGGAAACCGGAGATTCACCGCCGCGACCGCCTTCACGATGACACTCACGAGCTCCGTCGTCCCGAAGTTCGTTCGCTCGTTCACCCGCATCATCGCATTGCCTGCCAGCACCGCGGGATGCACGAGGCGCCCCCGACCGACATCCCCGACCGAAGCGCTGGGCCCGGGGTCCGCGCCCCAGACCTCCCCCGGGGACATCATCAACACGAGCCCCGCGATAGTCGTCGTGATCTTCATCGGGGCCTTGTCACTCGCCTCGTCCGCGAGCGCAAGTGAAAGCCCATGTGTCGCCCTCGAACCGCCCCCGAAACATGCCACCGACGCCCGCCAACTCGGCCTCAGAAGAGCTCGCGACGCCACTGCGCCCTGTAACTCAGAAAGATCCGGTCGGCCCTCGCCAATGTTGCGACTTCACCTCGCCTGGCTTGAAGTCTGGCTGCTTTCTTCGTGCGCATGAACTCGCTTGGCGGGGCTCAGTTGAAGGTCGCTGTGAACATCAGATTGGCTGCGATGAACGAAGCGGAGGCATCATCAGACGTTGTTGGGACGTCCGCGTAGATAAACTGGCCAGCGACTCCGATACCCCATTCGCTGCCGACCCAGAACTCCTTCCCAACCATCGCGTTGAGGGCAAAGCCGGAATCGCTTTGGAAGTCCGACCCGTCGACGGTGATTGAGGTGGCGGCGAACCCTAGAGACAACGCGACGTAGACGTTGACGGGCATGATGTAGTAGGTCGCACCAACCCCCAGTCCAGACAGAGTCACTGAGGTGTCCGTTGCCTCGCCCAAAGCAACACCGTTCTGCTTGACGTTGGGCGAGACCACCGCGGCGGCGAAGAGGTCAGCATTGATCGCGAGATTCGGGGCGATTACCCCGCCGATACCAATCGATGTGCCTGCCCCGAAACCGCCAATGTCGATGGTCGAAGCGGCGCCGGAATCGATCGCGAGATTCTCGTAGCCAAAGCCCAGAGAAAGTCGGAGTAGGAAACCATCGTGCGTCTGTGGGTCCGCATGCGCGGGCGAAACGGAGGTGAACGCGAGAAAGACGAAGGGCGTCACGAAAACTGCAGTGCGCATATGCTAGACCTCATGTGTCGTGTCGGAATCGGCACGTGCGAAAGTAGTCGATGTTGGGGGTTCTGTAAATCCTTGTGACCCGGTCAGCGGACTGGTTCAGCAAGATGGTTGGCTGGAGCCCCAGGACAGGCGGGCCTTCGCGGCGAGATTCTGTGTGTGAACGCTGCGAAGGTCGCGCGGTGGTCCTACCGCAGGAATCAGACGGCAGAGAGCTACGGGGAGCGCCGATCTGGTCGGGCGACCAAGGAAATGCAGGGAGACGCGAGCAGCGCGGGGAGGGAGCCTATCGAGCATATGTGACCGACGAGCAACGAAGCGATGCGACGTGGATCCGTGCATTTCCGCCCGAGTCCAACCTGTTCGGCGCTCTAAAACGGATGACTCTCGACTGAGATCCAGCCATTGCACCACCGACGTCGGGGCGCTCCCTCCCTGCGGGCTTCGCCCGCTTTGATGG
>Ga0105044_10000654_pt1 | contig 43548 bp, 38 predicted proteins | sample MAT01_FD_78092 | JGI IMG/M metagenome (GOLD analysis project Ga0105044, IMG submission 78092) | Freshwater microbial communities from Lake Fryxell liftoff mats and glacier meltwater in Antarctica - MAT-01 | ecosystem: Environmental > Aquatic > Freshwater > Ice > Liftoff microbial mat | place...
AAATAAATTCACTGCGGGATTTTTATGTAATCCGTTTTATTTTCCGGCGATGTTCATTTTGCTAAACGTATCGTCGGCAAGGCTCTGTAAAGCTTTTAAATAGGCATCATCTGTGCCGTTTGCCACTATCCAATAGGCTTCAAAATTATATAAGTCGCGGGCAATTACCGACTTAATTACAGCAGCTAGTTTTTCTTCACACAGTTTAAATTCAGCTTCATCTTTTACAACGCTATCGGCTGCTGCGTAATTGAAGAAAGATTGCCATAATGTTGCATCAATTTGAAACTTAGTATTAAAATCAAATACATCGGCATACGTTTTATTTAAGCGCGGACGATTATCGTTTACATAAGTTAACGCAAATTGGTTTACTATTCCTTTACCTACCACTTCGGCATAATAATCGGTAGCCCAAGATGTATCTACAGGAATATAAATATCTGGCATAATACCGCCACCGCCATAAACGATGCGTTTACCACTTGTATAAAAAGTTAGTGAATCAGGATATTCAAACTTGCTATTGGAGGTTAATTCGCCATGCGCGAAGCGTTCATTTAATTCGTTGTGATAGGCATCGAGACCTTCTTCATACGATTTTTGAATGCAGCGGCCTGAAGGCGTGTAATATCTTGAAACAGTTAAACGCATTGCTGAGCCGTCAGGTAAATTGAACGAGCGTTGCACTAAACCTTTACCAAAACTTCTTCTGCCAATTACTAATGCTCTATCCCAATCTTGTAGTGCGCCAGTAACAATTTCGCTTGCCGAAGCAGAACCTTCATCAATTAATACAACAATTTTACCATTTTGCATACTACCTGTTCCGCGCGAAAGCGCATCTTGACGGGGATATGCACGCCCTTCGGTGTATACAATTAATTTATTGGCAGGTAAAAATTCGTTTGCCATATCAATGGCTGCATTTAAATAACCACCACCATTTCCGCGCAAATCGATAATGAGGTTTTTCATGCCTTTAGCTTGTAATTCGGTAATGGCAGCATTAAATTCTTCGGTAGTAGTAGCTGCAAATTTGCTTACTCGAATATATCCAGTTTCGGGCGAGGCCATATATTTTGCGTCGATGCTATATAAAGGAATTACATCTCGAGTGATTTTAAATTCCATTGATTTTTTAGCACCGCGGCGCTCAATAAATACATTCACTTCGGTGCCTTTTTTACCGCGTAACCTATCCATTACACCTTTGTTGTTCATGCCAATGCCGGCTACGAGTTCTTCGTTTATCTGCACAATTTTATCACCAGGTAAAATGCCTACTTTTTCGCTTGGTCCACCAGAAATAACGCCAACAACAACAATAGTATCTGCTAACAGGTTAAATTGTATCCCAACACCTTCAAAATTACCTTCTAAAGGTTCGTTTGCTTCATTTAATTCTTCTTCAGTAAAATAAACTGAATGTGGGTCAAGTTGATTGAGTACTTCAATTATAGCATCTTCCACTAATTTGCCAGCGTCAATATCATCCATGTATCTGTCATCAACTATTGATAAAAACCGCTCAAATTTTTCAATTGCTTCAGTTTCGGTGAGCGTTTCGGTTTTCGGTTCAGTTAAAAGAGTTTGCTGACTGTAACCAGCGTAATAGCCTGAAACGGTGAGCAAGAACACTAAAAATTTCAATTTATTCATATGCTTCTTTAAGGTTTAAAATCAAGCAAATTTACGTTGATTATAAATGTAAACGAGTTTCATGCCAAAATAGGTTCCTGTTAACAAGATTTAACCTCTGCACTACATTATGGCTTAAAAGTAGCGTTTTACGCAGATTTGGCTGAAAAGTTACCTGACAATTTGAGTTTAGCTGTCACAATTGCCGAAACACAACCTAAATGTTGTTTATAAGGTGATAACTATCAACATATTCCATAATTAATAAGTCGAATTTTGCTGTTCAATTAAAAGTTGAAACATTTGAGCACCGCTTCAGATAGTACGCATGCCAAGGCCGTTTATTTCATGATTGCTGCAACATTTTTGTTTGCGGTGATGAATGTGCTCGTAAAATATTTGGGACGAATTCCATCCTACGAATTAGTATTATTCAGGTCGTTAATAATGCTAATTGTAACGAGCTATTTATTGTATCGCAATAAATTATTTCCATTTGGTGCTAATCATCGTTGGGTAATGATTGGAAGAGGTGTTGCTGGATCAATTGCATTGTTAATTTTCTTCTACAGTATTCAAAAATTACCGTTGGCAACGGCAGTAACTATTGGTTATTTATCGCCAATATTTACAATTATTTTCGCTACAATTTTATTGCATGAACACATGCATTGGAAGCAATGGATATTTTTCGGAATTTCGTTCGTTGGTATAATTTTTATAAATGGTTTCGAGAAGAATGACCACACCGATTTATTATTACTAGGTATTTTAGGAGCAGCTTTTTCGGGCTTAGCCTATAACGCATTGCGCAAAACAGCTAATCATGTACCAGCTTTGGTGATGGTATTTTATTTACCATTGTGTACAATTCCAATTGTTACTCCTTTTTGCATTAACAACTGGGTTATGCCTGAAGGAAGAGAATGGTTTGTAATTATTGTTATGGGTTTGGTTACGCAGGTTGCACAAATGTATATGACAAGAGCTTACCAGATGGAAAAAGCGGGATCAATTGCCAACTATGCCTATCTAGGAGTGGTTTTCGCGCTGGCGTTTGGATTTTTGTTTTTTAGCGAAAGGTTTAATATGGTTGCAATTATTGGAATGCTAATTGTAATTGTCGGTATTATTCTTAACTTTTTTTATGTTAACAGAGTTACATCTGCGAAGCGATTTAAAGTTTACTTCAGAGATTTTCCGAGTTGGTAAGCTGCAGTTATTTATTACAACGGGAAATAAGCTTGCACAGCACAAAAGTAGTATGCTAATTATTATAAACCCAAATTAAGCAATAGAAGACCTAACAACTTGAATTTTAAATTAGCGTCAAATGTTCAAACTAATACTAGATTTTTTTCGAATTATTTGCTTACAAAGTTTAATATTCAAAAGTGCCATTTGTTGTTACCATTGTTACTTTTTTATGGTCAGCTTTTTCTACGCGTCCAATTATTTGCGCATCAATTTTAAACATCTGCGCAATCTCAATAATTCTTGATGCCATTGCTGCATCGGTATACACTTCTAATCGGCAACCCATATTAAATACTTTATACATTTCTTTCCAATCAGTACCAGATTCTTTTTGTATCATTTCGAACAAAGGTGGCACATCGAAAAAAGTATCTTTTATAATATGTACATTTTCTACAAAGTGTAACACTTTTGTTTGTCCGCCGCCTGAGCAATGTATTAATCCGGTAATTGATGATTTACACTCAGCAAGTATTGCTTTAATAACAGGTAAATAAGTTCTGGTTGGCGAAAGCACTAACTTGCCAATTGCAATTTCATTGTTGTTAATTGAAATGGTGTCTTCAAGCGATTTGCTTCCAGCATACACCACATCATCAGGAATTTGCGGGTTAAAACTTTCAGGGTAAAGCTGGGCATATTTTTTTGCAAAAATATCGTGTCGAGCGCTTGTAAGGCCGTTGCTGCCTATTCCGCCGTTGTAATTGGTTTCGTAACTGCTTTTACCATAGCTGGCTAATCCAACCACTACATTTCCTGGTTGAATGTTATTTACCACCAATTTATTTCGGCTAATGCGACCAAAAGCGGTAATGCCAACGTCTATGGTGCGCACAATATCGCCAACATCAGCAGTTTCGCCGCCTGCATGGTGAATAGTAATACCAAGTTGCTGCATATTATAAATAAACTTGTTTGTGCCATTTATAACGGCTGCGAGCACATCGCCTGAAATAATTGATTTATTGCGACCAATTGTAGATGAAATAGTAATATTATCGGTGATGCCAACGCAAGCCATATCATCAAGGTTCATAACCAGCGCATCTTGGGCTATACCTTCCCAAACTGATGCATCGCCTGTTTCTTTCCAATAAATGTAAGCTAAAGCGGTTTTTGTTCCTGCTGTGTCTGCATGCATTACGTTGCAAAATGTATCATCGCCACCGGCAAAATCAGGTAAAATTTTACAAAAAGCATTTGGGTAAAGTCCTTTATCCATGTGCGCTATAGCTTTATGCACTTCTTCCTTTTGTGATGAAACGCCTCTTTTGTCGTACTTATCCTGATTCATCTTGCAAAGGTAAGTAAATGGTTAAATCTGCCCGTTTGTTACGTAAACAATTAATTAACAATTTTTTAATTAATTACAGTCGTTTAACAGTTTATAACGCAAGTAATTTAGCCAAAGATTAAATTTGCCATTATAATAACAGTATTATGGCGGCGAAAAAGACTAAAAAATTGAAGATTAAGCATATAAACAGAGATTTAAGTTGGTTATCCTTTAACGAACGCGTTTTGCAAGAAGCAGAGGACACTAGCGTTCCTTTGAATGAACGGATAAGGTTTCTAGGGATTTTCAGTAATAACCAAGATGAGTTATTTCGTGTGCGCGTAGCAGTGCTGCGAAGAATGATGCGTTTACAAAAATCGCAGTTGAAGGTTTTTGATGTAAACCCAGCGAAAACGCTTAATCAGATTCAGAAAAAGGTATTGGTTTTAAAAAACAGGTTCGACAATGCCTATTTGAACATTTTAGAAGAACTGAAGAAGCATAAAATATTTATTCTCAACGAAAAGGAAATTAATTCGCAACAAGGTGAAATTATTCGACAATATTTTAACGAATATGTGCATCAGCGATTATTTCCTATTATGATTGAGCCAGAAAAAAGAATGCCTTTGTTAAATGATAAGGGTATTTATTTGGCAGTGCGCATGCTGAAGAAAGATAAGCCGCATGCTACGCGATATTCGTTAATTGAAGTGCCTGATGGAGAGCCCTCACGTTTTTTTGTTTTACCTGACGACGGCGATAAGAAGTATATTATTTTGTTGGATGATATTATAAGGTATAATCTGGATGCCATGTATTACATCTTTAATTACGATGCTATTGACGCTTATACTATTAAAATTACCAGAGATGCAGAATTAGATTTACAAACCGATTTATCGCAGAGTGTGTTAGAGATAATTCAGAAGAGTGTTAAACGAAGAACAAAAGGTGAAACAACTAGGTTTATTTATGATGCGCAGATGCCAGAAGAAATGTTGCAGTTTTTTGCCAAGAAGATTAAATTACAGCGCGATGATGCGATTATTCCTGGCGCGCGTTATCACAATTTTAAAGATTTTATGAATTTTCCGGATTTAGGTAGAAAAGATTTACGCTATCCAAGTCTTCCGCCGGTTCCGCATCCTTTGCTGAATACAAATTCTAGTATTACGAGTGTGTTGCGTCAACGTGATTTGTTTTTACATTTTCCATATCAGAGTTTCCATCATATTATTGACTTATTAAGAGAAGCGGCTATTAATCCCAATGTTACGAGCATACACATGTCGTTATATCGCGTAGCAAAAAACTCAAGTGTAGTAATGAGTTTAATTAACGCGGCTAGAAATGGAAAACAGGTTACCGTTATTATGGAATTGCAGGCAAGATTTGATGAAGAGAATAATATATTTTGGTCGAACAGATTGCAGGAGGAAGGAGTAAAAGTATTATTTGGTGTGAATCATTTAAAAGTACATGCGAAATTGTGCTTGATTACACATCTGCATGAAGGTAAATTGGTTCAATATGCAATTATTGGTACTGGCAATTATAACGAGAATACAGCTAAAGCATATACCGATATTTTTCTTTTAACGGCAAAGCCTGAAATTACCCGGGAGGTTAAAAAAATATTTGAATTTTTTGATAATCGATTTGAGATTGGAAAATACAAGCATTTGATGGTAGCACCGCTAAATATGCGCGCTAAGGTTAAGCAGTTAATTAATCGTGAAATTAGATTCGCAAAGGAGAAGAAATCAGCAAAAATATTTTTCAAAATTAACAATTTGGTGGATATGGAAATCATCAAAAAGTTATATGAAGCGAGTAATGCAGGTGTTGAGGTAAGGCTAATTGTAAGAGGAATATGTTCGTTGGTTCCAGGTGTTGATGGCTTGAGCGAGAACATAGAAGCTATAAGTGTGTTAGATAGATATTTAGAGCATCCGCGTATGTTGTGGTTCCATAATAATGGCAAAGATGAAATTTATATTGGTTCGGCCGACATGATGGAAAGAAATATTGATCGACGTATAGAAGTAATGGTTAATATTTTAGATAAGGATATTAAAAAGCAATTAAAGGAAATACTGGAATTGCAATGGAAAGACAATGTGAAAGCTAGGAAGTTAGCGCATGGTCATTTGAATGATTATGTAGAGAAGCCCAAAAACGCAGTTGCCGTTAGAAGTCAGTTTGCTTTATACGATTACTTTAAGCAGTATTATGAATCGTTAAAATCGGATATTGAATAATTGAAATTGGTGGTGGTTGATATAAATGAAATATTTCAAAAAATAAAATAGGTAATTAGATAAAAATGAAATTTGCAGCAATAGATATAGGCAGTAATGCAATACGGTTACTAATTGAAAATGTATATGAATCGCCTAAAGGGCCAGTGTTTCATAAAGATTCACTTATTAGGGTTCCAGTAAGGTTGGGAGAAGATGCGTTTATAGATGGCGTGATTTCTGAAGATAAAATTTCGATGTTAGTAAAGGCAATGATAGCCATGAGGAACATTATTGAAATTCATAAAGTAACAGCTTATAAGGTATGTGCCACATCGGCAATGCGTGATGCAAAAAATAGTGCTGCTGTAATTGAGAGGGTAAAGCAAGAATCCGGATTAGAAATTCAGATTATTTCGGGCGATAAGGAAGGTAAAGCAATAATGTTAATGCCATTAGAGCAATCTGGATTAGAGCCTAACGACTTTTATTTATACATTGATGTTGGTGGTGGAAGCACGGAGCTTGCCTTTTTAGGAAAGGGTCAGTTGATTGCGAACCGTTCGTTTAATATAGGAACTTTGCGCATTTTAAATGATCAAGTTGTTGATGGTGATTGGAGAGAAATGCTGGAGTGGATAAAACAAACTAAAAATCATAATTTCGAATTAAGTGCAATTGGCATTGGTGGAAACATTAACCACGCCATGAAACACTATGGCAAGGCAGGTAAGCCTTATTTAAGCATTAGTATTTTAAAGCGTGTGATGATGTATATCGATGAATTAAGCATGGGTGAACGCGTGCGTCAATTAGGATTAAAACCAGATAGGGCAGACGTTTTAGTTCCTGCAATGAAAATTTATATTAACGTAATGAAATGGGCAGGAATAGAAAAAATATATGTGCCTAAGCAAGGTTTAAGCGATGGATTAATTTCACAGTTATATTACGATTGGAAAGCGAAATCTGCTGATATTAATGCGACGATTAAGCAACAAGCTCCATGAATAATAATTACGAATTGTATATTACTATAGGACTCTTTTTTAAATAATGCGGTATAATAGCAAGCGCAGTTTTGCGAATTTTGTTTTGCATAAAAGAGGTCCATCCTAACAATACGCCTGTAACTCCAAATGCCTGGCAAGCCCATTTGTAGAAATTGAAATTATCGGAATGCTTTATAATTTTATTGTCGGCAATTACAAAAGTTGAGTTAATATGGTTTACAACATATTTACCAGTTGCAGAAAATGTATATCTTGGTATCCATTCGGCACCTATTTGATTGTCATCTACACTTAATATTTCAAAAGTAAGATGCATGTCTTTTCCGCGCTTGCAAAACATTTCCCACATACCTTTTACTTCTGCTGTATTTAAGTATTGAAAAACAGGGTCAGAAAATGTTGCAATATTTGCATAACTAGATTGCATCGTTTTACAATCTTTATCTAAAAAAGCAGTATAAAAATTTTAGATTAATAATTCGTTCTGTTGCATAATAATTAATTTGTCTATTGGTATAAAGTTACTGCATTAGTTGATACAGAAGGGCAGGGGCTGTAAAAACATAGCTTAAGCCGCATTAGGCAATGGAATTAATACCATCCTTTACTATATAATAGAATCGAATGCTTCTTACCAATAGCAGGCACTTTTAAAATTGTTTGCTATTCGGGTTAAACTCAATTAAATCAATATTTTGGTTGATTTAATCAAGCCTATTTATTAATTTGGGTTAAATCAATAGGTTGGTTTATTCGCTATGGTGTATCGATAATTTGAATTTAATTTATGGACAAAAAAAAGGCCACCTTGCGGTAGCCCTTTTTTACAATAATCCTATTTATTTCGCTATGAATAGACGCATTGCAGTGGATTGGCCACCATTTTCAATTTGAACAAAATAGATACCTGCAGATAAATCTGAAGTATTAATTTTAATAATATTGTTACCATTTGATAAAGTGTAATTAACGGTAGGAATTACAATTTTACCAGTTAAATCTGTAACGGCAATATTTGCTTCAGTTCCTATTGCAGCATTTAATGTTAATTGAACATTTTCAACTGCAGGATTTGGATACATGCTTATGCCTTTAATATTAGTTAATGTATTTACAGAAACAGAAAGATCAAGTGTTTGGTTGGCAGTATTTTGATCTGCGCAAGTACCTGTTGCAACTAGTATAACATTATAAACGCCTAGAGCAGGATAAGTATACGATGGATTTGCTGCAGTGCTAAAATCATCAGTAGTTGTTTCATCACCAAAATTCCAGTTATAGCTAACTGCATTTGAAGATGTGTTGCTGAATGTAACTGTTAATGCATCGTTGCTAAAAGTAAATGAAGCTATTGCTTGAGCAATTGTACCTGCAACTTCACCATAATTAGTATTTTGCGGATCCCAGTTTGCCCAGCATGAAGTCCAATCTAATTCGCCAAATGCGCCACGATAAGCTGTAGTAATTAAGCTAGCTAATTCAGGAGCAACAAATGCAGCACCGCTTAAAACAGGTGAACCTGCCATTGGAACAAAATTTGGAGAAGTTGCATTATAAGCATCGGTTAACATTACATCGCTGCTTAAATCATAAATGGTGTTGCTGTAAGCGCCTGTAGTAAACCAAGCATTAGCATCAAACAAACTACCTGCCGCAACTTCAAAATCGTTGTTATGACCTGCAATAATTGTATTTTGAACCTTTAAGGCATTAGCTGTTGCACTTGCTTCACATAATGCACCATCAATCATTACTCCACTTGGATAACCAATAATAATTGAATTAAATATATCGGTTGATGTATTTCTGCGTAACTGGGCACCGCGTTTGTAATTTACGTTAATTAAATCGCCAGCGTTTTGTATTGGACCAACAACAGTTATATTGCTAAATGTTGGATTAGTTTGAGGTGAATTTAGACTGCCAGTTGCATCGTTATCACTTTCGAAACCGTTTGAACCTGATACGTCTGCAAAGTTTGGATCTCTTTTAACCAAACCAAATTGCACTTTACCTGAAAATCCGAAGTCAGTATCAAAATCATCATCAAATGTATTATGAGCGATTAAATATTTGGCATTTACAGTACCGCCAAAAAATTCAAAAGCATCATCGCCTGAGCGGCTTACCATAACGTGGTCGATTACAGTTCCTGAACCAACACCACCACAAGTTAAACCATTAATTTCGTTACCTGCTACAAATGGTATTCCAGGATATTCGATACGCACATAAATTAATGAGCCAGAATTGTCAGCAGCATTAGCACCACCATAAGTTCCATCACCTTCTGGTGTGTCTACACCACCTTCAATTACAGCTATTCCACCAGGAACGTTAATTGGAGCATCCCCAAGAATAATTAATCCGCCCCAATCGCCATAATTTCTGGCACCTTCAGGTTCATTACTTGTAAATACAATAGGCTGATCAACAGTACCTAAAGCATTAATTTTTGAACCACGTGTAATAATTAGGGATCCTTTGGTGTCTTTTTCTCCACGAATAATTGTGCCCGGTTCTATGTTTAGCGTTGCTCCGTCTTCTACATAAACAAATCCGCTTAATAAATAAACAGTGTCGTTTACGAGGTTTCTGGTAATACCGGAAATTTCGCCAGATAATGTGTGTGTTGGCAATTGAGCATGTGCTATTGCGGTAATGCCCAACATGAAGAGCATTGTGAAAGTTAATTGCAGTTTTTTCATAATAATTGTGTTTAAATTTAGAATTTATAATTAAGTGAAAGTGAAATTTTTGAACCAACATCGAAATTGCGTATTGTGTTGTCGATGCTTTCATCGTATTTACCATCTTCGTCTATATCTTGATAGAAAATGGCATTTTTACTTAGCATGTCGCTGAAATTTATTTTAACAGCGCCATTATTTTTGCTGAATGGAATAGAAATCTGACCGTCAATTAATGGTCTAGGGTTTTCATAAATATCAGCGTATTGTGCGTTGCCATATTCTGCAATTCTGCGACCGATTTGATTATGTAAAATGGTAAATGAAAATCCTTTTACTGGTTCTATATAAGTTAATCCAAAATTTACTACATAATCTGATTGGCCTTGCAGTTGACGCTCGGGAGTTCCTGCGATAGCAGTATCTGCAACATTTAACAAAGTTGTTGAACTGATAATAGCAAGGTTAGTATTGAAAGTAAATCGTTCTAGAAATTTTACATTTTTAGCAATGAAGCCAAGGTTTTTACGCAATTCAAATTCGGCACCATAAACTGTTGCAATGGAATCGTTAATTGGTTTTAATTCGCGCACAGTTCCAAAAAAGAATCGCTGTCCGATTGGGTCTACGAATTTTTTATAAAAAACACCTGCAGAAATTACTTGGCCTGCACCAAAAAAGTGTTCTGCTTTAACATCTGCATTGTAAATATTTGTTGCCAATAAACTTGGATTTCCAGTAATGCTTGAATTGGTTTCAATATCGTAATATCCAAACGGAGCAAGTTCACGTAATTCTGGTCTTGCTACTGTTTTATAAGCAGAAAAACGGAGATTTGTTTTTTCAGATAATGCATAGGTAATATTAACAGAAGGCAATAAATCGAAGTTTAAACCTACGCTATCCGTTTCTTTCGTGTCAACTTCTATAGGAATAGGTGTTGGACTGGCGCCATAAGCAAATGAACTTATTGTTTGACTAAAGAATTCGGCACGTGCACCCCAAACGATGCGTAATTTTTTTCCAATTTTATTATCTAGCATTGCATAAACAGCTTTATTGCTTTGCGTGCCTTCATAATAATCGCTTGGGTTAGAGATGTCATCAATGTAGAATAAGCTATCTGCAAAGTTTGCAGGAGATAATAATTCAGCAACTGGCATTACTACAATTTCGAAATAATCAGGGTTAAAAAAGATATCATTTGAAGTAGCAACCCCAAGGTTACGTGCATCGAATGTTCTTACTTTATCTAAATAACTACCGCCAATACCGAACGATTGTTTAGCGTCGCCAATTAAAAATGGATAAGTGTAATCAAGGCTTGCGGTGTAAGCTGTTTCATCCATGTAAGAATAAAAAATGCCTAAGTTACTTGGAGATGCAAACGGCGAAGGTGAAACTTGAAAAACTGTATCGCCATCAAAAGAAGGAACTATATTTTTTGCATAATTAACTGTCCTGAAATTGGGTTGGTCACGTTTCAAGGTATTTAAGCCAGCCGACCATTTTAATTTTGATTTAGAACCGCTAAAAAAATGTTCACCTCCTAATACAGCAGAAAATAATTGGTTCGAACTAAAATCATAATATTCATTTTGCACATAAACGGCTCTTGAATAGTCAATGCCAGAGCGCATTGTGGTAACATCGCTGCTATTTACAGCAAAAGAATTTTTTAGTGTGATTTTATGATTATCAGTTATTTTATACGATAAATTTAATAAGCCTCCCCACAGCACGTTGTTTCTATATTGACCGTCGTTGAATTCATATAATGGTGTTACTTCATTGTCGTAATCGTTACGTATAACTAAATTTGTTACATATGAATTATTATAAGTTAGTGCACCAATTGCACCAAATTCACTGGTTTTCCCAATTTTTTTCACTAAGCCTGCTGAAATTTGATAGCTTTGGTCAATTGGACTAGATGCTTCGCTATATGCGCCCCATGGAGCAAACGCTTTCCCTAAATTTGCTTTATCAGCGTTGCTTAAATCAACAAATAAATCGCGATTTATAGGAAAGTTATTTGGCAATTGTCTGATACCGTCATCTATACCCAACCAATCTTTACTGCCACCTGTATAAGTGTAATATTCTTTAAAAGTGGAAAGTGTATTATAACCACCACCTATAGAAATTGAAATAAAATTTTCATCGGGAATATCACGCGTATTGAGCATGATTATTCCGCCAGCAAAATCGCCAGGTAAGTTTGGTTGTGCAGCTTTTACAACAATTAAGTTGTCGAGCATTGCAGCTGGAAATAAATCGAACGCAAACGATTTTCTATCTGGTTCAGAACTAGGTAAAACATTTCCATTAACTAATGCAATATTATATCTATCACTTAATCCGCGGATAACGGCAAATTTGCCATCTGTTATTGTAGTTCCACTCATGCGTTTTAATACTTCACCTGTATTTTTATCTGGACTGCGTGTAATGATATCGCGAGAAATTACTTCTGAGGGTGCAATATTGTTTTTTTGGAAAGCTAATACCGTATTTAAATTTTCTTGACGCGCAGTTGCCGTAATAACCACCATTGAATCACCAAAAATATTGGTAATTTCAGTTGACATAGCAACATCAACAGTGGTAACATTATTTGCGGTTACTACAACTCCAGGAACATTTTTTGTTTCGAAGGAAACATAGCGAACAATAAGTGAATAGGTGCCAGGAGCCAAGTCATCAATTTTATAGCGGCCGTCAATATCGGTGCTTGAACCTGCACCTGGTAAATTTTCGATTAAAACCGTTGCACCAACTAAGGTTTCAGTGTTAGCGGCATCAATTACAGTTCCGGAAATTGAACCTGTTTGACCAAAAGATGTCAAACTTAGCATTGAAATAGTAATTAATAATAAGATTTTGAAAAGCCATTGCATATTGTAAGAATTTATACTGCAAAGGTCAACTTACAATGTTACCTAATCTTTATTGTAACATTAGTTTAACATAAACCGAATGTAAACAAAAAAGCCCCCGAACCTGCGTTCGGGAGCTTATTATTAAACTGCGATTAATTATTTATTTACCTACAACTAACTCTTTGGTAACATTGATATTGTCACCTTTGATGTTAACCATGTAAATACCAGCATCAAATCCTTCAAGTGAAAGGTTAATGTCTTCTAAACCATTAACTGATACATTGTTATTAACGTAAACTAATTGACCAACCATGTTGATGATTGAAACGTTAACTGTTGCTTCAGCTGCAATAGAAATTACAACGTTATCAGCAGCAGGGTTAGGGTTAACCATTAACATGTTTTCATCTGTTACAGTGTTATTTTCCATACGGAAAGGCAATGTAGTAAATACTTGGAATGGCAGATATAAAGAAACTGCACCACCAGCACAATTGCTGCTAACACGGTATTCGTATGTAGTAGAAGCTAACAAACCTGTAAGAGTTTGGCTTGTAGGAACTACAGTTACAGAAGTCCAAGCTTTAATACCTGTCTTTCTGTATTGTAAAGTATAGCTTGTTACAGAGCAAGAATTCGTCCAGCTAATTAATGCTGAACTAGAAGTAATTCCAGTGGCAGTCATTGTTGCAGGAGTACCACAAGTTACAGTAGAAGATGTTTTTTTAGTGTAACCGCTTTTTTCTGAACCAGTACATTTAGATCTAACTTGAAAATCGTAGCTAGTTGTTGCTGCTAGGCCAGTAAAAGTATAATTAGTAACTGCACCAACGTTAACTGGTGATGAATATACACCACCTGTAATGCGGAAACGAACTTCATAAGCAGCTGCACCTGCAACTGGTGACCATGATAATTTCGCGCTGCAATGAGTAATTGCAGAAGTAGCTAAACCTGTTGGTTTAGGAACTGTAACATCATTTACTGTATAGTTTGCAGTTGAAGAACAACCGTTGCTAGTAACAGTTACTGAGTAAGCACCTGATAAAATACCAGTACGATCTTGTGTTGTAACACCATCGTTCCATAAGTAAGAATAAGAACCAGCGCCGCCAGTTACAGAAATGTCAATTGCACCAGTATTATCGCAAGTTTCTGCTGTAATAACACCTGCAATAACAGGATTGTTGTTAATGCCTGGAGTTGAGTAATTAGTATTTTGTGGATCAAAGTTTAACCAAGATTCATTAGTCCAGTCGTTTGATGTTGAAAAAGCACCTGTATATGAAGTTGGCGTAAAGAAAGGATCGCTCAATAAACCTGTAAAGTAAGTTCCAATTGTTGTAGGTGCAGAACCTGCAGTTGGACGTGGGTCAGGATTATTAAGGTTAAATGGATCAACTAAACCAACACCAGCGTTAGTTAAAATGGTTTGATTACCATTTGCAGCAGCCCAAGTATCGATATTAAAACTTAAATCGCAAGTAGTACAGTTATAATCATCAGGGTGACCTGATAAGATATTGTTTTTAAACTGTAAGCTATCATTTAATGCATTAAGTGAAGTGTTAGTTCCTTCAATACGGAAACCAACTTCAGGATAACCCATTACAATTGAATTGTAAATAGAAGATTGTGTATTCCTTCTGTTATGTCCACCTCTTTTATAATTAACATTTACAACGTCGGCTGTGTTTACTTTAGGACCAGCAATTGTAATGTTAGAAAATAAAGCTTTTGAAAAAGGTGAATTTGTAGAACCTGTAGCATCGTTATCTTGTTCGAAACCATTTGAACCAGAAACGTCAGCAATATTCGGGTCACGTAAAGAGTAACCGAATTGTACTTTACCTCTGTAACCAAAATCAGTATCAAAATCATCATCAAAACCACGGTAAGCAACTATATATTTTGCGTTAACGCGACCACCAAACCATTCAAATGAATCGTCACCTGAATAAGAAACCTGGATATGGTCGATTGTAGTACCACTGCCAACACCACCCATTGTTAAACCGTTAATCTCGTTACCTGGAACGAAAGGAATACCTGGAAATTCGATACGTACATAGCTTAAAACACCGCTGTTATCAGCAGGGTTAGCACCACCGTAAGTACCATCACTTTCTGGTGTATCAACACCACCTTCAATAACTGCAGAACCACCAGTTACGTTAATTGGTGCTTCACCTAAAATGATAATTCCACCCCAGTCGCCATAAGTTCTAGTGCCAGCAGGTTCGTTAGATGTAAAAACAATTGGCTCACATTCAGTACCCTGTGCTTGAATAGTACCTGTTTTAGTAATAATTAAAGAACCTTTAGAAGCTTTGTCACCTTTAATAATTGTACCAGCTTGAATTGTTAATGTAGCACCATCTTCTACATAAACAAATCCACTTAATAAATAAATGTTGTTTTTGGTCCACGTTGTGTTGGTTGTGATTTCACCGCTAACGGTTACTACCTGTGCTTGTACCGCCGTGAATCCCAGTGCGAAAACAAGACAACCCAGTAAAAATTTTTTCATTGTTGATTGCATTTAGTTTAGAGTTAGAAATAATTAAATGCAAAAGTAGAGGCACTGTATTAAGGCTTGATTGTGCGAGCGTTATGAAAAAGTAACTTAATAACTAAGTATTTACAATTTAAGGTTTATTAATTATTAACTTATAAGCGTAAATGTAAATTTAATACCACTGAAATGATAAAAAATTGTGCATTTAATAATTACAAAATATACAATATGCTTATTTAACCTTGCGGCATATTGGGTATAAATTAATTAACATGATTGTAATGCAAAGATGTAAGCCGCTTAATAAAATAATAAACGATTTATTTATATGCTTACTGTTATTTCGCCAACAAGTTCTATACTTGCTTTTTTTATTGCCTCGCGGGTTTTGCGAAATGCAGCCACAATTGTGTCGTAAGCATCATGCGCTAGCGGGTCTTCAAAATTGTAGTATCTAGTAGCAGCGGTTTTTTGTTGATGGGGTTGTGTCTGATTGATGAAAACAGTAAGCTTTTTTATGTTTTTGGGTATTGTATTATCGCCTTTCCATAAATCAATGCCATCTTCTTTGAGCACCTGCTCGGCTAATGGATGGATACTAGTAGTTGTAACACGAAGGGAAATAACCATTGATGGGGTGCCATAAAAGTTTAAATATCCGCTCATAATCTCGGCTAGGCCTGACTTTGCATCACTTACAAGCACAATATGCAATCTGGTTTCCATTTCTGCAATAAACATTAAATTAACTTTGGCTTAATACTAGTGCACGTATGTGCATGTAAAAATAAAATTATAACAGTAAATTGCAAACTAAATTAAAAATGAATTTACAGGTATGCCTGATTTTAGAACGATTGTAACTGCTAAAAAACTAAATTTCCCAATTGGAACCGACAGTGTTATTTACTTGTCTGGTTCGTGTTTTGCAGAAAATATTGCGGATAAAATGAAATCTTTTCGGATGCCAAATTTATGTAACCCATTTGGGGTTATTTATAATCCAGTGTCCATTGCAAGAACGATTGATTATCATATTGCACAATCTGAATTTACAACTAACGACTTAATTGTGGCTGATGACAAGTATTGCCATCCTGATTTTCATAGTAGGGTAGCAGGTGTTACTGCAGATGATGCTTTAAAACAAATGCATAAAGCAGTTAACCTTGGGCACGATTGGCTTAAACGCACATCGCATGTTATAATTACTTTAGGAACATCGTTGGTATACCAATTAAAAGCTACCACCAAAATTGTGGCAAATAATCATAAACTGTCCGCAGTGTTATTTGATAAGGTGCAACTTTCTGTTACTGAAGTTAAAGTGCAACTGGAGCAACTATTAGCGGAATTAACGCAGTTTAATCCAAATCTTATTGTAATTTTTACTATAAGTCCTGTTCGACACTGGCGTGATGGTGCTATTGAGAATTGTAGGAGTAAGGCCGTGCTGATTGAAGCAATACAATTAGCATTAACAAATAGCAATGCTTATTATTTTCCTGCTTATGAAATAATGATGGATGATTTACGTGATTATAGATTTTATGCTGATGACATGTTGCATCCAAATGCTGTTGCCATCGATTATATTTGGGAACAATTTTTACAAGCTTGTACAACTGAAAAATTACAGTTAAGTATTCAGCATCAAAAAGAAATAAATGCTGCTATGCAACACAGGCCATTTTATCCAGATTCAGCAAAGCACCAAGTGTTTAGGGAAAAAATGGTAGTAAAAATTGACCAATTTAAAAAGGAATTTCCCGAAGTAGATATGCAGGATGCAACCGATTTTTTTAGTAATTATTGATCATCTTCAATTTCTGCTTCACTTAATATAGTACCTGGTAAAATCTTTTTACCTTGCACGCCTAATTTGCGCAATTTCTCAACTTGTCCAATTAAATTTCCAGAACCATCTTTTAATTGTTTCATGGCTTCATCATATGTCCGTTGCGATTTATTGATACTGTCGCCAATAGCTTCTAAATTTTCTACAAATCCGACAAATTTATCGTACAGTGCTGCGCCACGTTCAGCAATAGCAATAGCATTTTTATTTTGGTCATCTTTTTTCCAAAGTTCCGAAACCAATTTAACTGCGGCAATTAAATTAGTTGGCGAAATTAAAATCACCTTTTTGCGATAAGCGTAATTCCATATATCGGCATCTTTTTGCATTGCCAACATATAAGCAGGTTCAACAGGAATAAACATCATAACAAAATCTAGTGATTTAGAAAACTGCTGATAGTTTCTGCGGTATAATTCATCTATATGTTTGTACACTGCACTAATATGTGAATCAAGTTCTTTTTTCTGTTCCATTTCATCTTCCGATGAATTGTACCTTTCGTAGGCACTTAATGAAACTTTGCTGTCGATAATAATTTGACGCTTATCAGGATACATGATTACAAAATCAGGCTGCATTTTTTGTTGCTCATCGTTGTATAAGGTATTGCCTGCATCGTCGCGCAAAAAGGCTTGCTTAAGGTATTCGCGGCCTTCGGTTAATCCTGATTGCTGTAGTATGTTTTCCAAAATCATTTCGCCCCAATCGCCTTGTGTTTTGCGTTGTCCTTTTAATGCCCTAGTTAGGTTATTGGCTTCTTCGCTAATTTGTTTATTTAAATTTACTAAGTCTTTTATTTTTTCTTCGAGTGAAAATCGTTGTTTATTTTCTTTCTCGTAAGTTTCTTCTACTTTCTTTTTAAATTCTTTTAAGTCGATACCAAGTGGGTCGAGAATGAGTTTGATATTTTTTTGATTTTCTTCGGTAAACCGCTTGCTTTTATCTTCCAGTATTTCATTTGCTAAAACTTTAAATTGCGCCGTGTATTTTTCTCCAAGATCAGCTATTCCTTTTTCGATGCTTGTATTTTTGGCTTTGAGCACTTCGTTTTCGCCTTTTACTTTTAATATAAAATCTTTTAATTCGTTGTTTTGCGTAAAATAAGTTTCGAATTGTGATTTTACTTCACGATAATCAATTTCTAGTTTATCTAATGTTGTTTTAACAGAGGATAGCGTTATTTGCAATAATTCTTTTTCATCGCTTAGCGATTTTAATTTACTGTTGGCCCCAGATAAAATTTGATTAAGGTCGTTAATTTTATCATTAAGAAAACGGCTATTTGCCGCTGACTGCATTAGCGCATCCTGTTTTTGATTAAATTCAACACGGCTTACCATATTGCGTTCAACAAGGAGCTTTCTAATTATCCAAGTTAATATTACGCTAGCTATGATTCCTGCAATCAGGTAAATACTATTTTCCATTCCGTAAATTTAAGTGATGTAATATGATTGAAAAAGTATAATGGCAATAAAATAGAAAAAGCAACCATTAAGGTTGCTTTTGTAGCGTGGGGGAGGCTCGAACTCTCGACCTCAGCATTATGAGTGCTGCGCTCTAGCCAGCTGAGCTACCACGCCATTGGGCGGCAAAGATAAGCACTTGCTATTTGAAATTAAAATAACTGACAAAAAAAATACTAAACAAGGATTAAACACCGTGAGCATTGGCATGCTACATTTTATTATGAAATCAAATATTTGCTACCAATACCATACTTTTTTCAGATTTTTTGCTAATCAGGTTAAACCTAATCAAAGCAATTGGTTTATTAATTTAGTTGGGTTAAAACAAATTACCTACTGGTAATTCATTGAGTTGATAGAAATGTTTTGGTCTGACCCCTTTTTCGGTTTTCTCGAGACTGCAACATTCGTGTTGACTATCATGTTCAAAAAAGAGGAAATATTTTTTATCGCAGGCTTCTTTAAGAAAGGCTTCTTTTTCTTTAATTGTAATTAGCGGTCTTACATCATAGCCCATAACAAAGGGTAATGGAATATGTGCGTGACTTGGTAATAAATCGGCGCAATACACTACTTTGCTGCCATTATATTTTATAACTGGTAGCATCATTGCCTCTGTATGACCGTATGTCCAGATGGTACTAAAACCAGGGAAAAGTTCTTCATGTTCTTCAATAAAGTGCAAAACGCGATGCTGTTCTAGAGGTACGAAATTTTCCTTTAAGAAAGAAGCTTTTTCACGTGCATTTGGATTATTAGCCCAATTCCATTGGCGTTCATTAGTCCAATATCTGGCATTTTGGTATGTAGGAACCAATTTCCCTTTTTCATTTTTAGAAACGGCACCTCCACAATGGTCGAAATGCAAATGGGTTAAAAAAACGTCGGTTACATCAGATGGTAGCAGTCCCAATTGTTTTAGCGAAGCCTCAATGGAGTAATCGCCGTGTGGTTCGTAGTGTCCGAAAAATTTTTCATCTTGCTTATTGCCCATACCGCAATCTATCAATACCACTTTACCATTGCTAATTACCAAAAGACAGCGCATAGCCCATGTGCAGAGGTTGTTTTCATCCGCAGGCACCAACTTGTTCCATATCTTTTTTGGAACAACGCCAAACATAGCACCACCGTCTAGTTTAAAGAGCCCCGCATTTATTGAGTGTAGTTGCATACTGCTAAAGTAATAATAATTGTGATAAGTATTGTGTGCCACATGGCAAGCTTAACTGAAAGACTGGTACCAAGGGATGTGCTTATTGCCTTTTGCTGCCATAATAACACCATAATTTTTTTTACCGTAAATCCATCTGCGCCTTATGATTGTATTCACGATGAAACCCCACCAAAATAATTTGTGCATTCTACGAAATTTCACCTTAAATCCATGTTGCAACAATAGCTGTTTAATTATTTTGAAATCAGGTTGGTCATTAATGGTACCTGAGTCATCGTATCTACCTGCAATTACAGTGATGCAAATATTTTTTGCGTTAGAAAGCAAATGCCCCATCCCTTTTAAAGCATAATATTCAGCACCATTTATGGTAATGTTGATATGCCCTATTTTAGCGATGTCGATATTATTCAGCTCGATTAAATTATCAAGCGTATCCATTTCTACAGTAATTATTTTTCCAGAGAAGCTAACATCTGTATCAAGCGGAATTGCTGCTAATTGATTCCAACTTGCTTTATCGCCCAACAAAAGTTGAATACTACCTTTTTCAGCATATACAGCATGGTGAATTAATTGAATAGGTAAATTTTTACTGGTAATTATTTGAGTTGCGTGCGCTATATTATTTGGGTCAGGATCTATGCCAATTACTGTTCCTTTTTTACCAACGCTATCGGCCATTAGAAATAAATCGGATGTAACTGGGGCGCTCATATCAAATCCAAGCTGTATGCCGATTTCGCCGGGTAGCAAACATGGAAATTTTAATCGCCCATCGATTACCTTAAATATTTTCCAGAATAATTTTTTCATAAATCTGTATGCGCAGCATTCAAATTAATTTTGCTCTGAGTGCGGCCATTTTCAATGCAGTAATTGCAGACTCATCGCCCTTGTTACCGTATTTTCCTCCAGAGCGGTCGATTGCCTGTTGCATATTTTCTGTGGTAAGCACACCAAAAACTACCGGTGTTGAGTAATCCATTCCTAATTGCATAATACCATGTGCAACTGCAGAAGCAATATGCATATCGTGCGTAGTTTCACCTTTAATGATGCACCCTAAACAAATTACGGCATCTAATTCTTGCGATTCTAATAATAGTTGAGCAGCTTGCGGTAATTCATAACTTCCAGGCACATAAACTGAAATAATATTTTCAGATTTAGCTTGGTATTTTAATAATGTTGCGTAGCAACTCTGATATAATTTATCAGTAATATCAGTGTTCCATTCCGAAACAACAATGCCGATTCGGAATGAATCACCGTTTGGTACAGTTTCTTCACGGTAAAGTGAAAGATGCTGATGTTTTGAAGCCATTATTTGCCACCGAGTTTTGTTTCGGCGTACGATATATCAATATCAATATTTTGACCTTCCTGAGAAAGAGGATACATTGTTTTGATTTTATTATACATTTCTAATGCACCTTTTAAATCTTGTTGTTCAGCCATTAAGTCGCCAGCATATTTGTAATAAGCAGGGCTTTGAATATTATTGTTAGCTTCATCACCTGCTTTTTTATATAGCGTAATTGCTTTAGTATAATCTTTTTTATCAGCATAAGCATGACCTAATTGTGCATTTGTGATACCTGCTAATTCGTCGGTTCCTGGTTTAAAATCTTCAAGATATTTTATGGCATTATCTAAATCGGCTTTGTTCATATAACAAATACCAGCGTAATAGTGGGCCATATTTCCTGTAGGTGTATTACCATATTGTTCGGCAATAGCAATAAATCCTGAAACTGAACCGTCGCCATTTAACGCAAGATCAAATGAATCTTTTGCATAATAGTTTTGTGCACCAGTAATAACGTTTTGTGCATTTAAAATACGTGGTTCCATGTATAATTTCTTGTATCCGAAATAGCCACCTATTGCTAATACAAGTACACCTAATGCGCCTAAAATGACGTTACGGTTTTTAAGGAAAAAATCTTCTACACCTTTATAAGTCTCGTGTTCTGCAGCTGCAGCGGCAACTATTGGTTTTTGTTCTTCTGACATATTATTGTTTATTGAATATTAATCTTTAATAAATGGATAATCTTTTTGCAAATATATATCTTCAAATACAGCATCGTCTTCAGGGTAAGGAGATGATTCTGCAAAATGAACACTTTCTTCTACTTCTTTCTCGATGCGTTCCTGTATATCCTCAATTTCTTTCATGGTTGCGTATTTCTTATCGAGAATCTTCTGCAAGGTAGTTTCTACAGGGTCGCGCATTTTATATTCTTCCACTTCCTCTTTAGTTCTGTATTTAGCAGGGTCGCTCATTGAATGACCGCGATAGCGATACGTTCTAATTTCAAGGAAAGTAGGACCTTCGCCGTTGCGTGCTTTTTCAGCAGCCTCATATACAGCAGCATGAACCGTTTCGGGTTGCATTCCATCAACTGGATACGAAGGCATGTCGTAAGCAGCACCTATTTTATATATATCTAGTTGATTCGTAGTGCGTTCCACTGAAGTTCCCATTGCGTAACCATTGTTTTCGCAAATAAAAATCACTGGAAGCTTCCATAGCATTGCCATATTAAAGGTTTCATGCAATGAGCCTTGACGCACGGCACCATCGCCGAAGTAGCAAAGACACACATTGCCAGTTCCTTTATATTGCTCGGCAAAAGCAATTCCAGCACCCATTGGAATTTGCGCTCCAACGATACCATGGCCGCCAAAAAAGTAATTTGCCTTGCTAAAAAAGTGCATCGACCCACCTTTACCTTTTGTGCAACCGGTAACTTTTCCATACAATTCAGCCATAGCTTCATTGCAGGTTATGCCCTTCGCAATAGCTAAACCGTGATCGCGGTAAGCAGTAATAATTGGGTCCGAGTGCCTTATAGCACTAATTGTGCCCGCAGCAATTGCCTCTTGACCAATATATAAATGACAAAATCCTCTGATTTTTTGCATGCCATACATTTGGCCTGCTTTTTCCTCAAAGCGACGGATCTTATACATTAAGTCGTACCAGTGCAGGTAGGTTTCTTTTGTTATTTTTGAGCTGTCCATGAATATTCTTCGAAAATTCGAACGGCAAAATTAAGAAAAGAGGGTTACAATTAAAACAAACAGTGTTACTACGGCGCATCAATTTGCTTAATTATAAGAACTATGGCACTGTTTCAGTGGCATTTGACCATAAATTTAACCTTATAAATGGTCTAAATGGCTCTGGAAAGACCAATCTAATGGACAGTATCTACTATTTGTGTTTGTGCAAAAGTTATTTTACAAGAAGTGATAATAATGTTGTTAAACATGATTCGCCGTACTTTAGGATTGATGGCTTTTTCGACGTTTCGGGTAAGGAAACCCAAATTACCTGCAAGTTTACAGGTGCTAAAAAGGAGTTTTTTAAAGATAATGTCCAATATGACCGTCTTGCCGACCACATAGGATTAATTCCAGTGGTGATGATTGCACCCGATGATATAGCGATTATTAACAGCGGAAGCGAAGAAAGAAGGCGTTTTGTAGATACGGCAATTGCCCAACTTAATCCGGAATATTTGTCGCGATTAATACATTACAACAAAGTTTTACAGCAGCGAAATGCTGTTTTAAAACATTATGTGAATACTGGAAACTTAGATAATACATTGGTTGAAGTGTTTGATAAGCAACTTGCCGGTGATGGCGATTATATTTATAATGAGCGAAAGCTTTATCTGGATAGATTTGCAGACGTTTTTAGCGCTCATTACCGAAAAATTTCAGGTGATAATGAATCTTGTTCCATTGTATATGTTTCGCAATTGCATGACGATAATTTAATGGCGCTGCTCAAAACGAGCCTGCGCGACGATTTGGCTGCAGGCAGAACAACTATGGGTATTCATAAAGATGATTTGAAATTATTGGTAAAAGGATATCCTGTAAGAGATACTGGCAGTCAGGGACAAATTAAATCGTTTCTCATTGCCATGAAAATTGCCCAATGCAAATTGATGGAGCAATTACAGCAGAAAAAGAGTATTATGTTGTTGGATGATGTTTTTGAAAAACTAGACAAAGAGCGATTGGCTGTTTTGTTCGAAATATTTGCGGAGCCTTCGTTTGAACAGATATTTATTACCGACGCCGACGAAAAGCGCGGATGGGATTTTTGTAATGCGCAATTTGGTGAATTCGGACATTTTCGCGTAAGCGACAATAATATTGAATAACTTTATCCCATGAAAAAAAGCAACGAGCAGGGGTTAGGAGATGTGATTAAACAATTGTTTAAAAGTTATCGGTTGGATGAAAAAGTTGCCGAAGTGCAAATAAAAGAACTGTGGGGCGAAATAATGGGCGTTAGTATTAAGAATTACACTACCAATATGCATTTGCACAAAGGTGTGCTTACTGTATATATTGAATCGGCGCCACTTAAACAGGATTTAAAATTTTCGAAAGACACTATTATTCAGCGAATTAATGAAGAAATGAAAGCAGTTGTAGTAAGAGAATTGGTAATAAGATAACTTCATGAAATTATCGTTTATATATTTATTTTTTGTAATTATTTCGATGCGCAGTTCGGCGCAAACTATTAGCATTAATGAAAACGATTTATTAGGTACTTGGCTATATGGAAGTAATTTAACAGATTCTGACACTACCACAATAAATTATTTTAAACATACTATAACCCAATATACATTTTTACCTTCGGGAGATTTTGAATTTAAATATTTTCGAATCACAAAATTACATAACGACACTTGCTTGCAATCGGAAGTTTCTGGCACATGGAAGTTGAAAAACAATGAATTAACAATAGCCCACAATGCGGTTGAAGGTGGACTTTTTGCTGGAGCACATTGGGGTAAAGCAGAATGGAGCAAAGAACAATTAGTAAAGGTTAATCGAGATAGTATTGTAGTGTTTTCGGAAGGGTTTTACAACCTAGAAAATCAGTGGATTGATGCATCTGCTGCTCAATATTATAAACGGTTAAATAAGGCAATAGCGCCAACGGTAAACGGGAAAGATAGTTGTAATAATTGGTATAATTTACAACCCCTTATTTTGCAAGCACTATCTTTTTTACCTAAATCAAATTATAAGTATTTGATTAATTCTTTAGATTCAACCGAGGCAGTAATGATACCTGAGGATAGAAATATTGAATTATATTATGAAGAGCAACTAGTCGATTCAATTTATACCCATAAATCTTTTTACGGCTTGGGCTTTTTAGATTCTATTTGTGATGATTCTATCCTTGTTGCTATATACGAAATGGATATTAGTTTATGGAGTGAGGAGAGTTACGATGGTGTTACAAACACAACATCAGTCTACGGCAATTTAACACCAAGTTTCTTGGCAACAATTGATTTATACAACATGCCTGTTTTGGGATTTAGCACCAATGGCTCTGATGTGTTTCAATCGTTATCGGCATTCGGAATGGCGTCAGGTATATTTACAGCCTTAATTTTAGCGCCATTACTAAGTATCAATTATTCGTCCGGCGAATTTCGCAGTCAACGCTATTACCGCATAGCTGGTTATAGTTTAATGGCAGCTTCAATTAGCATACCTATTTATTTGCTTTCGATGCCTAAAAGTTATACCATTATCCCAAAAGATGGAGATATTGATAAAAATCATTGGTATTTATCCTACTAAATTTCGCCTAAGGTATAATTTGACTATTTCTATATATGATTGAATTACACCCAGAGAAACTTAAAATGTTGGTTTGATGTTAATATTTTAGTCATAAATTATATTGCTAGCATGCAACCTTGCGTTTATTGCAGTATATTAGCGTAAATATTAAGCAAGATATGGAAACGATTACAACAGATAAGATGATTCAAGATTATGCTGCCTATACACCGGAGCATTATAAGGTTTGGGAGATTTTGTTTGATCGCCAGATGGCATTGTTGCAAGACCGTGCAGCAAGCGTTTTCATGCAAGGTATAGAGGCAATTCATTTTTCTGCCAATGCAATACCTAAATTCGATGAATTTAATATAAGATTAGAAACATTAACTGGTTGGAATGCAGTTGTAGTGGCAGGGTTAATTGGCAATAAAGAATTCTTCGAATTATTAAAAAATAGAAAGTTTCCTGCTTCAACTTGGTTGCGCTCGATGGAGCAATTAGATTATTTGGAAGAGCCTGATATGTTTCATGATGTATTTGCTCATCTGCCGCTTTTAACTAATAAAACATATTGCGCTTATTTGTACGGATTGAGTAAAATTGCATTAAGTTATATTGAAAATCCGATAGCGGTGGAGCTTATTTCCCGGATTTATTGGTATACAGTAGAATTTGGTTTGATTCGCGATAATGGATTATTACGCATTTATGGTTCAGGCATTTTGTCATCACAAGGTGAAAGTATTTATTGCCTTAAATCAGGTATCCCATCGAAACGTATCGATTATAATGTAGATAAAATTCTCGACACCCCTTACATAAAAGATAAGTTCCAGGCACAATATTTTGTGATTGATACTTGTCTCGATTTGTTTGAAAGTTTGCCCGACATCGAAATGGGAATTATTAAACGACTAGAACATCCTGAGTTGTTTGTGGAAGGTTGATTATCTGATTAACAGGTAATATTATTCCGCTTTATTTAATTTCAAGCATAACTATCTTGACTTATTTATTTTTTTGATTTGTGGCAAGCATATGGTTGCATCTGCATCTAAAAGTTTGCTAATCACGTTATTCATTTACTTTGATATTTATCAGCCCAAATTAATACATTTACCATTCATGCTTTTTGATACGCCACCTTTAGCAGAGCGATTAAGACCGCAAAATCTGGATGATTACATTGGTCAGCAACATTTAGTTGGTGAAGGTCAGGTTTTGCGAAAAATGATTGAAGCAAATAAGCTTGTTTCCATGTTATTTTGGGGGCCACCAGGTATTGGAAAAACTACGCTCGCAAATATTATTGCCAAAGCCGCCAATTTGCCATTTTTTTCGCTTAGTGCGGTTGCTTCCGGTGTTAAAGATGTTAAAGAAGTAATTGAAAAAGCAAAAGTTTCTGGTAAAATTGTATTGTTTATAGATGAGATTCATCGGTTTAATAAGGCCCAACAAGATTCATTACTTGGTGCAGTTGAAAAGGGGCTAATTATATTGATTGGTGCCACAACAGAAAACCCGTCGTTTGAGGTTATAAATGCATTGCTTTCAAGATGTCAGGTTTATGTATTAAAGGAGTTTACACGCGAAGATTTAGAACAATTAATTGAACGTGCTATTACAAAAGATAGCATATTATTGAGACGAAAAATAATTGTTAAAGAAAATGAGGCGCTGATAAAATTGAGTGGTGGTGATGCCAGAAAATTATTAAACTTATTGGAGTTAATTGAAGAAACAGTAACAGATGAACCTATTGAAATTACAGATGCCTTAGTAATTAATTTAGCGCATACCAAAACTGCTTTGTATGATAAAAACGGTGAGCAACATTACGACCTAATTTCTGCATTTATAAAGAGTATGCGTGGCAGTGATCCTAATGCGGCTATGTATTACTTAGTAAGAATGATTGATGGGGGAGAAGACCCGAAGTTTATTGCCAGACGCATGTTAATTTTAGCAAGCGAAGATATCGGAAATGCTAATCCCAATGCGCTTTTGCTGGCAACAAGTTGTTTTCAAGCTGTAACAATGCTTGGGTATCCTGAATGCAGTATTCCGTTATCGCAAACAGTAATTTATTTAGCTACTTCACCAAAAAGTAATGCATCGTATGCTGCATTGCAAAAAACTTACGAAGTAATTAGAAGTAGTGGCGATTTACCGGTTCCTTTGGCAATTCGGAATGCACCAACCAAATTAATGAAGCAATTAAATTATGGCAAAGATTATCAGAATGCGCATAATAATCCAGGCAATTTTGCGGAAATGGAATTTTTACCAGATGCCATAAAAGGCACAACAATTTTTGAACCAGGAAATAATCCAAAAGAAAATGATATCCGTAAATTCTTACGCGATAAATGGAAGGGTAAATATGGGTATTAAAACGAAATGCTATTGAACAATAAACTTAGTAATTAATTTTTCTGTTGATGAAATTACGCTGATGAAGTAGAGGCCTTTTGTTAAATTAATAGACATTGGAATGGAAACAGTATTGTAATTAGAATACCTATCAAATGTTACCGTGCGTCCAATCTCGTCTAATATTTCTACTGTAAATTCGCCTTGAATAAGTTCTGGTAATTTTATTAATACATCATTATGAGCAGGATTGGGATAAACCAATAATGATTTTTGAGGTAAAGGAAGATTTTCATTTTCTTTTCTCGTTGTATCTTCTGGACAACCCGCCCAAAGTATACCGTCTAAATACCATGTTTTTGCAACCGGATTTGTCTCGAAAAAATTGAGTAACATGTGTGCTTCAACACCAAGCGATTCTGGCTCGTTTATTAAGTGAAATCCACCACCGGTTAGATCCGTACGAAATTGCTCACATTTCCATGAAAGCAAATCTGTTTGCCTAGGATTAACACCATCAGCCCAGAAATAAGGACCCCATGCTAACCAAGGAACTGCTGGTGCAATGCCTTTATATTTTAAGGCAGGGTCACCACTTATTTGACGAACAATCAAGTCACGTATAACTAAATTCCCCCAATAGTCATGAGGGTTTGAAAATGATGGGTAACGATCATGATTTGGGTCCATGTAACCTGTATAATGCATCCCTGAAATAAAAATTTGTTTCAAATTTGGAAACGAATCTTTCATCATTTGCAATAAAGTAACATATTTAGCACTAACACTATTAAAATAAGTTAAGAAATCATCGGTAGAATCTCCGTCACTTTGTTGCATTAACCATGCTATTTGCACCTGTGCATAGGTATCACCCCTATCTGCCATTCGGTTGCGCACGCCATCCCAATAATTATCAGAAGCGGTATCAATCATATAATCTAAATCTTTACCACTGAAACACATCGATTTTATTGATACACAATTGCTTACACCTTCAAAATCGTAAGTTACTAATGAATCGCCAAAAGCATTTATGGCATTTGAAGCAATGGAAGCGCCAAAGGCGAGCATTAATATTTCACCTTCTTCATAATTTATATTTCCCAATGAATCGAGTGGTTTAAATTGCTTAGAATAATTATTACCTTTTTTCTTATGGCTCAAAGGCATAATATTTGTACCAGATAAATAAAGTCCGCCTTGCATGCCATTATAATATCCTGTGCCTAAGTCATTCAAAGGAATTAACCCTGTAGAATCGTTCCAGCATTGCACTTGAGCGTTGATGCCTAAGCACGCAATAGCTAAAATTGAAGCAAGAAATGTTTTTTTCATAATTGTGTGTGTTTGAAGAAAAACTTACTAGGACAAGTCCTCCCTTTTATTAAAAATAATTTGAAAATTATTTACTAATTACAACAGTATTTTGCAATTGAAAATCAGACCCGTTAAGTTGAACGAAATATATACCCGGTGTTAATTGAGATTTAAATTCAATTGTTGAAAATTGATAATTACTAAATGATTGCGTATAAACTGCACGACCAACTTGATCGGTAATTATGAGATTAAAATCATTGATTATAAGTCCCGGTAATTTAATTATAAATGTTCCGTTTGAAGGATTAGGAAAAATATTAATTGCGTTAGTGGTTTGGAGTGTGTTTTCGGTTTTAAGTGGTTCGGGGCACGTCGACCATAATGCTCCTGCTTGATGCCAGGTTTTAGCTACCGTATTTGTCGTAAAGAAGGTTTTAAGCATTTGTGCTTCCACTCCTAAAGCATCAACTGAATCTAGTAAGTGGAATCCACCCCCAGTTCCATCCGTTCTGTATTGATCACAGTCCCAAGATAAGCCATCGTAAGCACGAGGATTTTTACCATCTGCCCAAAAATTTGGTCCCCAACCTAACCATGCAGCTGCCGGTGCAGGTCCTGTGTATTTTAATGCGGGATCTCCGGTAATTTGTTTTGCAATTAATTCTTTAATTACGATATTTCCCCAATAACCATGTGGTTCAACAAATGCGTCATATCTGAAGTGTAAGGGGTCCATATAACCCATATAATGAACGCCCGACAAAAAGACTTGCTTCAAATTGGGGAAAGTATCTTTTAGTACTTGCATCAGTGTAACAAATTTTGCAAGTACATTCGTGTAGTAAGTATCAAAGTCTGAGGTTGTGTCTTCAAAACTTTGTTGAAGCAACCAAATTATTTGCACTTGCTCGTAAGTATCACCGCGGTCTTCCATTTTATTGGCAACACTTTGCCAATAGCTGTTATCTTCAAAGTCAATCATTTGATCTAAATCTTTACCCCCGAAAAACATGCCTTTCACATCGAGGCAATTGTTCATCCCTTCAAAATCGTATATTTTAATTGAATCTATGTAGGCATTAAAAGCATTTGACGCAAGGGAAGCGCCTAGTCCCAAGAAAATAATTCTCCCTTCTTCATAGTTCACATTACCAAGACTGTCGAGTGGCTTTAGTCCTTTTGAAATATTATTGCCCTTTTTTCTATGAGAAGATGGCATAACGTTAGTTCCACCGGGATATAGTCCTCCTTGGTGTCCCTCATAAAATCCTGTGCCCAAGTCTACAAGTGGAATTAAACCAGTTGAATCGTTAGCGCATTGAATTTGACCAAATACAAAAGTTGAAATAAGACATAGCAATGCTGTAAGCAACTTTTTCATAAGTAGTTTAGTTTTTTGTGTGTGTAAAAATGCATTTCAATTTAAACGCATAGATTAATTGCAATTTTACAAAAAAATAACAAAGTATTAAAACTTTATACATTACAATCCTTACCAAATAAAAAGTATTGTAAACTTGCGTGGTTATGGCAAATCCGCAGCAGGTAAATCGTTGACAACCCAAACTCGAAGCATAGCTGTTTTGGTGGAACTTACTTTAAAGTTTAATGACATTTATGGCAGATTAAAATACTTGAAACTGCATTATCAACCTCAATAGGAGTGCATAACTGCCAAAATAACCCAAACTTCCGCCAAAATTTCGGTTTAGGGCTTAAGGCACAATTTGTGACAAGGGGAATTGAAATTAAGTAACAAAACGATTAAACATAACAATTATGGCAAAGAGTAAATTGACAATTAAACCCTTAGCAGACCGAGTATTAGTGCAGGCTGCTGCAGCTGAAACTGTAACCAAAGGTGGTATTATCATCCCTGACACGGTAAAAGAGAAGCCGCAAAAAGGCATTATCGTAGCAGCAGGACCAGGTAAAAAAGATGAGCCGGTTACTGTAAAAGTTGGCGATGTAGTATTATATGGTAAATATGCAGGAACTGAAATAATGATTGAAGGCACTGAATATTTAATTATGCGTGAATCTGACATATTTGCAATTTTATAAGTAAACAGCAAATAGGGCAAACGATTATCCTTTTTAAATTATCAAAACCTAACAACAATCAAACATTAATAAAAAAAACAAACTATGGCAAAAATTATAAAATTCGATGTTGAAGCCCGCGAAAAATTGAAAGCAGGAGTTGATGCATTGGCTAATGCGGTAAAAGTTACACTCGGTCCAAAGGGACGAAACGTAGTAATTGAGAAAAAATATGGTGCACCAACCGTTACAAAAGATGGTGTATCGGTAGCAAAAGAAATTGAATTGGAAGACCCAATTGAAAACATGGGTGCCCAAATGGTGAAGGAAGTTGCAAGCAAAACAAGTGATGTAGCTGGTGATGGTACCACTACTGCAACGGTTTTAGCTCAGGCTATTATGAATGCAGGTTTAAAAAACGTAGCTGCTGGTGCAAATCCAATGGATTTGAAACGTGGTATCGACAAAGCTGTTGAAGCAGTGGTTGCTGAATTAAAAAAGCAAGCGCAACAAGTTGGAAACGATAATAAAAAGATTGAACAGGTTGCTGCAATTTCTGCAAACAATGACGCTGAAATTGGTAAATTAATTGCGAATGCAATGGCTAAAGTTACTAAAGATGGTGTTATTACTGTTGAGGAAGCTAAAGGAACTGATACTTACAGTGATGTAGTTGAGGGTATGCAATTTGATAGAGGTTACCTTTCAGCTTATTTTATTACTAATGGTGATAAGATGCAAGCAGAAATGGAACGTCCATACATTCTTATTTACGATAAGAAAATAAGCACAATGAAAGATTTGCTTCCTATTTTAGAAAAAGTAGCGCAGCTAGGTTCACAATTGTTGATTATATCTGAAGATGTTGATGGTGAAGCACTTACTACATTGGTAGTAAACAAAATAAGAGGAACAATTAAAGTATGTGCGGTTAAAGCACCTGGTTTTGGCGATAGAAGAAAAGAAATGTTGCAAGATATTGCTATTCTTACAGGCGGAACTTTAATTAGCGAAGAGCAAGGTAAAACCATCGAAAGCATTGAGTTAACTGACTTAGGTCGCGCTGAAAAAGTGACTGTAGATAAGGATAATACTACAATTGTTGGTGGAAAAGGGAAAAAAGAAGATATCAAAATTCGTGTAAACACCATCAAGATGCAGATTGAAACCACTACATCTGATTACGATCGTGAGAAGTTACAAGAGCGTTTAGCGAAGTTAAGCGGTGGTGTTGCTGTATTATATATTGGTGCTGCTACAGAAGTGGCTATGAAAGAAAAGAAAGACCGTGTTGACGATGCTTTGCATGCTACACGTGCAGCAGTTGCTGAAGGTATTGTTGCCGGCGGCGGTGTTGCTTACATTCGTGCAATAGATATTTTAGATAAATTGAAAGTAGCCAACGAAGATGAAAAAATCGGTGTTGATATTATCAAGCGTGCATTAGAAGCGCCAATTAGAACAATTGTTGCCAATGCAGGCATTGAAGGTTCGATAGTAGTTCAAAAAGTGCGCGAAGGCAAAGCTGATTTTGGATTTAATGCTAGAACCGAAAAGTACGAAAACTTACTTAAAGCAGGTGTAATTGACCCTGTTAAAGTTACCAGAGTGGCGCTTGAAAATGCTGCTTCTATTGCAGGTTTATTAATTACAACAGAATGCACAATCGTTGACAAGCCTGAGAAAAAGGAAATGTCGATGGGTGGCGGAATGCCAGGCGGAATGGACGGAATGATGTAATCCGCTAATATTATTAACTAAAGGCCCTGTCTCATTTGAGTCGGGGCTTTTTAGTTTTTACTACAAAATGCACATCGCGCGTGCATAAAGTATTACCAACAATAATTTGAGTTTTGTATAATTGCGGTATAAATTTTACAACTATGGCAAAAGGAAAAAACGCAGTTAAGGAAACTAAAAAGAAACCTGAAAAGACTAAAAAGGAAAAAAAGGCTGAAAAAATAGCCAAAAAGGGTCCTAAATCTTAAAATCATGTAAAAACCGGAACAAATATTTCCGGTTTTTATTTTATACCCCTAAAACAGATTTTAATCGCTGATAACCACTTTTGCTTACTTGAACTTTTGCGCCGGAAGTAAGTATAGCCACATGCGAATCTTTTTCATATACTTCTAAGCGATTAATGAGTTGCACGTTTACAATAAAACTTCGGTGACAGCGTACGAATATATTTTTATCTAAAGCATGTTCAAAAAAGGTCATTGTTTTGTGTTTCATGTAACGACCTTCAGGCGTATGGATAAACACATAGTCTTCAGCTGATTCGATATAAATGATATCGCTAAAAGGAATTATTTTAATTTTATTATTCAGCTTAATTACAATGCGCTGAGGTTGATGTGCTTGTTCAGCAATTGTTTCGAGTAATGCTGGGGTGTTGTCCGTTTTGGTGCGTATTGCTTTCCAACGTGTAATTGCTTTATCAAATCGTTCTTTATTAAAAGGCTTTAATAAATAATCTATTGCATGAATATCAAATGCCTTAATGGCATATTCATCAAATGCAGTAGTAAATATAATTGCTGGCTGTACATCAAGCAATTCTAACATTTCGAATCCATTTATTTTGGGCATTTGAATATCTAGAAATATTAATTCAGGATTGTGTTGGGTAATGGCTTTAACACCTTCAAACCCGTCGCCACATTCAGCTACAATATTAATATCTGGGTATTGGCCAATGTATTCGCGTACAATACTTCTTGCCAATGGTTCATCATCAATAATTATTACATTAATCATATAAGTGGTTGTGGAATTTTAACTTTAGTGGTAAAAAGATTATCAGTTTGCATTGTTTGCAATAAATCGTTTCGTGAAAATAATAAATATAATCGGCGTTGAACGGCGTTTAATCCGAAGCCTGTTCCTTTATTCGGTGGTGATGATGTTTTGTCGAAAGGATTGCTGATAGCCACAGTCAGGTTGTTGTCTTCGAATTCACATTTTATTAAAATGACAACCTGGTCGAGGGTGTCGTATAAACCAAACTTTATAGCATTTTCTAAAATTGGTTGCAGTAATAAAGATGGAATTTTTTTGGATACACAAATTTCATTGCATGCTATTTTTGTTTCGAGGCGATGGCCAAATCTTACTTTTTCGATTTCAAGGTATAGGTTAAGGTGATGTAATTCTTCTTTTAATGGAATAAGTTGAGCGCTATCTTTGCGTATAGTTCCGCGCAAAAAATCGGATAGCTGTTGTATCATGTTGCGCGCTTCGTCAGGCCTAGAGCCCGCAAGCGCGCTGATTGAATTTAAGCTGTTAAATAAAAAGTGCGGTTGTAATTGGCTGCGTAGATTATACAATTCTGCTTCTTTGCTTAGCTGTTCAACTTCGAAACGGCGAAGGGTATTAATTTTTTGTTCCTCCATGTTATTCACCAACATACTAATCATGTTAATTATTGCAGCATATAAAAATGCAACAACAATGCGTACCGGAATTGATTTATTTATGAAGGCCTGGTATACATCGCTGTCAAAATTAAACAACCCAAGAATGAAGTTACTTGAAAATGTAACTGCTAAAGCAATTAATACACTTATGCTAATTATATAAATTGCTTTATCTTTTTTCGGCTTATAATATTGCATGATAAACAATTGTGCAAGACATAAATCGGCGAGTAAAAAATTGAAAATAATGCTGTCTGCAATTGCCGTATTTAAGCTGTAGCCAAGCCAATAAATAAAGCTCGCATGCAGTGCGGTCCATATAACCAAACTCAATAGGAAAGGGCGTATAAAGCTGCTTTTAAGCCAAGGACTTGATGCCACAACGATTTTATTTAACGGTTAATAGCTTTTTATTTCAATGCCACCAAAAATAGAAGTGCCTTTTAGCAATACTACTTTTTTGTTATCGATGGTGATATGATTATTCGGTCTGTTATCTTCAACACCTCCGAAAATAGAAACTAATTCTGTTTTTAATTCCCAATGTGGCGGAACAATTAATGTGCAACCGCCAAATACTTGTGTGAGTTCTAAAATTACATTACCTTCAAAATCGGCTTGCATTAAATTTAATTCTGTTCCTCCAAAAATACTGGTAGCTTCACCACCTTTAAATTGTTTTGATGTTACTTTTTTTTGAACCCCACCAAAAATAGACACTACATCAATATAATCATCAGCCGAAGAATTGTCGCTGGTAAATCCTTTTTCGGTTGAATTATTTACCTTATTATAGTTAGATGTTTGTCGGTGTCTTCTTGTGCTTCTTCTCATTGATTTTGGCCCTAATATGAAATAAAGTCCAATGGTAACAAGTAAAATTGGTGCGAAGTAATATCTCAAATCAAATTGAGGAAAGAAGTCGTCGAATAGAAAGAATGCACCAATTCCGATGCATACTAACCAATTAAATCCCGTGAAGGAACTTTTTTCGCCAATATAAATACCGGCTACAATTAAAAAGAACTCCCAACTAATTAATGGGAATGCCAAGTCGAAATTTGTGGCACGGTCAATAAAAAACAGCACACCTGCTGCTAATAGTAACAAGCCAGTTAAGTAAAATCGTTTCTGTTCTATTGGCTTTCGTTGTTCCTGAACCGGCTCTTCTGGTTTATTTGGATCGTTTACAATTTGCATTACGCTTAATTTTATACAAAGCTACAGTGGGCCTTGTTAATTGCAATGTTCGGCACAGCTATTGCACCTGTATTCTCGGTGAAAGGCAATAATTTGGCGATAAATAGAAACCTCACCTTACAATTATTCTGAATATATTTGTCGTTTATATGCTTGTTATGAGAAAATTACTTCCTATTGTTATATTGTCAATAATTAGTTTACTCGTTGTTTCTTGCCAAGATAACACCGAACAGCCTATAAAGCACGCTCAGATCAGCGACGGTCAGCCAAAGTTTGAAAAAGAGGGTGAATTAAGCTTTTTGAAGCCTGATGGGGCACAAATTGTTAAAATAAACATAGAAGTAGCTGATGATGACGCTTCTCGTCAACAAGGGTTAATGAATCGCTCATTTATGAGTAATGAGCAAGGGATGCTATTTATTTTTGACAAGCAAGAGCCTCAGGCATTTTGGATGCGCAATACTATTATATCGCTTGATATTATCTATGTAAATACGCAGAAAGAAATTGTATCTATTGTAGAAGATGCTGCGCCTTTTTCCGATAGATCGTTGCCATCGAAAGGTCCAGCTATATACGTGGTTGAAGTGAATGGCGGGTTCTGCGCTCAACATGGCATTGCAAGTGGCGATAAGATAGATTTTACGACTAAATAAATTCTACATCCATCGTCATTCGGTATTTCATTAAGTATTCAATCCCGGCTTCTACATCAAGGTCATCGAAAATACCTTGAGCGAAGGTTTTTATAATAGGACAGTTTACGTTGTAATAATTAGCTAGGCCATTTGCTATTCTTATAGTATTAATACCTTCTGCAACTTCGTCCATTGAGTTTTTGATTTCGCTAATTTTTTCGCCCTTTGCTAAGCGGTAACCAACAGAATAGTTGCGACTGTTAGGAGAGGAGCAAGTGGCAATAATATCGCCTATTCCTGCCAAGCCTAAAAACGATTTAACATCTGCCCCTAATACTTCACTTAATTTAATTATTTCTGCCCATCCTTTAGTAATTAATAAAGCGCGCGCATTTTCACCGAGGTTGAGTCCGCTTACAATTCCGCTGCCGATTGCTAAAATATTTTTTAATACGCCTGCTAATTCAACACCAACAATATCGTAACTACCGTAAACTTGAAATCGCGGACTTTTAAGTGCTAACCGACCTTCGTGAATTACCTCGTCGAAACGGCTCGCAATAACGGTTGCAGCTGGTAGTCCTTGCGCAATTTCTTTTGCTAGATTTGGTCCTGCCATGCAGCCAACCCTTACTACTACACTTTCAGAACGAATTAATTCGCTCATGGTGAGCACGTTTTTACCTGCAATGCGTGCACGGTGTTTTAATTTTTCAAGACCTTTCTTTTTTACTGCCAAGCCTTTAGTACCGTGAATTAAAATATGGTCGGGTCGCAGAAAAGGCGCCATGGTTCTAATCATATCTTTAAAGCCATCGGATGAAACAATGGGGAATATTAAATAACATTCACGCGTTAACAAACCGATGTCGTTTGTAACAGTAATATTTTCATGTATTTTTTGATTGGACGAAATTTTTGAATTTATAATTTGTTCAACGTTTGCTAGTCTTCTAGAATATAAATAAACATGATTGTTTTCGGCTAATAAATTAGCGACAGCAGTACCAAAACTACCAGCACCAACAACGCCTACGCTATATTTTTTAAACATGCTTTTCTATTTCGTAACCTTCTAGGCGATTGTGATAAAACAGCAGCAACTTCATGTCCTGGCACTTAATTAGTCCCTTCTTAGTTTTTAACAGCGGGCGTTTAGTGTGATAAACACCTAGTTTTTTTATTGCGTATTCTATAAGTTCATCAGTATCTTCGGCACTAACAATTGGGTCAACGCGAATTTCGCCTTTGTGTTCAAGTTTCGTTAATTGTTTAACTACCTTTTGAACCATTATTTTTAATTCTTCTTTAGTTAGTTCTCGAAATTCTTCAGGCATTCTCAACACAGAATATAAATCGCTGCTATGATGTTTTTGTTGGAACAGTTTAAATGCCGAATATGCAATAACATGTTCAGGCAACGCAACATTATTTTTCTTAAATGCAGTAACGATGCCTTCACTCAACATTTTTGTGTAAACAGCATCGCGTTGTGTGTCGTATTTTAATTCACCTTTCGATTTAAAATAATCGGTAATATTAATTTTATTGCCATTGTGATCTACGCTATTACCTGCATCGTCAACTTGATTGCCGAAAATATCCATACATCGGCCAAATGCAATAGTAAAATCGGCATCTGCGGTGATGAAGCGATAAAGGAATTTCAAAATTTTATAAGAAGATGAATATTTATCGGATGGAACAAAATAGCGTTCCTTACCTACGTTTTTTAAATACTCATCAATAAGTTCAGGCGCTTCTAAAACGAAACCATAATTGAGTGTAACAGGAACAACGTAAACTTTCTTAAAGTTTTCACCTTTGTTTTCAATAATTTGTCTGCGTTGCGCTTCCAGAGCGGTTCCCAGCAAACCTAGCTTAAGTTGCGATTCTACTACATTGTTTCTGGACCGCGTGCCTCCTGGAAAAAATAAACTATGTCCGCCTTGTGCAATGGTTTGTGTGCTGTATGTTTTTAATGCTTCAAGATATACCGAGTTTTTTTTACGCCTATCAACACGATAAGCGCCTAATCTATTCATGAAATAAGCAAGAAATTTTACCGAAAATAAATTTAGTCCTGCACCATAAAAACACGCAGGTAAACCTATAGCTGAAATTCCCCATCCAACGGTAATTGAATCAATATTGCTGGTATGTGTTGGTACAACAACAATAATTCCATCTTTTGCTAGATTGCGGAGTTGGTCTATTTCGCCAATTAAATGTATACTTTTAAGTAAATCTTTTTTGTTACCGAATAATCGCGTAAAGGCTCTACTATGTGAGGCATTGAGTAACCTGTTAAAAGCAAATGGAACAAAGCGTTCAGAAAAATCGTACGTTTTTTTATTAAAATTGCCGACAATTTCCGTTACGTATCTTGTAATAATGGCACGTAAAATTTCTATTTCTTTATCAATTTTTCCGTCGGGGTGACTTTCTAATTTTACCAATTGATTTTTAACATCGGTCCAGAAAGCTTTATCATCATCGGGGTCTGTTTTCCAAGGCCGTTCAACGCGAATTTTTTCCAAATAAACAGCTTTAGCCAGTTCATTATGGACATCTTTTTCGGTAGCATTTTTTTTGAGAATATTTTGTAAAGTTTCCTCAACAACATCTAGAATTACCTGTTCACGATTTTTGCTGATGCGGTGAATAGGCCAATCTTCAATATTGGGAATAATCCGTTTGTATGGACTAGTAGTGCGCTTCGAAGTGTCCTGTTGGTCTGCCATTATATGCAAATATAAAAGATTACCCTGCAAATTGAACTTTTAGGCGTAGTTTTGCTGTTAAGTTAACGTGAAACAGCAATGTTTCATGACCTTACGCACTTGGGGTTGACAGGAATTGACAGCATTGTTCATTGAAAAGTAAGCATGCAGAGCATTGTAGAATTGGCTCTTTAATATCAACCTACAAAACAATTTTTACACGGCGAGTCTAACTACGCCATGGCAGCTTAATTCAGAGAATTAAGTAGCCTTCGTTCCCGATGTTGGTTGTCCGGTACAACTTCGGTGAACGTCATTCCATCGGGCTGGCTTTACTATTTTCCGGAGTAAGGTGAGAAAAAGGAAATAAGGAGATTCTCAGGTTCGGTGTTTCCACCCTGAATTTCCCGACAAACAAGGAGCATCTAAGCATGTAGAAAGCTTGCTAATGCTTTGTCTGGACGTGGGTTCAAATCCCACCAACTCCACGAAGACGGTCTAAACGCTATATCGTTAAGACCGTCTTTTTTCATCAAAATTTTGCTTTGATGATGAACACTCATTTCTTTCTCAATCAATTAGAGATATTTTATCAGTATCTCGTAAATAGGGTTTATAGTTGTTCCTTGGGTACCAGTATTTAGATCAACTACAAGTTGAAATTAAATTAGCAATTTTTGGAGAGGTGGGACACTGATTTGTTTCAGAATTGGAACAACTTATACAGAGATTCTTGTACGTGAATTATTTCTGCTTTTTTATATGAGGATTACGATAATTTAAGAAGATGTATATTTTATTTGAAACTTTCAATTAATGGGGTTTCAAGCACACTGCTTAATGTATATTTGAGAGTTGAATGAGCTTAAATGTAGGTGCTAAATAATTTGCTGTTCGCTACATAGATTCGTAACTATAAATAGTGAATTTGTAAAAATTATTTGTCATTACCAATTAAATTTCTACATTCGAGGATGCAACAAACGAATTTACATGATGAGATAAAATCTAGGTAATTAAAAATAAAGGCGCTTAACTGCTTTCTCTTTAGAAAACTTGTAATTTTTAACAATCCGGAAGGAGGGTTAATCTCTCACGCTACAGCGTGGGTTTTAACTTTTGTGGATCGGGCACACCAGTGACTCTAACACGGAGTTATGAGTTCCACGTTGCTTTTTTTATATACACCTAAGCAATCAATCTTTAACCACAAAAAACAACATTATGAAACCTAAACCCAATCAATCCATCCATCTCCGCAAGCTCAACTATTAAGTGGCATGCATGTTTACTGTCAGCTATTTACTGAGTATGAATGATGTAAACACATTTATTTTTTATGATGTATTTAAAAGTGCACTCATTACAGATGATACGATTCCACCTGTGGGAGAGGAAATGCCTGATACAACCGGACTTGTTCAGGAAACAGTAGTAGATGGAGTAGATATAGTATGGTAATTATGAATTGAAGAAACTGGAACAAATATTGAAGGGATGAAAACAGGATTGCTTGATTCATTTATTACAATCAATTTAGGAAGGCAGAAGAAGGCTGTTCAAAAAAAATTATTCGGATTTGCAACAGCAGGAATATTTTCTAAAAATCAAATGCCCAATGATACGTTTGCACTTGACCAAGGGCAATGGACAAGTGATTTACAACCTCAGGTATTTACGCTTCCCTGGGGGATCGGAAAGTAAATTTATGGACGTCTTAGAGGGGCAGGTTACGGCTAAGACATTGGAACTATAGCTCGCTATTATGATATGACTGATAGTGTCTTGGATTCGCCAACATATACAGACATTTTGAATGATGGGGATACAGCGACTTTATTATCGGAATGGCTGGATATTTCCTATGTAACTGAATATAGCAAATATTGGGAAAAATGGGTAGCTCAAAATGATCTCGATTCAACTCAAAAATATATTGATGACTTCATTGAGATGGTGAAGAAGATTGAAACTGAAAATGGCACCACAGTGAACGTAGTTTACTGTTTATATATTTTTAGTAACACTGCTACCCAATGCGTGAATATAATTAAGTATCTCCGGGATTCAACGATAAATCATATTTATCCGTTGACTGTTGTTGGCGTAGAAATGGGTAACGAACCATATTTTGATTACGCTCGATTAATTATGGGGTGGGAATCCTTTGAAGATTATTGGGATTATTTGAATGGTGTGAATGGCGTTGATGCTGAGTATGAAGAGGTGCTCGGAGATTCGCTTTGAGATGATCATGATTTTATCGGTGCGTTTAAAAATCATTTATTATTTACCTGTCCTGTGGACATTCCTGCAGAAAATCTGCATGATCCTGACAAAGCATTATTCGCTCCAAATGAATAACATGATGGTTTAAGAAGTATTGATGAAAATTGGAATTCTAAGTTACGAGAAAAATATAACGTCAAAGAATTTATTTTTGATGCAATGCCAGCAAAGCGATATGCCTTTGATGCAGTAATTCTTCATCCCTATTATGATACTCATAACTGGAAAGATGTTCCTATTAATGGTTTAGAATTAACATACGAATGCAACTTAGGTGATACAATTACGACAAATGATGAATGGTTGTTTGACACGTTTGATGAACGACTTGAACCCACGTATGATACCATCCGTATCAATTTCAGCAGGTTTTTAAAGGTGAAATAAAAAGAGTCCTATGATGACCATCGAGATACGCTTTTATTTTATTCGGGAGTATCTCATCCAAAAGCCTTGTGGGTAACGGAATGGAATTTTAAAGATCAAGATCCGGCACTTGAGCCCGCCGACTTGAATTGAGGCGGTGTTTTTTCTCACGGCTTCATGCATGGGTATAACGTTTTCGAATGGTTTTTGAAAGATGTAAAACTGAATTATGATTCGGGCTATTGGACAAACTTTCATACGATTTCAACCTTTCACAATTTAGCAGGCGGGGGAACAAACGCAATGATCCATCCAGCAACCAATCAAGAACTGGATACGATTGGGAAACTCTCTTATCCCTATGACGAACCCGAGGATTCATCTTTTAGCAGAAATTACCTCATTAAAATGACGACATGATTTGCATTTGAACTTTTAAGTGAGATACCAAAAAATGATTTGAAATTGTTGCAGACAAATTACACAATCGGAAGTAAGTCTGTAAATGTTCAGCCGACAGTTTTCATCAACCCTGAACAGAATTTCCGCTACATTTATTTTAGTACTATTAGAGACACGACACAGCTATACATGATTAATACTTCGGGCACGTTTGGGGTATATGTTGATGGAGGGAAAATTCAAGTTGTAGATACCGCAGAAATTTATTGTATTGATGCATTAAAACCATATTCGACTTCAGGAAAAGGAAATGGATCGTCGTATAAATTGAATGAAACATATGCACTCGCGGCTGACACAACATGTTCCGAACCATATCCGTGGGAAATAAGAAAAATAGATACGCTTATTAATGAATCTTGGGGAGATTCTTTACTAACACTAACAGCTCCGGCTTACACCTACGGCTACTTTAAAATTCCTATTCGTGCGTTTTATCCCCTCAAGCTTGATGAAGTGGAAAGTTATTATGATTTGAAGGTGTATCCAAATCCGGCAAATAATGCAGTTACACTTATAGGACTACAGGACAATTCCGTTATTCAAGGTAAATTACAAGTGAAAGTGATAAATGTTACCGGTAGTATTTGTTTGGAAACAGAGGCTTTAAGCGGGCAAAGGCTTGACATATCCAATCTGAGTTATGGGGCCTATCAAATAATCGTTAAATCTGAGGCCGGCAATGTAACCGTTGGAAAATTTATTAAGCAGTAGGGTGAAAAAATTAAAATTTCATATCAACGAATATTCAGTGTTTGCCGCATCGGTTTTACTTGCTCAAAATGATGTAAGGGCAGAAGCGATTTATGGCGACTTTAAGCCTGATACTTTGATTAATGTGGATTGGGAATCTTTTGATCTTGATTGGAATGAAGATGGAGTTAGTGATTTCAGATTTTTAAAGAGGTCTTTATCTTTTATAGATGGAACATATGGGGGTGATACCTTTACCAATCGCTTCAGTGCACAGTATTTAGGACCCGTGATTTTCGGAAATTTAGTTGCAGGTAATCTGCATGTTGTCTTTCCAGTCTACGGTGGATTTACA
>Ga0105044_10000655_pt1 | contig 43475 bp, 27 predicted proteins | sample MAT01_FD_78092 | JGI IMG/M metagenome (GOLD analysis project Ga0105044, IMG submission 78092) | Freshwater microbial communities from Lake Fryxell liftoff mats and glacier meltwater in Antarctica - MAT-01 | ecosystem: Environmental > Aquatic > Freshwater > Ice > Liftoff microbial mat | place...
GGCGGCACAGCTGTGATGGATACCGGGCGCAGTTCGACCGCGGCAACCGGCCGATCTGGCGGCAGCAGGATGGGCGTGCCGATCGGCGTCCAGCCACCCGAGCCATCGACCACCTCATCCCCAGGGCTGGTCACGGACAGGCCACTCATCTCACTGATGGGCGGCGGCTCGCTTGGCCACGGCGTCACCGGCGGCGCCACCCCGTGGCCTTGGCTCGGCGTAGGTTCGGCGTCGAGCCGCAGCGGGCCGGATCCTGGACGGATCTGCCGACGGGTGGTCTTGCCCGTGGGTGGTTTGCCCTGGTTGATATGACTGCGCGCTTCCGGTGAACCGGCCGCCGCGGCGCGCTGCATCCAGCGCGAGGCTTCGTCGACATCTATGCGCACGCCGTCGCCACGCAGATGGCAAACACCGAGGTGGAATTGCGCGCGTGCAAGTCCCTGTGCCGCGGCCTTGCGGAACCACGCCACCGCCTGCGTCGCATCGCGTTCCACGCCACTGCCAGCGAGGTAGAGCATGCCGAGGTGGTACTGCGCGTATTCGTTGCCCTGTTCGGCAGCCAACCGGTACCAGTGCGCGGATTGCTCGGCATCTCGTTTCACCCCGAAACCATCGCGATAACAACTGCCGAGGTTGCGCTGGGCCAACGCATAACCCTGCTCCGCCGCCTTGCGGTACCACGCGGCAGCCGTCGCCGCGTCGGCGCGGGTTCCTTCGCCATGCTGGAAACAGTTCGCGAGATTGTTCTGCGCACTCGCCAAGCCCATGTAGGCCGCGCGGCTGAACCACATCAATGCCTGCTCGCTGCTTTGGGCTACACCTTGGCCCTTGCGGTAGGCCGCACCCAAGTTGTTCATCGCCAGCGGCAGCCCGGCGGTAGCAGCCTTGCGGAAGTACTCGATACCCAGCACCACATCCTTCTCGCAGCCAACACCTTTGGTTAGGCAAGTGCCTAGGCTGTTCTGCGCGCCGGCGTGACCGGCCTCTGCCGCCATGCGATACCATTTGAAGGATTGCACCGGATCGCGCGTCACCCCATTGCCAGTGCGACAACGCTCACCAAGGCGGAATTGCGCCGCGGCATCACCCAACACGGCACGCTGCTGCTCGCCGTCGACACCCAAGGCGGGACCGACGTCATCGTGCTCAGCCATGGTCAAGTCGGGATCATCGCTCACCACATCACCCGCGCGACGCTACCGGCATGCCGGGTTTCATCGGTGTTTTTCCATAGGACATGTGGCCGTAGCCGTACCGCGAGCGGTAGGACGCATCGCCGTTGTAAATACATCCGAGCAGACGGCCGGCGAGCGGCGCGAGAACCTGGCGCACCTGGCGCAACACGTCCTTGCGGGATACCCGGTCGCGCACCACCCACAGCAGGCCGTCGGCGAGTTCACCGAACAGCAGGGCGTCCGACACTAGGCCGAGCGGTGATGTGTCGATGACGATGTAGTCATAGAGCGTGCGCCAGTGCGCCATCAGTTCCGGCAACTGGCGGCTGTGCAGGAGCTCCGCGGGATTGGCAATGCCCCTACCCGCACCCATGAAGTCGAGTTTGGGCAAGGTGGTCGGTGTCGGCACACAATCGTTGGCATCACCAGAGAGCAGCGATCCCAGGCCGCGATCACCGTCCTCATCGATCAGCGTGTGCAGCGTCGGCCGGCGTAGGTCACCATCCACCAGCAGCACGCGGATGTTGGCCTCTGCCAGGCTAGTGGCGAGAAACGCCGCGACGGTGGTCTTGCCTTCTCCAGGGCCACAAGACACCACGCCAAGGACCTGACAGCCATCACCTTTGCGGTAGAGCCGCAGCGCCGTACGCAAGTCGCGGTAGGCCTCCTGTAATTGATGGAATTCTGGCGTGTCAGCGCCTTCCTTGACCTTGGGCATGCGCCGCATGAACGGCAGACGACCGATGATCGGCAGGCGGGTGAGGTCTTCGGCCACCGCGTGACTGCGCACCCGCTGATCGATGGCATTCAGCAGCAGAGCAACACCGATGCCCGCGAGCAGCCCGACGACCAACGCCACGGCCAGGAACGTGCGTGGCTTGATGTTGACCGGGAACGGCAACGCCTGCGCGCGATCCATCGGCGTCATCTTCGAGCCCTCACGCCGACTGGCGAGGTCCTTCTCGCTGAGACGGGAGAGCGCCTGCTGGAACAACACTTCCTGCGTGCGGGTTTCCTCGGCCTGCGCCTGGAGTTCGAGTTGCGCATTGCGGTAACTGGTGAGTGCCACCTTGGCCTCAGTGATCTGCTGATCGAGGCTGAGCGATTCACGATCGAGCACGTCGCGTTCACCCAACAGTCTGGCGCGTGAGGATTCAACCGCCTTGACCATTTCGCCTTGGCGGAAGGAGAGTGCATCGAGCACTTCCTTCATCTTGGGATGTTTGGGCAAGTAGACCGGCGACAACCGGGCTTCTTCAGCACGAAGATCAGCGAGTGAACGCCGCAGATCGTTCACCAAGGCATCGCGCGCAATCTCGGCAATCGCCAACAAGGCATCCATCCGTGCTGGGGTAGGGGCCGCAGACGCTGCCACGGGATGATCACGATCGACCGCGCGCAGTAGCACCAACACGGCCTCGTTGGTGGCCAGTCGCTGATCGAGTGACGTGCGCTGGGTGTTGAGGGTAGCCAGCCGCACCGCAGCGAAATTGTCCTCGGGATTGGCTGAGATCAGCGCGTTCTTCTCGCGCAGTTCGCGATCGCGCGCACGGGCTTGGTTAAGCTTCTGGCGCGCCAACTCCACCTGTTCGGTGTGGAACGACAACTCGTTGGCGGTGCGCTCGACCTGTTGTGCGGCCTGCTCATTCATGAAAGCCGTAACCAGTTCGTCGAGGGCGCGCTGCGCCCGCTCGGCTTCCTCGTCACGCAACGATACCGCAATGCGCCAGCTGTCGCGGCTGACATCCACGCCTAGACGGCTGGCGAATAGCTCCACCGGGTTGGCGCTGGCTCGATAGATCGAGCTGGCAGCGAGCGGGCCACTTTCATACGCGCGGGTCAAGACCTTGCCCGACATCAACAGGTCACGTTGGGTGTTGAGCAGGGTCAGCTCGGCCGCCCCGGAACTCTCGGCCACCACATTCCCGCGACCGCTGGTGTCCAGCCGCAGGGTCGCGGTGGCGAGGTACTGGGGGACGATGAAGGTGCTGGCGTAGTGGACCGCGAAACCAACCGCAGCCGCCATCACCATTGCTGGCCATTTGCGCTGCCACAAGACGCGCGCGATGTGCCCGAAGGTGAGCGGCCCGACGGCGGACGCCTGATGCGGCGGAACAAGTTGCGGGGGAACGTCCATGCGGCGGCCAGCCTAGGACCGACCTTGGATTGTAAACCGTGACCGAAATTGCTGTAGCAGGCATCCGCAGGGAAAACCGTCAGCCCGCGTCAGGGTCACCGTTTAAGAAGCCCAGGCGCAGAACGGGTGAAGCCGAACCCCAACGCGGCTCCAGCGATAACCATCAGACATGTGCCCTGCGAGACGCTGGACAGTAACGCAGCAGTGCCTTATGAGCTTGCTCCAGACCTCATCCCGCCTATTTACTCCGATCGTATGTCCCTCATCGCACAGTGCTTCGGCTTCCTATTGGTCACCTTGGTCTTGGCCCTCGGCGTACACCCGCCGCTCAGCGCTGGCGAAGCACCGGTCACAGCCACGCCAGGAAACACGGCGCAAGCCGCCGCCGATTACCGCCTTGCTCCTGGCGACCTGGTTCGTTTCGAAGTCTTCAACCACCCCGACCTCACTGTGACCACACGCGTCCCTGAAAGTGGTGGCTTCGCCTATCCACTGATCGGCGACATCACCTCAGTGGTCGGTCGACCGGTGGCAGCGGTAGTCGCCGAGATCAAACAACGACTCGAAGCCGAGTACCTGCGTCAAGCGCAAGTCACCGCCACCATCGTTGAGATGACGCCACGCACGGTTTACGTGCTCGGCAACGTCGCACGCCAGGATGCCATCCCCCTGCCCACCTACGCGCGCACCACCGCCATGCAGGCGATCGGTCAGGCTGGTGGTTTCCTGGCGGATGCCGACCTCGCCGGGGTGGTGGTGATCCGTGACGATCCAGCGCGCCCTGGCGTGAAGACCTCATTGCCGGTGGTCGCTGCGCTGCGCCCAGACCAACTCACGCAGGACATCGTCCTGCTACCAGGTGACATGATCAGCGTGCCGCGCTTGGGGGTGCAGCGCGTCTACGTCACCGGCAAGGTCAAGAGCAGCGGTGCCTTCACCATTCCGCCCAATGAACAGCTGACGGTGTCCAAGGCCATTACCCTCGCCGGAGGGTTCGAACAGTTCGCCAGACGCGATCAAGTTCAGCTTATCCGCGTCGGCGAACGTATGCAGGTCATCAATGTCCAAGGGATCCTCAGCGGCGAAATCATTCTGGCCGAACCGGTGTTGAGCGCTGGCGACACCATCAACGTCCCAGACAGCCGCTTCTGACCTATCCGATCACGGCGAAAGAAATTCTGACATCATCGAAACGCCGTGCAGCAGTGCACCCAGGCGATGCGCGCGAAGCGTGTCCACTCGACCAACTGTGATCTCAACGAGCGTACCCATTCAGGGGATTTGCGCTCATATCATCTGGCCCGCTGCCTTGCTCGCATCCACATCGCCTATCCTTGCCGCTGCTGGCATCACAAAGTTGAACAACCCTATCACATGATCGACACCATCGCATGAGCAGTTCCTCCGTCATCTGCACGATGTTCGAAAAGCGATACGCGCTGGGCGTAGGGACGCTGACCAATTCCTTGGTCGCGGCGGGTTTCGACGGGACCTTTTGCATTGGCTACCGTGGCAATCTGCCGGAGTGGCTCGATCAATGCACCGTTGAAGTGCCTGGAGAACGCTGGCGCATCGGTGAACTGACGTTGCGTTTCCTCCGACTCGACACCACCGACCACTTCACCAACCACAAACCACAATTTCTGCTGCGCCTGCTCGACCAGGAATATCCGCAGGCCACTCGGGTGGTCTACATCGATCCCGACATCGTGATCAAATGCCCGTGGTCCTTCATTGAGGAATGGTCCAGCGACGCGGTCGCTTTGTGCACCGACGTGAATGCGCAATGTGCGCCGGGTCATCCGCTGCGACGCCAGTGGGAGCGTTATTTTTCCCCGCACGGCTTGACCTTCCGCCGGCAGATGGCGGTCTACATCAATGCTGGTTTCATCGCCATTCCACGTAGTCAGCGTGTGCTGCTGGAGGAATGGCGTCGGGCGCAGGACCTGATGGCGCCGGCAATCGGTGGCCTGGGGACCGCCTTTCCCAAGGACCGCACTTTCCTCTTCCACATGACCGACCAAGACGCTCTCAACGCCGTGCTCGACAGCACCAACGCGCAGGTCTCGGTGATCGGCCAGGACGGCATGGATTTCATCCCTGGTGGTTACGTCATGTCGCATGCCCAAGGTCGCCCCAAACCATGGGACAAACGCTTCGTGCGGGAAGCCTTGCGCGGCTTTCCTGCGACTATGCCGGACAAACACTACTGGCGCTTCGTCAGTCAGCCGCTGGTCATCCATCGGCCGTTCGCCCGCCTGTGTGCGTGCATCGGTCTGACCATCTCCTCCGCCATCGGCCGGATCTACCGCCGCGGATGATGACCATGGACCCCGGAGTGTTGCAGATCGTGCCGTGCCTGCCGCCGCTCATCGACGGCCTGGGGGACCATGCCTTCGCGCTGGCGGCGGCGTTGCAGAAACATACTGCCACCGCTTCGCATTTTCTGGTCTGCGATCCGGCGTGGAATGTGATCACTGGTCAACGTGATGCGCGCGGCATTCCGGCGCCGGCCGGGGATGCCGCGGCCTTCGGCAAACTCCTCGCCGAGCACGCCCACCACGGTGTCGTGCTGCTGCATTATGTCGGGTACGCCTACGACGCGCGTCAGGGCCGTCCTGATTGGCTGCTGAACGCATTGACGACCTGGCGGCAGGCACAGCCCGAACGCCGGTTGATCACCATGTTCCATGAGTTGTATGCCAGTGGCCCACCATGGCGGAAGGCCTTCTGGTTATCCGCCGGGCAACAACGCTTGGCGGCGGATCTCGCGCGGCTAAGCGACGCCTGCTTCACCAGCAATGGCCATTATGCTGCGTGGTTGCTCAAACATCTGCCGAGTAGCCGCCCCTGTCCGGTGTGGCCCGTGTTGTCGAACGTCGGCGAACCGACCGAACTGCTGCCCTACGATCAACGTCCGGCAGCCGTGGCGTTGTTTGGCCGGGCACCCAACCGTGCACGTGCCTATCAGCGTGGCGGCGATGCACTGGTCGCGTTATGCCGCCGCCTGAATCTGAGCGAGGTGCACGACCTCGGCGCGCCACTGCCCGATGGCCGGCCAGCGGAACTGCCAGGGCTCACCATTCATCAGCACGGCATTCTGCCGCCCGCTGGTGTTTCGCGCGTGCTCGCGCAGTGCCGCGTAGGTTACCTCGATAATGCCACCGGTCGCCTGAGCAAATCCGGAGTATTCGCCGCATATGCCAGCCATGGGCTCGCGCCGCTGGTGGAATGCCACTACCCGGACGAGGACGGTTTGTTCCGCGACCGTCACCTCGCCAACATCATGGCTCCTCCGGTGGCGGAGGCTTTCCCATCCATCGCCCGCGAAGCGCAGATGTGGTACCGCGGACATTCCTCGACCGAGCTCGCGCGTTTCGTCGCCGAGACCATCACGCGCGTAGCAACAAGTTCGTCTACTCCCACGCAGCCCACGCCGCTGCCCAACCTGCGCTGATCCGTGTACCTGCTCAGCCATCCGATGGGCAATCAGAACATGCGCCACACTGCGGTGGCGCTGGCGGAAGCCGAGGCATTGGCCGAAGCCTGGACCTGCCTGTCGTTCGATCCGTCGGGCATGCTCGGTAGTCTTCTGCCCAAAAATCTCCGCACGCAAGCTGAACGACGCTCGTTCCCGCTCAGCATCCGCCGCCGTCTGCGCAGCCATCCATGGCGAGAAGCCGCGCGGCTGGCCTGCCAACGCTTCGGTTGGAAAAAACCGCTGCGGCACGAACACGGCTGGTGCAGCATCGACGCGGTCTGCCATGACCTTGATCGGCGCGTGGCTGCGCGTTTGCCGCGACTCGACGGCCTGACCGGCGTCTATGCGTATGAGGACGCTGCCGAGGAAACGCTCGCAGCCGCCGGAAAGTTGGGACTGCGCCGCATCTATGATCTGCCGATCGGGTATTGGCGGGCTTTCGCCGCTATCTGCGGCGACGAGGAGCAACGCGAGCCGGCGTGGGCTGGGACCCTAGTGGGCAACCTTGACAGTGCGGAGAAATTCGCGCGCAAGGATCGTGAGATCGCAAATGCCGACCATATCATCGTCGCGTCAAGTTTCACCCGTGCGACCTTGGCGCAATACCCGGCAACGCTCCCGCCGGTGAGCGTGGTGCCGTATGGCGCGCCAGAAATCCACGTCGGTCCACGGTCATGGACCAGCAAGGGACCACTGCGCGTGCTCTACGTCGGCAGTCTGTCGCAGCGTAAAGGAGTCAGCTACCTGCTCGCGGCCATGGGCCAAGTCGCCGCTGCTGCGACGTTGACGGTGATCGGCTCACGGGTCGCACCTTGTGCGCCTTTGGACGAGGCTTTGAAAAAGCTGCGCTATATCCCCTCGTTGCCGCATGCCGGCATTCTGGACGAGATGCGCCAGCACGACGTGCTGGTGTTCCCTTCGCTGTTCGAAGGCTTTGGCTTGGTGATCACCGAAGCCATGTCGCAAGGCATGACGGTCATCACCACGCCGCACACCGCCGGACCGGATCTGATCACTGATGGCCGTGACGGATTCATCGTCCCGATCCGTGACGTAGTGGCGATCAGCGAACGGCTGCTGCTGCTGGCACGTGATCGTGAACGCTTGACCGCGATGGGACGCGCAGCCAGCGCCACTGCGCGCAAACGTACCTGGGCGGTATTCCATCGTGGGCTGCAAGAAGCCCTGGGACTGCGCGCGCCTGTTCTGGTTGCCGGACAGCAGACATCTGGGCCGCCAGCATGCTGACCGCGCTGACGGCAAGGCCACTGGTGATCGAGTTATCGCAGGAGCGTGAAATCGCGCGCCTGAGGATCGTGCGAATGATCTTCGCCACGCTGGTACTGCTGGTGATCGAAGGCGGCTTGCGCAAATGGGCGATGCCCTCGGCACAGAAGGCCTTGTTCTTTATCCGTGACCCTTTTGCCCTGGCTTGCCTATACCTCGCGGTCCGCCATCAGTTCCTGCGTTGGTCGCCACTGACCTTGGTGATCTGCAGCCTGGGAACCGCCTTCATCTTCCTGGCCGCCTACCACATAATAGCACTCAACCTCAGCCCGGTGGTGGCGGGATACGGTTGGCGAAATTATTTCCTTTATGCCAGTTTCGCCCTGGTGATGGCTGCGGTCCTACGACGTTCCGAAGTCATCGGTCTCATCCGTTGGTCCTTGTGGATGGCGCTGCCGATGGCGGTCCTAGGTTATGTGCAATGGACCTCACCGTCGAACGCCTGGGTCAACCAGAGTATCGGTGGCGGCGAAGCCTTTACCGTCGCCCAGGGCGTCGTGCGCACCAACGGCACCTTCACCTTCACCACCGGCTTCGTCTGTTTTGCAGGTGCGACCTTTGCCGCTTTGGCTGCCGCGGCCTTCACCACCGACATCCGTCGCTGGCTGGTGGTCGCCGGTGGCATCGCTGCAGCAACCTGTTTGGCCACCAGCGGTGCACGCACCGCATTCGTCCACGCTGCGCTCAGCGGCGTCACGGTGGTCGCCTGCGAGATGTTCCGTCCACTTGCCCGTCAACGACCGGTGATCTACCTGGGCGCTTTTTCGCTGACGGTAGGTCTGGTCGGTGCCTTGTGGCTGTTCTATCCCCGCGCACTGGACTTGATGTCGGAACGCAGTTCCGCTGCCGCGCGCGTCGAGGATCCCACCGCCCGCGCCCTCGGTTTGCTGACCGGCGGATTCGCTTCCATGGAAGCTGCCGGCTACTTCGGGCACGGACTCGGTATAAGCACCGGTGGTGGATCGAGCGTGGCCACGGGCCAACGTTCCTTCACCCTGGCCGAAGAAGAATTCCCGCGCGTGGTACTCGAATGCGGGCTGGTACTCGGCATGTCCTACATGATCCTGCGTTTCGCCTTGGCCGCGTGGCTGATTCTCGCGGCGATCCGCTGCGTGCGACGCAACGACGACCCCCTGCCTCTGCTGCTCGCGCCTTTTCCCGTGGTGCTTCTGGCCGTCGGCCAGCTCACCATGCAAGGATCGGTGAATGGTTACGGATGGATCTACACTGGCCTGACCCTCGCGGCGATCGCCACCAGCAGTGCGCGTGAGGACGCCCGTGTCTGAGCCGTTGCGCGTGTTGCTGCTGGGCAACTACGCACCTGATCGCCAGGAAAGTATGCAGCGGTTCTCAACCATGCTGGAGCACGGACTCGCCGGACGGGACATCGCCGTGCGCACCGTCACGCCACCGGCTTCCTTCCCGGGACTCAATGGCAGCATCGGTGGCAAGTGGGTTGGCTACCTCGATAAATTTTCACGTTTTCCTGCTGCCTTGCCCGCGCTAGTAGCGTGGGCTGAGGTGGTCCATGTCTGCGACCATTCAAATGCCATGTACTGCAACTGGATCGCTGAACGTCCAACGCTGGTCACCTGCCACGACTTGCTCGCCGTGCGCGGTGCACGCGGCGAAGACACCGACTGCCCAGCCAGCCGCAGCGGCAAGGTCCTGCAAGAATGGATCGTCAGGGGTCTGCGTCAGGCCCGAATGATCGCTGCCGTGTCGAGCTACACGCTTGCGGATGCGCGCCGCATCGTCGGCCGCGACACGGATATACGGCTCGTGCTCAATGGCCTCAACCATGCCTACCAGCCCGTGCCCGTTGATGAGGCGCGCGCTCGGCTTGCCGGATTCGCTGGAATCACCGAGCGTCCCTATCTGCTCAATGTCGGTTCGAATCTCGCGCGCAAGAATCGCGCCGGTGTCCTGCGGGTGTTTGCCCAGCTACGTCAGCACCACAACATCGACTTGGCGTTGGTGGGCCAAGGGATGACACCCGAGCTGGAAAAATTGGCCGAGCAGTTGAACGTACGCGCACACATCCGCGAACTTCCAGGCGTCGACAACCGTACCCTTGAAGCGCTGTATTCCCATGCCCATGCACTATTGTTTCCCAGCCGCTTCGAAGGCTTCGGCTGGCCAATCATCGAGGCACAGGCCAGCGGTTGCCCGGTAGTGTGCAGTGATTGCGGCCCCTTTCCTGAGGTTGCTGGCACGGCAGCCGTCATCCGCTCGTTCACTGATGAGGATGGCATGGCGAACGACCTACGCGCGCTCTTCGATCCGGTGGCACGCAAGTGCACGATAGCTGCCGGCCTCGCCAACGCCGCGCGGTTTACTCGCGAACGAATGATCGACGACTACGCCGCACTCTACCGTGAACTGGGACGTCGCGCATGAAAGCCGTGATCGTTGCCTGCTCATGGATTCTGCCGTGGTTCCTGCGTCGTCGCCTGTTCCGTCTGTTGTTCGGTTGGCAGTGCCATGCCAGCGCGCGAATCGGCTTGGCCTTCATCGCACCACGGCGGTTGGTGATGGAAGCTGGTAGTTTTATCGGCCACCTGACGGTGTGCAAAGGACTCGATCTGCTGGAATTGCAGGAGCACTCTTCGATCGGTCGCGGTAACTGGATCACCGGCTTCCCGCTTGGTGGCAATCGCCATTTCGTCCATCAGCCAGATCGCCATTGTGAACTGGTGGTCGAACGCCATGCAGCGATCACCAACCGCCACCTGATCGACTGTACCAGTAGTGTGCGCATCGGTGCCTTCACCACGGTCGCCGGATTCCAATCACAGATCCTGACCCACAGCATCGATCTGGCAGCCAACCGACAATCGTCAGCGCCGGTGGTGATTGGTCACCATTGCTTCGTCGGCACCAATTGTGTGCTACTGGGTGGCGCGGTGCTGCCGGACTGCTCGGTATTGGGAGCGAAGTCACTGCTCAACAAAGCCTACGCAACGCCTCACCGCCTTTACGCTGGCGTGCCGGCTCGTGAGCTCAAGGAACTACCCGCGGATCTGCCTTACCTCACTCGCACCGTGGGCTTCGTCGACTGATGCCAACTGCGCTCACAGCCAACCACCAAGCGTCGACGCGCACTGCAGTTCCGCTGCGCATCCTGCACGTCACGCGCTCGATTGATCCGCGCAGCGGCGGCACCTACGAAGGTGCGCGCTGCCTAGCCGCCAGCCAGTTGGCCAATGGCCACACGGTGGAAACCGTCGCGCTCGACGCGCCCGGGTTGACACATGCAATGCCGGGAGAAGTCCACTTGGTTGGGCCAGGAAGCGGTGCCTATGGTCGTACGACGGCACTCGATTCCTGGCTGACGAACAACCTCGCACGTTTCAGCGTGGTCGTCGTCCATGGTCTCTGGCAGTACCACGGCTTCTCCGCGCGCAAGATCTGCTTGAAAGCCGGTGTGCCGTACGCCGTGTTCCCGCACGGCATGCTTGATCCGTGGTTCAAGCGCACCTACCCGCTCAAGCACTTGAAGAAGTGGCTGTACTGGCCATGGGGCGAATATCGCGTGCTGCGTGATGCCGCGGCCGTGTTGTTCACCGCTGAGGAAGAACGCCAGGCCGCACGCCAATCGTTCTCGCTCTACCGTGCACACGAGGAAGTCGTCGGCTTCGGCACTGAGACGCCACCCGACGATGCCGAGACCCAACGGAACGCGTTCCTGGCACGTTTTCCCGAGTTGCGCGATAAACGTCTGCTGTTGTTCATTGGGCGTGTGCATCCCAAAAAAGGTGTCGATCTCCTGATGCGCGCCTTCGCTGCACATGGCGCCAATCTGCACCTGGTCATGGCCGGTCCCGATCCCGACGGCATGCGTCCGATGCTGGAGCAACTCGCTGGTGCCGCTGCGTCACGCATCACCTGGACCGGCATGATCCAAGGCGCGGAGAAATGGGGCGCGTTCCGTTGTGCCGAAGCCTTCATCCTGCCGAGTCATCAAGAAAATTTCGGCGTTGCAGTAGCAGAGGCGCTCGCCTGTGGACTGCCGGTGTTGATCTCGCGACGGGTGAACATCTGGCGTGAAATCGACCAGGCTGGTGCGGGATGGACTGCTGAAGATGACGAGGCCGGCTGTTCAGAGTTGGTGCAACGCTGGGCTAGTTCTTCCGCAGATGATCGCACACGTCTGCGCGCGGCCACGCGCCCATGTTTCGTCGCACACTTCGCCATGGCGGGTGCTGCTGCTCGGCTCGATACCGTTTTGCGCCGGCTGGTCCGCTGATGCGCGTCTTGCATATCCTGCCGAGCCATCTGTACGCCATTGGCGGCATGGAGGACTTCACCCGCAACTTGTCATTGCGCCTCGAACGCCACGGCATCGCCGTCGAAATCTGGCACCTGCCACTGCGAGCTGGGTCGATGCTGATGCGCGATCCGCCGGCACTCACCACCCGTCCGCTCGATGTGCTAACGTGTGCCCGCTATCGTCTGCCTCGTTTCGACCCCACGCGGTTGCGCCACTTCGATCTCATCCACGTCCATGGTATTGGCGGCATCACTGACGCAGTGGCGTTGTCGTGGCCACTTCATCGCCGCCCGATTGTGGTGTCGACGCACGGCGGCATTTTTCACACGCGCCGCCTCTGGCGTCTGAAGCAGTGGTATTTCCGTCTTTGGCAGCCGCTGATCGCACGCCGAGTGGCCTGTTATGTCGCCTGCAGCGTCAATGATCATGACCTGTTCAAGCCGGTGGTGCCGCGACTGGAGCTGATCGAAAACGGCGTCGAGTTGTTCCCGCAGGCGACGGCGGCGAAGGATCCGCTGCGCTGGGTGTGGGTCGGGCGCTGGTCGCGCAACAAAGAACTGCCGGCGTTGTTCCGCGCGGTCGCTGCCGCGCGGCGCTCGCTGCCCGCAGTGCAGCTTGATATTGTCGGTGCCCCCGACGACCTCTCACGCGCCAACCTCGACCAGTTGGCACACGACACCGGACTCACTGGCGGCGTTACCATCCACGAAGCGGTGCCAAGGGCGGCACTCGCGAGCGTGCTCGCGAGTGCCGGTATGACCGTCTCAGCAGCGCGTCACGAAGGTTTCGGTTTGGCGGTGATCGAAGCGATGTCGGCGGGTTGTGTGCCGGTGGTCAACGACATCCCGGTGTTCCGCCGTTTTGTCGCCGAGGCCGGCACCGGTCGTACCTGCGACTATGCGGATGCTGAGGCCGCTGGTGCGGAACTCTGTCGTGCCGCTACCACCCTGCGCGATAGCGACGGTGCGGCATACCAGCAGGCCACCGCTTTCGCCCAGCGATACGCGTGGTCGGCGGTGGAATCACGCTGGCTCACCTTGTACCGCCGCTTGGCCGCCGGAGCTGCGCATGACTGACGAAGCACGATTCCGTCACGAACAGGGCAACACCGCGTGGAGTATGGGCACTCGCCTACGGCGTGGCATATGGGGCATCGCCCGCGCGTTGCTGTTCCGCCCGACGCCTAAACGCCTGGGCAATCGCTGGCGCTTGTTCCTGTTGCGTCGTTTCGGCGCGACCATTTCTGGAGGACCGTTAATCCTGCCGAGCGTGCGCATCCTCCAACCGTGGCTACTGACCATGGCCGAGGGCGGAGCGATCGGTGAGGACGCCGAGATTTACAACTATGACCGCGTCACCATCGGCAAACATACGGTGATCTCGCAGCAGGTATGCTTGTGTACGGGCAGCCACGACCACCGTGATCCGACCTTCCCCCTGATCTGGAAACCGATCACCATTGGCTCCGGCTGTTGGATCGCAGCACGTGCGTTCGTGCTTCCAGGTGTAACCGTCGGTGATGGCACGGTGGTTGGTGCCTGTTCGCTGGTGACCAAGGATCTGCCTGCCTGGAGCATCTGTTCCGGCAATCCCTGTGTCGTGCTCCGCCCACGCACGATGAAAGATGCTGCTCATGACGCCTGACCCTGCTGCGGCAGCTCCGCCGCTGACCGTGATCATCCTGACGCTCAATGCGCAGGACTCCTTACCCAAGGTGGTGGAGTCGGTGCGTGCGATCGCTGTACGCATCCTGGTGGTCGATTCCTTCAGCACCGACACCACGGTGCCGTGGGCACAGGCCAACGGTTGCGACGTGGTGCAGCATCCCTTTGAACACTACGCCGCGCAACGCAACTGGGCGCAGACCCACGCCGCGCTGGCGCCGGATGCCTGGGTCCTGCATCTGGATGCGGACGAGGTCGTCAGTCCGGAACTGGCGGCCAGCATCCGCTCCACACTCGCCGCGCCGGCGTGCGATGGCTACCTGATACGCCGGCTGACCTACTTCCTCGGCCATCCGATCCGTTATGGTCACATGAATCCGAACTGGCATTTGCGGCTCTATCGCGCCGGCAAGGGCGCGTGCGAAAACCGCATGTACGATCAGCATTTCGTCATGGAGGGAACCACCGGTCGCCTGACCGGGCTGATGCACGACTTGCAGTTGGTTTCGATCGAGCGTTGGACCGCCTCCCACAACCGCTGGTCGACCGCCGAAGCACAGGAGATCCTCCAGGCTGAGCAGGCAGACAACCAACTGAAAGCGTCGCTCACCGGCGATCCCCGTCAGCGCAAACGCTGGTTGAAGAATCGCCTCTATTACAAGGCGCCGACGCTCATCCGGCCATTCCTGTTCTTCTTCTACAATTATGTCATCAAGCTCGGCATTCTTGACGGTCGAGTTGGATTCATCTACCACACGTTGCACGCCTTCTGGTTCCGCTTCCTGGTCGATGCCAAACTCTACGAGCTGCGCCGCGAGCGGCAGCGCGCGACCACATCACCAACTCCGTGAACGCTTCTCCGTCACCTGATCGCCGACCACACCTGGCGATCCTGTCCTACAATTATGCTCCGGAACCTACCGGCATCCCCTTCTACAACACCGGCATGGCGACATGGTTCGCCGCTCACGGCTGGCGCGTGACCATGCACGCGGGCATTCCGCATTATCCGTGGTGGCGCGTGCCGGAGGCCTACGCCGCGCGCGACTACCGTGGCGGACGAGGCGATGAAGTGATGGACGGTGTGGAGGTGCAGCGCGTGCGCCACTTCGTGCCCGCACCACCAGTGTCGGGCAAGGCACGCATGCGTCTGGACGCCTCGTACCTGTGGCGGACCTTGCTGCGCAGTTTCCACCAACGCCAACGACCTGATGTGCTGGTGGTGATCGCTCCACCGTTCCTCGGTGGACTGCTCGGACTCTTCCTGCGTTGGCGTCACCGCGTCCCAGTGTGCTGGCATGTGCAGGATCTTCAGGTCGATGCCGCGCTCGACCTGGGCATGATTCCCCGGCACCTCGGTCGCATCCTGTTGTGGCTGGAACGCCTGATCCTCGCGCGCGTCGATCTGGTGACCACCGTCAGCCAGGCGATGCGTCGACGTCTGCAAGCCAAGTGCCGAACGCGCCAGCCGGTGGCAATGTTTCCCAATTGGGCTGATGCTGAGACCATGCGGCCGTGGACCGGGGCGAACCGGTTCCGCCAGGAGTGGGGCGTCGATGAGGCCACGCCGGTGGTGATGTACAGTGGGAACCTGGGGCGCAAACAAGGCGTCGAGGTGTTGCTCGAAGCAGCCACACACGTCCGCGTGCCGCACCTGCTGGTGATTGCCGGCGAGGGTGCCGAACGCGCCGACCTGGAGCAGAGGGCGCGTGAACTGGGAGTCACGCGAGTACGTTTTGTGCCGCTTGTGCCCTCCGAACGGCTTGCTGAATTCCTCTGCGCCGGTGATGTGCACTGTATTCCTCAACGCCGGGCCGCGGCAGGACTGGTGATGCCCTCGAAGCTGCTCAACCTGATGGCGGTCGCCCGGCCCGTGGTGGTAACCGCCCCGGCGGACAGCGATTTGGCTGCAGTGGTGGCCCAGGCCGGCTGTGGCAGGGCCGTCGAGCCAGAAGATTCCCAATGCCTGGGACAGGCTCTGGATGAACTGCTGGTGGATGCTAGCGTGCGCCGCGCTTACGGACTTGCCGGTCGGCAATTCGTTCAGGCGACCTTCGCTGCCGACGCAGTGCTTGGCGGATTTTCTCGCCGGTTGCTCCACTTGATCACTAGTGATCGAAGCTGATTCCCGACTCCATGCTCTCCCATTCATCCACAGCCTACACCAAGCAGCTCCTGCTCATCATCAGCGACACCATTGCGGTGGTCGGTGGGCTGGCCGCGTGGTGGTCACTGCGTGAAGTGTCTCCCGATGGCGTGCGCCTCACGTTGCTGTTCGGGCTGGGCACTACCACGTTGATGATCTTCCTCTTCGGGGGCGCCTATACCGTCCTGACCCAAGCTCGTTTGGGTTTGTGGATCAGCCGGGCGTTGTGGTGCTTCGTGTGGGTGTGCTCGCTGCTTTTCGGTGCGGCGTATGTGGCGCACCTCCATGAGCTGCGTCCGAGCTGGGAGATCCTACCGTGGGTAGGCGGTGCCGCCGTGTGGCTGGTCGCTACCCGGATCGCCGCCTACCGCGTGGTGGTGTGGCGCCGTGAACACGGCCATGGCCAGGAGCCAACCATCCTGGTCGGTGATCCCGCACAGTGCATGGCGTTCATGCGACATGTGACGTCGAATCCGCTACTCGGAGTCGATGTCGTCGGACTGTGCACGGATGGCTTGCTGCTGGAGGATGAGGTCGACGAGAATGTTGTCCTTGGCGCGCGCCCGGACCTCACCTCGATGGTCGAGCGACTGTCGGCACAACGCGTGATGGTCTGTGGCCGACTTGACGACCAAGGTCTGGTGGCTTCGGTGATCACTGAACTGATGCCTTATCCGGTGGTGGTGCAGTACGTGCCCGATCTGACGCAGATTCCGGTGTTCACCCTGCGCGTTGGTGAATTCGCTGGCCGACCGGTGATCAACCTTTCGTCAAGCCCGTTCACGCCGTCAGCGCTGCTGCTCAAATGGATCGAGGACAAAGTACTGGCCAGCATCATCCTGGTGATGATCAGCCCGGTGATGTTGGCCGTGGCGTTGGCGGTGAAGATCACCAGTCCAGGGCCGGTGTTCTTCATTCAGGATCGCCATGGACTGGGTGGACGTCCCATCCGCGTGATCAAGTTCCGCACCATGCATCACCGGCCGGCCAACGCGGCCCCCGTCGTCGGCGACCCCCATCTGCCCGCCTTGGAGCACAAGAGCCTCTCTGGACGACTGATCACCCCGCCGTCAGCAGACGGTGCTCTATCAGCCGTGCGCACGCCAACCGCGGTTGCGACGCCCTCCACCACTGATGATGATGGCCGCCAAGCGAAACGGCGGAGCACTGAACCCACACCTGTGGCCAACCATCTGGCAGCGTTCGTCGATGGTGTCGCCACTCCGCCGGCGTTCTCGTCAGACAAGCCACCAGCGCGAGACCCGACGCCAAACCCTGATTACACCCCCGGCGAGGGCATCGCGAGCATCGAAATCCCCACCACGCCAAGTCGTACAGACGATGACAGCACCATGACCCTGACGCGGCGCCACCGCTCCTTACGGGTACATGCCATCAAGAGCGGAGCCGATGCAGATGGCTTGACCCACGAAGTCAGTCGCGAGCCAACCCGCGCAGGTCGGGTAACCACGCCACAAGAAGGCGCAATCGACTCCATCAAGGTCGGAAACTATCAGCGCGCACGACGGGCGACCACGCCGCAACGCAGCGAGCCAGGTGGTGTCGAGCCGACACCTGATGATTTCAAGCAGGCTACCGTCGGTGATCCCCGCATCACACCGATCGGCCATTTCCTGCGTAAGAGCAGCCTCGATGAACTCCCGCAGTTCATCAACGTGCTCAGAGGTGACATGTCGATCGTCGGACCGCGGCCGCACGCCATCCGTCACAATCAGCAGTTTGTCGGGTCAATCGCCGAGTTGATGCGGCGCCATTACGTCAAACCCGGCATCACCGGTTTGGCTCAGATCAACGGCGCACGCGGCGAGACCCGCACCATCCAAGACATGCGCCGCCGAGTGGACCTGGATCTGGCCTATATCCGCAACTGGTCGCTGTGGCTTGATCTCAAGATCATCCTACTGACGCCGATCCGCGGCTTCATCAATCAGCAACCGTGACGCGAATACACCTTTCGATGGACGTGTGGCCTTGGTGATGCCCACCCTGGCGCAGCTGGTGAGCTTCCTGCGCTTCCTGCTGCTCGCCTCTGCCGGCAAGGCGTTGGGCCTGTTCCAGGGTTTCCTGGTCGTGTGGCTGCTCGACGTTAGCACGTATGGTTTTTATGCCGCGGTCATCGCTATGGCCACCACTGTGGCCTCAATGGGCAATGCCGGCATTGGCATGTTCATCTCCGCCTTCGGTGGGCGATTCCACAGCGATCCTGTGCGCATGGGTTCGATAGCACGGGCAGCGGCTGCGGTGCAGAACGTGCTGCTGGCAGGTTGCGGCGTGCTGATCCTGGTCGCCATGCCGCTGCAATACTTTGCGCTCGGACTGGATTCCTTGTGGACCATGGCGCTGTTGACCATGCTGGGCGCCGCGACCATGGCGGTGTCGGTACGCAACATGATGCAGTACGAGATCCTAAGGATCTGTCTGCGCTTGGAGTTGGTGCAAGGGATCGACTGCATCCTGCTGGTGCTGCGCATCACAGCGGTCATCGCACTGTACCTTGCTGGGATGCTTGATGCGGTGTGGCTGGTAGCAGCCAATTTGGTGATCAGCCTGCTGGCGCTTGGAGTACAACAGCGCCTCCTGCGCCCACTCGTTCATGCAGGAGCAACGCCGGAACAGTTTCAGAATGATCGTCGTGACGCTTGGCACATCGTTCTTCCGCAATTGCCAAATGCGATCTACACCGCCTTCCAGGGACAGATCCCTTACTGGCTGATGAGCGTACTGACCACCGTGACTACGGTCGCTGAATACACCGTGCTCGGACGCCTCGGAGTGTTGTTCGGTTTCCTGTTCGAAGTGGTGAGCGGCTATTTCATACCCCGTGTCGGACGCTGCCAGGATCCGCAACGTCTCGGTAGTTTGATCATCCAGATCCTGTCCATCTTCTACCTGCTTGAAGTGCTGATCCTGGTGATCGCGTACTTCATCCGCCATCAACTGCTGTGGCTGCTTGGTCCGCAGTATGCTCACCTCGACGCACAACTGGTCCTCATCCTCTGCTCCATGGGAGTCGCCTCAGTGTCCGGCTCGCTGCATGCCATCAATTCGTCGCGCGCTTGGCTGGCCCATTCGTGGAGCTTCATCGTGCTGACTGTGGTCACACAGGCCCTCAGCCTGCTGGTGCTCGACGTCAGCACGTTGAATGGACTGCTGTGGTTCTCCTTGTTGCCGCACTTTCCCTTCATCGTCGCTAATATCATCTTCATGATGCGCGGCCTCGCCCACTTCCGGGTGACCGCGCCGCCTACCGGGAACGTCCCATGAGCCGTGGCATCTACCTGGTCGCCAATCGCATCAGCGAGGAGCACTGCCTCAATCTGATCACCTCACTGCGCCGTACCGGCTGCACACTCCCCATCCGTCTGATCCCCTTTGGCGGCGCGCCCGTCAGTGCTCGCGGGATCCTTGATCAGGTCACGGTGATGCCGCCAGAGGCCTTCCCTGTTGAAGGCTTGGCCTTCATCAATGAACTCGCCACGGTTTTGACCTGTCCCCGCGGTTTTCTGCTGCGTTTCCTCTCTTTTTTCGGCGACTGGGACGAGTTCATCTACAGCGACAATGACATCGTTGGTTTGATGGATTGGAGCGAACTGTTTATTTATCTGGAGCCCCCGCTGGCCAGCGGCCCGGTTGATCTGGTGCACGCCGATCAGGAGTTCCTTACCAACGGAAAATTCAATTACCGCCAACCGGCGAGTATTACCGACACCTTCGGTGCCCAGGCCATGGATAGCCTGCTTACCGCTGGCCATTACCTGGCCCGGCGTGATCCGCGTCTGGTTGCCGACCTGAGCCAGGCATTGGACTGGATGCGCACCCATCAACAGGAGGTTATCCTGCACGATCAGACTCTGATGCACCTTGCGGTACTGCTCGGCGGGTGGCGCACGCGAAATCTGTGTCGCGAACCAATCCCCTGGGGAAGTTCTTGGGCAGGTGATTACCCGGATGCACTCAGCCTGATCCAGGCGACCAATGGCACACCGCGTAAACGCATCAGCCACGTGCATTATTCCGGTGGTTGGCCCGACGGTACCAAGCCGGTCGATGTGTTGCTGCTTTCACACCTTGCACGAGACGCCTATAATCGCCGTATTATGGTCGACACCGCACGTCACTGTACCGGCTACAATTCAGTCCGCTCCCTAATCAAACGCGCCAAGCGTAAGCTGAAACGTTGATGCTGACCGTCATCACCATCTGTTTCAACTCCGCCCGTTTCATCCGGCAATGCCTTGAGCACGTGGTCGCTCAGGGATGTCCTGGGATCGAACACTTGGTGATCGATGGCGGATCAAACGACGGCACGGTCGACATCATCCGTACATTCGCCGAGCAACATCCACACGTGACCTGGCTGAGCGAGCGTGACCGCGGGCAATCCGACGCGATGAACAAGGGCATCGCGCGTGCCCGCAACACCACCATCAGTTTCCTCAACGTCGACGACTACTATGAACCGGGCGTGCTAAAACGTATCTGTGGGCTGTTGCCCGGTGTGCCGGCGAAACACTTTCTGGTCGGCAACACCATTCTGCGCACCCTGGCGGGGCAGGCCTTGACGGTGAACCGTCCCCATGACCTGCGCTTTGCACGGCTGATCCTCGACTCGCGGCTCTACCCCTTCCCATCGAATCCCACCGCCTATTTCTACGACAAACACCTGCATGATGAGGTCGGTCCCTACGCCGTCGAACTGAAGTACACCATGGATCTCGATTTCATCGCCCGCGCCAGTCGCGTGGCCGCAATGGCCTATTACAATGAAGACTGGGGCAACTTCGTCTTGCACGATGATTGCAAAACCGTTGCCGGCAGTGCCCAAGGCCACGGCGAGAAAGCACGTTTTCTGGCGAAGTATCGTAGCGAGCTGCCAGCGCGAGATCGTTTCTCCTTCCGCCTGCGCCTTGGATGGGGACGTTTCTATGAGTTCCTATGGAGCATCAACATGCTCAGCAGTCGAGCGTGCGGACGGCTAAAACGCACACTCGGACGGCGAAAGTCCAGCGGATGAAACCGCCGACCACCCGGCGCATCCTGATGGTGTCAGAGGTCTACCCTCCAGCCATCGGCGGGATCGAGACTATCGGCCAGATCATGGCACACCGCCTGGCAGCGCGCGGCCATGCCGTGGTGGTGGCGACTCGTACTCCCTGTGATGATCCGACGTTTGATCAGAATGAAGCACGCCTGGGAGTGCGCGTGGTTCGCCGACCTGGAATGTTGGCACTTCTACGCTTGGGATGGTGGGCGCAGGTGATCCTCAACAACCACCTCAGCCTGCGTGCACTCGGACCGTTGTGGCTGCTACCGCGCCCGTGGTTCGTGTGGGTGCACACCTATCTGTTCCCCATGGGTGGCCGGGTATCACGTTGGCTGAAACGTCGGGCTTTGCAGCGCTCACAGGTTGCCGCTGTCAGTACGGCGCTCGCTCAACACCTGCCGGTGCCTGCCACGGTGCTGCCCAACACCTGGCGTGCCGACATTTTCCACCCTCGGTCGGTGGCTCGTGAACGTGACTTGGTGTTCGTCGGTCGTTTGGTGAGCGATAAGGGCGTCGACCTGCTGTTGGCCGCGATGGGTTGTCTCGCCCTGGATGGTCAGCGGCCGACCCTCACGGTCATCGGGAGTGGTCCCGAAGATGCTGCCTTACGGCGACAGGCCGATGACCTGGGCATCAGCGCACAGATCACCTTTCTCGGTCCACGCTCAGCGACTGAAGTTGCTGCTGAACTGTCCCTCCACGAGATCCTGGTCGTCCCTTCACGTTGGGCGGAACCGTTCGGCATCGTCGTCCTGGAAGGGCTCGCCTGCGGTTGCGTGCCGGTGGTCTCTTCAGGCGGTGGCTTGCCCGAGGCGCTGGGGCCCTGCGGTGAACTGTTCGCCAATGGCGACTTGGCCGGATTGACCGCGGCCTTGCGCCGGGTGCTGAGTGACCACGAAATGCGCACCCGGTATCGTCAGAAGGCGGGGGACCATCTCGAGCGTTTCGCTCCGGACACCATCGTCTCGCGCATGGAGGTCTGGCTTGGTACACGTTCGATGACCGACACCGCCTACATCGCCCAGGTAAACAATCGTTCCTGAATCCATGGCCAGGTTCCCGCCTTGGTCGGCCAGAGATTTCAGTCGCTTGCGGTTAAAACTCTGGCACATCATCGCGCGTGAATCAGTGCGTTCCTGCAAGTTCCGCTGATAAAACCAATCCGGTGTAGCCCATCCTGCCATCATCGATGCATACCGTCCGATCATCATCACCCTGCACCGCTGTCCGCCTCGCCACTGTGAGATCACCGATGATTGCTCCCCGCAACCTGATTGCCGCTCCATCATGCAGACTGTTCTGCCTCCTCCTGCTGGTCGCGATGGGCACCCTGAAAGCTGGCGAAGTTCCGCGTGATCGCGCCTATCCGATGGAAGCCGTCCTGGTTCCGTTGAACGAAAAAGGAAAGCTCCAGCAGTACCTTGATACGCATGGCGCGGTGCGCCTGGAACCGGGGGGCGACTACCTTGCCGGCGGGTTGCCCACGCTGCGCATCCGCAGTGGCTATCGATTGTACGGTCTGTCGAACAACATTCCCGACACCATCATCGAACCGGGAACCACCGGCGCGGTGCTCAGCTATGTTCACGGCAAGATCACCTTTCCACCGTCGAGCGATCCGACCAAGCTGAACCTGTTCCGCCGCACCACCTATTGCAACTTCGTGATCAATGGCGCGACCTTAGAAGACAACCTCTTTCTCGACGTGGCGTTCTGCATCATCAATGCCGATCACTCGACCAGCGGCTTCATGCGCAACAACCGTTTCATCCGTTTCCAGAGCCATGGTGGCAATCCGATGCTGACCATCCGCGGTGATCCCCAGCAGCGCTCCTCAGGCAATGTCTTCCTGTGGGTTAACCTGCTGGGGCCGCCCGACAAGGTCACCTACTTTGACAATCTGCCGGATCTCACCCTGTTGCACGTGGATTGCGAATCGTACTCAACCGCAGGTCAGCCATCGATCAACACTGGTCCGATGGGACACCTGACGATCTTCGGTTCTACTGGCGCACTCCAGACCGGTCGGACCATCGACACCAAGGCAAAATCATTGTGGCTGCACGGCCACTCGCTCAGCACGGCGGTCAAACCGAGCGTGGTGCTGGGCAAGGATACCACCGCCCTGCTGGTGCATAACCCCGATGTCATGGAACTTAAGCGTGACGGCAGCCGAACCGTCCGCCTGTTCAACGACACCATGAACAAGAACACGGTGGAGGTCGACGGTGCGGTCGTGCCCACTGAGCAGAGCGGCGAAGGATTGCTGAGCGCCTTGAAGGATTGCCTGCCAGCGACCAAGTCCGTTGCCTGGGAATCACCAGCTTTCGCGCCGCCACCGGATCCCGCAGGAGCGAAGTGGGAGGTCGGACTTGAGAAGAGAAAGTCCCAGCGCGAGGAGATCCAGAAACTGCTCGACACTATTAAGCACGTCATCCTACCACCAGGCACGTATTATCTCGATGGTCCGCTTAAACTCGGGAAGGGCCAATCGCTGGTGGGTTCCGGCATGGACAAGACCGTGCTGATCTCGCTGGATCGCAATAAGGATCTCATCCTCGACGATGGTACCGGGCGCATGATCCTGACCGATCTGACGCTTCAGGGCGGTCGTCATGGCATCTACCACACCTGGAGCACCGGCCCCAACCTGCAGGTGGTCGATACCTGCATCTCGCACGTGACCATCCGCTCGATGTCGAAGGCGGGTCTATGTTTCGAGCACATCTACGGCTGGGACAATAATTTCGTCGACTTCGTCAATTTCGTCGACTGCCCGATCGGCATCCAACAGTTGGCAACCAATTTCGGCACCGCCGAGAACCAGTCGCTGACCTACATGGACAAGTGCGTGTTCTACCAGTGCCAGTTCATCCGCTGCGGCAAGGCGCTCGACCTGCAGGCACGGCGTGCCAGCGGCGGAAATCTGTGGGTCAATTGTCTATTCCAGGATTCGAAGGACTGCGCCGCCACCATGATCAACCATTCACCCGCGACCTTTGCGAACTGCGATTTCACCAACAATGCCGGTGATCCGGTGGTGGGCACCAATGGCCATCTCTTCGTCATCGGCTGTCGCTTCACCGCCGACACGGCGAAGGCCGTCGATCTGATCGACGGATTCTCCGTCAGCGCAGAGGGCAGCCTGTTTGAATCGGGATCGTCCAGCAACACGGTGGTCACCTCCTTCACTCCCGGATGGGTCGACATCAGCATCGACTTCAACAAGAAGATGATGGCCAAGCGCGGCTTCTTTTTTTACAATTGCACCACAAAGATCCCCGTCGGCGACGCCTTCCGCAATGGCCTAGTCTACAACAGCATCTTTGCCAAGGATCCCGCCCTCAGCCGCAAGGCAGTGATGGTCAACGACGGCAAACCACTGGTTCTGCTTGGCACCCCGTCCGAACCGGTTGAACGGCTGCTGGTCGGATCGACCCTGCCATATTCCCTGGTTTCGGAGTATACCCCATCTCCCTCCGCCAAACCTGAGAAGAGGAAGAAGAAATGACCCGACTTCCATGCACCGTTGCGCTGTCCTGCCTATTCGCGGCTTGCGCTCTTGTCGACTTGCAAGCGACGGAGGTCCCTTTCGACCGTTTCTATCCCCAGGAAGCCGTCCTGGTCCCGCTGAGTGAGCGCAGCCAGATCCAGGCCCGGTTAGATCAGCATGGCGTCATCCGACTTCAGCCCGGCGATTACATGCCGAATAATTCACTGAGGAACATCACCATCCGCAGCAACCAGCGCATCTACGGCCTCGGTTCGGTGATTCCGGATCTGACCGTCGAACCCGGATCTCAGGACATCGTGGTGAGCTTTGTTCATGGCAAGATCATCTTCCCCGGCAGCAGCCAGGTTACTCGCCGCGCGCTCTTCCGCCGGGTCAGCTACAGCAATTACCAAGCGGTCGGCGCAACGATTGAAGACTGCGTGTTCCTCAGCCCTGCTACCTCATTTTTTAACATCGACAACCGCAGCAGCGGCTGGTGGCGCAACAATCGTTTCCTGCGCTACCTCTCGCATGGTGGTAATCCCGCGTTTCAGATGCGCGGCGACACGAACCGCAATTCTTACGGCAATGTGATGCTGTGGGCCAATAGCCTGACCCCGCCGGAAGAGATGTTTGTTTTCGAGAATCTCGCTGACTTCAATCTGATCCACCTCGACGTTGAAGGTTACAGCACGGCAGGGAAACCCGCGATCCAATTGGGCGCGATGGGGGCGATGACGGTATACAGCACCACCGGCCACATTCCCACCGGACGCACGGTCGATGCCTATGCCGACGCGTTGTGGCTGCATGGGCACACCATGGGAAACAGCCAACCACCCAGCGTCAATCTGCGTAGCAGCAACCAGGTAAGTCTGGTGGTAAACGGCAACACCACCCAGCCGCTGCAGGATGATGCGCCAGGAAACATCCGTGCCATCGGATACGTCAACGGCGGTGGAACCACCAAGACCCTCACCGTCAATGGTGTGGCGAATCCTGCGGCCGGTGCCGTCAATAGTGATACACGTTTAGCTTTGGCCACCCTGGTGTCGTCCGCCCGCACCGGCCAACAATGGGAACGTCCGACCTTCGTCATGCCCCCGGATCCGGTGGTCGCCAATCCCGCAACCCAACCAAGTTCCACGGATGCCATCCAGGCGCAAATCGATGCCCAAGGCGTCGTGCTGCTGCCGGAAGGAACATACTACCTTGACCGTCCCTTGGTCTTCCGCCGCGGTTCAGGGCTCGTCGGTGCCGGCATGAACAAGACCATCCTGGTGGCACGAAATCAGGACACCGACTTGATCGTCAACGGGACCACGGCAGGTCTGACCCTCGCCGACCTGACCCTCAAAGGTGGACGAAATGGCATCCGTCTACGCCGCAACGGCAACGAACAACTCCAATACAATGAGATCAACCTGTCGCACGTCACCATCCGCGACATGCGTGACCACGGCTTGGTATTCGAAGAGATCTATGGCTTCGACAACAACTTCGTCGATTACGTCAATTTCGTGAACTGTGGCACCGCCTTCCGCCAGATCGCCACGCAGAAAGCCAACCTCCAAGATCCCGGCCTGACCTACATGGATAAATGTATGTTCTACCAATGCCAGTTCATCGGCTGTAACAAGGCACTTGATCTGCTCGCCGCGCGCGCAAGCGGCGGCAACATGTGGGTGAACTGTCTGTTCAAAGATAACCGTGATTACGCCGTACGCGGTGTGCACCATTCCCCGCTTACGCTCGCCAACTGCGACCTGATCAACAACGGTGGCCACCCGGTGGTCAATACCGATGGCGCTCTATCCCTGATCGCCTGCGTGTTCAAAGCCGGCATCGCCAATCCGACGGATCTGGTCGATGCCATCAACGTGAGCGTCGAGGGCTGTCATTTTGATGCCGATGGCGCCACCACCACCAAGATCACTGCCGAACCACCGAATTGGATCTCGGTCAATTATGGCAATCCTGATGATGCTAACACCAAAAGCTACTTCACCCGCAACGTCATCTACTACAATTCATCCTCCAACCTGCCGATCGGTGACCTGCGTCAGGGATTGTTGTTCAACACCACCTTCACGCAAAATCCGCAATACAGCACCCGTGGCGCCTACGTGGTGAACGGTACGCCAACCGTCATCATTCCTGGCGCTCCCGTCACGTCCCCGACCTCACAGTTGCTGGTCGGTTCCCAGTTACCTCCGGCGATGACTTCCGAAACTGGTTCGACACCTGACCTCACCAGCCCAAATACCGTGTTGAATGCCACGGCCAGCAATGCGTTCTCCTACGCGATCACAGCCCTCCATTTTCCCACCGAGTATTCCGCCACCGGACTGCCCGCATGGTTGAGCCTCAACCTCACCACTGGCATCATCACGGGGGTACCGCCGGCGGCTGGCTCGTTCGGCTTCACTATCACCGCCAGTAATGTCTTTGGCACCGACTCCCAGGACGTGACGCTGACGGTGGCCGCCGCAACGGCCAATGCTCCCCTCATCAGTGGTTCCCTGACCATCACGGCCTATCTCGACACGCCGTTTACTTATCAGGTCGTCGCGACCAATTCTCCGACCAGCTACAATGCTGCTGCACTGCCATCTGGACTCGGCATCAACACCATCACCGGGTTGATCTCCGGCGCTCCGACCCAGATTGATACCCGCATAGCCTCAATCACCGCCACCAACCCCAACGGCATCGCTATAACCTCAATGACCTTCCGCGTACTGCCGAAACTGCTGACACCGATCGTGCCGCCGGGTGCCACCCCACCCTCCACCACTCCCTCCACCTCGCCCTCGTCTGCTGGCGGTGGCAGCGGCTGCGGCCTGGGGGCTTCGTCTGCCGGATTGCTACTTGGAATGATGCTGTTCCGGCTGCGTCGACAGCGGCAATTGCCATGAGTTCAGATAGCTCGAGTGATTCTCATCCGGTGTTCCAGTTCCACATGTTGCATTCGTACTCGTGGGAACATCTTAGGACCCTCGTCGAGCCTCTGGGCCCTCATTGAACCTTTATCATCCCAAAGAGTTCGGGATCGGACAGGCTTCTTCTGCGTTTATGTCCTTACCCCCTACCACTCCTGTTGAGCACGAACGCCTCGCCTGGCTGCGGTGCTGCAATGGCATCTTGCGTGATTTTGGCGGAGACGTGCGCGTCGATTTCGCATTGGAAACCCAAGCGCAGCGAACGCCCGACCTCGTAGCAGTGGTCGGTTCACCGCAGCGCCTTACTTATCGTGAGTTGAATGAACACGCCAACCGCTTGGCGCATCTGCTGCGGCAACGTGGCGCACAAACTGGCGATTTGATTGGCATCCAACTCGAACGTGGAACTGCTTTGGTGGTGTCCGTGCTCGCCACGCTGAAGGCCGGGTGCGCCTACGTTCCGCTTGATCCTGCTTACCCAGCGGAACGCCTCGATTACATGCGCACCGCTGCCCACACCCGCTTGACGCTCGTCGCCAGCGTACGCAATGCGATGGCCAACCAGGTGGGCATTGATGATGCGAGTTTGGCGACAATGCCGACCACTGCTCCCCCAAGCGGAGTACGCACACCGGATGCGCTCATCTACGTGATCTTCACCTCGGGTTCGACTGGACAGCCCAAAGGCGCCGGCGTGACCCATCGTGGTTTCATCAATCTCATGCGCTGGTTCATCGATGAATTCACCATCAGCGCGAGCGACCGCGTGCTGCTGATGTCGTCGTTCAGTTTCGATCTGACGCAGAAGAATATCTTCGCACCGCTGATGACTGGCGGGCAACTGCACTTCGCGCCAAATGGGCCGTACGAGCCGGCGGCCCTCGCGCGGCAGATTCATGAAGTCGGCATTACGCTCATCAACTGCACACCGAGTGCCTTCTACCCCTTGGCCAATGGAAATGACGCCGTTGCGCGTTTGCACCAACTGCGCATCGTCTTCCTGGGCGGCGAACCGATCGCAACGCGCCGGCTTACGTCCTGGCAACAAGCCACCGGCTTTCGCTGCGAGGTTGCCAACACCTACGGTCCGACTGAGTGCACCGACATCTGCGTCTACCACCGCCTTGCCGCAGGAGAATACCTCCAAGAGTCCACCAACATTCCGATCGGCCGACCAGTGCCGAACACCGCCATTGCCATCCTCAATGAAGCAGGGCAGCCGTGTTTGGTGGACGAGGTCGGCGAACTCTGCGTAACTGGCATCGGTGTTGGCGTTGGTTACGTCAACGATGTGGCACTCACCGCCGAAAAATTTATCCCCAATCCGTTTGGTGAACTTCCTGGTGACCGGCTGTATCGCACCGGAGACCTCGCGCGCTGGCGTCAGGATAGGCGGATCGATTATCTGGGACGCATTGACCATCAGGTGAAAATTCGCGGGTTCCGCGTCGAGCCCGGTGAGATCGAAGCCGCGCTCGAACGCCATGCCGACATCCGCGAGGCCGTGGTGATGGCACGGTCGACACCCACTGGCGACGGCAAACGCTTGGTCGCCTACGTGGTCTTGCACGACGCCGCGGCATACCACCCCAGTGCTTGGCGCGCCCATGTCGCGAATTTACTGCCAGAGCACATGGTCCCGTCGGCGTGGGTGGTGCTACCAACCATGCCGTTATCTCCCAATGGCAAGGTCGACCGCCGCGCCTTGCCGGAGCCGATCACCGATGTGCCGGCACCGACCGCCAGCCTTTCGGCCAGCGAACTGGCCGTCGCCGCCGTGTGGTGCCGGGTACTTGGTACCAAGTGCCTCGATCCAGACACCAGCTACTTCGATCTGGGTGCCAGTTCCTTACAGATGGCGGAAGCGCATGCAGAACTTGAGCGCCAGTATCCGGCCCTGCCAATTACGGCGCTCTTCCAGTTCCCAACCGTGCGTAGTTTGGCTCGCCACCTGAGCGCGAACGAATCCACAACATCAGGCGTTGATGATGCCGCAGAACGTGCGCGCCGCCAATTGGCTGCCCGGCCGCGCCCACCGGGAAGAACTTCGCCATGAGTGACGCCACCAACCATATTGCCATCATCGGTATGGCCGGCCGCTTCCCGGGAGCAACGGATGTGGCGGCCTTCTGGCGTTTGCTGGTGGATGGCACCGATGCGATTGGCCATTTCAGCGATGCAGAACTCGAACACCGCAACGTGGACAACCTACCTGGAGTTCGTCACGTCGGCGCGCGCGGCGTGCTCGACCGAGTTGATGAGTTTGATGCCGAGTTCTTCGGCATCACTCCACGCGAAGCGGAATTGATGGATCCGCAGCATCGATTGTTCCTGCAGTGCTGCTGGCATACGTTGGAAGACGCCGGTCATGACCCGGCGAAATTTCTAGGACTCATCGGTGTATACGCCGGCGTGAGTCTCAACACCTACCTGCTCTATAACCTGCAAGGACACGGCGCGGGGCTTGCCGGTTCATACCAAGTCGGCGCCTACCAGACGATGCTGGGCAACGACAAAGACTTCATGCCCACCCGCGTAAGCTACAAACTCGGCCTGCGTGGCCCGAGCATGGCGGTGCAGTCTGCCTGCTCGACCTCGTTGGTTGCGGTGGCTCAGGCCTGTCAGGCATTGCTGTCGTACCAGGCGGATCTCTGCTTGGCGGGTGGCGTGTCGATCTCGTTCCCGCAGAAACGCGATTATCCTTACACCGAAGATGCGATGGTGTCGCCGGATGGCCGCTGCCGGCCATTCGATGTCGACGCGCAGGGTACGGTCTTTGGCCACGGCGTCGGGGTAGTCGCGCTGCGGCGCCTCGACGATGCACTCGCGCACGGCGACCATATTCTAGCGGTGATCCGTGGTTCGGCAGTGAACAACGATGGTGCAGCAAAAGTTGGTTTCGCCGCGCCCAGCGTCGACGGTCAGGTCGCGGTCATCACGATGGCCCAGGCGGTGGCGGAGGTCGACCCGGCGAGCATCAGCTACATCGAAGCCCATGGCACCGGTACGCCACTGGGTGATCCCATCGAAATCGCGGCGCTGACCCAGGCTTTTCAGCGCGGTACCGGTGCGCCGTTGTCATGCACCATCGGCACGGGCAAAGGTCACATCGGCCACCTCGATGTCGCATCCGGTGTTACCGGATTGATCAAGACGGTCCTGCAGCTGCAACACCGCCAGATTCCGCCGGTGCTGAACTTCCGCGCACCCAATCCCCGTCTGAACCTGGCTCAGGGTGCTTTCCGCATTGCCGATCGCCTGCAAACGTGGGATGGCCCACGCCCGCTGCGTGCTGGCGTCAGCGCCTTCGGCGTCGGCGGCACCAACGCCCATGTAGTGGTGGAGGAAGCGCCTACGGCAACGCCGCTGATCAGCACGCGACCGCATCACCTGCTGGTGCTATCAGCACGAAGCTCCGACGCGCTTGATCGCGCCACCACCAACCTGCGCGCTCATCTCACCGACCACGATCTGCCATTGGCCGACGTCGCCTTCACCCTCCAGACCGGACGTCGGGCATTCAATCATCGTCGTGTCGTAGTGTGCGATAGTCGTGCATCAGCGGTCCAGCAACTTGGTGAAGCGACGCGGTTGGCCAACGCCACCACGACCACTGCTTCCGGCGTAGCGTTCCTCTTCCCAGGACAGGGGTCGCAGCACGCCGGCATGGCCGCCGGCATCTACCACAGCGAGCCCTTGTTCCGTCAGGAGACTGAGCGCCTGTGTGCCCTCGCCGTAGCGCACCTGGGCTTCGATCTGCGCACCGCGCTGTTCCCGACCGGCGATGCGACAGCAGCGCACGAACGCCTGCGCCAAACTGAGGTCGCCCAACCCGCGCTGTTCATCATCTCTCTCGCGCTCGCCAAACTGTGGCGTTCCTGGGGCGTGACACCGCAGGCATTCATTGGCCACAGCGTCGGTGAATACGTCGCGGCGACTCTGGCCGGCGTGATGTCGGAGACCGATGCCCTGCGGCTGGTGGCGGTGCGTGGTCGCCTCATCCAGGCACTGACACCGGGCACCATGTTGTCGGTGCGCCTGAGCGAAGCGGACCTGCTGCCACGTCTGCCAGCGGGATGCAGCATCGCGGCGATCAACGGTCCGCAGTTGTGTGTCGCTTCCGGCCCCGAAATCGTGGTCGCCGACTTGGCGACACGGCTGACTGCCGACGGGATCGTCTGTCGACCGCTGAAGACCTCCCACGCCTTCCATTCGGCGATGATGGATCCTATTCTGCCACGTTTCGCCGAGGCTTTTGCCGGCGTGCACCTGTCGCCACCGACCATCCCGATCGTGTCATGCGTCAGCGGCACCTGGCTGACCGCTGCCGAGGCGACTGATCCGCAGTATTGGGTGCGCCACGTACGCGCGACGGTGCGCTTCGCCGATGCCGCCGCAACGCTGCGCCGCGACCACCCGCACGTGCTGCTTGAGGTCGGTCCTGGTCGCACGCTCACCACCCTCGCCCGCCAAGCTGCGAGCGATGATACACGGGCGATGATTGCATCGCTGCCGACACCCGCTGAATCAAGTGATCGTGCCCAACCAACGAGCGAGACCGCCACCCTAATGGACGCGCTAGGTCGCCTGTGGTTGGCCGGAGTAGCGGTCGACTGGACCGCGTTCCACGCGCGCGAACCTCGTCGACGGGTCAGTCTGCCCGGCTACCCCTTCGCCACCACACGCTTCTGGGTGGCGCCACCAGCAGGCGCGATGGCGCCACCGGCTGCCTGCCCTACCGCCGCGCTCACCATCCCTGCCACGTCCACGGAAGGCCCCTTATCCATGGCCTCCGCATCCCCTCAACCAACGCCGACCGGCGGCGGCGGTCGACGAGCGACTCTGCTTGCCGGCTTGCGCAGCCTGCTGAGCGAATTGTCTGGCACTCCGCCCGACCGATTGGATCCCACGGCGAACTTCATCGAGTTGGGTTTCGATTCGCTGCTGCTGACCCAGGTCAGCATGGCGATCCAGAGCCGCTTCAAGGGCAAGGTCACCTTCCGCCAACTGCTCGGCGACCTCGGTTCGCTCGATGCGCTGGCCGATCACCTCGACCGTACCCTGCCAGCAGATGCCTTCGCCGCCCCCCAGGCAACGCGCCAGCGCGCAAGTTTACTACCGCCAGCCAGCGGCAATGAATCCGCGCTTGAGCAACTGATCCGCCGCCAGATGGAGATGATGGCGGAACAGTTGACGCTGCTGAGAGGCGGCGCCACTCCTGTTCCCGCGCCGTTGCCAGCACCGGTTACTACTCCGACGCTGCCAACAAAAGAAGCTGAGTTCAAAGCCTTCGGTCCCTACAAGCCGATTCAGCGTGGTCACAGCGGAGGACTCACCAGCCAGCAGCAGACCATCCTCGATCACCTGATCGCGCGCTACACCACCAAGACCAAGAAGTCGAAGGAACTGACCCAGTTCCACCGCCCTCATTTGGCGGACCCACGCGTCGCTGCCGGATTCCGTGCACAATGGAAGGAAATGGTCTACCCGATCATCACCATGCGCTCCAAAGGCACGCGGTTGTGGGATGTCGACGGTAACGAGTACATCGACCTATTGAACGGTTTCGGCTGCATTCTCTTCGGTCACGCACCCGACTTCGTGGTCGAAGCGGTGAACCGCCAGATGGCCCAGGGTTACGAAATCGGTCCGCAGACGCTGCTCGCCGGCGAAGCCGCCAAGCTGATGTGCGAGATGACCGGTTTGGATCGTGCGACGTTCTGCAACACTGGTTCCGAGGCGGTGATGGCCGCCATGCGTCTGGCACGCACGGTCACCGGACGCATGCGCATCGTGTCGTTCCTTGGCGATTACCACGGCACCTTCGATGAGGTGCTGGCCAAGAGCGTCGGCGCGGATCACCGCTCGTTGCCGATCGCACCCGGTATTCCCCAAGGCAAGGTCGACAACCTCACCGTGTTGCCCTATGGTACTGATGAGTCATTGGCCTGGATCCGCGCACATGCGGATGAACTCGCCGCCGTGCTGATCGAACCGGTGCAGAGCCGCCATCCGGCGCTGCAACCCAAAGCCTTCATCCAAGAGGTCCGTCGCATCACCGCCGCTAGCGGCAGTGCGCTGATCATGGACGAGGTAATCACCGGGTTCCGCACCCACCCAGGTGGCGCGCAGGCATTGTTCGGCGTGACCGCTGACCTCGCCAGTTACGGCAAGGTCATCGGTGGTGGCATGCCAATCGGCGTGTTGTGCGGAAATCGCCGATTCATGGACGCGCTCGATGGCGGCATGTGGCAATACGGCGACGACTCCTTCCCCGAGGTCGGCGTCACCTTCTTCGCCGGCACTTTTGTCCGCCACCCCGCGACCATGGCCGCGGTGGTGGCGTGCCTGGAGCGTTTCAAGCGCGAAGGCGGTGCGTTGCAGGAAGCGGTGAATGCCAAGTGCACGCAGCTGGTACAACGTCTCACCGCGTTGTTCCGCGAACGTGGGGTGCCGACCACCATTGAACACTTCAGTTCATGGTTCTACTTCACCTTCGCCCCAGAATACCGCCACGGCAGTCTGTTGTACTACCTGCTGCGCGAACGTGGTGTGCATATCCAGGAAGGTTTCCCCTGCTTCCTCACCACCGCGCACACCGACGCGGATCTAGAGAAGGTCTACCAAGCCTTCGCCAGTGCGGTGGACGAACTGGTGACCAACGGATTTTTTCCTGACCCGTCGGGGCGCGTGAACGAGCATGAGCGCGACCAGTCAGCGGCTGCGGCCCTGACAACGACGGCACCAACGACCATGGTGGCGGAGCAGATCTCCAACACCCTGGTGCTCAGTGAAAGTCAGCATGAGATTTGGCTGGCGGCACAATTCGCCCCTGAAGCGTCGTGTGCCTACAATGAATCGGTGACCATCCGCCTGCGTGGTCCCTTGCGCGCTGACCTGGTGGACGCCGCGTGGGAGCGCTTGGTCGAACGCCATGCGGCGTTGCGCATCCGCATCGCCGCCAATGGAGAAACCCAGGAAGTGCTCGCTGGCAGGCGACTGCCCATCACGCACCGCGATTGGCGTGGTGTCGGCGCCGAAGAACGTTTTGCCGGCCTCTTGAGTCATGAAGCCGCGACACCGTTCGATCTCGCCACTGGCCCCTTGGTGCGCGTCCACCTGGTACGTTTGAGCGACGATGACCATGCGCTGGTGATCACGACCCACCACATCATCTGTGACGGTTGGTCGATGAACGTGCTGTGCGATGAATTGAGTCGCATCTACAGCGCACTGGTTGCCGGACAGGTACTCGACTTGTCAGCAACCATGGGCTACCCGGACTATGTGCGACGCGTCCAACAGCGGGTTGGAAGCACCGAGGCCGAAGAGACAAACACCTATTGGACCAAACGCTTTAGCGATATCCCGACGCTTCCCGATCTGCCGACCGACCGCCCTCGTCCGACGCAGCGCGGATTCCAAGGTGCCACGGCGATCCACCATATCGGTGCTGCCACCTATCAGCGAGTAAAACAGACTGGAGCCAAGGCCAAGGCGACTCTCTTCACCACTTTGATGACCGGCTTCCAGGTCCTGGTTGCGCGACTCACCGGCCAGTGCGACGTGGTGGTCGGTGTACCAACCGCTGGCCAGGCATTGATGGGTAAAGACGCAGATTTCCTTGTCGGACACTGCGTCAATTTTCTACCGCTGCGCGCGCATATCCGCCCTGAGGCCAACCTCGCGGAACAACTCCCAGGGTTTCAGCGCCAGGTGCTTGATGATTTCGCCCACCAGGAGTTCACCTACGGACAGTTGGTCCGTTCGCTGAAATTCCCCCGCGATCCGAACCGTCTGCCGGTGACCGAGATCCAGTTCAATCTTGAACGCTGGGTCAGCGCGCTGGAATTCACTGGGCTCACCGCGTCCTTCAATTCCAACCCGAAACACTTCGTCAACTTCGACCTCTTCCTCAATGTGGTCGAAGATGCCAACGGGCTCCACCTGCACCTCGACTACAACACCGGCTTGTACGATCAGGCGACCATCCAACGCTGGCTGCGACACTACGAAACCCTGCTCAGTGGATTTGCCGACGCACCACTCACACCCAGCAGCCACCTGCCGCTGCTGACTCATACCGAGCGCACTTCGATCTTGCAGGGGTTCAACCGCACCCACGCGGAGTATCCGCGCGATGTGCCTGTCCATCAGTTGGTCGCACGTCAGGCGGAAAAGACTCCGGACGTTATCGCGGTCGTATGCGACGACCGCTCACTGACGTACCGACAGCTCCAAGAACAGGCACGCCACATCACCGCCCTCCTGCGCGCACGCGGCGCTGGCCCGGATCACCCAGTCGCCGTCTGCCTGCCGCGCACGGAACTCCTGCCGGTAGTGCTGCTAGGAGTGCTCAATACTGGGGCTGCCTACATCCCGCTCGACGCAACTTATCCGGTAGAACGCTTGAAGCAGGTAATCGAAGATGCGGGTCCGTCGGTCGTGGTGACGCAGAGCGCCGAATGGGCACCCTTTATCGGCCTGGGCGTCGATACGCTGCTGCTGGCGGCTGGATGGGAAAACGAACGCGTGAGCGAAACCACACCGGTGGCGACTCCACGTGGTGAGGACCTCGCGTACATCATCTTCACCTCCGGCTCCACTGGCCGCCCCAAAGGCGTGTGCATCCCGCATCGTGCGCTAACGAACTTCCTGTGGGCGATGCGCGATCGTCCAGGCATGGACGCGCGAGATACCCTGGTGTCCATCACCACTGTTTCGTTCGACATCGCGGCCCTGGAGCTGTTCCTGCCCCTAGTGACCGGCGCGCGACTGGTGATCGCTCCGCGCGACACGGTGATGGATGGTCGACGCTTGGCCGCGCTGCTGAACAAGGAACAAGCAACCGTCTTCCAAGCCACCCCGGTGACCATGCGCATGCTGGTGGAAGCCGGGTGGAACGGCAGTCCGCGCCTACGTCTGCTGTGTGGTGGCGAAGCCGTGCAGCGTGATCTGGCCGATCAATTATTACCGCGCTGTGCCGAATTGTGGAACATGTACGGACCAACTGAGACCACCGTATGGTCCTCAGTCGATCGCATTGAGTCAGCGCCGACTCCCATCCTGATCGGTTCGGCGATCGCCAACACCACCTTCCATATTCTTGATCAATGGCACCAACCTCAACCGATCGGTATCGTCGGCGAGATCTACATCGGTGGTGATGGGGTGGCCGTCGGGTACCTGCATCGTGATGAGCTGACTGCTGAGCGATTCATCTCTTCGCCATTCGAAACTCCGACGACAGCGCGGCGACTATACCGCACCGGAGATCTCGGGCGTTACCATCCCGACGGTCGTATCGATTTCCTGGGGCGCACTGATCACCAGGTGAAGATCCGTGGTTTCCGCATCGAGATCGGCGATATCGAACAGGCGATCAGCCAGCATCCCGCGATCCGTGGCCGGGTAGTCATCGCCCGCGGCAACGCCGAGAACCGCCAGTTGGTGGCCTATGTGGTGGTTGCCAGCGAGCAGACCGCCGCACTCACCTCACTGCGGCAATTTCTGCGCGAGCGTTTGCCGGACTACATGGTGCCGAGCGCGTTCATCCGCCTCGATGCCTTGCCGTTGACTCCGAACGGCAAGATCGATCGCAATGCCCTACCGCAAGCGCCGACCGACGGCGGTGCCCCACCTGCGCTGCGCCCATTGATCGGCAAGGACGAATTGAACCTGGGAAGCGTGTGGCAAGAGGTCCTTGGACTTCGCCAGGTCGGACCAATAGATGATTTCTTCGCTCTGGGCGGCAATTCCCTCTCTGCGTTCCGTGTGGTCAACCAGTTGGAGAACATCTATCATCGTCGCTTCGCCATGGGCTTGGTCTTCAAGCATCCAGTGCTCAGTGATTTCGCCGCCCAGATCGGTTCGGTGGATGATCAGAAGAACAGCATCCTGCAACCAATCCGTATTGATGGTTCACGGCCACCGTTCTTTTTCATCGGCGGGTTCCTCGACATCGGTCGTCATACCGGAGATGACCAGCCCTTCTACGCCTTAGACGTGCCCGCTGAAGTGAAGCAGGGCCCAAATGCTCCGACCTTCAGTGAGTTGGCGGAGCGCTGCATCGGCGAAATGCGACGTGTGCAGCCGGTCGGTCCCTACCATCTCGGCGGACATTGTTTCGGTGCCATGGTGGCGTTCGCCATCGCCAACCGGTTGCAAGCTCAGGGTGAACAGGTCGCCTTCTTGGCTCTACTTGACCCTCCGGATCCCCCAGGAACCAGTGGCCAATCCCACCTGACGACGCGTATCTTGTTCCACCTGCGAAACCTCGTTTTGTGCAATCCAGTGGCGCAAGCCCGCTACTTGATGGAACGATTCCGCAACATCCGGGGCCGTCTGAATCATCAGCCAGCAAATGAAGACGATGCGATCAACAGTGACTTCAAACCCACGATCTTCACCGGCAATCTCTGTATCCTGATCGCCAAGGACACATTCTATAGTCTGCGACCGCAGACCGATCCCCGCCGTCAATGGAAAGCCTGGGCCAACGGCAGTACCGTGGTGATCGAATGTCCTGGTGATCACGTGACCTTCTGTCGCGAACCCTTCGTCAAGGAACTGGCGCAACATATTCGCCACTACATGAACCTGACGCTTCAGTCGACGACTGGCAATACCGACGTGTTGATGAACTCATCGGGGAGCGCTGGACGTTGAAGCTGAGTCGCTTCACACCCAGATGAATAAATCTTGAACTTGGGTTGCAGACAAAACCGCACTCACCGCCCGTGTCCCGCGATACTGCGGATGCCACTTCACCCACCAAATCTGCTGTGGCGGCAACGGGCCTGAATCCCAGGTCCCGACAACGAAAAAACCATGGCCAAACCATGGTTTTGAAAATACTCCCAACGAGATTCGAACTCGTGTCGCCAGAATGAAAATCTGGTGTCCTAGGCCTCTAGACGATGGGAGCCGGTCGCGAACAGGGGGGGGACTGTGGCGTTCACCCTTCGGCTTGCAAGCCTTAGGACGTGGACCGCTGGCGGTCGTCCAAGCACCATCGGCGGGTCGATCGATGCATCATGGAAGCCACCGTGACGCGACGCGTTTTGGGAGCCAACATTGACCATCACCGCCGCCAAAATAGTGTCTCCAACTCGTAGGAGTGTCGCATGGCCAAGATCACCGTCATGTTTGGAGCCGACCCCCAGGGAGATTTCTCATTAGATAAGGACGAGATGCGCGTCGGACGCGCAACCGACTGTGAGATCGTGGTCGACAACCTTGGGGTTTCGCGCCACCACTGTTCGATCGTGAAGGATGGCGATGGCTGGGCGGTGGTCGATAAGGGCTCCAACAATGGAACCTTCGTCGGCGGCCAGCGCGTCACCAAACACCCGCTGAAGAACGGCGACCGCGTGGTGATGGGCAAACACAGCCTGATGTACGACGCCCACGGTTTCGCTGATCCCAACGACAAGAAGAAAACCGCTGCCGGCATGGGCGGCGAAATGACAATGTTCGTCGACCAATCGGCCTTGGCCAAGGCCATGGCCAGTGGCGATGCCGGTGCCAAGCGCATGGCCATCGCCCTCGATCAGGGCGGTCGTCAGATGAACGTCCCCCTCCTCCGCGATGAAACCACTTTGGGCTCTAGCCCAGGCGCGGACATCCCGGCCAAGGGTTTCCTGGTCAAGGCCGTGCAGGCCAAGATCGTCAAGGCCGCTGGTGGCCACCACCTCATCAGCATGGGTGGCTGGCGTGCGGTGAAGGTCAATGGCAACAAGGTGAGCGACGCGATGCTCAAGGCTGGTGACGTGATCACCATCGCCGGTCGCCTGTTCACCTATAAGCAGGCGTGATCTCGGCGAATGCTCATCGGATGACGCTGCGGCACGTGATCATTTCACTGGCCGTCGTGGTCATGCTGGTAGGTTGTGGCGAGGCGGAACGCACCACGCCACCACCGCAGCAATCCATGGGCGCGTTTTCGCCCGAGCAGTTTGCTGACATCCCGCTGCCACGCGGGTATGTCTTCAGCCCGGATCAGGATCAGTTGGCGGTAACGCTGGCCGGTGGCACCGTGCGACGCTTCGAGGTCGCCATGGAGCAACGTGAATCCGCCGAGCCGCAACTGGCCACCAGTCTGCTGAACGAAATGCAGCGTGATTTGACAGCGTTGGGTTGGTTGTTGGCGCCCAATCGCACTGATTTGCTGGAATGGTGGAAGGGGCAGGAACGACTGGTGCTTGAGACTGGACGCACGGGGACGCGCACTACCATCCGCCTCCGCCTGCGGCCGGCCCCCCTCGTCGGCCCCTGATCCCGTAACGTCTGCGTCGTCCGGGCCAAAGCCTGCGACCTGCGCCCCCGCCATACGCCTGCGAAAGAACCTCCCATGGCCCAGCAGCCCGACCTTCCTGGTGCAACGACCAGTTATTCAGATCCGTTTTACGACCGCCTGGAAACCCTGGCCCAACGCATCGCCAAGCGCATGTGGCTGGTGATCCTCGCGTTGGTGGTGGTGGTGGTGGTGGCCGTGGTCACCCATGCCGCGATGCGCGATACCCCGATTGCTGCCAGCGCCGGCCACTTCCTGGATGCCGCCACCAAACACATGGAAGCGAAGCAGGCGCGCGAACCTGGGGAACGCACTGCCAAACTCGTGGAAGCCGAGAAGGCGTTCGTCGCCGTGGCAGCGGACGAATCGGTGACCCCCTACTACCGTGCCCGCGCCTGCATTGAGCTCACCCAGCTCGAGTTGGATCGTAGCGCCATCACCGAAGCCAAGGCGGCGATCGAAAAAGCACGCGCCTGGGCAGCCAAGGCGCTGGATCCAGATCTGGACCTAGCGGTCGGCCTGAGCGAAGCAGCCGTGTTATTCCAAGCCGGCGATCATGCGGCCGCCGAGACCGCTTACCTAAAGGTCGAGCGTGGGGCCGGCCTGACCTACCCTGATCGCCAGATCGCCGCCACCCTCGGCGCTGCCCAGGCCATGGTCGCTGTGAACCGCATCGATGACGCGATTGCCAAACTGGAAGTCCTGGCCAACCGCAATGATAGCAATGCCACCATGCTGCTGAGCGTGGCCAAGAATGAATACTGGGCGCTCAAGCGGCGTCAGGCTGCACCGCCGGCCAAACCTATTACTCCTGAGGCTCCCGCAGCGCCGACGTCAGCAGTACCTGCTCCGGCGGCAACAGTGGACGCTGCCCCCGTGGTGGTGCCCGCTCCGGCGGCACCGGTTGCTGCGACGGTTCCAGCGCAGGCCACGCCGGCTGCTCCGGCACCGACTGCACCCACACCGGTCGCTCCGGCACCGGCTCCTGGCCCTGAAGGCAAATAATCAAATGGCCGTGCTCCGCTAATTTTCGCACGGCTGCGAGTTTTCGCACAGCAAATGGACCAAACGACTCGACCCGCGCCATTCGGCGCGGGTCGAGTCGTTTTCAGACGATCGCCTTTTCAGGCGATCGTCATTTCAGCAAGCGTTGGCATCAACCCTTGGCAGCGTCGCTGCGGGTCGACTTGAATTCCTTCCAGAAGGTCTCGGGCATGTCGAGCGCGATCTTGAGCGCGCCATTCGAGCCGGCGAACTCCGGTTCTTCGACGGTCCTGACCTTACCGCCGCCGTATTCTTCCAGGGCCTTCTCGATCGCCAGACCGAGACCTTGGATGCGGCAGCCGCCGCCGCCGAGCAGCACGTTGTTACGCATCTTGGCTTGGAATTCCGGATCGTAGGTGGCGATCAGGTCCTGCAGGGCCGCGATGGTCGGAGGCACTAGCGAGTAGCAGGCTTTGTAGACTTGCTCGGTGAGGTTGAACTTGGTCGGCTTGCCGGCCACCGGCAGCATCTCGAACACTTCTTCCATACGCGTCGACACCGAAGCGTGACGTTCCTTGATCTCGCGGATCATGTTGATGGAGAACTGCGCCTCGGGGAACTTCTCTTTGATCAGGTTGGCCAGCAGCTGGTCGATTGCATCACCCGCGATGGTGTGCGTGCGCTGATCTTCCGGATCCGGCATCTTGCCGTGGACGCGGCAAAGGTCGGTGGTGCCCGCGCCGATGTCGACCACCAGCGTGTCGTCGAGGAAGTCGAGGCCGTAGGCGACCGCGAACGGTTCCGAGGTGACGATCACCGAGTCGATGCAATTGGCGGCAGCATCCAAGATGGTCGCTTTGCCTTCGACGCTGGCTTCAGCGGGAGCGCCGATCACCGCATAGATGGTCGAGCCCTTGGCGGATTTCGCGAGGCTGACCACGTGTTCCAGCAGGTCGCGGACGGCCTTCTTGGTTTCACCGGTGTCCTTGGCGCCCTTGACCTTGACCGAACCGCCAGCGAGCGGGCGGATCAGGTTGAGCGACATACGATTATCTAGGGCTTCCTTGCCGTAGATGATCTCGCGACCGCCCATCTTTTTCTTGGAGACGTGGTCCTTGGGGTAGCCCACATAGGACCACACCGTGACGCGCACGCCGGTGGACGATGTGATCGACGTGCGGCTGGTGCCGAGGTCGATGCCGAGGTAGACGATTTCAGACATGTGAAACTCCTGATGGAGTGGTCAGCGGCTGTCGGAGGACAACCATGTGGTGGTGAGGAGTGGAGAATGGCTTGGTGATAGGTGGTCCTGGGTGCGGATGCCACCAGGAATCGATGGTGGAAGCGGAGAGTGTCAGCGACGTTCGCGCGGCGGTGGACCCTTGCCCAGGGCACCGGTGACATCTATGCGTTTGATGCCGGATTGGTTGAGTCCTTCGGTAAGATTGGCCAGGGGTTTGACTTCCCAGACCTCATCATCGGGATTGACCGCGGGCACGTTGCTGCCTTCGGCATCAGTGGTGTCCTCAGCCGGCGACGCCTCTGCAGCGGGCTCTGGATCCGGGGTGACCTCGGCAGCGGGAACGTCCTTGACCGGAGCAGCAGCGGCAGCCTTCGGCGTTTCCTTCTTGGGCTCGTCCTTGACCTCCTGGAGTTCGATGCCGAGCGAATTACGCAAGGCACGGTTCTCGTCGAGGATCTTTTTCATCAAGGCGAGCTTCTTCTCCTTGTTCGGGTCCTCGCCCTTGATGCCGGCCTCGTAGACGTTGCGCAGAGCGCCGCCGCCCTGCGATTCGAGGAAGGCGGCAAATTTCTGCGCGTCATCGCGCTGCTTCTCGGACTCTTCGAGCGATCCAGCCAACCGGTTGATCTTGCGTTCGAGCAGTTCGATCTTGGCGCTCTGCGCTTCAAGTTCCTTCGCGCGGATGCGTTCGCGTTCACTGTCAAGAATGCGCGCGATAACCGCGCGCAGTTCCTCTTCGACGTCAGCCGGGACCTTGCCGGCTGCAAGGGTACGATCGAGCAGGCGCTTGAAGCGATCCTCGATCTCACCAAGACCTTCATCCGACACCGTGAACTGATCGGCCTTGATGCTGCGCTTGCGTTCGTCTTCGAGCAGACGGCGCGCGGATTCGAGCTGATCGTTGAGCCGCTTATTGCGCTCCGCGGCCGACTGCTTTTCCGCCTCGAACGATTTGAGACGTTCCTGGAAACCTTCCTCGGCTTCTTCGAGCAAGCGTTTGCGTTCTGCTTCGCCGAGCGAACGCGTCAGGTGTCCGGCTGCTTCCTCCACCGCCTCTTGGATGAGGCTCTTGATCGTAGCCATGTTGAGCACGCGCACGCGCTCATGGCGGGAAGCCAGTTCCGACGCACGAATGGTCTTGGCATGGCTGCGGATCGACGCGCCGATGTCCATGCGCCCATCTTTGCCGACCACTGCGGTCTTGCCGCCCGTGACCTGGTGCGCGCCGCTGTCCTCACCGAACGGCGCTTGCGCGCGTTGTGCGCCGCTGCTTTCACCGACACCGGCACC